>Ga0307415_100001767_pt1 | contig 10566 bp, 10 predicted proteins | sample DK1Cmetagenome_FD_204524 | JGI IMG/M metagenome (GOLD analysis project Ga0307415, IMG submission 204524) | Maize rhizosphere microbial communities from greenhouse at UC Davis, California, United States - DK15-C-2 | ecosystem: Host-associated > Plants > Roots > Rhizosphere > Soil | place: USA...
GGATGCGCCGCTCGCGGAGCGGCACGCCGTGCACACGGTGATGTCGGGGCCGGCGTCCGGCGCGATCGCCGCCGCGCGCATCGGCGTCGCCGCGGGCCTGCCGAATCTGATCACCTGCGACATGGGTGGCACCAGCTTCGACGTGTCGGTGATCGTCGACGGCGTGCCGGCGGTGTCGCGCGAGAAGAGCATCGACTACGGCATCCCGCTGCGCATTCCGATGGTCGACATCCATACGATCGGTGCCGGAGGCGGCAGCCTCGCGCGCATCACGTCGGGTGGCATGCTGCAGGTGGGACCGCAAAGCGCCGGCGCCGAGCCGGGTCCGATCTGCTACGGCCGCGGCGGGCGTGAGCCGACCGTCACCGACGCAAATCTGCTCCTCGGCCGCATCAACGCCGCCCACATCAACGGCGTCGACGCGCCGGCGGACGTCGAGCACGTGCGTGCGCGGGTCGAAGAGAAGATCGGCAAGCCGCTCGGCCTCGATGCGGTGGGCGCCGCGGCTGCGATCCTTGCCGTCGCGAATGCTTCCATGGCCGAAGCGATCCGTTTCGTGTCGGTGGAAAAGGGCTTCGACCCGCGCGACTTCGCCCTCTTCGCGTTCGGCGGCGCGGGGCCGCTGCATGCCAGCGTGCTCGCACGCGAACTCGGCGCGCCGAAGATCCTCGTGCCGATGTTTCCCGGCATCACGTCGGCACTGGGCTGTGTGCTCGCCGACGTGCGCCACGACTTCGGCGTCACCGTGACCCGGCCGCTCCGCGAGGTGGACGGCGCGTGGGCGGACGGTATCCTGGCGGCGCAGATTCGCGCCGGGCGTGAGCTGATCGAGCGCGAGGCCGTCGAGGTCGCTGCCGTGGACACGCTGCACGAAGCCGATCTGCAATACCAGGGGCAAACGCACGTCATGCGCGTGACCGTGCAGAGTCCCGGCTTCGACCCCGCGCGGGTGTTGCAAGCCTTCGAGCTTCTCTACCGCGAGCGCTTCGACGTCGACCTATCGGAGATGCGACCGATGCTCGCGGCGCTGCGCACGACCGTCATCGGCCGACGGCCGCGCAGCGAGGGCGTGCGCACGGTTTCCCACGTCGCACGCCGCGAACCGCCGCGTGCCCATCGGCCGGTATGGTTCGCCGGCCAATGGCTCGACACACCGATCGTCGCCCGCGATGCGCTGAGTGCAGGCGACGTCCTCACCGGTCCGCTCATCGTCGAGCAGCTCGACACGACGACCGTGATCGAGCCCGGTGATACCGCGACGATCGATGCGCAGGGCAATCTCGTCATTGCCCTGGGCCACTGAACTCGCCATCGTGCAACTCGATTCCGTCACCCTGGCTGTCGTCTGGAACAGCCTCGTGATGGTGGCGAGCGAGATGGATCTCGCGCAGGAAAAGACGTCCTTCTCGCCGATCATCTCGGAGGCCATGGACCGGGCCAACGGCATCTACGCCGCGCACAACGGCGAGCTGATCGTGCAGGGCGCGCGCGGGCTGCCGCTGTTCGTGGGCGTCATGCAGTCCACGGTCGGCCACGTGATCGAGCGCCAGGCGGCGCGAGGCGCGCAAATGAAGCCCGGGGACGTGATCATCATCAACGATCCGTACCTCGGCGGCACGCACCTGATGGACGTGCGCCTGGTGAAGCCCTTCTTCTACCGGGGCAGGTTGTGGGCGTGGCTCGCCAACTCGGCGCACTGGGCCGATATCGGCGGATCGGTCGCGGGAGGCTTCTCGAGCGACACGTGGGAGGTGCACCAGGAGGGGTTGCGCCTGCCGCCGATTCGCATCGCGCGCGAGGGCAGGCTGGACGAGGATCTGCTGGCGGTGATCCTCGCCAACTGTCGCGTGCCCCAGGAGCGCGTCGGCGACTTCAAGGCGCAGATGGCCGCGCTCAACGTCGGCGAGCGGCGGTTGACGGTTCTGCTCGATCGCTACGGCGTGGACGTCGTCGAGGCCGTGATCGCCGAAGTGCGCGAGCGTGCCGAGAAGCAGATGCGCGCGCAAATCGAGCTGCTGCCGGATGGCAAGTACAGCTTCGAAGCGCCGATGGACAGCGACGGCATCGGCAACGAGCCGCTATGGGTGCGCCTCGATCTCGAGGTCCGGGGATCGGACCTTCATCTCGACTTCTCGCGCAGCAGCCCGCCGTGCCGCGGGCCGATGAACACGCCGTTCGCGTCGACGAAGTCCGCGGTTTATATCGGCGTACGGCACGTGTTTCCCGATGTTCCGCTCAACGCGGGCGGCTTCGAGCCGATCCACATCAAGGAAGCGAAAGGGACGTTCCTGCATGCCGAGTATCCGAAGCCGGTGGCGGGAGCGGCGGCGGAATGTTCACAGCGCGTCGTCGAGACGGTGCTCGGCGCGCTCGGCCGCGCGTTGCCGGCACGCGCATACGCCGGGCCCTTCGGCACCGCCGGCAACTTCAGCCTCGGCGGCTACGATCCGAAGCACGAGCGGCATTTCGTCATGTACTACTTCAGTGGCGGCGGCTACGGCGGGTACTGGTCGGGTGATGGCCACACCAACGCTTGCGCCACCATCGCCTTCACGCAGACGCAGCCGTTCGAAGTGCTCGAGTCGCATTATCCGGTGCTGTTCGAGCACGCGGCGCTGCGCGAAGGCTCGGCGGGGGCGGGCCAGTTTCGCGGCGGCTGGGGCATTCAATATCGTGTGAAGCTGCGGCGCGGCGAGGCGGCCGCTGCATTCATGATGGATCACGGCCGTTTCCCGCCGTATGCGCTGGAAGGGGGCAGGACGGGCGCCATGACCGAAATTCGCGTATCACAGGGCGGACAGGTGACGTCGCCGCCGCATATCTCCAAGGGCACGGGCTACACGCTCGCGCCCGGCGACTGGGTCGATGTTAAGACGCCCGGCGGCGGCGGTTGGGGCGATCCACGGATGCGTGATCGCGATCGTGTCGGGCGCGACGTGCGGCGCGGCTACATCACGCCGGAGGTCGCGGCGCAGGTGTACGGCTATGACGAGCCCGCGACGGCGCCCGGCGCGCCAAGCGACGAGCCGGCGAAGATTTCGTAGTGCTATGCCTCGAGGAGGAACGATGACAACGACGTTGCGCACGTCCCGTTGGCTGGTGGCAGTGATGGCCGCCGCGTTGGTGCTGCCTGCGCCTGCACTGGCGCAGCAGAAGGTGACGCTCAAGCTCAATCTCGGCACGCCAGCCGGAAATCCGTACAACGTGGGTGCCGACGCCTTCAAGAAGATGGTCGAGGCCGACACGAACGGCGCGGTCACCGTCCAGATCTTCCCGATGGCGCAATTGGGCGGCGAGACCGAAAGCGCCAAGAACGTGCAGCTGGGAACGCTCGAGGCCACAATCGTCTCGACGAGCAATCTGGCGACGTTCAACGACAAATTCGCCGTGTTCTCGGTGCCGTACATGTTCAAGTCGGTGAGCTGCTCGTTCCCGGTGGTCGACGGGGCCGTGGGACAGGAGATGTCCGACCAGCTGCTGAAGATCGCGCGCATGCGCGTGCTCGGATATCCGACGTTCGGCGCGCGGCACCTGCTCAACACCAAGCGGAAGGTCATCCATCCCGACGACCTCAAGGGTCTCAAGATCCGTGCGCCCGATCCGCTGCTCGAGGCCACGTGGCGGGCGTTGGGCGCGAATCCGACGCCGCTGCCGTTCCCCGAAGTGTTCAATGCGCTGCAGCAGGGCGTGATCGACGGCGACGCGAATCCGCTCACCAGCATGCAGACGTTTCGCTGGTACGAATCCACGAAGTACGTATCGTTCACCAACACCGCGGTCGGCATCGGCGTCTTCATCATCAACGAGCCGTTCTTCCAGAAGCTTTCCAAGCCGCACCAGGATGTGATCCTCAAGGCGGCGGCCGAGTCGATCAAGGCGAACCGCGCGAGCGAGGCCGACCTGAACAAGAAGGCCGAAGCGTTCCTGCGGACGCAGGGCGTGAACTTCGATACGCCGAATCAGGATGAATTCCGCGCCAAGCTGACGCCGGTGTTCGACGAAGCCAAGAAGCGCTTCGGCGCCGATCTTCTCGAGCGCATCGCCGCCGCGCAAAAGGGCTGCTGAACGCCGCGTCGATGACGTCGCACACCGTGCGGCATCGATGACGACCGGTCCGCCGCGGGGCGGCCGGTTGCGGCCGCGCACGCCGTTCCTGCGTCATCTGGATCGCGCCGAGGAATACATCGGCGTGGCGCTGCTCGTCGCGCTCGGCATTCTGCTCACCGCTCAGGTGTTCATGCGGTTCGTGCTGGGGTTGGGCTATAGCTGGATGGAAGAGATCATCCGGATGCTGTTCATCTGGGTGATCTTCGTGGGCGCGGTTGCCGCCATGCGGCGCAATCTGCACATCCGCGTCGAAGCCGGGCTGCTGCTGTTTCCGAAGCCGCTGCGGCCGCTCGCCGGCTGGTTCGGGGACCTGCTGCTCTTCGCCTTCTGCATCGCGGTTACGTGGCACGGCATCGAGCTCGTGGCCTCCAGCGCCGACGGCTCGTTCAGGCTGCAATCGACGCGCGTGTCGATGTTCTGGCCGTATCTGATCGTCCCGATCAGCTTCGGATTGCAGGCGCTGCGGCTCGCACTGTGGCGCTTCGGGCTGCGTCCCGAGCAAGTCGTGCACCCGGAGCAGGCGTGATCGAGTTTCTCGCAAGCATCGACATCACGGCGCTGCTGTTCGGGTCGTTCATCATCCTGCTGATCCTGGGCGTGCCGATCGGTCACGCGCTCGGCGGCGCTACGCTGCTCGTGCTCTACGCGCAGGGCATACCAGGCGTGTTCCTGCCGCAGACCGCGTTCAACACGACGGACTCGTTCCCGCTCGTCGCCGTGCCGTTCTTCGTGCTGGCCGGCTACCTGATGGAATACGGGGGACTGTCGCTGCGCCTCGTCAATCTCGCGTCGGCAGTGATCGGTCATGTCACCGGCGGCTTCGCGTGCGTGACGATTCTCGCGTGCATGTTCTTCGCCGCGATGTCGGGGTCCGGCCCGGCAACCGTCGCCGCAATCGGCACGCTGATGATTCCGGCGATGATCCGCGCGCGATACGACCCGGCGTTCGCAGGCGCCGTCGCATCGACGGGCGGCACGCTCGGCATCATGATCCCGCCGAGCAACCCGATGATCATCTACGGCGTCGTTGGGAACGTGTCGGTCACGCAGCTCTTCATCGCCGGCATCGTTCCCGGCATCCTGACCGGACTCATCCTCATCGGGGCAAGCTGGTGGCTTTGCCGACGCTATGGCTTCGTCGGCGGCACCGAGCGGCCGAGCGCGAGGCGGCTCCTGCAAGCCGTTCTCGACGCGCGCTGGGCGCTGCTCGCACCCATCATCGTGCTGGGCGGGATCTACGGCGGCATCTTCACCCCGACCGAAGCATCGGTTGTCGCGGCCGTGTACGGCCTGCTCGTGGGTCTGTTCGTCTACCGTGAGCTCAACTGGCGCAAGATCTATCAGGCGCTACTCAACGCCGTGCTGGTCGGCGGGAGCGTGACGATCATCGTGGGCCTCGCCTCCGGTTTCGGTCGGCTGCTCACTCAATACCAGATACCGCAGGAGCTCGCCGCCTACACGCTGAGCTGGTCGACCAATCCGTTCGTCGTGCTGATGATCATCAACGTCGGCCTGATCATCATCGGCACGTTCATGGAGACGCTCGCGACGATCATCCTGCTGACGCCGATCCTGCTGCCGCTGGTCGTCGAGCTCGGCGTCGACCCGATCCACTTCGGGATTCTGCTGGTAATCACGTCCGAGATCGGATTCCTGACGCCGCCCTTGGGGGTGAATCTCTTCGTCGCGATGGGCATCGCGAACGTCACCCTCGAGCAGATCTCGAAGGCGGTGTGGCCCTACATCGTCGTGCTGACGCTGGTGACCATATTGCTGACGGCGGTGCCGCAGATCAGCCTCTGGCTGCCGCGATTGCTGCGGTGATTGTCTGATGACGACACGCGCGGGTACTTCCGGCCGCGACCCATGGACAGGCGTCGTTGCGTCCGATCTTGGCGTCCTGGAACGGACCGGCTCCCCGCCGAATCACGCGAAGGCTATGCCGGCCTTTCGTGCGGCCACGACGAGCGGGCCATCCTTTGCGGCCAATGGAAGTTCGAGCCGCATCGCGAGCTCGAAGTAGGCGGCATCGTATGCGGACAGCGCGTAGCGCCGGCACGTCAGCGCGATGGTCCGCGCCGTCGGCGGCGATCGGTCGGGTACCAGATCGAGTGCCTCGAATTCGGTGAGAATCTCGCCAATCGCAGCAGGCGTGATCTTGCGACGATGTGAAAGTTTCACCAACGCGCTGGCGAGCTCGATTTGCAGAAGCGGCGGGGCGTGCAAAGGTTCGCTTCCGGCGCGAGAGAGTACCTTACGGGTGAGGGCTGTAGCCTGGCCAACGACGAACCATGCGACGACCATTGAAGCATCGACGACAAGCGCCACTATCGGCGGCCTTCTTCGATGAGCTTGCGAACGTCGACGTCGCGAATATCGAGCCTTCTGGCAAGTGCGCGAATGCGCGCCACAGCCGCGGCACGCGATCGCCTTCGCCCCCGTTTTTCGGGGACCAGTCGCGCCACGGGTTCTCCGTGCCGAGTCAGCACCACCTCTTCACCTGACTGAACACGTTCGATGAGCTCCGAGAGCTTCGACCGCGCATCATAGATACCGATCCGTTCCATTTTGCCTCTGTCTAGACAGACTTGTATTCTAGCTGAGAGTCAGGGCGCTGTCATCCTCTCTCCCACGAGGATTGCCAGCTGCGTGGTGCTTTGCAGCCCGAACCTTTAACGCACTGCACGGTATGGTTTGCGGATCGGTGGGTGCGGGATTTTTGCCTTCACGGGCGCCTACAACCGAATGCGGTCCAGCCCGGCAGGCTACCGCCGAACTCCGCGGGAGAATGGATGTGCGACGGGAGACGCTCGGCGCGCCTTTCCGGCCGCCTTCGCGGGCGCACGACCATTCCCGCATATCAAGGAGAGGGCATGACAGCAAGACACTGGATGCAGATCGCTGCACTCACCGCGGCATTGGGGCTGACCGGCGCTGCAATCGCCCAGAATACCGAAGGAACGACGAGCACCGACGACAGGGCGAGCACGCGATCGAGCAGCGACACGCCCTCGGCAGGCGCCATCGTGACTCCCGAGGACAAGGCGCTGGGAATGGGCCAGAAAAAGCAACGCCACGGTGAAGGCAATGAACACGCTTCGCCGCCGAACGATGACGAGTTGAGCGTCAATCCGGGGGCGTCGCGCGATGCCGCTATGAGCGTTAATCCCGGACCATCGAGCGATGACGAGTCGAGTATCAAACCCGGGCCGTCGGACGATGACGAGCTGCGCGTCAACCCCGGGTCGTCGAAGGGGGAAGACTTGCCGGCTCCGAAGTGAATCCCGGCGAGCCGGGTGCGAGATCTCGGCGCTAACGCACCAGGTGAGCGTCTTTTCCAACTATGGCCGATCGGAACTCGACCAGCGCCTCCGACTGAGCCGTGCACCACTAATGGTCGTAGTGCAGGTGCACGATCGCCTTGCCGTCCTTTGTTTGGGAGCGCAGGCGATCCGCGCATCTTCTGAGCATGTAGCCGGCCATCAGGCGGGCCCCGTCCTCGCTTTCGCGGATCTGCTTGTTCGATGGGCGCTGCTCGGGAAACTCGAGGGCGTCGCCGTCGTAGGTGAGATCGACGTTCAGGTTGAATTCGTCGAAGCTTGCCTTTATGTCGAGCATGCCGCCACGCCAGTACTCGCCTCGCACGGCATCGATCAGCTGGATGACGCCAAAGGTGGCTCGAGTCACGACGTCCGGTCGCGCACCCCATTTCGCACCGTTCAACTTGAAGAAGTCCTCGATGTTCTGCGGCTCGATCGCTGCGGCCTCAACCCTCAGGTTCACCGTCTTTTTGACGCCGACGCGAAACAGCAGATTGAGCACGAGGGCGATCATTGTCGCGAACACGAACGAGGATCCAACAATCGGGATCAGCGCCTTCGGCGCGCTGGCGGCCACGGCCGGAAAGACGTCCACCGCGCCGCCCCCGACGAATGCCAGCCCCAGCGTAAGCGTGCGGCGTGCATCGAGCAGACGTGATGCGATGACCTGCAGCCCGTTGATGATCACGAAGCTTACTGCGAACAGCAGCGCGGCCACGGCGACCGCGCGCGGCACCGCTGCGAGCGTGGCCGCCAGCTTGGGGAACAAGCTCAGCATTACGAATATCGTGCCGACCGCGTAGGCGACCTTGCGGCTGCCCACCCCGGTGGCTGACGCGAGCCCCACGGCCGGAGTCGACGTATTGGTGCCCATGGCGCCCGCGACGCCGGCGAGCGCCGTCGACATCCCGTCCGCCAGCACTCCGCGCGTCGCAGACCGCATGTCAGGCCGCACCCAGTCGGCATCGTTCATGCGCTGGCATATGGTGATCGTGCCGACAGCCTTGAGCGCTGCTGCAATACAGGCGATCGCGAACGGCGCGGCAAGCGCTGCGTCGAAGGTCCACGAAACGTGTCCGAACGTTGGTATGCCCACCCACGACGCCGCGGTGACGGCGGCGAACTGGCGCGCATCGACCAGCCCCGCGAAGCCGGCGGCCAGATATCCGCACGCAATGCCGATCAATGCGCACAGCATCCGCACCAGGCCCTTGCCCCAGACATTGAGCGCGACCATGGTGGCGAGCGTAACCCCCGCCACGGCGCATTCCGCCGACGTAAAGGGTGCCGTCGGGTCGGCCAGCAACAAGCGCAGTCCCGCGATGCCTGCCGACCAGCCGATCATGAAGATCACCAGTCCGGATATCTCGATCGGAAATACCGCGCGAAGTCGATTCAGCAAAGGTGCCAGCGCTCCTTCCAGCACGCCGGCGAAAAGCGTCATCCCAAACACCATCGGCAGGCCGCCCATCTTTGCCGCGAGCAGTGAAGGCGGAAAATAGCTCGCGGTGAACGTGGCCGGGCACATGAAACCCGAACCCACTGGCCCCAGCCGCAGCGCCTGCATGAAGGTCGCCACGCCCAAAACCAGCATGCCTATCGCCATCAGATTGGCGACGAGTTCGACGGGCGTGTCGGCGACCCGAAATACCAGAAGCGGGTAGACCAGGTTGATCGAAATCAGGCCGACGAGCTGGACGCCGTTGAATACGGTGACCAGGATCGGGGGTGAGTCGGCAACCCCATACGTGATGTGCGCAGGTTTTTTCACCCGTCAGCGCGGCTGTTCGATCGCGTCTTCGCGCGATGCGTGGATCGTGAAGGCATCGAGCAATCCGCCCATTTCGAACAGCTCCCGCACGTGGCCCAGGACGCCGCATAGCGCAAAACGGGCCGCGCTGCGCTCCGCGTCATCGGTGGCGACGAGCAGCACGCGGAACGCGGCGCTGGTGAGGTAGAGCACTTCCTTGAAATCGACGACCAGGTTTTTCTCCCCGGCCTCGAACAGCTTGCCTACACGCGCCGTGAGCTGGTCGGCGTTGGTGCTGTCGATGCGACCGGCAAGCGCCAGTATGCAGGTCTGCCCGGATCTTACTTCTGACATCTGAAGAGTGCTCGTGCCCATTTCGCTTCCCTTTACTTGGTATGCGTGCCGATGATGCATTGCTTGGTCAGTGTCGAGTGGTTCCATCCGTCGATGCGCGCGTATTCGAAGGCATCCATCAGTTGCCTGACCATATGCAAGCCGACACCGCCTGGCCGTCGTCTCTGCCCCGACGGGGGCAGGACAGGGGGCGCCGTATCCCGCGGATCGAACGACATGCCATCGTCAGCAACATCGACCTTCACTTTTCCGCCCTCGACCGTGATCCGAATGCGTATCTCATGGCTGCCGCCTTCCGGCCATGCATACTTGATCACGTTGCTTACGATCTCGTCGAGCGTGACTTGAAGCTGCACCAATGGCTTCCGCGCCAGCGCGTGCTCGCGGCCGATCCGATCGATCGCTGCACTGAGCAGCGCAAGCTGTGGAATTTCGTTGCGAATGACGAGTTCCGTCGTCGACGGCGGCGGGTCGCAGCTTCCCTTCCGGGATGGCAGCTTGCGCTGCCCGGGACGATCAGCTCGGCGTGGCATGATGGCGCAGGGCCAGGATCGTCACGTCGTCCGCCTTCGGCGCGCCGTTGGCGAAAGCGTCCACGCTGAGTTTGACGCTGGTTACCATCGAATTCGGCGACGCGTGGATGGCAGTGCGCAACTGAGCTTCCAGGCGCTCCATTGAATAAGCCTCCCCCGCGGCATTCATCGCCTCGACCACGCCGTCGGTGAAGACAAGCAGCCCGTCCCCGGGTTGCAGCGTCGCGGTCCGGTTGCGATATTGAGTCGCCGCGCTCACGGCAAGAGGTGGTTCCGGCTTGCCATCGATCTTCTCGAGCTCACCGGTCGAGCGCAGCAAATAGGGGAACGGATGGCCGGCATTGATGTAAGTCAGCGCGCCGCTTTTCGCATCGAGAAACCCGAGAAACAGCGTGACGAACATGCGTTCGCGATTGTTCTGGCAAAGCTCGCGATTGACGGCATCGGCGATCTGCGCCGGCAACCACTCGTCTCTCGAAACGCCGAGCCGCAGCTCGATCAC
>Ga0307415_100001769_pt1 | contig 10558 bp, 10 predicted proteins | sample DK1Cmetagenome_FD_204524 | JGI IMG/M metagenome (GOLD analysis project Ga0307415, IMG submission 204524) | Maize rhizosphere microbial communities from greenhouse at UC Davis, California, United States - DK15-C-2 | ecosystem: Host-associated > Plants > Roots > Rhizosphere > Soil | place: USA...
TAGCATGGGCCAATTGATTTCCGCAAGGCCGATTCCCACAAGGCTGGACTTACGCTTGTGGCCCGCGCCCCATCCGACCATATGGGACGGCTCATCGGCTACGGCAACGGAGTGTTTCGAACGGTGGCGACCCTTGGCATGAGCGAGGCTGAACGCGAGGCGGTGGAACGGCTGCAGCGCGACGTCATCGAGCCATCGATGAACAGTCTCGTGCTGCTCGACTTCTGGGCTGAGTGGTGCGGACCCTGCAAGCAGCTCTCGCCGCTGCTCGACAAGATCGCCGATGACTATGCCGCCAAGGGCGTGAAGCTCGTCAAGATCGATATCGATCAGGAAAAGCTGATCGCGAGCCAGTTCCAGATCCAGTCGATCCCGACCGTCTACGCCTTTTACAAAGGGCAGCCGGTCGCCGACATCACCAACTATCGCACAGAGGGCCAGCTGAAGCGGATCATCGACCAGCTGATCACGCAGCTTGGGGTGAAGGGAGAGGTGGCGGAGCAGCAGGCTGAGGTCGAACCGCTCATCGCCATGGCCGAGGGCGTCCTTGCCGAGGGCGACGCGACACGGGCCGCCAACATCTTTCAGCAAGTCCGCGAGATGGCGCCCGAGAATCCCGTGGTGATCGGCGGCCTGGCACGCGCATTGATCGCCGACGGTCAAGCGGATCAAGCGAAAGCGGTTCTCGATTCGGCGCCAAGCGATGCGGCGACCCACGCCGAAGTGAGTCGGGCGCGCGCCGCGCTCGAGCTGGCCGAGGCGGCTCCGGAGGCGGATACGTCCGAGCTCGATGCCCGCATCGCAGCCAATCCCGACGATCTCGACGCGCGCTACGAGCTCGCGGGAGCGAAGATGGCGTCAGGCGATCGCGATGCCGCCGCGGACGTCCTTCTGGACATTATCGGCCGCGATCTCGAATGGAACGAGGGTGCAGCACGCAAGCGGCTGCTCCAGCTGATCGAAGCGCAAGGGATCGAGGACCCGTGGGCGCGGGCGCAGCGGCGGCGGCTGTCGGCGCTGCTTTTTACCTGAGGGCCAGCGGTCGATGCGCATTCCCCTCTTTCCTCTTCCGGGAGCCCTTCTCTTTCCGCGCTCGCAGCTTCCGCTGCACATCTTCGAGCCTCGCTATCGCGACATGGTCCGCGACGCCCTCGAGGGTCCCGGCCGCATCGGGATGATCCAGCCCTCCGCCTCGGATGACGAAGGTGCCCGGCTCTATCCGGTCGGGTGCATCGGCGAGATCGTCGGCGTCGAGGAGCTTGAAGATGGTCGCTACAATATCGTCCTGCTCGGCACCTCCCGGTTCCGGCTCAAGGTCGAGACCGACCTCGAAACGGCTTACCGCAATGCGGAAGTGGATGCCGACGCCTTCGACGAAACGGAGCCGCCGCCGCTTTCCATGACCTTGCGGGCTGAGGTCGAGCGCGAGGCACGCAGGCTCGGCGACGCGATGCGCTTGTCCGTGGACTGGGAGGCGGTCCGCCGTCTCGACGACGAGATGCTGGTCAATGCGATTGCACAGGTCGCGCCGTTCGACGTCGGTGCGAAGCAGGCTCTGCTCGAAGCGGCCACCCTCGACGATCGTGCCGATTTGCTGGTCCAGCTGATGCAGTTCCAGCGCGCTGCGGTCACCGGCGCCGAGGTCCAGCCGACGTTGCAATGAGCAACGATCTCAGCGGCGACTGGATCGGCAACTACTGCTATCCCGGCGAGCTCGAACCGGTATCCTTTTTAGCGACCCTGGTCGAAAGCAACGGCCAACTGACCGGCGAGACCAGGGAGCCGGGACAGACACCCGAAATGGGGGCGATCGCCCATGCCTTGCTCCAGGGCTCGCGCAGCGGTGCCCAGGTTCGCTTCACCAAGATGTACGACACGATCGAGGATGAGCCGGTCCTCTACGAGGGCAAAGTCGACAAGACCGGTACCGAAATCCATGGCCGCTGGACCATCGTCCACGAATGGTCGGGCAGCTTCCTGATGCGTCGGGCAATCGCTGCCGAAGAAGAAGTCCAGGCTGAAGAAGAAGTGCCGGCCTAGATCGGCAGGCCGCGCAGCAGCAGCGGAAGCTCGCCGCTCGTGCCCCGTGCCTCGCTCATCAGCTTGTTCCTGATCGGACTGATCCGGCCGATGAGCCCCATTCCGAAGCGGCGCACCGCCGACGCGGTCTTGCCCGGGATTCCGTAGATTCGCGTGAGGCTGTCGGTGGCGAAGGCAACCGAGAGAGAGTCGATTGCGCGCCAACGCTGGTAGCGGTCGAGCAATTGCTTGTCGCCAAGATCGAGACCCAGCCGGGCGCCTTCGGCGAGAACCTGCGCCAGAGCGGCGGCATCGCGAAAGCCTAGGTTGAGACCCTGTCCGGCGATCGGGTGGATTGCGTGCGCGGCGTCGCCGACCAGCGCGAGCCGTTCGCTTGCGATCTGCGCCGCGTGATGGAAACCGAGCGGATAGGTCGAGCGAGGAGCGGCTAGCTCGATCTTGCCGAGAAAACCGCCCATCGCCGCTTGAGCTTCGGCTGCGAACTGCTGGTCGCCCAGGGATAGCCAGCCCTGCGCATCCTCCTTGGGCACGGACCAGACGATGGCGGACCGATGACCTTTTTCATCATCCGTCATCGGAAGAAGGGCGAACGGCCCACTCGGAAAGAAGATCTCGTATGCGATTTTTCCGTGCGGCTGCTCGTGCCGGAGGGTCGAGACGATTGCCGAATGGTCGTACTTCCATCGCGCGACCGTGATCCCCGCTGCCGCACGGGTGGGTGAGTTGCGCCCGTCGACCGCGGCAAGAATCGGCGCGGTCAGTTTGCGGCCGTCTTCGAGTGAAATCACCACACCATGCGGACCGCGCTCGACCGACTTCGCTGACGACTTCCACAACAGCCACGAATTTTTTCCGGCTTCCGCGCGCGCCAGCAGGGCCGCCCGCAAGTGCCGGTTCTCGTGCATCACTCCGAGCGGTTCGTCGTCTTCCGGTTCGAAGGCCAGGCCGCCCGGCCGCAGTCCGTCGGCGACCTGGATCTTGAAGATCGGGCATCCGGGCACCGGGAGGTGCGCCGTGACGCCGACTGTTTCGAGCATCCGCATCGAGGAGGAAGAAACCGCGCTCGTCCGCCCATCGAATCCCGCGCTCTTGCGCTCTTCAGGGTCGGCCGGATCGACGAGGATCGTGGAAATACCACTGGAATCGAGGGCCGACGCAAGCGCGAGGCCTACGAGCCCGCCGCCGAAAATGATGACGTCCGCGCGGTCCATATGACAACGGCCCTACCGTCCCGTCGCATTGACGCCAAGGCATCGCTTGACCGGGGACTCGCCAAAGAGGCATTCTACACGGCGGAAGTGGTGGGGGTGGACAGAATGGCGACCGCAGCCGTGCGGACCCAGAAACGGGAGCTCGAGCCTCATTGGCGCGATGCGCTGAGTGCGTCGCTTAAGCGCCTTGCCCTTCGTACGTGGGGCGCGCTGCTGATCGCTGTCGCCGTGGGCGGCGCTCTCGCGCTGGCGACCCACAACACGACGGATCCATCGTTCAGCACTGCAGCGGGCGGCCCGCCATCGAACTGGATGGGCAGCTTCGGCGCCTATGCCAGCGACATCCTTCTGCTCCTGTTCGGAATGGGCGCGGTCCTGTTCGTTCCTGTCGTCGCTCTTGCCGGCTTGAGGATGATTCGTCTCGAGCCGACCGGCCGCATCGGACGCGCGTTATTGGTTGCCGGGATCGGTGCGATCCTCATCGGCATTGCGCTCAGCCTTACCAGCGGCTCGGCCGTCTCCGGTCTTCCGGGCGGCTGGGGCGGAGCCATTGGCCTCGCCGCTGCCCATGGAGTCGAGGCGGGCATCGGGCTGATCAACGATGATGCACTTGCCGCCCCGGTCCGGCTTCTCGTGCTTGTCCTTTTCGCGCTCTCAGGACTCGTTCTCGGCTATTTCGCACTCGGCCTGCAACAAGACGAGAAGGATCGCATCCGATCGCTGTTCCGGCGCGGGCCACGGCCGAAGATCGCTGCGCCTCGCCGCACGCAGACCGTCGCCGAGCCGGCATCGGCCGCACCGCCAAGGTCCCGGCCGACGGTCGCGGTCAACGAACCGGCGAGGCCACCCGCCGCAGCCGCGCAGGCGCGCGGATCGAAGCGCCCGTCGTCCGCCCAGCAGAGCCTTGCGCTGGGCGATAACTACCAGCTTCCCTCACTCGACCTGCTTGCCGCCACGCCGGAGAAAGGCCGCGCGCAGATCGACCGCGCCGGGCTTGAACGCAATGCCCGACTGCTCGAAAGCGTGCTCGAAGATTTCCACGTCCGCGGCGACATCGTCGAGGTTCGACCCGGCCCGGTCGTCACCATGTACGAGCTGGAGCCGGCGAGCGGAATCAAGGCGAGCCGGGTCATCCAGCTAGCCGACGACATTGCCCGCAACATGTCGGCGCTGTCAGCGCGTGTCGCGACAATCCCAGGCCGCAGCGTCATCGGCATCGAGCTTCCAAACCCCAAGCGCGAGGCGGTGACCCTCTCCGAACTCATCGGGAGCCAGGCGTTCGAGGATCAGAACATGGCTCTTCCGCTGATCCTCGGGAAGAACATTGCCGGCGACCCGGTCATCGCCGACCTTGCGCCGATGCCGCACCTGCTGGTGGCGGGCACGACCGGTTCCGGCAAGTCGGTCGGACTCAACTGCATGATCCTCTCCCTGCTCTACCGGATGACCCCGGAAGAGTGCCGACTGATCATGATCGATCCCAAAATGCTCGAGCTAAGCAGTTACGACGACATCCCGCATTTGCTCGCTCCGGTCGTGACCGAGCCCGGCAAGGCGATCCGGGCGCTCAAGTGGACCGTCGAGCAGATGGAGGAACGCTATCGCATGATGGCGAACCTCGGAGTCCGGGCGTTGCCGAGCTTCAACCAGAAGGTGCGCGACGCCAAGGCCAAGGGCTCCAAGCTCGGACGGCGTGTGCAGACGGGCTACGACGCCAATAGCGGCCAGCCGATCTACGAAGTCGAAGAGCTCGAATATGAGGTGCTTCCGCAGATCGTCGTCGTGGTCGACGAACTTGCGGACCTGATGATGACAGCCGGGAAGGAGGTCGAGTTCCTCATCCAGCGCCTCGCCCAAAAGGCGCGCGCGGCGGGAATTCACCTGATCATGGCGACCCAGCGGCCGTCGGTCGACGTCATCACCGGCGTCATCAAGGCCAACCTGCCCACCCGCATCAGCTTTCAGGTCACGAGCAAGATCGACAGCCGGACCATCCTCGGCGAGCAAGGCGCCGAGCAGCTGCTGGGCAAGGGCGACATGCTCTACATGCCCGGCGGCAAGCAGATCATTCGCGTGCATGGCCCCTTCGTCAGCGACGAGGAAGTGCGCGCCGTCGCCGAGCATTGGCGCAGGCAAGGCGTGCCGGAATATATCCAGGCGGTCACCGAAGAGCCGGAAGACGGCGGTTATATGTTCGACGGCCAGCCGACCGGCGAGGACGATGCCGAGACCCAGCTCTATCGCAAGGCGGTTCAGACCGTGGCCGAGAGCCAAAAGGCCTCGACCTCCTATCTTCAGCGCCAGCTTCGCGTCGGTTACAACAGCGCCGCACGCCTGATCGAGCGAATGGAGAAGGAGGGTCTCGTCGGCCAGCCCGACCACGTCGGCCGTCGCGAAGTCCTGATCGACCCGGACGGGCACCCCATCTGAGCACCCGAACCCTGAACGGAACGGAACCGGAAGGTTCAGACCGCATTCAATGGCGAAACGCCAGATCGGCGACAAAATATTCCCCAGGAGTTCGGCAAATGAGCTTTCCCACGAACCTCGCGCGCGCCTTGGCGCCCGTCGCCATCGTCGCCATGGCTGCGCCGGCGCAGGCGCAGACCACGGACATTTCCAAGGTCGAGGCGCACCTCGCCCAAGTCCAATCAATGACCGCCAACTTCCGCCAGACGGATCAAAAAGGCCGGTCGTCGGCAGGCACGCTCCAACTGAAACGGCCGGGACGCATCCGCTTCGAATATTCAGGCGGCGACCTGCTCCTCGTCGGCACCGGCGGTAAGCTATGGTTCCTCGATTACACGGTCGGCCAATCGAACAATTGGAGCCTGAGCAAGACACCGCTCGGCATCCTCCTGTCGGCTAACCCAGACATCCGGCGGATTGCCAAGATCATGCCGCAAAGCGATCCCCGCATCCTCCTGGTCCGCGCACGTGATGCGCGCCGACCCGAGTTCGGAACTCTAATCCTCGCCTTCGTCCGGTCGCCGGGATCGCCGGGCGGCCTGATGCTCGAAGGTTGGACGGCCATCGACGCCCAGAACAAACGCACGACGGTGAAGCTCGACAACCAGCGCTACAACGTCGGAGTCCCCGACAGCGCCTTCAGCTTCACGATGCCGAAAAAGCGTAAGTGATAAGATAACGTAGCCGATCGCAACCGTTCATCCCCGCGTCAGGTAAGGTCGGCTAAGAGATTCATTGATCTCGGTGGGTTGCCCGGGGTTTCCCCCTGTTACCCGGGGTTCCGCTTTGATCACCTTGCGTGACGAACGCTTGGTCGGCCCTCGCTCCAAGCCCCCGGAGCGGGGGCCTTTTATTTGCCTCCCGAACAGAAGGGGCTAAGCGCTTTTCGTGGCCGACAAGATCAAGATCGCTTCGTGGAACGTGAATTCCGTCCGGGCGCGAATAGGCATCGTCGAGCGGCTGCTTCGCGAGGAAAAGCCGGATGTCCTGTGCCTTCAGGAGACCAAGGCGACGGACGACATCTTCCCGGCGGGGCATTTTGCCGAGCTTGGCTACAAGCACAGGGCGCTCAAGGGCCAGAAAATGCACCACGGCGTCGCGATCTTGAGCAAGATCGAGCTTCGCGAGTCCGGGAGTCACGATTGGCAGGACAATGGCGAGGCGCGCCACATCGGCGTCCGCCTCCCATGCGGTCTGAGGCTCGAGAACGTCTACGTCCCCGCCGGCGGTGATATCCCCGACCGCACCGTGAACAAGAAATTCGGCCAGAAGCTGGACTTCATCGAGCGTATGACCCGCTGGTCCGAGGGCCTGCGTGAAGCAACGCTCATCGTCGGCGACTTCAACGTCGCACCGCTCGAATGCGACGTCTGGAGCCACAAGGCTTTGCTCAACGTCGTCAGCCATACGCCCGTGGAAGTCGATGCTTTGACCCGGCTTCAGCAGGCGCACGACTGGGTGGACATCGGCCGAACCTTCGTCCCGGCTCCCGACCGCAACTACACCTGGTGGAGTTATCGTTCACCCGACTGGACGAAAAACGACCGCGGCCGCCGGCTCGACCATATGTGGGTGTCGCCGGAAGCGAAGGGCCGTGTCGTCTCACACAGGGTGCTCGAGCCGTGCCGAAGCTGGTCTCGGCCGTCCGACCACGTCCCGCTGATTTGCGAGGTCGCCGTTTGAGCCGCAGCGGAGCGGTCGAACGGGCGATCGCCGCGCTGCGCACCGGCCGGGCCGTCCGCATCGACGCGCCCGAACCTCTAACGATCCTTTCAATCGAAACCGCGACGCCCGAGATGCTTCGGCTGCTGGATCCGGACTCTGAAGCCCCGCTGCTCATCAGCGGTTTGCGCGCCGCCGCTTTATCGCTGGCGAATGATCGCGAGGCCGCCGATCCGCACCGGCCGGTGCTCGTCGCGCGCGAGCCGTGGCTCGATGAGAAAGCGGCGCTGACCCTGGCCGATCCTGCACAAGACTTCGCGCGCGCGCCGGTCGGGCCACTAAGGCCACTTCACCTTGACGCACGCGAGGTTGCCGAAGCGGCTCTTGCACTGACCCGGGCTTCCGGGCTCCTGCCGGCGTTGTGGATCGTCGACTCGGATGCTTCAGCGAGCGTTCCGTTTGACGAATTGACCGGCGAAGCGCTGCGCCCGGACGTTACCTTGCTCGCCCGGGCCCGTCTTCCGCTGGAGGACATGCCCGACACCCAGATCTTCGCCTTTCGCGGCTCGGACGACGGACAGGATCATGTCGCCTTGGTGGTCGGTGCCTTCGGCGGGAAACCGCCGCTGGTCCGCCTGCACAGCGAGTGCCTGACGGGCGACGTTTTCGGCTCGCTCAAGTGCGACTGCGGTCCTCAACTCAAGGAAGCGTTGCGGCTCATCGCTTCAGCGGGCGGAGGGGTACTGCTCTATTTGCGTCAGGAAGGACGCGGCATCGGCCTTGCGAATAAGCTGCGCGCTTACGGTCTGCAGGATCGCGGGCTCGATACCGTGGATGCTAACTTACGCCTCGGATTCGCGGACGACGAACGGGACTACGCCCATGCCGCGGCGATCCTTCGCAAGCTGGGCATTGAGGAGGTGCGCTTGCTCACCAACAATCCGCGCAAGGTGCAGGCCCTGGAGGGTGAGGGCATCAAGGTCGTCGAACGCGTGGCCCATCATATGCCCGCGAACCCGCACAATGCCGATTATCTAGCGGTGAAGACGTCGAAGAGCGGACACCTTCCCTAGCCGGCGAGGCCCGCCGCCGTGGCAAGGCCGAGGAAAGCGAGGAAGCCGAGCGAATCGGTCATCATGGTCACGAATATGCTGCTGGCGACGGCTGGATCCGCGCCCGCCCGTTCGAGGGCCAGCGGGATCAGCGAACCGGCGAGGCCGGCCACGAGGATGTTGAATAGCATGGCCGCCGCGATCACCGCTCCGAGGTCGGCGCTTCCGAGCACCAGGAACACGCCCACGCCAATCAGCAATGCGATGGTCAGTCCATTAAGAAGGGCAACGCGCAGTTCGCGCCACACGGCGCGCCAGCGGTTGGAGCTGGTCAGCTGGTTGGTGGCAATCGCGCGGACCGTCACGGCAAGAGTCTGAGTGCCGGCGTTGCCCCCGACGCCCGCGACAATCGGCATCAGCACCGCAAGGATGGCGAGCCGCTCGATCGAGCCTTCGAACTGCCGGATCACGAAAGCCGCCACCAATGCGGTTAGCAGGTTGGCGACCAGCCAGCGGACGCGCGACTTGTAGCTTTCGCTGACCGGCTCATTGATGTCGCCTTCCTCGCCGGCACCGGACAGAAGCAGGACGTCCTCGCTCGCCTCCTCCTGGATGATGTGGATGATGTCGTCGACCGTGATCATGCCGACCAGACGGTCGTTCTCATCGACCACTGCGGCCGAGACGAGCCCGTACTTCTGGAACCTTAGCGCGACGTCCTCCTGGTCCATGTCGACCGGGATCAGGGTCTGGTCCTCGAACATGATGTCCTGGACCGGAGTCACCCGCGGCGTGCGGAGGATTGTTGAAAGCTTGCACGTTCCGACGGGATGATGCGTCGTATTGACGACGAACACTTCCCAGAAATCCGTCGGGAGATCGTCCTCTGAACGCAGGTAGTCGATGACCTTGCCGACGTTCCAATGCTCCGGGACAGCGCAAACGTCGCGCTGCATCAAACGTCCGGCGGTCTCCTCCGGATAGCTGAGCGCGTCCTCGACGGCGGCCCGGTCCTCGGGCTCCATCTTCTCGAGGACGGCCTGCTGCTCATCCTCGTCGAGGTCCTCGATCAGGGCGACCGCGTCGTCGGTCTCCATCTGACCGGCGATGTCCGCGACCTGCTGCGGCTCGAGCTCGTCGAGCAGGCCCTCGCGGACAAATTCGTTCATTTCCGCAAGCACGTCGGGGCTGACGATCCCGGCGAGCGCCTTCACGAGGCCCTCGCGGTCGTCGTGCGCCGCTAGCTCGATCAGGTCGGCGACGTCCGCCGGGTGGAGCGGTTCAACCAGCTCGCGCGCCGTCTCGTCGTCGCCTGCATCGACGGCATCGAGGACTCGCTCGACGAATTCCGGTCGCAGCCGGTCTTCCTCGTCCATCACCCTATCTTCGACGACCGCTTCCTCGGGGAGGGCTGCGGTGGCGATGTTCTCGCTCTCGCTCATGCCACTTTCCCCCAAGCTCGACCCGTGAGCGCGTCCTATTGCCGAGCCTCCACTGGCGCAACCCGCATCGCCGCCCTAAATCGCCGCTCAATTCCCTCTCAAAGGAGATTTCCCATGGCCGACGACGACCGCTTAGTCTTCAATCTTTCCAGCGGCGGCGACGTCGTGATCAAGCTTCGCCCCGATCTCGCGCCCGGTCATGTCGAGCGCATCAAGACGCTGACCGAGAGCGGCTTCTACGACGGCGTGCTGTTCCATCGGGTCATTCCGGGCTTCATGGCCCAGGGCGGCGACCCGACCGGCCGCGGCACCGGCGGCTCCGATCTTCCCGACCTCAAGGCCGAGTTCAGCCGCGAGCCCCACGTCCGCGGCACTTGCTCGATGGCCCGCACTCCTGACCCCAACAGCGCCAACAGCCAGTTCTTCATCTGCTTCGACGACGCGGGCTTCCTCGACAACCAGTATACCGTCTGGGGTGAGGTCGAGAGCGGCATGGAGCATGTCGACGCACTGCCGAAGGGGGAGCCGCCCTCCAGCCCGGGCAAGATCGTGAAAGCCGAAATCCGGCGCGCGAGCTGATCGAATGGAGCCGCGGCCAGTCACGCTGATCACCGGCGCATCGGCTGGCCTCGGCGTCGAATTCGCGAGGCAGTGTGTCGCGCGCGGCGACGACGTCGTGCTC
>Ga0307415_100001770_pt1 | contig 10557 bp, 10 predicted proteins | sample DK1Cmetagenome_FD_204524 | JGI IMG/M metagenome (GOLD analysis project Ga0307415, IMG submission 204524) | Maize rhizosphere microbial communities from greenhouse at UC Davis, California, United States - DK15-C-2 | ecosystem: Host-associated > Plants > Roots > Rhizosphere > Soil | place: USA...
GGGTCAGGTGAACGCGGGCTCGGCGACCAGCGTCTCGGCGAGCCGCAGCAGCGCCTGGCGACGGGACGCGCCGCGATCGCCGATCGTTCCCCGGTGCGCGAGCTCGGCGGCCAGGAAGCGCCGCGCCGTCTGCGCGACGCTCGCGAACGCGACGTTGGCGACCGCTTCCGACTCGGCGCGGACGACCACGGCGAAGCTTCGAAGGCCGCGGCATTGCGCCAGCGCCTTGATCTGCGCATAGGCGCCGGTCAGGCCGGCAGCCGTCGGCTGGATGGCGAGCAGCATGTCCGCCTGGCTGCCACTGGGCGGCAATCCGTTGATCAGCCAGACGTCGAATTCGCGACCGGCATCGGCGAGCCAGTCGGCCAGCCGCCCCGGCCAGCCGCCTTCGGCGTCGTCGCACGAGAGCGCCAGTTCGTCGAGCCCGCGTGCGGCCGGCAGCAGGGTGACGTCGTGTCCGGCATCGACGAGAACGTCGCCCAGCCTGCGTTCCTTCGCCACCACATGGGCAAGCTCCCAGCGCACGCGCGCACCGACGCGCGCGGCGAGCTCGCCGCGCGTGCGGTCGATCACCAGCACGCGCGAGCCGATCTCGCCGATCGCGCGCGCGAGATCGGCCACGAACGCGGCCGTGTCGACGCCGCCGATGCCGAGCAGCCGCCGCGAACGCTGGCCGAACAGCCGGCGCAGGCCGCTCGCCTGGTCGTCACGCATGCGCGACTCCCGCGGCACCGTGGATCGCGAGCGCCAGGTCGTCGTCGCCCAGCGCGAACGGCGATCCCTTGCCGGAGCTTCGAAGCGACCGGTCGACCAGAAGCTCTGCGCTCGGGACGAAGATGTCTTCCGGAACGCGCTGGCCCGACGTGACGTAGTGCACCGGCAAGCGGTGACGGATGGCGACGTCGAGCGCAGCGCCCTGCCGGCTCGCTTCGTCCTGCTTGGTGATGATGCAGCCGGCCAGGCCGTGCTTCACCGACGTATCGATCGACTCGGGCACGCGGCCGTAGGCGTCGACGACTTCGTCGAGCGTTTCGCCCTGTGCCGCCGCATTGAGCAGCAGCAGCCGGCGGATCTCGGGCTGCGCGAGGAGCATCGCCTGCTCGGCGACCCGCGCGTCGCGCTGCCCCATGCCGACGGTGTCGATCAGCACGAGGTGGCGACCGCGCACGGCGTCGAGCGCCTGGCGCAGGTCGTGCCGATCCGAGATCGAATGCACGGCGACGCCGAGGATCTTCGCGTAGATGCGCAGCTGATCCTGCGCCCCGATGCGGAAGCTGTCGGTCGTGATCAGCGCCAATCGATGCGCGCCGTAGCGCACGGCACAGCGCGCCGCGAGCTTCGCCGTCGTCGTCGTCTTGCCCACCCCCGTCGGACCGACCAGCGCATAGACACCGCCGCGCGCGATGATCTCGTCGCTCGTTTCGATGCAGGCGAGGTTGCGCGCCAGCACGCGCTGCACCCAGTCGCGTGCCTGGTCGGCATTGACGTCGTCGGGCAGGCGCTCGGTGACGCTGCGTGCGAGCGCGGGACTGAATCCGGCCGCGAGCAGGTCGCGGGTGAGGCGCGCGGCGAGCGGGCGCCGCCGCAGGCTTTCGCTGAAGCTCATCAACGCGAAGCGCTGCTCGATCATCTCGCGCATCGCGGCCACCTCGGCGCGGACCGCGGACAGCGTTTCGGCGGTTTCGCTCGACGTCGTCGACGGCAGCGGCACGGGCGCCGGCGACTCGTCGACCAGCGGCGGCGTCCATTTCGCGGGCTCGGCGCGGCGGCGCACTGCCATCGGCACGTCGGCCGCTTCGCTCGTCGCTTCCTCTACGGCGACGGGGGCCGGCGCCGCGCTGCCGAGCAGCGAGTCGATCGCCTCGCTCGCGAGGGCGGTGACCTCGACGCCGTCGCTCGTCGCGTGATTGGCGACGATGACCGCGTCGGCGCCGAGCTCGGCACGCACCTGCTCCAGCACCGAACGCGACGTAAGACCGAAGAACTTGCGAAGCTTCATCGCTTGCCTCCAACGGTGACGCTGACGCGGATCGTCCGCGCATCGGGAATTTCGCTATGGGCGAGGACCGCGAGCCCGGGAGAAGCGCGGCGCATCAGCCGCGACACGGCCAGTCGCAATCGGTCGGCGACCAGCAGCACCGGCGGCAGCCCCGAGGCTTCCTGCTGCTGCGCGGCGCTCGCGATCTCGCGCGCGAGCGATTCGGCGAGCTCGGGCTCGAGGCCGCCACCGTCGGCACCGGCCACGCCGAGCACCTGCAGCAGCATCCGCTCGAGCTCGGGGTCGATGGCGATCAGCGACAACTCGCCGGCGCTGCCGTAGAGCTGCTGCACGATCGCGCGGCCGAGGCTCACGCGAACCGCGGCCGTCAGCTCGTTCGCATCCTGCGTGCGCGGCGCATGGTCGGCGAGCGTCTCGAGGATCGTGCGCAGGTCGCGCACGTTGACGCTCTCTTCGAGCAGGTTTTGCAGCACGCGCTGCACGGTCGCGAGCGGCAGCAGCTTCGGCGTCACTTCCTCGGCGAGCTTGTTGCCGCTCTTGGCGAGCTGGTCGAGCAGGCCCTGCACCTCGGCGCGGCCGAGGAGGCTCGCCGCCTGCGCGTTCACCACGGTCGAAAGGTGCGTCGCTACGACCGTCCCGGCGTCGACGACCGTATAGCCCTGCGCCATCGCGCGCTCGCGCTCGGTACCCGGAATCCATTGCGCCGGCAGGCCGAACGCGGGATCGCGCGTGGCGACGCCGCCGGTGATCGGTCCGCTCGCGCGGCCCGGGTCGATCGCGAGGAACATGCCGACGCGGCACTCGCCCTCGGCGATGGCGACGCCCTTGAGCGTGATGCGATACGCGGTCGGCGCGAGCTCGAGGTTGTCGCGGATGTGCACGGCCGGCGGCAGGAAGCCGATCTCCTGCGCGAACTTGCGCCGGATCGCACGGATGCGGCGCAGAAGCTCGCCGTCCTGCCCCTTGTCCACGAGCGGGATCAGCCGATAACCCACTTCCAGACCCAGCACGTCGACCGGCACCAGATCGTCCCAGGTGACTTCCGGGTTGTCGTTCGCCGGCAGCGGCGCGGGCGCGGTCGCCGTCGTTGCCGCCTGCTCGACGCGCTGGCGCTTCGACACCCAGTGCGCGAGGAACGCGAGGCCGCCGCCGAGCAGCAGGAACGCGAAATGCGGCATGCCGGGCACGAGCCCGAGCACGCCGAGGATCGCCGCGGCGATCATCAGCGCGTGCGGCTGGCGGAAGAGCTGCGACAGCAATTGCTGGCCGGTGCCCTCGCCCTTGCCCACGCGCGACACGACGAGGCCGGCCGCCGTCGAGATGATGAGCGCCGGGATCTGTGCGACGAGGCCGTCGCCGATGGCGAGCAGCACGTAGTTGTTGCTCGCGGTCGCGAACGACAGGTCGTGCTGCAGCATGCCGATCGCAAGGCCGCCGACGATGTTGATGAACAGGATGAGGATGCCGGCGACCGCATCGCCGCGCACGAACTTCGACGCGCCGTCCATCGCACCGTAGAAGTCCGACTCGGAGGCGATCTCGGCGCGGCGCTTGCGCGCCTCGTCCTCGCCGATCAGGCCGGCGTTGAGATCGGCGTCGATGGCCATCTGCTTGCCCGGCATCGCATCGAGGGTGAAGCGCGCGGTGACCTCGGCGATGCGGCCGGCGCCCTTGGTGATCACGACGAAGTTGATGACCACGAGGATGGTGAAGACGACGAGGCCGACGGCGAAGTTGCCGCCGACGAGGAAGTGGCCGAATGCCTCGATCACCTTGCCGGCGGCATCCGGACCGGTGTGGCCGTGCAGCAGCACCACGCGCGTCGACGCGACGTTGAGCGACAGTCGCAGCAGCGTCGTCAGCAGCAGCACCGTCGGGAACACGGCGAAGTCGAGCGGGCGCAGCGTGGTCATCGACACCAGCAGCACGATCGTCGCGATCGCGATGTTGAACGTGAACAGGAGATCGAGCAGCAGCGGCGGCAGCGGCAGCACCATCATCCCGAGGATCAGGACGATGAGGAGCGGCCCGGCCAGCCCGGTCATCGATTCGCGGTTGAGGCCGAAGCGCAGCGCGAGGGTGGACAAGGACGTGCCCTACGTGCGAGTCGTCGACGGTCGCGCGACGCGCGCCGGACGACGGCGAGTTGAACGGAAGCCGCAGGCGCCGAGCATCGCTACGCTGCTCCAAGGCCCGGATCGAGGCCCGCCGGCACGTCGATCGTCTCGGGGGCGAGCGGCGCCGGTCCGCCGCGCTCGCTGCTCGTGCGAAGCTGGTGCACCCACGCGAGCACTTGCGCGACCGCGCCGTACAGCAGCGTGGGAATCTCGGCGTCGAGCTCGGCGTGCTTGTGCAGCGCGCGCGCGAGCGGCGGCGCTTCGAGCAGCGGCACGCCGTGCGCCTGGCCGATCTCGCGAATGCGCTGCGCGACAAGCCCCGCGCCCTTGGCGACGACGCGCGGCGCGCGCATCGCGCCCTCGCGCCAGTCGAGCGCGACCGCGAAGTGCGTCGGGTTGGTGACGATCACCGTCGCCGTGGGCACCGCGGCCATCATGCGGCGACGCGCGGCCTGGCGCTGCAGCCCGCGCACGCGCGCCTTGAGCTGCGGATCACCTTCCATCTCGCGCATTTCCTGGCGGATCTCCTCGCGCGTCATGCGAAGCTCGCGGCGATAGCGCCAGAACTGGTAGGGCACGTCGACGAGCGCGATCGCGATGAGCCCGCCGGCGAGCGCGAACAGCGACGAGGCGATCATCCCGCCGACCTGTGCGACTCCCGCCGCGCCGGATTGCCCGGACAGCGCGCTCATCTCGGTCCAGCTCGTGGTGATCGTCCACGCGCCGATCGTGCCGATCAGCACGCACTTCAGGATCGCCTTGGCGAGCTCGGCGATGCCATGGGTCGAAAAGAGGTTCGACAGGCCCTTGACCGGGTCGAGCCGCTTGAAGTCGGGCACGACGGCCTGCGGCGCGAACACCCACCCGGACAGGAGCAGCGGCGAGGCGAGCGTCGCCGCGATCAGCACGAGCAGCAACGGCATCACGGCGACCAGCGAGTCGCCGGAGAGCGCCATGACCCGGGCGAGCATCAGCTCGTCGGAGAAGGCGGCCTGGCGATCGATCGCAAGGCCGTGACGGACGATATCGGCGCAGGCGGTGGCGAGTGCCGGGCCGAACCCGGCGATGGCCCCCGCCGCGGCGAGCGCCACGCCGGCCGTCGTCAGCTCGCGCGAGCGCGCGACCTGCCCCCGCTCGCGCGCCTGCTCGAGGCGCCGCGGTGTTGCGGGATAGTTGCGTTCGACGTCGTTCTCTTCGGCCATCGGCGAAGCCGCCCAGTTCGGACCGGCCCATTATTCGGCCCGGCAGGCGGCGGCGATGGCGCGAGCAGCGCCGGCTTTGCGTGGCAATTCGACGCGTCGGACGCGTCAGGCGGCCATCGCCTTCTGCAGGATCGACGCGATGCGGTCCTCGAGGATCGCGCGCGTGAACGGCTTGACGACGCAGGCCGAGGCGCCGGCCTGCGCCGCGGCGATCACGTCCTCGCGCGTGGCCTGGTCGGCGACCAGCAGCACCGGCATCCGTTTCAGTGCCGCATCGGCGCGCACTTCGCGCAGCAGCGCGAGCCCGTCGATGCCCGGCATGCGCAGCTCGACGATGCAGCAGTCGAACGGCCGCTCGCGCAGCCGTGCAAGGCCGGCCTGGCCGCTGTCGACGTCCTCGATGTCGGCGTAGCCGATCTCCTTCAGCAGGTTGCGGAACAGGCCTCGCATCGCCGCGATCGGCTCGACGACGAGAAAGCGCCGCTGGCCCGGGGTGTCCATGGCGCTAGCGCGCGGGCGCGGGGGTCGCCGCTGATGACGCCGGAGGTGCGCCGGCCGACGATGGCGCTTCGTCGCCAGGCGACGCACCCGCCGCCGGAACTGCGGTCGACGCCGCCTTTGCGGCCGCCTCCGCCGCGTCCGCGTCCGGATCGGGCACTTCGAGAATGCGCCGCTCGGTCTTCTGGTTCAGCACGACGATGCTGATGCGCCGGTTGGCCGGATTGTTCGGATCGGCCTTGTCGAAATGCACCGACGAGCCCTGCCCGACGACACGGATGATCTTCTCGTCGGCGATGCCGCCGGCGACGAGCTCGCGGCGCGACGCGTTGGCGCGATCGGCCGACAGCTCCCAGTTGCTGTAGCCACGCTCACCGCCGGCGTACGGCTTGGCGTCGGTGTGCCCGGCGAGCGAGAGCTTGTTCGGGATGTCGTTCATCAGCTGCGAGAGCTCGCGCAGGATGTCGCGCATGTGATCCTTGAGGTGCGCCGAGCCGGAGTCGAACATCGGCTTCGTACCCTCCTCGATCACCTGGATGCGAAGCCCCTCGGGCGTGAGCTCGACCCGGATCTGCGCCTTGAAGTTGCGCAGCAGCGGATTGGCCTCGATCGCCGCGTCGATGCGCGACTTCAGCATCGTCAGCCGCTCGGTCTCGCGCTTCTCGAGCTCGACCTGCGCCGCGCGCAGGTTGACGAGCCGTCGCTCGGCCGGCGTCTCGCCCTTCTTCACCTGGCCGTCCTGCTTGGTCAGGTCCTGTCCGCCGCCCTGGATCACCGATGACGAGTCGCCGCTGCCGCTGCCGCCCTGCATCGCCACCTTGAGCGGCGTGCGGAAATACTCGGCGATGCCCTGCAGCTCGCCCTTGGTCGTCGACCCGAGCAGCCACATGAGGAGGAAGAACGCCATCATGGCCGTGACGAAGTCGGCGTAGGCGATCTTCCACGCGGCGCCATGCGCCTTCGCGCCGGAGCGCTTGATGCGCTTGACGACGATCGGGGGCTTGGCCTCGCCGGACATGGCGTGTCAGGACGTGCCGGGCGGGGTGTGCCGGGCGCGGTTCGCGTCGCGCTGCCGCCCAACGCCGGACGAACGCTGCCGCCTGCGATCCCGAGCTGCGCCGGCCGGCCGGAAGCAGGGCATTTCGTTCAGGCCTGCGAGCGTGCCTGCTTGACGTGGCCTTCCAGCTCGGCGAACGACGGTCGCTCGGTCGAGAACAGGACCTTGCGTCCGAACTCGATCGCGATCGCCGGCGCGTAGCCGTTGAGCGTGGCGAGCAACGTCACCTTGATGCACTGCAGGACCTTCGACGACTCGTTCGCGCGGGCCTCCAGCAGCGCCGCCAGCGGCGCGACCGCGCCGTACGACAGGAGGATGCCGAGGAACGTGCCGACCAGCGCCGAGGCGATCAGCTTGCCGAGCTCCGAGGGCGGCAGGCCCACCGACTCCATCGTGTGCACGACGCCCATGACGGCGGCCACGATGCCGAACGCGGGCAACCCGTCGGCCACCTTCTGCACCGCGTGCGCCGGCGCCTCGGCCTCGTGATGATGCGTCTCGATCTCGTGATCCATCAGGTTCTCGATCTCGAACGCGTTCATGTTGCCGCTGACCATCAGGCGCAGGTAATCGGTGATGAACTCGAGCAGATGATGGTCGCGCGCCACCGCCGGGTACTTGGCGAACAGCGCGCTCTTGTCGGGTGCCTCGACGTCGCCCTCGACCGACATCAGCCCTTCCTTGCGGATCTTCTGCAGCACCTCGTAGAGCAGGCTCATCAGCTCCATGTAGAGCTTCTTGTCGTAGCGCGAGCCGCGCAGGATGCCGGGGAGGGCGGCGAGCGTCGCCTTGAGCGACTTGCCGGTGTTGCCGACGACGAACGCGCCGATCGCGGCGCCGCCGATGATCAGGAGCTCGATCGGCTGGAACAGCGCGGCGAGGTGGCCGCCCCCGAGCGCGAAGCCGCCGAACACGGCGCCGAGGACGATCACGTAACCGACGAGTACCAGCATGGTGGCGTTCCGGGGACGATTCCGCGCGCACCGGATGCCCGGCCGCGTGACAGCCCCGCCGGCGGGACACCGCGCGGGTCACGATGCCATTGTCGGCAGCAGCGGCCGATTCTTGAGGCCGGCGTGGCGATCAGGCGGCGAGGCGCGCCTGCGCTTCGCGCGTCTTGCCGGCGCGCGCCGGCGGCGCACAGCAGCCGCAGACGTAATGCGTCGTGAGGTCGAGGTCGCGGACGACGAACTCGCCGTCGCAGCGACCGCAGGTGGCGAAGCGCAGCATGCCGGCCTCGACGAACTTGACCAGCCGCCACGCGCGCGTCAGCGTGAGCACCGCGTCGAGCTCGTTGGCAGCGCATTGCTCGAGATACAGCCGGTACGCGCGCACCAGCGCGTCGACGCGGTCGAGTGACGCGGCGTTGTACAGGTGACGGTAGATCGCCATGAACAGCGACGCGTGGATGTTGGGCATCCAGGTCACGAACCAGTCGGTCGAGAACGGCAGCATGCCCTTCGGCGGCGAGCGGCGCTTCAACTCCTTGTAGAGGCGCAGCAGGCGCTCGCGCGACAGCGAGGTCTCCGACTCGAGCACCTGCAGCCGCGCATCGAGCTCGATAAGCGCACGGGCGCGCGCCACTTCGCGCGCATCGTCGACCACGCTCTTGCCGCGCATCGCCTCAGGCCGCCTGCGCCTGCGTGCCGGCCATCAGGATCGCCGCGTGCGCGCCGCTGGTGCCGCGCTCGCGGGCGTGGCTCGTGAGGAGCTTCCAGACCACCTGGTCGTCGAAGCGGAAGCGGCACATCAGCATGTTCGACGCGGCGATCTTCAGGATCTGGGCCGTGGACAGCCGATCGAGGATGTCGGCGACCTCGTCGCTGATGCCGAGGCGGAACAGCGCCTCGGCGCGGTCGGTGCGGATCAGGTGCTGCGCGAGGACCAGGTAGCCGAGGTTGGCCTCGCGGATCTCTTCCAGCAGTTGTTCGGTATTCACGGTTCGCTTCTCCCCTCGCCGGCCTTGACGCGCCTGGTGGCACGCTTGCGGCGCATCCGATGAACCGCATACTGGCCAAACACTTACCCGCTCTGAAGGGTGGCGACGCCACGCATCGCGTCGGACGCGGTGCGAGTCTTCCTGTAGGCAGCGTTCGTACAGGATATGCCATTGGCATAACTGCCGAAACGCGCGCCAGAGCGCTCAAGCTGAGTGCCGCAACGCGTCAGTGAACAAGGCTGCGCGGGCAGCGCTATGCGCGTTGTAGACCACTTGAACAGCGGCCTTTTGCCGCGCCAATTCCGCCGATCGAAATGCGCGCGCACGCGTAGCCTCGCACTCGTTCGCTGGGGGAGGTTCACGACACTGCCACGCCGTTCGACGGTCGGAAAAACGGGGTCGCTCAAGTTTTCCGCGCGGGTCACCGATAACGCCCATGACGGCGCTGCTCGGTGCCCAGGAGCCAAAAGGGGCAGCTAGTCACGGCCGACGGGGCCGAAACCTACCCAGGAGACGAAGATGCCTCAAGTCATCAACACCAACATCGCTTCGCTGAACGCGCAGCGCAACCTCAATGCTTCGCAGACGGCGCTCAACGTTTCGCTGCAGCGCCTGTCGTCCGGCCTTCGCATCAACAGCGCGAAGGACGACGCCGCCGGTCTCGCGATCTCGGAGCGCTTCACCGCCCAGATCCGCGGCCTGAACCAGGCAGCGCGCAACGCCAACGACGGCATCTCGCTCGCGCAGACCGCCGAAGGCGCGCTGGGCGAAGTCGGCAACAACCTGCAGCGCATCCGCGAGCTGGCCGTGCAGTCGAGCAACGCGACGAACAGCTCGACCGACCGCGCCGCCCTGCAGACCGAAGTCGCGCAGCTGCTGAACGAAATCGACCGCGTCGCGAACCAGACGGCGTTCAACGGCGTGAAGCTCCTCGACGGCAGCTTCGCCGGTGCCGTGTTCCAGGTCGGCGCGAATGCCGGCGAATCGATCACCGTTTCGTCGATCACCGACGCGAACGTCGCGGCGATCGGCTCGGTGTCGCAGCTGACCGGCGGTGCGCTCTCCGTCAACGCGTCCAGCTTGACCGGCTTCGCCACGGCGATCGCCGCCGGCGGCGTGCTGATCAATGGCGTCGACCTCGGTGCGATCAGCGGTGCGAGCAGCGCGGCCGAACGTGCCGGCCAGCTCGTCAACGCGATCAACAACGTCTCGGCGCAAACCGGCGTCGGCGCGGTCTACAACTCCGCCACCGGCCAGATGACGCTGTCGGGAACGGCAACGATCGCGGTCACGGGCACGACCAACAGCGCGACGGTCGCCGGCTGGGCCAACGCCGCGGCGATCGGCACCGTGTCGACGACGACCGGCATCGGCGGCCTCGACGTGTCGAACTACGCCAACGCGCAGCTCGCCATCCAGCTCGCCGACAGCGCGCTGGCCACGGTGAACAGCACGCGGGCGACGCTCGGTGCCGTGCAGAACCGCTTCCAGTCGGTGGTGACGAACCTGCAAACCGCGTCGGAGAACCTCTCCGCGTCGCGCAGCCGCATCCAGGATGCGGACTTCGCGGCCGAGACGGCGAACCTGACGCGCGCGCAGATCCTCCAGCAGGCGGGCACGGCGATGCTCGCGCAAGCGAATGCCGTCCCGAACAACGTCCTTGCCCTGCTCCGCGGCTGACGCGGCAGGACGTCGCTCAACCCCCGGCGGTCCCACGAGGGCCGCCGGGTTTGTCCGCTCTGGAG
>Ga0307415_100001771_pt1 | contig 10556 bp, 10 predicted proteins | sample DK1Cmetagenome_FD_204524 | JGI IMG/M metagenome (GOLD analysis project Ga0307415, IMG submission 204524) | Maize rhizosphere microbial communities from greenhouse at UC Davis, California, United States - DK15-C-2 | ecosystem: Host-associated > Plants > Roots > Rhizosphere > Soil | place: USA...
GAAGACGGCCCGGTCTACAGCGCCGAGCCCACCGGCAGCGGCGTGTTGATCACCGACGGACCGTACGTCGAGACCAAGGAGTGGCTGGGCGGGTTCGCCGTGGTGGACGTGGCCGATGACGAGGCCGCCAAGCTGTGGGCGGGCAAGGTCGCGGAGGCATGCGGCTGGCCCCACGAGGTTCGCCGCTTCAAGCCGTAGCCTCGGACCGAGTGACTCCGTCGGCGAGCCCGGTCCGGTCCCGCGAACGGCTCGTGGCCGTCTGGCGTGACGGCCCGCGTCACACGCAGTAGCCCGCGTCGGCCAGGACGTTGCGACCCACTCGCATGCACCTGGCTCGTCTCCCCGGCATCGTCGTCCAGTAGTACCAGATCATGAGGGTGATGGAGAGCGCCCACGCTCGGCCGCGCAGCCAGGTCGCCTCGTCGACGCCGACCTCCTTGCGGAACAGCTCCCTGGCGGGGGGATCGAGGACTTCCCAGGCCACGACGAGGTCAACGGTCGGGTCGCCGACCGACAAGCCTCCGAAGTCCAGGACCGCGCTCAACGTCCCGTCGCGCACCAACAGGTTCTCGGCGGCCAGGTCGCCGTGGTACCAGCGCGGCGTCGTACGGTCTGCTGCGTCGGGCAGCTTCATGGCGTCTGCCCAGATCTCCTCGGCGGCGTCGAGGTCGAAAGCGAAGCCCTCCAAGGCCCGACAACGTGCGATGTTCTCTCGCGTCGTGCTGTCCATCGTCTCGAGCGGCTCGCCTCGGTACGACCGCAGGTGCGGGTCGTTGACTGCCTTCGCGGGCACCTCCGCCTGCCCCAGGGCGTGCAGGACCGTGGCCAGGTTCTTCGCCAGGTCTTCGCGTCGTGGGTCGACGGCTGTGTGGGGATCGACCACCTCGGGATGTGCCCCCTCGATCCAGCGGACCACGGACCAGCGCTCCGGGTAGTCGCGGTCTGGTTCGAACACCGCAATCACCTCGGGCACGGAAACGGGCAGCAGTGGTGCCAGCACCGGCAGCCACGTGGCCTCCTTCGAGATGGTCACCGATCCTCCGGGTTGCCGCGGCAGCCGCACCAGGAGCTCATCACCGAGCCGGTACAACGCATTCGTCGAGCCGCTCGACGCCAACCGGCGAACCGGCGCGTCAGCGTGAGCGGGCTTCGCCCGGCCCACCAGCCCGCGCACCAGCTCCGCATCGATCGGAATCTCGTCGGAATGGAGAGTCGCACCACCTCTGGACTCAAGCCCACCGTTCGACGGACCGCAAACGACTTTCAGACGCACGATCTCGCCGACTTCCTCTATCGACGGGGCCGCCGCGAGTCGCCCTTGATCAGCGACAGAACGGCCCTGAGCTGCGGTTCGGCCAGGAAGAACAGTGATTGCCGAATCTCCTCACGCTTGGCGCGCAGGATCGGGTCACCCAGCTTCGGCGTCGCGATCGTTCGCGCTTCCACCCGCGGGAGCTCGCCGCCGAGGTAGCCCCGCACCTGTCCGAGAATGCGGGTCAGCTGGGGGTCCACCAGATACCCGACCCGGGGGCGGACGTTCTGCCTCAACGCAATGGTGTCTGCCAGGACACCGAGTTGGCGGCTCGGGGTGAAGGCCTCCGTGAGGTTGTCGGCGCAGTACACGTGCAGCATCTCCCGCGGACGCGACGCGTCGTGCGTGTGCGCGCGGGGGATGGAGCCGAGGGGTGGCAACGGTGTGCCGGTGAACATCACCCCCCCGATCTGGTCGCCGTAGACGAGCACGGCCCGGGGGTTCGAGGGGTCGAGTCCCCACGATCCTCGTCGGTGGGGGTTGAAGAAATGTGTAGGTGTTTGGCTGCCGTCCTTCGGCACCCACTCGGCCATCAGTTCCGCTGCCGAGTGACGGTGGCAGAACGCGTTCACACCGCGCAGCAACCTCCGCGCCCGAGCTCGATCGGCTCGGGACGCTCCGTCGACATCGGGGCGATACGTCGAGCTCTGCGGCGAAACCATCTCGACCAGATTGCACGTGGGCCCGATCACGAGGTGCCCCTCGTGTCCCTGATCGTGTCTGCGGTTCTCAGCGTGACCGCCCTGGACACCGACCGCTGCCCTCTGCGAACGGACGGGCTCCGAGCCGGCCGGGCACTGCGCCATCCCCCGCTCGACGTCCGACGCGAGGGCCATCGAGCCGGCGATGGCGATGCCGATCGCGAAGGCAGAGAAAACTACCTTGATCGACACGTTGCTTCCCAAGACCGATGGCGGACTTCAACGATGCTAGGCGTCTCGATCGAGGCTTTTCCAGGGCCTGCGCAACCCGCGCGGTCAGGTCGTGGGGCGCTCGAGGGGTACGTCCTACCGAGCATGGCCGTTGCCGCTCATCTGGAGTCGACCGGCCTGCGCGTGCGGGCCGCGAGCCTGCGGTTCCACCAGCGCGGCCGGTCGGCCGCCTGATCGAGCAGCCGCTGGAACTCCCGAGGGGTCTCCCGGCGAAGCAGTGGCACCACGATGACGGGGGTGAGAAGGAACCACGCCCAGGCTCGGCGGTTCTCCATGAACCCGCCCACCGCCGCGGCGGCGGAGACGTACAGCAGGGCGTTGTACGGCCCCATCAGTCGTCCTTCAAGCCCTTCACACTCGACCAGCCACGGCAGGCCGGCTCGGGTCGTCCGCGGCCAGCTGCTGAGGTGTGAGACGGCTGCGGAGAGGAACAGGCCATTCGCGACCGCGAAAGCCCGATCCCCTCGCGGGCTCGCCAGCTGGCCGGCCGCCCGGTACGCCGCGAGCGACGAGGCGGCGTACCCCGCCGTCGCTGTCGTGACGCCCACGCGAGAGGCCAACGGCACACCGACTCCCCACACGAGCTCGTAGCCGAGATGGCCCGCAATGCCGACGACGCCGAGTCGGGTCCACGGACGATGGGGCACGACCGTGGGGTACCCCGGCGGCCGGCCATCCACACGCGTGGGGCCACGGTGCCCTCAGCGTCCTCGACTCCCGCGAGAGTCCGTTCCGGCAGACCCGGCTCTCGACGTTGCGCTCAGCTGGTCCACGCGCGCCAGAGTGCCGCGTAGTGGCCGTCGCGCTCAACCAGCTCATGGTGGCTGCCGAGCTCGACGATCCTCCCGTCGATCACCACGGCGATCCGGTCCGCGTCGTGCGCGGTGTGCAGGCGGTGCGCGATGGCGATCACGGTCCGTCCCTCGAGCAGGGCGCTCATGGAGCCCTCGAGCGTGCGGGCGGTGCGTGGGTCGATCAGCGAGGTCGCCTCGTCCAGCACCAGCGTGTGCGGATCCGCGACGATCAGCCGGGCGAGCGCGACCTGCTGCGCCTGGGCCGGGGTCAGCGACTGCTGTCCGGAGCCGATCACGGTGTCGAGACCGTCGGGCAGCCGCTGCACCCAGGCCAGTGATCCGACTGCGCGAAGTGCTGCCCGCACCACCTCGTCGTCGGCGTCCTCGCGGGCCAGCACGATGTTGTCGCGGATGGTGCCGATGAAGACGTGGTGCTCCTGGGTCACCAGGGCCACCTCGGTGCGCAACACCTCCAGCGGCAGATCGACCAGCGGCACCCCGCCCACGGTGGCGGTGCCGGTGCGGGGCCGGTTGATCCCCGCCAGCAGCCGGCCCAGGGTCGACTTGCCCGAGCCGCTCGGACCCACCACCGCGAGCCGCTCCCCGACCCGCAGCTCGAGGTCCACGCCATGCAGCACGTCGTGTCCCTCGCGGTAGGCGAAGCGCAGGTCTCGACCCACCAGCTCCACCCCAGCCGGGAGCGCGTCACCTGGCTCCCGGTCCGGCGGTACGTCGGCGATGCCGAGCAGGCGGGCGGTCGAGGCAGCGCCCACCTGGAGCCGGTCCACCTCGCCGATCAGCCGGTCGAGCGGGTCTGCCAAGGCCTCGACGTACAGCACGGCAGCGGTGATCTGACCGAGGTCCACCCACCCCTGGCCGTAGCCGTAGGCACCGACCAGCAGGGTGATCACCCGCGGTGACTGGAAGGCGAAGTTGAGGACGAGGAAGAGCAGATTGCGCAGGGTCATCCCGTAGCGCTCCGCCTGTGCAGAGACGGCGATGTCGTCGCTCCCGGCAGCCACGCGTGCCCGGGAGAGCCCGAGCGCCTCTGCGGTGCGGGCGCCCTCGACGGTCTCGGTGAGCGTGGTGTTGATCCTGGAGTACGTCGCGCCCTCGTAGACGTACCCCTTCGGGGCGCGGGCGAGGTAGCTGCGGACCGCCCACGCCGCGGTCGCGAACGTCGCCAGGGCGGGCACGGCCAGGATCACGGAGTTGAGCAGCATGGCCACCACCGACAGGCACACCGTCAGCAGAGAGATGATCGCCATCGGCACGCCGTACTGCACCGACCGGCTCATCGTGCCGACGTCGCGCGTCACCCGCGTGACCAGGTCGCCGGTGCTGGCACTCTCCACCCGCCCCAGGGGGAGTCGGAGGATGGTGTGGACGATGTACTCGCGGGCGCTGGCCAGCAGGTCCTGCCCGAACAGGGTCGAGGTGCGCTGGGCGGCGAAGGTGAGCAGCGCCTGGGCACACACCACAGCCACGACGAGGAGAGCCACCGCCCCGAGGCCCGCCGGGGCACCGCCGTCGGCGTCCACGGTCCGGTTGACCAGCTCGCCGAGCAGCCTCGGCACCACCAGCCCGGCTCCCGCAGCCAGCGCGTTGAGCACCACCAGCGACGCGAACCGACCGCGGCGCGTGAGCACGAGGTCGCGGAAGAAGCCCAACACGGCCTGGTTGTCGGCGACCGGCCAGCCGCGTGCGGGACTGCGCGTGCTGGCGTAGTTCTCCTCGGCGCGGACCCGACGCAGCTCGTGACGTCGCCAGAGGGCGGCGTAGCGCTCCCGCGGTCTCGCCCCTTCCGGTGGCCGCAGCGCGTCGGGGACCGCCGGCGGGTCCTCCGACCGGTCGCGCCAGGTATCGGCGGACGTGGCCAGCACGTCGGTCATCGCCCCGCCTCTTCGACGCTCGCCTCGTCCAGGCCGCGAGCCACGACGTGGCGGTACTCCGGGTGCTCGGCCAGGAGCTGCGCGTGGTCGCCCTCGGCGACCACGGTGCCGTCGTGGAGCAGGACGACGTGGTCGGCGTGGTGCAGCCACAGCGGCGACACCGTGGTCACCACCGTGGTGCGGCCGCGCCGCAGCTCCGAGACCCGCTCGGCGATCCGGGCCTCCGTGTGCGCGTCCACGGCGGACGTAGGTTCCACGAGCACGAGCACCGGCGGATCGGCGGCCAGGGCCCGTGCCAGGACGACCCGCTGGCGCTGGCCACCGGACAGCCCGCGGCCCCGCTCCTCGAGCTGGCCCTGCCACCCCTCGGGCAGCGCGTCGTAGACGTCCTCGGCACTGGCCACCCGCAGGGCGAGCTCGGCCTGGGCGCGGGGCAGCCGGCCGTGGGGATCGATCGCGTCCTGCAGCGTGCCCGCGAAGAGCTGGCTGCCGGTGTCGCTCACCAGGATCTGGCTGCGTACGTCGTCCAGACGGGCTTCGGCGAGGTCGACCCCGCCGAGCCGTACACCCCAGTCGCGGCCGGCCAGCTCCTCGTCGCGCTGCGCGATGCGAGCCCGTCGACGGGCCCGCTCGGCGCGGGCGCGTCGGGCAGCCCATCCATGGGCGTGTTCCTCGTCCTCCGCCGCGACGGGCTCGACGTCGGCCGCGAGGTAGCGGCCGAGGCGGTCGGCAAGGGCTGCGCTCTGCTCGGGCACGGCGCTCACCAGGACGGTGAGCCGACCCGGTCGCGCGACGAAGCCGCTCGTGTCGTCGACGAGGTCGCCGGCACCGTCCAGCGTCCGCGGGTGGGGCCGGTCGCGCCAGGGGGGCCGCTGCTCGAAGATGGCGATCGCGCGTCGTGCGCTGACCAGCGCACGGGTCGTCTTCTGGGCCAGCTCGAACAACGTCCGGATCGGGCCGACCATGAAGAGCCCGTAGCCCAGGAAGGTGACGAGCTGGCCGACGGTCAGCGCGCCGGCGGTGACCTGGCGCGAGCCCAACCACACCAGGCTGACCAGGAAGACGCCGGAGAGAAGCACCCCCACGGCCTCGACGGCCGCCTGCCACACGCCCGAGGAGATGCCCGCCTGCTTGGCGAGCTGTGACTGGCGCGCATAGTTGCGCCCGAACGTCTGCTCGCCTCCGATCCCGCGAAGGATCCGAAGACCGGCGACGATGTCGGTGGCCATCGACGTGAGGTCGGAGTTGCGGCTGCGCTCGACCTGCTGACGGCGGTGCAGCGGCCGCAGGAGCGGCAGGGCCGCGCCGAGGAGGAGTGGGGCGGCGGCGAGCACGACCAGCCCCAGCTGCGTCGAGATCGACAGCACGATCGCGGCCACGGCGAGGTAGGACACCAGCTGTGCGGCTGCACGCGCGATGATCTCGGTCAGCGCACCGAACTCGTCCGCGTCACTGGAGGCGACGCTGAGCACCTCCCCCGTCGGCGATCGCCGCGGCAGCACGTGGCCCATCTGCGCGACCTTCCGCGTCACCATCTCGGTCGTCCCGTACAGGCTGATCAGCCAGGTCCGCACGATGAGGGTGTGGAACACCACCCCGAAGACGCCGCCGATCACCACCACGACCACCATCACGCCGGTCCAGCCCCACAGCGCCGCGACGGAGCCTCCGAGGATCGCCTCGTCGACGGCCTTGCCGAAGATCCACGGCCCGAGCGTCATCGGCAGCAACCACAGCAGCGAGGCCAGCGCCGACAGCGTGAGGACCCGCCACTGCTGCTTGAGCATCCACCGCAGGAACGCGCCCGGGGAACGGGTGTCGGGGTCGCTGCTGGGAGGGGTCCCGTCCCCGGAGACGAAGGTGGCGACCTGAGGCGGGAAGTCCTGCATGACACCGGAAGATTAGGCTCCCGCCGCCCGTCGGGGCGAATCCTTTTCGGCGGGAGGGACCATCGGCGGCCATCGCTGGCCGGCCACGTGGGTTCCGTCCTGCAAGACACGGCCCACGATCCCCAGGGCAATCTTCATCGACCTTGCTGTCGAATCCGGCCGGTGCCGTTCGTGGAACTGGTGAAAGGACTTACCGGAGGCGGCCAGCCACGGCGCCCGGGTTCCCGAGGAGATGACTGAGATGTTCACGATCGAGGAAGACAGCGGCACCTACACCGGATCCCTCCGTCGACACAACGGGTACTACGCCGGGGACTTCACCCGCAACCCGATGTGCACGGCGAGCGAGCTCTCTGCCTTGGCCAAGCTCCGGCGCCCGGCCCTCCCGACCGGATCTGGGGACGTCGACTGACCCCTGGTCGTCGCCCCTCCCGCACCAGTGCGCGCGTTGCCGATGGCTAGCGTGAGCGCATGGGTCTGACGGTGCGGCGATCAACCTCCCACCTCGACCGGTGGGACGCCATCCCCGGCGAGACCAGATGGAGCGCTACGACGGGAAGCATGACGTGCTCCTGTGGAAGCCCGCGACCACCGCCGTCGCCCACCGGTACGGCGCCGGCGAATGGGACAGCGTGATCGCCCCCGAGCAGGAGTGGCCACCGACCGAGGTCGAGCTGGTCCCCAAGCGGCGGCGTCGACGGGACCCGACCTGAACGATCGGGCGGCCTGACGTGGGACCCACGCGTGGACGAAACGGGTGTATGAGTAACACATGGCCGACGACGCACTTCGCCCACAACCGAGCAGAACAGCCGGCGCCGGGCGCATCGAGAAGGAACTGGCAGGTCACCGGGTCGTCGTGACGGGCGGTGCGGGGTTCGTCGGTTCGTGGGTGTGCGAGCGCCTGCTCGAGCTCGGGACCGAGGTGGTGTGCGTGGACAACTTCCTCACGGGATCTCGCGACAACGTCAGCCACCTCGACTCGGGCCGGTTCAAGCTGCTCGAGCAGGACGTGTGCGAGGGCCTCGACGTCGCCGACGACGTCGATTGGGTCCTCCACCTCGCCTCCCCCGCCTCGCCGGCCCACTACCTGAGACTGCCGATCGAGACCCTGCGCGCCGGAAGCCTCGGCACCATGGCGGCGCTCGAGTTCGCCGAAGCCAAGAGCGCCCGCTTTCTGCTGGCGTCGACGTCCGAGGTGTACGGCGATCCGCTGGAGCACCCGCAGGCGGAAGGCTACTGGGGCAACGTCAACCCCATCGGTCCACGCAGCGTCTACGACGAGTCGAAGCGGTTCGCCGAGGCCCTGACGACGGCCTATCGCGATGATCGAGGGGTCGACACCTCGATCGTCAGGATCTTCAACACCTACGGGCCACGCATGCAGCTCGACGACGGCCGGGCCATCCCTGCCTTCGTCTCACAGGCATTGGCGGGGCGGCCTCTCACGGTCGCAGGCGACGGCAGCCAGACCCGGTCACTGTGCTACGTCGAGGACACGGTCGACGGCATCCTGGCCCTGGCCGCCTCAGGTCATCGAGGACCGGTCAACATCGGCAGCACCGAGGAGATGAGCATGCTGGAGCTCGCCGAACGGGTCCGTGCGCTCGCCGGCTCCAGCGCGCCGGTGGAGTTCGTCGAGCTGCCCGCCGACGATCCCAAGCAGCGGCGCCCCGACCTCACCCGTGCCGCGGAGCTACTCGACTGGAGCCCTCGGGTCGACTTCGAGGAGGGACTCAAGCGGACCATCGAGTGGTTCGCCCGCTTGTGATTCGGACTCGGTCGAGCCGAGCGCCAGCAGCTCCTCGACGTGCCCGAGGACCTCGTCGGTGCCGATCCGCAGCAAGGCGGGATCGGGCTGTGCTCCCCACGGATCGCCGGTCCCCTCGCCGTGCCACAACGCCACGTGCCGACCGTCCTGCGGCGGCCCCCACCGGTCCGGAGCCGTCGGACCGAACAGGACCACCGACGCGGTCGAGTACGCCGACGCGAGATGCGCCACACCGGTATCCCCGCAGACGACCAATCGCGCGGCGGCGACAAGGGCCGCCAACTCCCGCAGATCGGTGCGCCCCGCAAGCACCGCGCTGGGCGGCAGCCCGGCAGCGTGGCACACCTCCTCGGCGACCTTCACCTCGTCCGGGCCGCCGGTCACGACCACGGTGTGGCCGTGTTGGCGAACCCAGCGGGCGACCTCGGCGAACCGATCGGGCGGCCACCGGCGCGAGGGGTAGGCGGCCCCGGGATGGATCACCACGGCGTTCGACACGATCGGGGGGGTCGCCGGCGCCCTCAGCTGCAGGTCCGCAGGGTCCGTCCGGATGTGGAGCGCGGACCCCACGAGCCGGCACCACCGGCGCACCTCGTGCTCGTCCGCCGTCCATTCGGGGCCCTCATGACCGGCTGCAGGCGAGCCGAACGCCACGAGCCGTCGGGGTGCCAGCTCTGCCAGCAGCCGGTGGCTCTCGGGTCCACGCCCGTGCAGGTTCACCGCCAGCTCGGGCGGCTCCCCCGACCAGGCGATCGGGACCAGCCCCCTGGTGTCGAGAACCGTGTCGACGACGCCCGACAGCCTCACCAACGGCTCGATCACCCGGGGTGCCGCGAGGACGATCTCGTGCTCGGGGCACGCGTGCCGAAGCGCACGCATCGCCGGGACACCGGTGAGGAAGTCCCCCAACCCGAGCGCGCGAAGCACCACCAGGCGGTGCCGCTCCACGCGACGCGTCATCAGGGCCACGAACCTTCCACGGACGGCGTCACGACGAGCTCCCGCACCTCACAGCCGGGTGGCTGCCGCAGGGCGAACATCACCGCCTGAGCGACGTCCTCGGGCTGGTTCAGCTTGGCGTCGGCAGCTGGCTTGTACTGCTCGTCCCGGCCGTCGAAGAAGGCCGTGTGCATGCCACCCGGTACCAGCATGGTGACTCCGACCCGCCCCTGGGTCTCCACGGCAAGGGCGCGCGTGAACCCCACGACGCCGAACTTCGAGGCGCAGTACGCCGTCGCGTCACTGAGCGCTCGCAACCCCAAGGTCGAGGCGACGGTCACGACGCGGCCTCGGCGCTCCAGCAGCTCGGGCAGCGCCGCGCGCACCACGGCCACCGTGCCGAGCAGGTTCACCTTCACCACCCGGTCCCAGTCCTCCCCCGCGATGTCGTCGAGACGGCCGCAGGCGTCGGTGCCCGCGCAGGTCACCACCGCGTCCAGGCCACCGACGCGTTGGGACACCGCACGCACGGCGGCCTCGGCGGCACGTGCATCGGCGAGGTCGACGAGCTCCTGGTCGCACTCCAGGGTGGCCCTGACCCGGTCGAGGATCACCGGACGTCCTCCCGCGTCGGCCACTGCCTGGGCCACGGCACGGCCGAGCCCGGAGGCGCCCCCGGTCACGAGCACGGTTCCTACAGTCATCACGAGCTCTCCTTGCGAGTGTTGACGTCTGGCTGAGCAGCTGCGGAAGCGTCGACCTGGTCGGGTGCTGCCTCCGCAGCGATGCGGACGAGCTGGGTCGTGGAACGACCCTGCAGGTACGGCAGGATGACGGCCTGGCCGCCCCACTGCTCCAGCACGGCCGATTCCGGCACCTGGGCACCGGCATAGTCACCGCCCTTGGCCCAGATGTGCGGTCTCAGTCTCCCGAGCACGTGGACGGGCGTGTCCTCGTCGAAGACGACCACGGCGTCCACACACTCGAGCGCCTCGAGCACCTTGGCCCGGTCGACGGCTGGCACCAG
>Ga0307415_100001772_pt1 | contig 10554 bp, 9 predicted proteins | sample DK1Cmetagenome_FD_204524 | JGI IMG/M metagenome (GOLD analysis project Ga0307415, IMG submission 204524) | Maize rhizosphere microbial communities from greenhouse at UC Davis, California, United States - DK15-C-2 | ecosystem: Host-associated > Plants > Roots > Rhizosphere > Soil | place: USA...
CGACCGCTGACAGCGCGGCGCAGAAAATCACAAGCAAGACAGCAGATCGTTGAGACATGTCGACGTAAGTCAAACGGCAAAAGGCAAAAGGTAAAAGAGAGACGCCATCCTTTGACCCGTCCTTTGCCTTTTCCTTTGCCTTTTCCCTTTTGCCTTTTGCCCTTCTATTCTTCCAGTGGAAGCGTCAGCGTCCGGGAACCGGTGACCGCATGGCCAGTCACGATTTCCCATTCGCCCATGAGGGCGCTCTGGAGCGGGCGGAAGCTGCCGCCGTTGCGGTCGGATTCCATGACGGCGAGCACCGAGGGCGGCAGGGCGGCCAGCGATTCGCCGCGCACGACCGCGCCGCCATCGCGGGTGACCATGCGGACGTACAGCCGATTGTTCTTCTTGACGTCGTTGAGGAGCCGGATCATCTGCGTGACGCCCCGTGTCTGCGCCGGCTGCACCTGCAGCTCCCGCGCCTCCCACTGCGACAGCCGCGCTGCATCGGCCACCATGATCGACACGCTGCCGGCGGCGTTTGCCGGAATCCGGACCGGGACGGACTTGGTGATCTCCTCGCCGCGATAGGTCCGCAGGAGAACCTTCAGGTCCACCGTCGTCCCGGCCTTGATGCGGTTGCCGTCAACCCAGGCGCGCTCGAGCGTCGCGCTGCGTGGCTGTTCGCTGGCGTCGATCTCGAGATTGAGGCCTTCGAACTCGACGCCTTCGAACGAGTTTCTCAACAGGAAGTTGATCGGGCCGACCACCGACGCGGCCGCGCCGGCGGACGGCTGATCGCCGGTGAATAGATCCTCGAACGCGATCGGACCGTGGTTCTTGATGTTGGCGCTGCCGCGGAGGGCGTAGGTGCCGACGCCATTCTGCCGTTCGTACGACTGCAGCGTGTTCAGGATCGACATATACGCGAGGATCGGCGTGAACAGTTCGTCGTTCACCATCGCCATGCTGAACGTCCGCCGGAACCCGCGCTCGGTGTTGTTCAGCGTCAGCCGGATCGGGATCATTGCCGGGCCCGCGCCGAGCGTTCCGGCGATCGTCGTGGCTCGATCCTGCGAGATTGTGCCGATGATCTCGCCGGTGCTGGCAATCTTCTGCGAGACCAGCAGGCTGGGCAGCACCACATGGACATAGGCGCGCGTCAGCGGGAACTGCGTCGGGCCAAGCCCGTAGAACGGGTGGCCGAAGCCGTAGACCTTGTCGCCGTCGACGTCAGTCAGCGTGCCGGTCGCGCCGATTTCCAGGTCGCCGCTCATCAGCGCCACGCCAATCGGGTCGCCCGGCCGAAGCCGCTGCGCCGCGCGCGCGGCCGTGGCGGACTGCGCCGCGCCGGCAAGCGTCGCAACAAAGCCCTGTTCATGGAAGATCGATGTCACCGGCGCGACGATAGAAGGATCGAAACCTCCGAGCGTCAGCGGTGTGGCAATCGGCCGCAGCAGAGTGCCGAGGCCCGCGCTCACGTTGCCGAGGACCTGGACGTCACCGGGGCTCTGGGCAAACGGGCGCTGCAGCGAAAATGCCTGGCGCAGCGACTGCTGGAAACTCTCCGGCGTGAGCGGTCCAGCGACTTCGACCCGCGGCAGCGGCCGCCGCGGTGTCGAGAGCGTCGCATCCGCGATCATCTCACCAATCGGCGTGATGCCGGCGATCGGTTCCTTCGAGAACTCGCCGAGCGAGTAGGACACCGCGCCGACCAGCCGCCCGTCGATGTACACCGGGCTTCCGCTCATCCCGGCGATGACTCCGGCATTGGCCAGCGGACCGCCTTCCAGCCGCGCGAGAATCAGATCGCGCTTCGGACCGATGACGTTGCGGAGGACCCCGAGGATGTGGACCTTGAATTCGTCGAGCCTGTCGCCCTCGAAGACCGTCCGTCCAACCCCGGTCATGCCGGGACGCAGCTCGTCTACCGGAAAGTGGCGGCTTTGCGCGGGCAGCCCGGCAGCGAGGTAGAGCACGAACGCGAATGCGGCGGTTCCGACACGGTAATTCATGGGCAGGCTCTGGTTGATGATACGGGTAAACCTTTGAAATTCCTAGGGTCTGCGCGCCTGAGCCTTGACACCTGTCGGGGTGCTGCATTACCCTCGTGGCTCGTTTTCTTAGACCCGTGAGAACGTCTTTTAGCTTCTTCGCGCAGCCGTTTGCCGCCAGCTATTGGTGGTGGTACGGGACTGCACGCTGAAGGGGTGGACGCCAGAGTCTAGACACAGAACTTCGCAGCTCAGGACTTCGAAACGCCTCTTCAGCCAGACCGGTTGAAGAGGCGTTTTTTGTTTATGCCCACTTCGCTCTTGTGCGAAACCGTAACGGGCCGGACCACGGCCGAACTTCGGGATGCGCGCGACGCCGCGGTCGCCGATATGGTCGAAGTGCGGCTGGACGGCGTCGCCGACCTCGACGTTGCGGGTGCGCTCGCCGATCGCACCAAGCCCGTCGTGGTGACGTGCCGCCCGCAGTGGGAAGGGGGACGGTTCGCCGGGTCTGAGGACGAGCGCCACCGCATCCTGTCCGATGCGATGTCGCTCGGCGCCGAGTTCGTCGACGTCGAGTGGGCGGCGCTGCACGCCATCCATGCGCCGGGCTTCGGCGACATCGTCGAACGCGCTCCGTCCCGTGTGGTCGTGTCGTCGCACGACTTCGATGGAGTTCCGTTCGACGTCGACGCGCGCGCGCGCGACATGCGCAGCTACGGCGCCGCGGTGATCAAGATCGCGGTCATGGCGCGGGCACTCCGCGACACACTTCCGCTGCTGGCAATCGCGCGCGATGGCGATGCGGTGGTCGTCGGCATGGGCGATGCCGGGGTGCCGACACGTCTGCTCGCCGCCCGCTTCGGCTCGCGCTGGAGCTACGCCGGCAATGGCGCTGCTCCAGGGCAGATTCCGGCCGAGCGGATGCTGTCGCAGTTCCGGTTCCGCGACATCGGCCCGGCGACGCGCCTCTTCGGCGTCGTGAGCTCGACGGCGATGCATTCGTTCTCGCCCGTCATGCACAACGCTGCGTTCGCGGCGGCCGCTCTCGACGCCGTGTACGTGCCGCTGCAGACGACCGAGTTCGGCGATTTCGACGAATTTGCCGCGGCCCTTGGCGTTGAAGGCGTCAGCGTGACGATCCCGTTCAAGGGCGACGCGCTGCGGGCGGCGTCGGATGCGGACGATCTGACGCGCCAGGTGGGAGCGGCCAATACGCTTCGCCGTCACCAGAATGATCGTGGCGCGGACCTTGTCAGGTCCGCGGAGGCGAGCCTGACAAGGCTCGCCCCACGATCTAATGCGTGGGAGGCGACCAATACCGACGTCGCCGGATTCCTTGCACCGCTCGAGGAGGCCTTCGGCCGGCCGCTTGCCGGGGCGCACGCGGCAGTCCTCGGCGGCGGCGGATCGGCGCGCGCCGTCATCGTGGCGCTGCTGTCGCGCGATGTGCGCGTGACGGTCCACACGCGCCGCCGCGAGCAGGCGGAAGCGGTGACGGATGCGTTGCAGGTCAATCGGGCCGAAGCCGGACTCCCCACGGCGGCGATCGGAGAGTGGCCGATTCGAGAAGGCTGGGATGTCCTGGTGAACTGCACGCCGCTCGGAAGTCCGACGATGAGGGACGAGTCGCCGCTGCCAGGCGGTCCGTTCGGCGGGCGCCTTGTCTACGACCTCACCTACGGCACCGGCGAGTCGAGGCTCGTTCGCGAGGCGCGTGAAGCTGGATGTCACACGCTCGACGGGCTGCCCATGTTGATTGCGCAGGCGGAGCGGCAGTTCGAGTGGTGGACCGGCCAGCCACCGCGACCGGGGGTGATGCTGAATGCGATCGCACGGCAGCGCGCCACGGAGTCACGAACACACGGAGCGCCGTTGTGAACAGCCTGCCTTCGTGTCTCAGTGCCTTGGTGGCCTGTGAAGTGGGAAACGTCCGATGCACATAACGAGTTTCGACGAATTCAAGGATCTGGCGCAGCGTGGAACGTTCGTGCCGGTTTACAAGGAGATCGTCGCCGACATGCTGACACCGGTCTCGGCGTTCCTCAAGATCGCCGAGCACTCCGACTACGCGTTTCTGCTGGAGTCGGTAGAAGGGGGCGAACAGGTCGCGCGGTATTCGTTTCTCGGCAAGGATCCGTTTCTGATTCTGCGCGCCCGGGGCGGCAGCACGATCGTCGATCGCGCCGGCCAGCGGTCGGAGTCGGACAAGCCGTTCGTCGCCACACTGCGCGAGCTGATGGCGGGATTCCACGCGCCGTTCGTTCCCGGGCTGCCGCGCTTCACCGGCGGCGCGGTCGGATACCTCGGCTACGACGCCGCCGCCTGGTTCGAACCGGTCGAGCTTCAGTCGATGACCGACGAATCCGATGAAGCTGGATTCATGCTCTTCGACACCGTCCTCGCGTTCGACCACGTTCGGCACCGGATTCTCATCATCGCCAACGCCAGAATCAGCGGTGACGAAGATCTCGAATCGCTGTATCAGTTCGCCCGCGCGCGCATCGATTTCGTCGAGCGCGAGCTGGAGCGGGCGCTGTCGAAGCCGGCCGCGCGCGACGCGTCGACGCTCGACGTGTCGTCGAACGTCTCGCGCGATCAGTTCGAACAGATGGTGCGGACGGCGAAGGAGTACATCGCCGCGGGCGACATCTACCAGGTCGTGCTGTCTCAACGCTTTGAAGCGGCGCTGAACGCCGACCCGTTCACCGTCTATCGGGCCCTGCGTCACGTGAACCCGTCGCCGTACATGTACTTCCTTCGTGTCGGCGATCGTTCGATCGTCGGGTCGTCGCCGGAAATGCTGGTCCGTGTCGAAGGCCGGCGGATGCAGACCCATCCGATCGCCGGAACGCGGCCGCGCGGCCGGACCGAGGAGGAGGACACGCGGCTGGCGGAGGAGCTCAAGCGGAACGAAAAGGAACGCGCGGAGCACGTGATGCTGGTCGACCTGGGGCGCAACGACCTGGGCCGCGTGTCAGCCTACGGATCGGTCAGGGTGCCGACCTACATGACGGTCGAGCGCTATTCGCATGTGATGCACCTGGTCTCCATCGTCGAGGGGAAGCTCGATGACAAGCACGATCGGCTGGATGCGCTGGTGGCGTGCTTTCCGGCCGGGACGGTGTCGGGGGCACCGAAGGTGCGCGCAATGGAGATCATCTCCGAGTTGGAGAACCAGCGGCGGGGCGTGTACGCCGGAGCCGTCGGTTACCTGGACTTCGCCGGCAACCTGGATTTCTGCATCACGATCCGGACGGTCCTCATCGAGAACGGCCGCGCGTATGTGCAGGCCGGCGCCGGAATCGTCGCGGACTCCAACCCGACGGCGGAGTATGAGGAAACACGCGACAAGGCGCGCGCCGTGATCCGCGCGCTGGAACTGGCGCAGGCAGGACTGTGATTCTCGTCATCGATAACTACGACTCGTTTACCTACAACCTCGTCCAGTACCTCGGCGAGCTCGGCGCCGAGCTGCGCGTGCGCCGCAACGATCAAGTGACGGTCGGCGAGATCGAAGCGATGGCGCCCGAGCAGATCCTCATTTCGCCGGGACCCGGGCGCCCGGAAGACGCCGGGATCTCCGTTGACGTCATCCGCCGCTTCGGCCCGAGCGTGCCGATCCTCGGTGTCTGCCTGGGGCATCAGGCGATCGGGGTCGTGTACGGAGGCACCGTGTGCCGGGCCGCCGCCCCGATGCACGGCAAGACATCGACGATCGTGCACGACGGCAAGGGTCTCTTTCGCGGCATCACCGAACCATTTCTCGCCGGCCGCTATCACTCGCTCATCATCTCGAACGACCATCTGCCGAACGAGCTCGAAGTCGCGGCGAGGACGCGCGAGGACAACACGATCATGGCCGTGCGCCATCGGTCGTATCCGGTGCACGGCGTACAGTTCCATCCGGAATCGGTGCTCACCGACGAAGGCCGCCGCATCCTCCGGAACTTCCTGGATTTGTGATGTTCACGTCGCTCATCGAAAAGCTCGTGCGCCACGAGGACCTGACGGCCGATGAGGCCGCGGCCGCCATGCAGCAGGTCATGGACGGCGTGGTGCCGCCCGCCGCGCTGGCCGGGCTTCTCTCCGCCCTGGCGATGAAGGGCGAGCGGCCGGCGGAGATCGTCGGTTTCGCGAGGACGATGAGGGCCAACGCCGTCAAGCTGTCGAGTCCTCCCGGAGATGTGTTCGATACCTGTGGCACCGGCGGCGATCGCTCCGGCACTTTCAACATCTCGTCCGCTGCGGCGCTGGTTGTCGCCGCATGCGGCGTCAGGGTCGCGAAACACGGGAACCGGTCGGTGTCGAGTCGGTGCGGCAGCGCCGATGTCTTCGAACAACTCGGGGTCAACGTGGCGGCGCCGCCTGGCGTCGTCGAGCGGACGCTGCATGATGCGGGCATCGCCTTCTTCTTCGCGCCAACGTTTCACCCGTCGATGAAGCACGCGGGGCCAACGCGCCGCGAGCTGGGAATCCGCACGGCGTTCAATCTTCTCGGCCCGCTGACGAACCCCGCGGCCGCCGCGCGGCAGATCGTCGGCGTGCCCAGGTCCGAGCTCACCGAGCTGCTGGCGCGCGCGCTGATGCTGCTCGGCTCGACGCGCGCCTGGGTCGTCCATGGCGCAGACGGCATCGACGAGATCTCGACAACGGGATACACAAAGGTGTCGGAATGCCGGAACGGCGCCGTGCACACGTTCTACGTACACCCGGCCGATTTCGGATTCCAGAAGGCCGCGCCGGAGGATCTGAAAGGTGGAGACGCGGCCGAGAACGCGGCCATCGTGCGCCGGATTCTCGACGGCGAGCGCGGTGCGCCGCGGGACGTGGTCGTCCTGAATGCGGGGGCGGCACTGTTTGTCGCCGGCCGTGCCGACTCGGTTTCCGTGGGCGTCAAACTGGCGGGTCAGGCGCTCGACTCCGGAGCGGCAAAGACCACGCTCGATCGCATGGCGCAAGGTTCGCAGACGCCGGAGGTCGTGGCGTGACCGCGCCGGATCTGCTTCGAACGATCGTCGCGGCAACCGAGCGGATCGTCGAGATCCGCCGCGAGCACGAACCAATCGGGGCCATCGAGCGGCGCGCGGCGGCGGCCAGTCCGCGCGGGCCGCTGTTCGAGTCGGCCCTGGGTACGGCCGGTCGCGTCAACGTTATCGCCGAGTGCAAGCGGCGCTCTCCGTCCCGCGGCGTGCTCGCGCCGACGTACGACCCGGTCGCGATTGCCCGCCAGTACGAAGCTGGTGGCGCCGCGGCCATCTCGGTGCTGACAGAGCCAGCGTTCTTCGACGGCGCACTGGAACACCTCACCGCGGTTCGAGCGGCGGTTGCCGTTCCGCTTCTGCGCAAGGACTTTATCGTTGACGACTATCAACTCGTCGAGGCGCGGGCTGCGGGCGCGGACGCAATCCTCCTGATCGTGGCGGCGCTGGAACAGCGCGCGCTCGCGCGCCTGCAGCAGCGCGCCGCGGAGCTCGGTCTCGCCGCGCTCGTCGAGGTGCATAACGAAGAAGAGCTGCTGCGCGCACTGGACTGCGGTGCGCGGCTGGTCGGCGTGAACAACAGAAACCTCCGGACGCTGGCAGTCGACGTCGACGCTTCGTACCGGCTGGCTGGACGGATTCCGGCGAACGTCGTGGCGGTGAGCGAAAGCGGTCTGCAGTCGCGCGCGGATCTCGCGCGGCTTGCGGCGGCGGGTTATCGGGCGTTTCTGATCGGCGAGCGATTCATGACGGATGGCAATCCGGCCGCGGCGATCCGGGATTTGATGGCGAAAGACGTGGCGCGAACCCTGTCGGGTCCGCCGGCGCGGACGTGACAACGTCCGCGCCACGATCGAAGAGTTGCTGGTGTTTGTGAAGATTTGCGGAATCACGCGGATGGAAGACGCGCAGCACGCGGCGGAGCACGGCGCGACGGCTCTCGGTTTCGTCCTGTGGCCGCAGAGCCCGCGGTTCGTCTCCGACCGCATGGTTGCGGAAATCGTCGCCACGCTGCCGGATTCCGTGAAGACGGTCGGAGTATTCGTAAACGAGTCTCCCGAGGGTATTGCACTGACGATGCAGCGTACCGGCTTGAACATGGTTCAGTTGCATGGCGACGAACCAAACACATATGCGAGCCATCTGGCGTGGCCAATCGTGCGATCGGTCACGCTCGACACGTCCGCGGCCATCGTCTCCGAGTGGCCGGTGGAGACGACGCTGCTTCTGGATGCGGCGGATCCGGAACGGCGCGGCGGGACCGGCCAGGCGGTTGACTGGGCGAAGGCCGCGGCGCTGGCGCGGCGGCGCCGTGTCGTGCTGGCAGGTGGACTGACGCCTGACAACGTCGGGGAGGCGATTGCGGCGGTGCGCCCGTATGGAATCGACGTGTCGTCCGGGGTCGAAGACGCGCCGGGGCTGAAAAACGCGGAGAAGGTCTCGCGGTTTCTTGCCAATGCGCTGAAGGCGATGGAGAAGTGATGAGTACTGCCACAGGACAGGCACTGTTCGGACGTCGCGACCCGGACGCACGCGGCTATTTCGGCGAGTACGGCGGCCGGTTCGTGCCCGAGACGCTGGTTGCGCCGATCGAAGAGCTGACCGCCGGCTATCTCGCGGTGCGGGACGATCCTGACTTTCAGGAAGAACTCGCGCGGCTTCTGAAGCATTACGTCGGACGCCCGACGCCGCTCTACGAAGCGAGACGCCTCGCCGCCGGCACGCGCGTGCGGGTGTTCCTGAAACGGGAGGATCTGACGCATACGGGTGCACACAAAATCAACAACTCGCTCGGCCAGGCGCTGCTGGCGAAGCGCATGAAGAAGAAGCGCGTCGTCGCGGAAACGGGGGCAGGACAGCACGGTGTGGCCACCGCAGCCGCGTGCGCGCTCCTCGGTCTCGAATGCGTCGTCTATATGGGCGCCGAAGACATGCGGCGTCAGGCGCTCAACGTCGTGCGCATGCGGCTGATGGGCGCCGATGTCCGTCAGGTGGATGCCGGGAGCCGGACGCTGAAGGACGCTATCAACGAGGCGATGCGCGACTGGGTGGCGAACGTCCACGACACCTATTACCTCCTCGGTTCGGCGCTCGGCCCGCATCCCTATCCGCTGATGGTGCGTGAGTTCCAGTCGGTGATCGGCCGCGAAGCGCGGCAGCAGATCGTCGACCAGGCCGGCCGGCTGCCGGACATCGTCATCGCCTGTGTCGGCGGCGGCAGCAATGCTATTGGGATCTTCGACGGCTTCATCGACGACGAACAGATTCGGCTGATCGGTGTGGAGGCAGGGGGGGAGCGGATCGCGCCCGGCCGCCACGCGGCACGCTTCGCCGGCGGCAGCACCGGCGTGCTGCAGGGAACGCGCACGTTCATCCTTCAGGACGAGGCGGGCAACATCGAGCTGACGCATTCGATTTCGGCCGGACTCGATTACGCTGCCGTTGGACCGGAACACGCGTGGCTTCGCGATCTCGGACGGACGGAATACGGCTTCGTCACCGACGCGGACGCCCTCGACGGTTTCAAACGGCTCGCGCGCAGCGAGGGGATCCTGCCGGCGCTCGAGTCCGCGCATGCGATCGCGTACACCGTGCGGCTGATCCAGGAAGTGCCGGACGGAACCATCGTGCTCGTCAACCTGTCGGGCCGCGGGGATAAGGACGTGCAGAGCGTCGCCGAGGCGCTCCAATGACGTCCATCTCGATCGACGGGCGCATCGCGGCGACCTTCAGCCGCCTCCGTGCCGGAACGGCGCCCGGTCTCGTCACCTACGTCACGGCGGGCGATCCGGACTTGCCGCGCACGGGCGAGATTCTGAAGGCACTCGACACGGCGGGCGCGGACGTGCTGGAGATTGGCGTGCCGTTCTCGGACCCGCTGGCCGACGGCCCGGTGATTCAGCGGGCAACCGAGCGGGCCCTCGCGTCCGGCACCACGCTGTCCCGCGTGCTGGAGCTGCTCGAGCGGCTACGCCCCGAGGTACGCGCGCCGTTCGTGGTCTTCAGCTACGCGAACCCGATCCTGCGGCTGGGGGCGGAGCAGTTCGCCGACAGGGCCCGTGCGGCCGGCGTGGACGGCGTCCTCGTCCTCGACCTGCCGATCGAGGAAGCCGACAGCTTCCGGAACATGCTGGCCTCCCGGCGGATTGATACAATTCTCCTGCTCAGCCCGACGACTACCGACGAGCGCCTCCGGAAGGCAGCCTCCCTTGGAAGTGGCTTTCTTTACGCGATTTCGCGTCTGGGCGTGACAGGCGCACGCGATCGTCTTGCCGATGGCGCGCAGGAGATGGTGCAGCGCATCCGGCGCGTCAGCGACCTGCCTGTGGCCCTTGGCTTCGGCATTTCGAAACCCGAACACGTGCGCGAGGTCGGCCGCTGGGCCGACGCCGCGGTGGTCGGGAGCGCGCTGGTCAGCGTCATCGCCGACGCGGGCGCATCGGACGATCTGGCTGGACGGGTAGAGGAGTATGTGCGTTGGCTGAAGTCCTGACAATCGAAGAGCTGCGGACCCGCATCGACGTCATCGACGAGCAGCTGGTACGGCTGCTCAACGTGCGCGTGGCGTGTGCCGTGGAAGTAGGACGGCTGAAGCA
>Ga0307415_100001773_pt1 | contig 10552 bp, 10 predicted proteins | sample DK1Cmetagenome_FD_204524 | JGI IMG/M metagenome (GOLD analysis project Ga0307415, IMG submission 204524) | Maize rhizosphere microbial communities from greenhouse at UC Davis, California, United States - DK15-C-2 | ecosystem: Host-associated > Plants > Roots > Rhizosphere > Soil | place: USA...
ACTCTCCACCCGCCACTCATCCCACCCAGTTGGTTAGATTTGCTCCATGCCCGCTGAGAACGCCACCTACTTCCGCAAAGGCTTCGGCCTCAAGGCCGAGGTGCAGGATACCCTCGCCGGGGATTACACCGGACGCCTCGTCGACCTGCTGCGGGCGCGCGACTTCGCGCTCACCGCGGGGGGCGTCACCGTGCGTCTGGCTCGCGAGTTCGGGTTCTGCTACGGCGTGGAGCGCGCCGTGGAGTACGCCTACCAGACGCGCCGGAAGTTTCCGGACCGCCGCATCTACCTGGCCGGCGAGATCATCCACAATCCGCACGTCAACGCCAAGCTCCGGGAGATGGGCATCGACTTCCTCGGCCCGAAGGGTAAGGGGTTCGACTACGCGCGGGTGCAGCCCGAGGACGTCGTCGTCCTGCCCGCCTTCGGCGTGACGATCCACGATTTCGAGACGCTGCGCGCGCTCGGCTGCGTGGTGGTGGACACGACGTGCGGCTCGGTGCTCAACGTGTGGAAGCGGGTGGAGGGCTACGCCCGCGACGGCTTCACGTCGTTGATTCACGGCAAGCACTACCACGAGGAGACGCGCGCCACCGCGTCGCAGGTGCACAAGTACGAGGGCGCCCACTACCTCGTCGTGCGGGACATGGACGAGGCGCGGGCGGTGTGCGCCTACGTCGAGAGACGAGGCACGAGGGACGAGTTCCTCAAGCGATTCGCGCACGCGGCGTCGCCCGGGTTCGACCCCGACCTCCACCTCCGGCGGGTGGGGGTGGCCAACCAGACGACGATGCTCGCCCGCGAGTCGCTCGCCATCGGCGAGGAGGTGGGGCGGGCAATGGAGCGCGCCCACGGCCCCGAGTACCGGGCGGCGAATTTCCGCACCTTCGACACGATCTGCTCGGCGACGCAGGACCGGCAGGACGCGGTCAGGGAGCTGCTGCGCGAGCCCCTCGACGTGATGCTCGTCGTGGGCGGGTACAACTCGAGCAACACGATGTCGCTCGCCGCCATCTGCGCCGAGCGGGTGCCGACGTATCACGTCGAGGACGCCACGGCCATCGAGCCGGAAACGGGCATGGTTCGGTACCGCCCGATCGGGGTGCGTGGGGGAGAGGCGACGAAGGCCGGGTGGCTGCCCGCCGAGGGGGCAGTGCGGGTGGGGATCACCGCCGGCGCGAGCACGCCGAACAACAAGATCGGCGAGGCCGTCGCGCGGATCTTCGCGACGCGCGGGATCGACCCTGCCCTGGTGGAGTAGGGAGAGTGGGGCGTGGCGAGTGGAGAGTGAATGCATAGTCGAATCGCTCGCGCCTGATGGTCACGCGCTCCGCTGGCGGTCTAGGTCGTGCAGCAGAACCCGGCCATGAGCGATCACTCCTCTCCACACGCCACTCTCCACTCGCCACTCTCCCTCCAGGGCGGCCCGACGCGCCTGACGATCATCCCCGCCCTCGGCGCCAAGGTCAGCGCCATGGTGCTCGGCGGGCGCCAGTGGCTGTGGACGAGCGACGTCATTCCCTATCGCGACCCGGTCGACGGCGCCTCGTACGTCGAGACGGCCGACACGGGCGGCTACGACGAGTGCTTCCCGACGGTCGGCGCGTGTGACGTGCCGCTCGACGTGCCGCACTACGCCGGCCTTCAGCTTCCCGACCACGGCGAGCTGTGGGCGCAGCGGCCCGACGTGGAGCGCGGCCGCGACGCCCGCGGCGAGTGGGTGGCGGCGCGCTGGCACGGGCGCCGCATGCCCTACCGCTTCGGCCGCACGATCCACGTCGACGGCGCCGGGGTGGTGACGATGCGGTACCACGCGGTCAACGACGGCGGCGACCCGCTGCCGTTTCTCTGGTCGTCGCACCCGTTGCTCCCGCTGACGCCGGCGACGCGCCTACGCCTGCCCGCGGGTGCGCGGGTGCGCGTCTACGCGCAGCACGGCATCGACCTCGGCGGGGCCGGCGCGGAGCACCGGTGGCCCATGCTCCGCGCCGGCGGCCGCGAGGTCGACTTCTCGCGTCCCGACGCGGTGGGCGCGGGGTACGCCTGCAAGCTTTTCCTCGACCTGCGTGCCGGCGATGGGCGAGCTGCCGTCGAGGAGGTCGGGGCGCGGCTCGACGTCGAGTTCGACGCCCGGCGGGTGCCGAACTTCGGCCTCTGGCTCAACCGCCGCGGATGGACGCCGTTCGCCGGCGGCACGCCATACCTCAACTTCGGCTTCGAGCCCTGCATCGGCGCGCCCGACACGCTGAGCGACGCGCTTGGTCCATGGGAGGGCGCGCATTGGCTGCAGCCGGGTGAGACGCGGGAGTGGGGGCTGGTGTGGCGAGGGTCTGGGGTCTAGGGTCTGGGGTCTAGGCGAGCCGTCCACACCCCAGACCCTAGACCCTCGCCATGTTCTCCCACTACTTCGCCCTCGGCGACTCGGTATCGATCGACCTCTATCCGGCGCTCGACCTCGGGGAGACGGACGTGGCCGTCGCGCTCGAGCGGGTGGCGAGCGCCGGCACGGTGGCGCCCGTGGGGGCGGCGTCGCTGCTCTACGAGAACAGCACCGCGCGGTGGGACGAGTTCGACGGCCGCGACCTGGTGACGCGCTTTCCCGGGATCCGCTTCACCAACCTCGCCGCCGACGGTGGGACGATCGGTGACGTCTTCGCCGACCAGCTCCCTGAGCTGCCGGCGAGCGACGAGGCGGCGCTCGTCACGCTCACCACCGGCGGGAGCGACCTGCTCACGGCGTTCGGCGGCCACCGCGGGCGCGGGAGTCTGCTGGGGTCCATCGTGCGGGATACGCTGCAGGCCTACGACCTGCTCGTGAGCGAGATCCGCCGAGTGCTGCCCGGCGCGACGCTCCTCCTCGCCACCGTGTACGACCCGTCGGACGGCACGGGGCGCGTCCCGGGCGTCTACGACGGCGCGACGCTCCCGCTCGCGCACCTCGACACCTTCAACGACCACGTGCGCGACGTCGCGGCCCGCACGCCCGACGCTCGGCTCGCCGACCTCCACGCCGCCTTCCTCGGCCACGGCGTGACCGCCCCCGAGGCCGAGCGGTGGTATTGGAAGCGGAGCCTGGTCGAACCGAGCGCCGCCGGGGCGAGCGAGATTCGACGCCAGTGGCTGGAGGCGCTCGGCGAGTAGACCCGGCCGCGGCTGAACGCGGGGCGGCCTAGAAGTCCTGCCCGAGCTGGGCGGCGACGGGCTCGCGGTAGCTGCGACTCAGCTTCAGCCGGGTGCCGTCGCGCAGGATGATCACGTACTCGCCCGAGAACCACGGCTGCATCTCGCGAATGCAGTCGGTGCGCACGATCGTGGAGCGGTGGATGCGGAGGAACTGGGACGGGTCGAGCCGGGCCTCGAGCGTCGCCATGGTCTCGCGCAGCAGGTGCGCCTCGCGGCCGACGTGCAGCCGCAGGTAGTTCCCCGCGGCCTCGATCCAGTCGATCTCCGCGGTCCGCACGAAGAACACGCGCCCCCCGCTCTTGATGAGCAGCCGCGCCAGGTACCGGGCCGGCGCCGGCACGTTAGGCGGCCCCGCGGCGCCGGCCGCGAGGGCCGGGACGGGCGCGGCGGGCACTCCGCCGCCGGCGCCGGCGACTCCCGCCGCGAGCCGGTCGAGGAGCGCGGCGAGACGGGCCTGCTGGTCCGCCGCCCGGTCCCGCTCGAGCGTGGCGCGCGCACGCCGGAACGCCTTGCGGAATCGGTCCGCGTCGAACGGCTTGAGCAGGTAGTCGAGCGCGTTCACCTCGAAGGCGCGCACGGCGTACTGGTCGTAGGCGGTAACGAACACCACCGCCGGCATGCGCTCCGGGCCGACCTCCGCGAGCACGCCGAAGCCGTCGAGCTCCGGCATCTGCACGTCGAGGAAGACGAGGTCGGGAACGTGCTCGCGCAGCGCGGCCACCGCCTCGCGCCCGTCGGAGCACTCGGCCACCACGTCCACCCCCTCGTCGCGGAGCAGGCGGCGCAGGCGCTGCCGCGCCAGCCGCTCGTCGTCGACCACCAGGACGCGGAGCGTCACGAGGCCGCCCTCCGCCCGGGCGTCGTGAGCAGCGGCGCCACCGCCGCCGGCGCCGCCCCGGGGTCGTCCTGCGCCGTGCGGAAGGGGATCGTGAGCGTGACGATCACGCCACCCATCGTTCGGTTGCGCAGCATGAGCGAGTGGGCGTCTCCGTAGAGACCCTCCAACCGCGAGCGCGTGTTGGTGAGGCCCACCCCCTCGGAGACGACGTCGGCCGGCGCGAGCAGTCCGCCGCCGTTGTCGCCGACCTCGAGCTCCAGCTCGTCGCCGCGCCGCCGCGCGGCGATCTCGATCACGCCCGAGCGGGCGTGCGCGGCGATGCCGTGGCGGATCGCGTTCTCCACGAGCGGCTGGAGCACGAGGTTCGGCACCAGCGCGTCGAGCGTCTCGGGCGCGACCGCGGTGCGCACGCGCAGCCGCTCGCCGAACCGGATGCGCTCGATCCCGAGGTACGCGTGCAGGAACTCGAGCTCCTGCCGGAGCGGCACCTCCTGCTGGCCGGCGTGGTCGAGCGAGAGGCGCAGGAAGTCGCCGAGCTGCGTCACCATGCGGTCGGCGGCGTCGGCGTCGTCGTGGACGAGCTCCGCGATGCTGTGCAGCGTGTTGAAGAGGAAGTGGGGCTGGAGCTGCATGCGGAGCACCTCGAGCTGCGCGCGCGCGAGCTGGGCGCCGAGCTCCGCGGCCTGCAGGCGGCGCTCGCGGTAGAGTCGGTAGTAGTCGAGCGAGTGCGTCACGGCCACGATCACGAAGTACTGAAAGACGTTCGTGTCGACCTCGTTGAGGAAGAACACGAGGAGCGGGCGCCGCGGGTAGGGGAGCACGTACGGGCGCACCCACATGTCCCACGCCGCGTCGACGGCGGCGAGCGCGAGCGCGATGGCGATGTGGAGCGGGAGGCGCCGCGCCCACCGCTTCCGGTCGATCCGAAATCGGCGCGCGAGCCAGACGATGCCGGGCGTCAGCGCCGCCCAGAACCACATCGTCGAGAAGGCCCAGGGCAGGAACTCCGCCGCCGGTCGGACGCGCTCCTCCCCGTCGCGGACGGCGAGCATGAGCGCCGTCTGCTTCGCCGAGATGACGGCGTAGAGCGTCCACAGCGCGAAGATGACGAGCCCCCACTGCCACCGCCGCGGGCGGCCGGCCATGGCGACGACGCTGAACTCGCGCGTCGTGCCGTCCACGTCGGCCTCGGGCGGGTCGCGCCGCGCGAGCGGCGGGGCGAGCCTCGTCATGCGAATCTCCGGTGAGCGGGCGAAGGCGTCGGGCAGGCCGCGCCCAATGTGAGTGGGGGCTGGTACCCCGGTCAATCGCGGCCGCGCGGCATGGGGAGGCCTGGGGGTGCGCACAGCCCAACAGCTTTGGCGGGGGGCCTACCCCCGGCAAGCCGGCGGGGACGAACGCCCCGCAGCGGGGGCGGGAGGTACGATGGGAGGTACGAGTCGCGTGGCGGCGCACGCGGCGCGTCAGGTCGGAGCGTCGGAGTGCCCCGACCGGAGGGCCCACTCGAGACCCTACCTGGCACCCCCCGTGCAGCCCTGACGCCGGCCCCGCCGCCTGGCCACGGGTGTGGGGCCCGAGGGTTCCGTCCCGGACTTCCCGACCCGACGGAGCCGCCGAACAGCGGGAGGCCACGGTGAACCGACCGAGCGCGCGGTGGGTACGGTGGGCGCGGACGCTGATGGTGCTGGGTGGCGCCGCGCCAGTCGCGACGGGCGCCCAATCCGCGGGTGACGCGTGCTGCGTCCCGGCGCGGGCCGGTGTCTCGCCCACGGTGGGTGCGGTGAGTGCGGTGGGTGCGGCGACGCCGGCTGTGGCGGCCGTGCTGCCGCCGTTGCTGCGCGGGCGCGGCACCGCGCGCCTGGCAAGGGAGGCAAACGCGGGCCCGGCCGCCGCTCAGACGCTCGCGGATTCGTTGCGCGTCGTACGGCCAATGAGTGGTGCGGAACGCGCCGTCGTCGCGCTGGCCGCCACGCTCTCGGGCGTCTCCTGGGGGCTGGGCGGCGCGGCCGCCGGCGGTGCGGTGGGGATCGGCGCCTGTCTCGCGCGGCGCTCGGATGACGATGCCCTCGACCGGCTGCGCGGATGCCGGGCGGCCGAGCGGTGGCTCGTAGCCGGCGGCATGCTCGGCACGCTCGCGGGGGCCGCCAGCGGTGCGGGGTTCGCCGCGAGGCGCTTAGGGTGCGCCCCCGCCGAGAGTCGCGGTCGCGCGTGGCGCGGCGCGGCCCTCGGCACGCTCGTGGCCGCCGTCCCCGCGGTCGCGTACGCGTCGGCTGACGACCCCAACTTGCTGCTCGGCGCGGCGCTGGTACTCGTAGTTCCGACGCTGCAGATCGGTGGCGCGGCGCGTCAGGCAGGGCGATGCGGGCTGCCCGTCATCCTGCGATAGCGCCTCGGCGCTGGTCCCCTCCGGCCCCCAGGAACCTCGCGGCATTGGTTCTGCCTTAGCCGAAGAGGAGGGCACGACGGGTCACCTCTCTGCGCGGGTGGAGCAATGGGTAATGCACAGCCGTTCCGGCGGATCCGGGGCAGCCTGCTCAGGCTCGCCCCCTCCGGCATCCTTCTCGTTACGGTAGTCGTCGCCGGTCGGGCCGGCGCCCAGGCCGCGCCCGCCAACCCGCCGAGCGCGGCACTCCGCAGTCCAGGTGTTTCCTGGGAAGCCCGGAGCAACAGTTCGCCGCGTCCCGACCCGGGCCTGACCCCGGGCGCGGTGATCGACCTGGTGCTCGCGGCGCTGCAGCACAACGACTCGCCGACGAAGGACCACGGCATCGCGATCACCTTCGAGTTCGCGTCGCCCGCCAACCGCGACGAGACGGGCCCGCTGCAGCGGTTCGCGGCGCTCGTGAAGAATCCGTCATACCGGTCGATGCTCAACCACCGGCGCGCCGAGCGCGGCGAGCTGCGCGTGTTGGGCGACCAGGCCCGCCAGCGCGTGACGCTCGTCGACGCGAGCGGCGACCGCGTCACCTACTTGTTCATGTTGTCGCGGCAGCCCGACGGCCCGTACAAGGGCTGCTGGATGACCGACGGCGTGGTTCGCGAGACCGAGCTCGGGGCGACCCGGTACGAGCGCCTGACGCTGTTCGACATCGTGCCGCAGCCGCATACGGGAACGCCGGCCGCGGATGAACGCGGATGAAGGGCGACCGCCGCGGATGAACCCGGATCGCTTCCGGCGCAAGCCACAAGCTCCTCTCCCTTGATCAAGGGAGAGGAGCTTGTGTGTTGTACGGGCGGATCTCGAGCCTCGAGACGGTTGGAACCCGTATGGTGCGACTATGATTCATCTACCGTTCCGCGCTGAGTCCTGAGTCCGGCCCGATCTCGTGGGACGCCGACGGCTGCGCCGGCGGACGGTGGCGCGGAGGCGCACGTGGGGACTGACAACCTGGAGGCGCGCTACGCCGGCGCGCTGACCTTCGCCGAGATGGTCGACGGCGCCGGCACGAACGTGGCGCTGTGGCGCGCCCTGCACGCGCACGCGCGGGTGCCGGCCGAGATCCTGGCCCGCCTCGCCGCGCTCGGCGGCCGATGGCGCCTCCTCGTCCTCAACGAGGACTGGTGTGGCGACTCGGTGAACACGGTGCCGCTGATGGCCCGACTCGCCGAGCTGGCGCCGAACGTCGAGCTTCGCCTCGTCGCCCGCGACCAGAACCTCGACCTCATGGACGCCCACCTGACGAACGGGTCGCGGTCGATTCCGTACGTCATCGTCCTCGACGAAGGCTACGCGGAGCGCGGCGGGTGGGGGCCGCGCCCCAGTGTGCTGCAGCAGTGGGTGATCGCGGAGGGGCTGGCGCTGCCGAAGGAGCAGCGCTACGCGAAGGTGCGGCAGTGGTACGCGCGCGATCGCGGCGTCAGCACGCTCGACGAGCTGGCCACGGTGCTCGAGCGCGCCGCCGCCAGCGCGTCACCACCGGCGTCGCCGCGCCCTGCGCGCCTCCCGCCGCAAGCGCCACCGCCGTCGGTCCCCGACGTCGTGGCGGCACCCTGACTCCGCGAGCTGCCTGTGCACCGGCGTGGTGCTCGCGGCGCGACGCCGGAGCGCCGAATCGCGGTACCCCGCACGCGCTCGGGACCTGACCGTGGCTGACGCATCGACGGCGCGCGCGCCGCGTCCCCGCGCCCGCGGCGTCGGCGGGTTCCTCCGATTCATCACCGTCTGGCTGGTGACCACTTGGATGGTCGTCGGCACCCTCCTGGCGCCAGTGGTGCCAGGCGGTGCATGGACGGTGCTCTTGCTCGTGCTCGTCACCACCGCCCCGCTCGGCGCGCTGGTGCTCGGCTTTCGCCGCCACATGTACCCCGGGGCGGCGTTCCGGCTCCTCGTGCTCCGCCCCTTCTGGTACGTCCAGCTCCTGCTCCCGCTGCTCGCCGCCGCGGGCCTGGTCGGCAGCCTGGTGGGCCTGCCGTTCGGCGCGGCGGGTACCGCCGGCCGGTGGGCGATGGCGGCGATGGGACTGTTCGCCGCCGCCGTGGGGCTCGCCGGATACCTGGGGAGCCGCCGACTCTACGTGCAGGACGTTGTCGCGTCCTGGCCCGACCTGCCGCCGGCGCTCGACGGGCTCCGCATCGCCCAGATCTCCGACGTCCACGTAGGCCCGCACACCCCACGGCGGCACCTGGCCCGCGCCGCGCGCGCCGTACGCGCCGCGAGTCCGGACGTCGTCGCCGTGACGGGCGACCTGGTAGACGACCACGCGCGCGACGTGGCGCACTACGCGGCCGGCCTCGGAGAGCTGGCGGCTCCCCTCGGTGTGTACGCCATTCCGGGGAATCACGACGTGTACGCCGGGTGGCCGGCGGTACGCGCCGGTCTGGAGCGACTCCCGCTCACCGTCCTCGCCAACGAGTCACGCATGGTGGAGCGGGATGGCGCGCGCGTGGCGATCGTCGGCACCGGGGACCCGGCCGGCGGAAGCCGCGCCAACAGTGCGGGGCCCGACATCCCCGCCGCCCTGGCCGGCGTGCCACGCGGGGCGTTCGTGGTCGCGCTGGCCCACAACCCGGCGCTCTGGCCCGCGCTCGCCGAGCGCGGCGTGCCCCTCACGCTGAGCGGACACACGCACTGGGGCCAGTTCGCGCTCCCGAGTCTCGGTTGGAGCCTGGCGAGCCCGTTCCTCGAGCACGCGATGGGCACGTACGAGCAGGGACGCTCGCTGCTCTACATCCACCCGGGCACGAACTACTGGGGCATCCCCTTCCGCCTCGGGACGCCGCCGGAGGTCGCGGTCATCACCCTGCGACGGGGTTCGCTCGGCGTGCGGCGCGAGGGACGCCGCCGGGCACGCTGACGCACGCTGGCCTGGGGACGCCGTATGGTGCCACGCGCTCGCCGTCCTTGGAATTCACGTCCGTTAGGCGCCACCGCTAGGCGCCACCGCGCCTGCATGTTGCACTGTTCGACCCACGACCATGTGGTGGACGGCGGGTATGCGGCGGTCGGCACGACAAGGCAGGCGAGGGCACGTTCCGTGGCCGGCGGCCATGAGAGCGGCGGTTGGCGTGGCCGCGTGGCTCGGGTGCGGCACCACCGCGCGCGCGCAAGGCCGGCGGGTCGTGGAAATCTTCGCGGGCACCGCCTACAACTTTCCGACGCCGCTCACGATCCGGCAGGCTGGGGAGCCGGACCTCCGGTTGACCGCCCGCTATCGGACGAAGCCGTGGCAGGACTCGCCCTACTACGCGTACCGCTTCGGCTACGCCGACCGCGACGGGCGGGCCTGGGAGGCCGAGCTCGTGCACCACAAGCTGTACCTCGAAGAGAACCTGCCACCGGAGGTGCAGCGCTTCGAGGCGACACACGGCTTCAACCTGGTGACCGTGAACCGCGCGGTGGTGCGGGCGAGCGGGATGATGTGGCGCGTCGGTATCGGCGCCGTGATCGGTCATCCCGAGTCTACCGTGCGCGAGAAGCCGTCGTCGGGACGGGGCGGGTTCTTCAACCGCGGATACTTTCTCTCCGGCCCCACTCTCCAGCTCGCCCTCGGGCGGCGATTCCCCGACCCCCAGGGGTTCTTCGTCTCCGCGGAGGGAAAGGTGACCGCGTCGTGGGCGCGACTGCCGATCCGGGACGGGTCGGCGATCACGCCCAACGTGGCGCTGCACGGCCTGCTCGGACTGGGCTACGCCTACTGAGCGCGCCGTACGTCCCTCCGGGAACGCCAGCCGAGGGGTTCCTCGTGACCCCCCCAGCCGAGACCCTAGACCCCCTAGACCCCAGACCCTCGCCCCTCCCGCCACACCACGACGTTCGGACCGAGCTCTGCGCCCAGTTCCGACTGCAGTCGGTCGAGGGCGGCGTCGACCGCGTCGGGGTCGGGCCACGCCGGGCGCGCCGGTGTCGCGCGGCTGCTGAGCAGCGGCTCGGTCGCCGTCGCGGCGACGGCCACGCCGCATACGGGTGCGGACAGCGGCCAGCGCTCGAGTAGCGCACGGCACCGGGCGAGGAGGGGGCCGACGCGGTCGACGGCGCGCGCCATGCGCACCTCGCGCGTGATAGTGTGGGGCGTGCCGTCAGTCGGGTCCCGC
>Ga0307415_100001774_pt1 | contig 10552 bp, 4 predicted proteins | sample DK1Cmetagenome_FD_204524 | JGI IMG/M metagenome (GOLD analysis project Ga0307415, IMG submission 204524) | Maize rhizosphere microbial communities from greenhouse at UC Davis, California, United States - DK15-C-2 | ecosystem: Host-associated > Plants > Roots > Rhizosphere > Soil | place: USA...
GCTCGGCGTGGGCGTGTCCGACGTCAATCGCGACGGCTGGCCCGACATCTACGTCGCGAACGACTTCTTCGAGCGCGACTACCTGTACATCAACGAGGGGGACGGCACCTTCGCCGAGGCGCTCGACCGGCAGATGCCCTACCTCAGTTACTTCTCGATGGGGCTCGACATCGCGGACATCAACAACGACGGGTGGCCGGACGTCTACACCACCGACATGCTGCCGGAGGACGAGTACCGGCTGAAGACGACGTCGGCGTTCGAGAGCTGGGACGTGTACCAGGCGAAGGTGCGCAACGGCTACCACCACCAGTTCATGCGCAACATGCTCCAGCTGAACAATCGCAACGGCACGTTCAGCGACGTCGGCCAGATGGCGGGCGTGGCGCGGACGGACTGGAGCTGGAGCGCGCTGATCGCGGACCTCGACCAGGACGGCCACAAGGACATCTTCGTGACCAACGGCCTGGCCAAGGACGTGACGTCGCAGGATTACATCTCCTTCCTGGCGAACGACGAGACCATGCGGTCGGCCACGAAGGGCAATCGGGTCGACTTCCTGCGACTGGTCGAGGCGATGGGCTCGACCAAGCTTCCGGACTACGCGTTCCGGAACAAGGGCGACTTGACCTTCTCGAACGAGAGCGCCGCCTGGGGGCTGGACACGCCGAACTTCTCGAACGGAGCCGCGTACGGCGATCTGGACGGCGACGGCGCGCTCGACTTGGTGGTGAACAACGTCAACGACGAAGCCTTCGTCTACCGCAACAACGTCCGAGTGCTCTCGGACAACCGCTATCTCCAGCTGCGGCTCGAGGGAGAGGGGCGCAACCGGTTCGGCGTCGGCGCCAAGGTCACGCTGCGGAGCGGTGACCGGCTCTTCTTCCAGGAGCTCATGCCGTCGCGCGGGTTCCAGTCGAGCGTGGACTATCTGCTGACGTTCGGCATCGGGCGGCTCGCGTCGGTCGACTCGGTCACCGTGGAGTGGCCGGACGGCCGCGTGAGCACGCTCAGGACCGTCGCGGCCGACCAGCGATTGACCGTGAGGCAATCCGAGGCGCAGCGCGCGAAGCCGCCGGTGCCCGCGCCCGTCGCGCCGGTCTTCACGAACGTCACGGGCAAGCCGGCGCTGCCGTTCGTACACCGGGAAAACGCGTTCGTGGACTTCGACCGGGAACGCCTCATCCCCAAGATGGTGTCGACCGAGGGACCCTTCATGGCCGTCGCCGACGTCGACGGCGACGGGTTGGACGACGCCTTCATCGGGGGCGCGAAGGATCAGCCGGGTCAGCTCCTGATTCAGCAGGCTGACGGCCGCTTCGTCGCCAGCAACGAGCGAGTCTTCGAGCAGGACCGGGTGTCGGAGGACCTGGGGGCCGTCTTCTTCGACGCCGAGGGGGACCGCGATCTCGATCTGTACGTCGTCAGCGGCGGCAACGAGTTCTCGGACCTGGCGCCCGCGCTGCAGGACCGGCTCTACCTGAACGACGGTCGGGGCACCTTCCGCAAGGCGGAGGGCCGGCTGCCGTCGGAGAGCGTGAGCGGGTCGCGGGTGGTCGCGGCCGATTACGACGGCGACGGTGATGTCGACCTCTTCGTGGGCGGGCGCGTGGTCCCGTGGCGCTACGGGATCGACCCGAGGAGCGTCCTTTTGAGGAACGACGGGCGTGGCCACTTCACGGACGTCACCGATCAGGTGGCGCCCGACCTCGCGCGCGCCGGCATGGTGACCGACGCGCTCTGGCAGGACGTGGACAACGACCGCAGGCTGGATCTGGTCCTGGTCGGCGAGTGGATGCCCATCACGGTCTTCCGGAATTCGGGGAAGGGGCGTCTCGAGCGGCTGACTACGCCGGGGCTGGAGCGGAGCCACGGCTGGTGGAATCGCATCGTGGCCGGCGACTTCACCGGTGACGGTCGCGTCGATTTCGTCGTGGGCAACCTGGGGCTCAACACGCGTCTTCGCGCCGGCCCCAACGAGCCGGTCACCATGTACGTGAAGGACTTCGACCGGAACGGCTTCGCCGAGCAGATCGTGACCTGCTACAACGGCGCCGCGAGCTACCCGATCGTGCTGCGCGACCCGCTGATCAAGTCGCTCCCTTTCCTCAAGACGCGCTACCTCAATTACGAGGACTACGCGCGGCAGACCGTGACGGACATCTTCACGCCGGAGGCCCTGGCCGACGCGGTAGTGAAAAAGGCGGAGACGTTTGCGACGGCGCTCGTCCGGAACGACGGCGGCGGGGCGTTCACGCTCGTACCGCTGCCGCGCGAAGCGCAGATCGCGCCGGTGTACGGCATCCTGGCGTCCGACTTCGACCGGGACGGCGCCCTGGACCTGCTCCTGGCCGGGAACTTCGACGGCGTCGAGCCGCAGTTCGGCCGGATGAGCGCGAGCTTCGGCCTGTTCCTCCGGGCCAACGGGAAGGGGACCTTCACGCCCGTGCCCGCCGCGGAGAGCGGGTTCCTCGTCCCGGGGCAGGCCCGCGACATACAGCGGATCGGCACTCGGCAGGGCGACGTGTACGTGGTCGCTCGGAACAACGACCGGCCGCTCGTGTTCCGCGTCGCGGAGCGCGCGCTCGCCCTCCAGACCGCGCAACGAGATCGCCCCTAACGACCGGAGCCATCGCGAGGACCGATGAGACACTCGACGTTACTGGTCGTACTGGCCGCGACCGCCCAGGTGGGCTGCAGCCAAGCGGAGGCGGGCGACTACCGCGTGCAGCCTCCCGACCCCGCGCTTCTCCACAGCGCCGTGGGACAGCTCACCGGGGTCATCATTTACGACATCTTCAGCCCCCCGCAGGCGAGCCGGGTGTACGCGTATTCCAGCATCGCGGCGTACGAGGCGCTTCGGCATGGCTACCCGGGGTACCGGTCGCTCGCCGGCCAAGTGGCGGGACTGAAGCCCGTCCCCGCGCCGGCGCCGGACTCCGAGTACTACCTGCCGCTCTCCGCGATCCATGCCTTCATGACGGTGGGCAAGGCGCTCAGCTTCTCACAGAGCCGGATGGATTCGCTGCGCACCGCGATGGACGAGCGCATCCGGCGGAAGGGGATTCCGGCTCCGGTGTTCGCCCGCTCCATCGCCTACGGCGACCAGGTGGCGCAGCACGTCCTCGCCTGGGCGAAGACGGATCACTTCCTCGAGAGCCGTGGCCTGCCGAAATACACCGTCACGTCGGAACCCGGCCGGTGGGGGCCGACGCCGCCGGCGTACATGGACGCGGTGGAGCCCAACTGGGCTACCCTACGCCCGTTCGTGATGGACTCGGCGAGCCAGTTCCGGCCCAAGCCGGCGCTGGCCTTCGACACGGCGCAGGGCAGCCCGTTCTTCCGGCAGGTACGAGAGGTCTACGAAACCGGGAAGCGCGTGACGGACGATCAGCAACGGATTGTCGCTCATTGGGATGACAACCCGTACGTCATGCACGTCCGCGGACACGCGATGTACGCCACGAAGAAGATGACGCCCGGCGGGCATTGGATGGGCATCACGGCGATCGCAGCGCAAAGGTCGGGCGCCGATCTCATGCAAACGACCGAAGTGTACGTGCGCACGGCTCTGGCCGTGGCTGACGGCTTCATCAGTTGCTGGGAGGAGAAGTTCCGGAGCAACGTGGTGCGCCCCGAGACCATGATCAACACCTACGTGGACGAGCAGTGGGAGCCGCTGCTACAGACGCCGCCGTTCCCCGAGTACACGAGTGGTCACAGCGTCGTCTCGACGGCCGCGGCCGTCGTACTGACCGACCAGTTTGGCGCCGGCTTCGCGTTCCGGGATACGACCGAAATGGCGTACGGGCTCCCCGCCCGGTCGTTCACGTCGTTCGACGAGGCGGCCGCTGAAGCGGCCATCAGCCGCCTTTACGGCGGCATTCACTACCGGGCGGCGATCGAGGAAGGCGTCCGCCAAGGGCGGAGGGTGGGTGAGCTGGTGGTCCAGCGTGTACGCACCCGTGAGGAGGACGGGAAGCCGGAGCGCATCGTCGCGAGCCGTGCCCCGCGACGCGCGACGAATCGGCCGGCCGCCGCTCGCTCAGGTCACTAACGGGCCCCCTTCGTCCTGATGACGATGACGCCGTTCGCGCCTCGCATGCCGTACATAGCCGTGTCGGCGGGGTCCTTGAGCACCCTGATGGATTCGATGTCGTACGGATTGATGCCGCTCAGGCTTCCGCCCGGCCCCGCCTGGACCGGGACGCCGTCGATCAGGTAGAGTGGCTCACCATTGTTGGCGGACGAGCCGCCGCCGCGGATGCGCACGGAGATACCGTCGCCGGTGCGCGTGACGGTGACGCCGGAGACGCGGCCCGCCAGATACTTCTCGATCGGGTCGCCGGGGCCGGCAGAGCGATCCATTTCCGCCGCAGTCACCGTCGACCCGCTCGGGGCGGGCGGCCGCGTCTTGTTCTTGTTCGTGGAGCATGCGGTCGCGAATGCGACGAAGAGAGCGAACGGCAGAATGGAGCGGTGTGCTAGGGGCATCATGGGGACCTCGAGGGGTTGGAGGTCGGAGCGGCCAATGCGAGAGAGCATGGCGGTAGCGGGCAGCAGGCCGGCCGTCGCTCGCTCTCGTGTCGGCGCGACGGACGCTGAGTGCAGGTCATGTACGGGCCCGGTAACTGACAAGATTCGATCTGGCCCGGAGGGACGCAAGAGCGCGAGGTCTCCCCTGGGTGACGGCCGGACCGGATCTGACGTGGAATGCGGCGGCGTGATCGACGGACCTCCTGAACGCCGACTGGACTCGCCCATGTGGACACGCTGTTGGAGTCGCCCCCTCACGCTTGTCGTGACGTACTTGACGCTCGCCGCGGCGAGCGCGGTGGCCGCCGCCACCGCGCGGGCGCAGGACTCGCTCCGCGTCGCGTCACCCGACGGCCGGAACGAAGTCTCGGTGCAGCTTCGCGACGGGAGACTCTATTACGCCATTCGGCGCGACGGTCGAGCGGTGCTGCTGCCCTCCGGGCTCGGCTTCCAGTTCCGGGGGGCGCCGCCACTGCGCGACGGCCTGCGGGTCGTCGGCGCCGCCGAGAAGACCGTGGATGAGAGCTGGACGCAGCCGTGGGGCGAGGTGGCGCGCGTGCGGGACCAGCACAAGGAGCTCAGGGTCTCCGTCGCCGAAGCGGCCGCGCCCGGCCGGCGGTTCGCCGTCGTGTTCCGCGTCTTCGACGACGGCGTGGGGTTCCGCTACGAGCTCGCCGACAGCGGCGGATTCCGCGACTTCGAGGTGACGGACGAGCTCACCGAGTTCGCGCTCGCCGACAACGCGCGCGCCTGGTGGATCGCGTCGAACCGGCCGCGCCTCGACCGCTCCGAGCAGCTCTACTCTTCGTCGCCGGTGAGCACGCTCGACAGCGTGCAGACGCCGCTCACGATGGAGATGCCCGACGGGACGCGGGTGGTCATCCACGAGGCGAACCTCGTGGACTACCCGCGCATGTTCCTCGCCGGCCCGCGCATGGAGGGCCGCACCCTGCGCGCGGCGCTCGCGCCGTGGGCCGACGGCGTGAAGGTGCGTGGCCGGACGCCGTTCGTGACGCCGTGGCGCACCATTCAGCTCGCCGACCGGGCGGAGCAGCTCGCGCCATCGCTGCTCGGCCTCAAGCTCAACCCGCCGAGCGTCATCGCCGACACGCGCTGGATCAGGCCGATGAAGTACGTCGGCATCTGGTGGGGGATGCACCTCAACACCATGACGTGGGCGTCGGGGCCGAAGCACGGCGCGACCACCGCGAACACGCGGAAGTACATCGACTTCGCCGCGGCCAACGGCTTCGGCGGCGTACTCGTCGAGGGGTGGAACATCGGCTGGGACGGCAACTGGATCGAGAACAAGAACGCGTTCTCGTTCACGCGGGCGTACCCCGACTACGACCTGGCGGGGCTGGCCGCGTACGCGCAGTCGAAGCGCGTAGAGCTCATTGCGCACAACGAGACGTCGGGCGGCATCGAGAACTACGAGCGGCAGCTCGACAGCGCGTTCGCGCTCTACCAGCGGCTGGGAATCAACGCGATCAAGAGCGGGTACGTCGCCGACACCGTGGGCGGCGGGCACTCGCACTACGGGCAGTTCGCCGTGCGGCACCACCGCAAGGTGATGGAGACGGCGGCCCGGTACGGGATCATGGTCAACGCGCACGAGCCGATCCACGACACCGGCGAGCGGCGCACCTTCCCGAACATGATGAGTCGCGAGGGCGCGCGCGGGCAGGAATACAACGCGTGGTCCAACGACGGCGGCAACCCGCCCGAGCACGAGACCATTCTCTTCTTCACGCGCCTGCTCGCCGGCCCGATGGACTTCACCCCGGGGATCTTCGACGTCACGCTCACGCGCGCCTCGGGCACGGCCAGGCCGCCGGAGGCGCCCCGGGTCCGCACCACGCTCGCGAAGCAACTGGCGCTCTACGTGGTACTCTACTCGCCGCTGCAGATGGCGGCGGACCTCCCCGAGAGCTACGGAGGGCAACCCGCGTTCCAGTTCATCCGGGACGTGGCGGTCGACTGGGACACCACCCGCGTCCTCGAGGGGAGAATCGGCGACTACGTGGTGGTCGCGCGCCGGGAGCGCAACGGAGGGAGCTGGTACGTGGGCGCCATCACCGACGAGGAGGGCCGCACGTTCGATCTCCCCCTCTCCTTTCTGCCGAAGGGCCGGCGCTACGTGGCCGAGATCTACGCGGACGGCCCGGGCGCGCACTGGCTGCGCAATCCGCTGCCGGTCGCGATCTCCAAGCGTGCGGTCGACGCGACCTCGCGCCTCCGCCTCGTGCTGGCACCCGGGGGCGGGCAGGCCATCCGGATCCGACCGGCCAGGTAGCGTGTGCACCGCGGGCGTCCAGTGCGCAGTTCCCTGAACGGGCCCACGTGACCGGCATGGCCCGAGTTCGCGAGGCGGCCGTACCGCTGATCGCCGCGGGCGTGGTGGCGCTGACCGCCTGCGACCGGGCGCGGCGCGCGCCGCCGCTCTTCGAGCTCCTGTCGCCGAGGGCCACCGGCGTGGCGTTCGTCAATGAGCTGCCGGAAAAGCCCGACTTCAACATCCTGAATTACCTGTACTACTACAACGGCGGGGGCGTCGCCGCCGGCGACGTCGACAACGACGGCTTGCCGGATCTGTACTTCACGTCGAACCTGGGACCGGACCGGCTCTATCTCAACAAGGGCAACTACCGGTTCGAGGACATCACCGAGCGCGCCGGCGTGACGGGCACCGGGGGCTGGACGACCGGCGTCGCCATGGCCGACGTGAACGGTGACGGCCACCTCGACCTCTACGTCTCGGCCGTCAGCTATCTCACGATGCACGGGCGCAACGTCCTCTACATCAACAACGGGGACTGCACCTTCACCGACAAGACCAAAGAGTACGGACTCGAGCACGAGGGCTATTCGACTCAGGCCGCCTTCTTCGACTACGACGGAGACGGGGACCTGGACGTGTACCTCCTCAATCATTCGACGCACACCGAGCGCGGCGTGAGCTCGCGCCCGCAACGCGAGGTGCGCCACCCGCGCGCGGGGGACCGCCTCTTTCGGAACGACCCCTCGCCGGGCCCGGGGCAGGCTCGCCACTTCGTCGACGTCAGCGAAGCCGCCGGCATCTATGGGGGCGTCGAAGGGTACGGCCTGGGGGTCGTCGCCAGTGATCTGAACGTCGACGGCTGCCCCGACCTGTACGTCGCCAACGACTTTCAGGAGAACGACTTTCTCTACCTGAACAACTGCGACGGCACGTTTACCGAGTCGGTCGCCAGGGCGACCGGGCACACGAGCCGTTTCTCCATGGGCGTCGACGCCGCGGACTTCAACAACGACGGCAGAGCGGACTTGATGGTGCTCGACATGCTGCCGGAGCGCGAGGACATCCTCAAGACGTCCGCGAACGCCGAGAGCTTCAACGTCTACAACCTGAAGGTGAAGGCGGGCTACCATCCGCAGTACGCACGAAACACCCTCCAGCTCAATCGCGGTGGGGGGCGCTTCAGCGACATCGGCTACCTCGCCGGCGTCTACGCCACGGACTGGAGCTGGGCTACCCTCTTCGCGGATCTCGACAACGACGGCTACAAGGATCTCTTCATCACCAACGGCATTTACCGTCGCCCGAACGACCTGGATTACATCAACTACGTGGGCCACGACGCCATCCAGGCATCGCTGGCGAAGGGGATCACTGAAGAGAATCTGACGCTCCTGGGGAAGATGCCGCAGATCCCCCTGCCGAATTACGCGTACCGCAACCGCGGCGACCTGACGTTCACGAACACGGCGGAGGCCTGGGGGCTGGCGCAGCCGGGCTTCTCGAACGGCGCGGTGTACGTGGACCTGAACAACAGCGGCGCGCTCGACCTCGTCGTCAACAACGTCAACGCGCCCGCGGCGATCTACAGGAGCCGCGCCCGCGAGCTGAACGGCCACCACTATCTGAGGGTTCTGCTGCGCGGCTCGGGCGGCAACACGGCGGGCGTCGGCGCGAAGGTCATGATCGCGCACGGCGGCACGCGCCAGATGCTCGAGCAGATGCCCACGCGCGGCTTCCAGTCCTCGGTCGACCCTCGCCTGCACTTCGGGCTGGGCACGGCTACGCAGGTCGACTCGCTGGTGGTCGTCTGGCCGGACCGCCGCTTTCAGGTGCTGACGAACGTAGCGGCCGACCGAGCGGTGACGCTGGCGCAGGAGGATGCCAGCGGCAGCTACGACTACGCCCCGGACACTACGGCCCCGATGTTCGAGGACGTGACGGCCCGACTGGGCGTCGACGTCAGGCACGCCGAGAACACGTTCTTCGACTACAACCGCGAGCCGCTGATGCCGCACCTCCTCTCGACCGAGGGTCCGGCGCTCGCCGTCGGCGACGTCGACGGGGACGGGCTCGACGACCTGTACGTCGGCGGCGCCAAGTGGCAGGCCGGCCGACTCCTCGTCCAGCGGCGCGACGGCACCTTTCGCCCGACCGGCGAGCCCGCGTTCGCCGCGGACAGCCTGCACGAGGACGTCGACGCGGCGTTCTTCGACGCCGACGGCGACGGCGACATGGACCTCTACGTCGTAAGCGGCGGGAACGAGTTTTGGGGAGAGAGCGAAGCGCTGCGGGACCGGCTCTATCTCAACGACGGGCGCGGGCGCTTCCACCGGGCCGCGGACGCGCTGCCGGCCTTCTTCGAGAACGGGTCGTGCGTCGTGCCGGGCGACTTCGACGGCGACGGCGACGTCGACCTCTTCGTCGGCAGTCGGGTGGTCTCGCGGAGCTACGGCCTGGCCCCGCGGAGCCACCTGCTGCAGAACGACGGCCGCGGGCACTTCACGGACGTCACGCCCGATCGGGCGCGGGCGCTCTCGGACGCGGGCATGATCTCCGCGGCGGCGTGGACGGACTACGACGGCGACGGGGCACTCGACCTGATCGTCGTGGGCGAATGGATGCCCGTTCGCGTCTTCCGGCAGGAGAACGGCCGGTTCGTGGACCGGACGGCCGAGGCGGGGCTGTCGGGAACGCAGGGCTGGTGGAACAGCGTCGCGGCGGCGGACCTGAACGAGGACGGCCGTCCGGATCTGGTGCTGGGCAACCTCGGGCTCAACTCGTACATTCGGGCCTCGGCGGCGGAGCCGGCGCGGCTGTACGTCCACGACTTCTTCCACAATGGTACGCTGGAGCAGATTCTCACGTTCTACAAGCACGGCGTGAGCTATCCACTGGCCGGCCGCGACGAGCTGGTTCGCCTGATGCCGCCGCTGCGGAGTAAGTACGTCTCGTACGCCGACTTCGGCGCCAGCCGCATCGAGGACATCTTCCCCGCCTCGGATCGGCGGCGGGCGCGGGTGCTCGAGGCGCATCGCTTTGCCAGCTCCGTGGCCCTGAACAGCGGGCGCGGCACGTTCGAGCTCCGGGCGCTGCCCGTCGAGGCGCAGTTCGCCCCCGTGTACTCGTCCCTGTCCGACGATTTCGACGGCGACGGTCATACGGATCTCGTCGTCGCGGGAAACTTCTACGGGGTGACGCCTGTCCGCGGACGGTATGACGCGAGCTACGGGCTGTTGCTGCGGGGTGCCGGCGACGGCCGCTTCGAGGCAGTCGACATGGAGCGGAGCGACCTTGCGATCGACGGGCAGGTTCGGGACATGAAGCCCGTCAGGACTGCCGACGGCGGTCGGCTGATCGCGGTCGCGCGGAACAACGACGACCTCCGACTTCTCCGCCCGCTGCGCGCGGGAAACGGGGCGGGCCAGAAAGTCGTGGCGGCTCGCCCCCGGGCGCCGGCGCCGGGGGTACGATCGCGGGCCGACTCCGCGTCCCTGCCTCAGTGATCCCCCCGATGCGTCCACGCCACCACCGTCTCGCCGTCGCACTCGCCCTGGCGGCGGGCGTCGCCGCGCCGCTGCCTGCGCAGTCACCGCTGTACCGCTCGGACACGTTCGTGATCACGGACAGCTCGGTGCGACAAGGACGCTACGAGGCCGTCGCGGTGGCGCGCGACACGATTCTCTCGAGCTACCCGCGCGCCGCGCGGGAAGTGCACTACAAGTTCAGCATCAACTC
>Ga0307415_100001775_pt1 | contig 10549 bp, 7 predicted proteins | sample DK1Cmetagenome_FD_204524 | JGI IMG/M metagenome (GOLD analysis project Ga0307415, IMG submission 204524) | Maize rhizosphere microbial communities from greenhouse at UC Davis, California, United States - DK15-C-2 | ecosystem: Host-associated > Plants > Roots > Rhizosphere > Soil | place: USA...
CCGAGGCGGTCGTTCTGCTGCGACGCCGCCATCGCCTCGATCACCGGCCTGTTGGCGGCGGTCGTGATGACCGTGGCGCCCTCGGCGATGAAGCTGCGCATGCCGCCGATGTGGTCGCCATGGTGGTGGGTCATGGCGACGTAGCGGATCGGCTTGCCCGGGAACAGCTCGTGGATGCGCTTGATCACCGCATCGGCGCCGTCGCTCGAACCGGGCGCCTCGACCGCGACAACGTGGTCCGCGAACCCGACTGCCAGCGTGTTCTGGTTCTGGCCCGCGACGTTCTGGATCACGTAGATGCCCTCGGCAAGCTTGTCGACCTTCTCCTCGAGGGTGGTCGGCACGGCCTTCACCTCGGTGTATCCCGAAGCCTGGACGCGGAATGAGTCCTCGGTCACCGGCGGGTTGAATTCCGCCTTGACGGTATAGCGCGTCTGGTCCTCCCCGAGCTGCCGGTTGGTCCAGCGGCGCGGCACCTGGTAGTGCCCGACTTTCTGGTAATCGACGAAGATGATCTCCGAGGCCTCCACGCCCTCCAGCGAATCCACGAACAGCAGCTCGTACTTGGAGACGAGCCCGGTGGCCGCGTCCACGTAGAGCGCGATCTGCTGCGTGTCCGGCATGACGAAAGTGATGACCTGGTGGCGCCGGCCGTCGAACTGGTCCTCGCCGAGGTAGCGCAGAGAGTTCGTGCGATCGAGCGCCTGTCGCAGCAGCAGGTTCGGCAGGCGCCGATGGTACTGGACGAACTGCTGCTGGGTCGCCTGCTCTGCCGGGATGGGCGTGACCGTCCGCGCGCGGTTGTCGTACGTGCCGCCGCTGCCGTCCACGATCGTGACCGTGTTGTCCGCGTCGAACCCGAAGCCGCTCGCCTTCTGGTCGAGTCGCATGCGGTTCTTCCCGAGGTCGATCAGGAGCGTCTCGTCGAAGCTGCCGCCCTCGAACGGAGGCGCGGGCGTCGTCATCTGCAGCCGCGGAAACGTCTGGCCCTGGAGCTGCAGGCGCACGACCTCGATCTCGCGGAGCGCATCGGCTCCGCCGTTCGCTTCGACCGCGCGGTCGAGCACGGCTCGTGCCTGGGTCTGCGACTGCTCGGCGCGGGTTTCCGTGTTGGCCGCGGTGGCCGCCGGGGCGGCGGCGGCGAGGACGATGGCGATCGCGGTGCGCAGCATGGCGGCTCTCCGGGTTGACTGCCCCGGACGCTAGGCCACGCGCGCGCGCCGCATCAATCTCAATGCGCCGGTCCGTGCGCTGCGCTCGCCAGGCCGTGCAACGCCCGCCGGATGACAGCCCGCCGCGCGGATGCGACGATGCCCGCCATGTCCTGCCGCGCCGTCGCGATCCTCTCCGTCCTCGCGTGCCTGCCCGGTGCCGCGGCGGCCGCCGAGGCCATCGCCATCCCGCCGGGCATCCCGACGCATGGCGACGGGCGTGCGCCGATCGAAACGCTCTATCGCGCGAGCCTCGGGCTCGTGGAGAAAGGCTGGACCGCCGAAGTGGTCGCCACCTCGTCGCCGCCGGGCACGACGACGGGGCTGCCCATCATCGCGCTGCGCTCGCCGAAACCCGGGCCCGCGGTGTGGATCCTGGCCGGCATCCACGGTGAGGAAACCGCGGGCCCGAACGCCGTGGCGGCGGCGATCGACGACATCGCGCTGCTCGGCGAACATCGCGCGGTCGTGCTGATGCCGCTGCTCAACCCGCACGGCTATGCGCGGAACTGGCGCTACCTCAACGTCGCGACCTACTCCGAGTCGGTCGACGGCCAGAGTGTCGGCGACTCGTCGCACCTCCTGCCCTCCACGGAAGATCCGGCACAGCCGCGCGCACCCGCCGCGTCGAGTCCGGAGGCCGGCGCGATCACCGCCTGGATCCTCGCCCGGCAGGCGGATTATCCGGCCCTGATCAGCCTCGACTTGCACGAGGACAACCTGATCGACGAGGGATACGTCTATTCCCAGGGCGCGGCCGGCGCGGCGGACGAGCAGGCGAAGGTCGCGGTCGCCGTGCTGCGCGACCAGGGCGTGCCCATCAGGATGGGCGGGAAGACGCGCTTCGACGAACCGATCGATCGCGGCGTCATCGGGCCGGTCACCGACAGCTCGGTCGACGAGCTGATGAGCGCGCATGAAATCCTGGTGGGCGGCAAGCGACGTCCCGGCCCGGGCGCCCGGACGGTCCTGGTGCTCGAGACGCCCGCGGCGGCCCTGCCGCTCGCGCAGCGCGTCGGCGCGCACGCGGCGCTGCTACGCACGCTCGCGAAACGCCTGCTCGTCGTCGACTACGGCTACTGAGCCCGCGATGCAGGGCGCCGGAGCACCCAAGGCTCTCTTCAACGAGGCGATCGGCCTGATCCAGGCCGGCCGCCTTGCGGACGCGGAAACCCGCTGCCGCGCCTCGCTCGTCAAGTTTCCGCGCGACGTCAACATGCAGGCGCTGCTCGGTGCCCTCCTCGTGAAGATGGACAGGCACGACGAGGCCGAGGCGACGCTCCGCGCAACGATCGAGGCGGCGCCGACTTTCGCGAAGCCGATGGAGGACCTCGGCTATTTGCTGCTGCGAGCGAACCGTGCCGGGGAGGCGCTGCCGGTCCTGGAGCGCGCGACGCGCCTCGATCCCTCCCTCGAGCGCGCCTGGTTCAGCCTGGGCAAGGCCCTCGCGCTGCTCGGTCGCGGCAAGGACGCCGATGCGGCATTCGAGAGGAGCTTCGAGCTCTCGCCGGAGCGCCGCCTGATGGCGCATGCGGCCGAGCACCAGAAAGAAGGTCGCGTCGACGAAGCGGAGCGCATCTACCGCCGGGTGCTGCGGAAGAATCCGGACAATGTCGATGCGTTGCGGCTTCTCGCGCTGCTCGCGATGCGGGTCGACCGGCAGGATGACGCCGAGTCGCTCCTGCAGCGAGCCATCGAGATCGCCCCGGACTTCCTGCTGGCGCTCCTCGACCTCGGCCGCCTGCGCAAGGAGCAGGACCGGTACGAAGAGGCCCTCGAGTGCTTCGATCGGGTGATCGCGCTCGAGCCTTCGCAGCCGCAGGCGCATTTCCTGCGCGCGGCGACGCTCGCGCGGGCGTCGTTCACGCAGGAATCGATCGATGCCTACCGGAGCTGCCTTGCCGTCCGGCCGGGCCATGTCGGCGCCCTGCTCGGGCTCGGGCACGTCCTGAAGGCCGTGGGCGACTATGACGCTGCGGTCGCCTCGTACCAGGCCTGCATGCGGGAGGCGCCGGACTTCGGCGAGACGTACTGGAGCCTCGCCAATCTCAAGACCTACCGGTTCGACGACGCCACGGTCGCGGAAATGGAAACCCGCGCCGCCGCTTCGGGCGCCAACGACCAGTCCGTCGTGAATTTCCGGTTCGCCCTCGGCAAGGCCTACGAGGACCGGGGCGACTACGAGCGGGCCTGGGACCATTACCGGCGCGGCAACGTGAGCCAGCGGGCGCAGGTCAAGTACGACCCCGTGCAGACGGCGGTCATGAACGACAGGATCCTAGGCGTCTTTGACGCGGCCCTGATCGAAAAGCTTCGCGGCGCCGGCGATCCGGACCCGTCGCCCATCTTCATTCTCGGGCTGCCGCGCTCCGGCTCGACGCTGCTCGAGCAGATCCTCGCGACGCACACGGACGTCGAGGGAACGAGCGAGCTGCCCTACGTGGGCCGCCTCGCGACTTCGCTCAACCTCAACCGCCCGGACGGCGTCAATTATCCGGAGGCAACGCGCGAACTGGGTCCTTCGAACCTGTCCGCGATGGGCCGCGACTACCTCGCACGCGCGCGCATGCACCGACGTTCCGGGGCGAGCCGCTTCATCGACAAGATGCCGAACAATTTCCCCAACGCGGGACTCATCGCGCTGGTGCTGCCGAACGCGAAGATCATCGACGCGCGGCGCCACCCGCTCGACGCCTGCCTGTCGAACTACCGGCAGCTGTTCGCCAAGGGGCAGAATTTCACCTACGACCTCACCGAGATCGGCGAGTACTACCTCGAGTACCAGCGGATGATGGACCACTGGCACGAGGTCCTGCCGGACCGGGTGCTCACCGTACAATACGAGGACGTCGTCGCCGACTTCGAGCCGCAGGTGCGGCGCCTGCTCGCGTTCTGCGGCCTGCCCTGGCAGGACGCCTGCCTGCGCTTCTACGAGAGCGAGCGCCCGGTGCGCACGCCGTCAGCGGAGCAGGTCCGCCAGCCCATCTACGACCGCTCCGTCGGGCACTGGAAAAACTACGCGCATCACCTGGGAGAGCTGCTCGACGTCATCGCGCCGATCCGCGAGCGGTACCGTCGCTACGAGCGCACCTGAGCCGCGTCCCGGGCGGGCGGATTTGGCCTGCCGGGGATCGCTCCCGGCGGCACGTAGTCGAAGATGAAATTGATGCGGTCCACGGTCCCCTTGTTCATTACGCTGTGGACCTTCTGGTTGTTGATCTCGTAGGCCTCGCCCACCTGCAGCTGGTAGGGCTGCCCGTCGATCATGAACCGCACGCGCGGGTTGGTGACGATCGGCACGTGGATGCGGTGGCCGATGCCGAACGACGGGTGGGAATCGCGGTGCGGCGTGATGCGCCCGCCGGCCAGCAGCTTCGCCGCCATCGCGCGGATGATGGTCCCGCCCGGTGGATAGAACCTGCCGATGATCTCGTGCATCACCGGCACCGCCACGGCGGCGAGCCGGTCCCAGCCCGGCTGCTTCTGCACCTCGATCGCCGGCCAGTCCTCGAGGTTCGCGAACAGCAGCACGATCGAGCGCGTCTGCTCGTGGACCTCGTAGTCTTTCTGCCGCTGGACGTTCTCGTTCCAGGCGGCCTCGTCCTGCGCCAGGATGGCGGCGCCCAGCGCCGCCATGTCCACCTGGCCGAAGTTGCGGATCGGGTCGCCGATGTCCACGCCGCCTACCAGTCGTAGCGGAAACTGAGCCCGTAAGTGCGCGGCCGGTTGACGGACTGGCGCTGTTCCGCCCAGCGGTTGCTCAGGAACAGGTTGGCGCGCTCGTCCCAGAAGTTGTCGACGAAGAGCGCCGCGGTCCAGCGTTCGCCCTCGAGGCCCACGCGGAAGTCCCCGGTGTCGTAGGCCTCCTGGACCTGGACGCCGCCAGCGGCCACGACCGACTCGATGCCCTCGAGGTTGTTGACGGACTCGCCGACGTAGGCGAGGTCCACGCGCGCGAACGGCTGTGCGTTCAGCAGGCTGCCCCGCGGCCGGTATTCGATGCCGAGTGTCGCGGTCCAGTCCGGCGTGAGCGGCAGCCTCGCGCCCTTGGTCACGGGGATCGGATCGAATGCGGGGTCCAGCACCAGCTCCGTCGCCTCGGACACTTCGCCGTCGTTGTAGCCGAGCGAGGCATCGATCTGCCAGGCATCGTTCACCGCGAAGAGGAATTCCGACTCGAAGCCCGTAATCTCCGCGCTCGGCAGGTTGACGTAACCCAGCTGGAAGACGCTGGGTTGCGGGTCCTCGACCTGGACCGCGAAATCATCCCACTGCATCGAGTAGATCGCGATGTTGAACCGCAGCCGGCTGTCCAGCCACTCGGTCTTTGCGCCGACCTCGTAGTTCTTGAGCTCGTCCGACGTGAAATCGCGGGGCAGGATCGAGGCAGGCCGCACCGGGTTGCTGCCGCCGTTGCGGAAGCCCTCCGAATACGTCGCGTACACCATGCGGTCGTCGTCGATGCGATAGCTCATGTTGAGCTTCATGACGGAGCCGCTGTCATCCGTGTCCGCGGTCGCCTCGGTCAGCGAGAAGCCGGTGAAGCCCACCGGGGCTTCCTGGTGGAGCCGGAACTTGCGGTCGTACTCGAACCAGCGCCCGCCCGCCGTGATCGTGAAGTTCTCCGTCACGTCGAAGCTGACCTCGCCGAACATGGCCCGCTGCTCGAGATCCGTGTCATAGATGCCGATCCACCACTGGTCCGTCGGCGCCAGCGTTCCGCCGTAGTAGGCGTACTGCAGGTACGCGAAGTACTCGAACGCGGGCGTATCGGCATAGTCGTTCACGAAGCTGTCGAACTGCGTGTGGCCCGTCTCCTTGCTGTAGAAGGCGCCCACCAGCCAGGACCAGCGGCTTTCCTCGTCGGCCTTCGACTGCAGCCGCGCCTCGAAAGTCGTGATCTCCGTCTGTTCGTCGTTCTGGGCGAAGCCACGCGGGTCCCCGCCGAAATCGTACAGCGTGTAGTTCGGCTGGCAGAAGGGCGGCGGGGGATTCTCGTTGCCCAAACTGTCGAAGCGCGGGCAATTGAAGTTCCACTCGTAGTCCGTTGCGTCCGCCTCATAGTGAAAATCGCGGTCGAAGTACGACGCTGCAATGACGAGGTCGCCGATGGGCGTCGCGGCATTCATGGTGAGGCCGAGCTGGTACCACGAGTCGTCCAGGCTCTCCTCGGAGAAGCGGACCTGCTCCAGGTCGCCGACGTTCGCGTAGCCGAAGCCATCGGTCGAAGCCGGAGTGATGTCGCCGTGCCCGTCCGCAGAGACGTCCTGGTAGAGGCCGGAGAAGGTGAGATCCACGCTCTCGCTGATGTCGAAGCGCAACGCAGCACGCCCGCCGACGGTGTTGACGGTGTTGACGTCTTCGTCGACGACGTCGGCGTTGTCGAAAGTCTGTCCCTTGCTCTGCGTCAGGACGTTGTCAATGAAGCCCGCGTCCTCGGCTGCGAAGCCGACGACCCGCAGCGATACGCGGTCCTCGGCGAGCGGCAGGTTCAGCATCGCGCTGACGTCGTATCCGGCGTCACCGTCCTCGACCTGCGTGAGCTCGGCTTCGGTCCAGGCATCGAAACCGGAGGGGTCGGGCTTTGCGGTGATGACGCGCAGCGTGCCGGACTGGGAGCTCGCGCCGTACAGGGTGCCCTGCGGACCGCGCAGCGCCTCGACGCGCTCGATGTCGATGAAACGCGGATCGGGGCTGCGGCCGCTCTGCGTGATCGGCTGCTCATCGAGGTAGAGCGCCGAGGAGGACACGGCGCCGAACTGGATGCCGGAGCTTGCGACGCCGCGGAACACGATCGTCGTGCCGCCCGGCTCGCGCTGCGAGAGCGACATGCCCGGTATGTACTTGACGATGTCGTCGATCTGCTTCAGGCCGCGCATCTCGATCGCGTTCGCGTCGAAGGCCGCGATCGACTCCGACACGTCCTGCAGTCGCTCCGCGCGCTTGGTCGCGGTGACGATGACCTCTTCGAGCCCCGTGACCGTCGGGGCCTGCTCCTGCGCCGCCGCGGCAGTCGCAGAGACCGACAGGACGGCGGAAATCGCGGTTGAGAGCGTCTGCGGGCCCGGCCGGGCTCCGCTACGGGCAGTTTGTGTCATGTCCTTCCCTCCGCAGTCTTACGGATACTAGCGACCGGCCGGCGGCCGGGCAAATCATCGCCGGTCGCGCGGCGCATGGCCGCGACGTACCAGTCGAGGAATTCCTGGGTGAACGACTCCATCGACTCCGAGAGCGGTCCCGGCTCGTAGAAGCGCGAATCGACACCCGCCTGGTTGCGCTCGATGATCGTCTTGTCGGCGACGGTAGTGACGTCCCAGAGCCAGATCAGGTCGGCGAGGCGGTAGTCCTTGCCCTCGACGGCATCGCCGCGCACCAGCCAGGTGATCTCGCAGTCGGTGAGGAACTGCGCGCGCGGCGCGAAGCGGTAGACCACCACATGGTCGCAGTAGGCGAGCGCGAACGTCAGCGGGCCGAGGTGCAGGTCGGTCGTGCCGCCGTCGAAGCCGGTGATCGTGCCGAGCAGCGGCGCGACCGCCTTGCCATCGCGGCTGCCGGACTGCTGCCCGCGCAGCAGCGGGTAGCGGTCGAAGCCGTACTCGACGCCGAACGAGGGCGCCCTCAGCCAGGACCGCCGGATCACGTCCTGGGTGAGCCCGACCTCCGGCGCCCGCGCCATCACCTCCGCCAGCATGGCACCGCATTCCGCGTCCGGCAGCGCGCGACCGTGCCCCACGGAGTATTCCGGATGCGCGGGCTGGCAGTGATAGCACTCGCAGTAGTTCTCGACCGCGAGCTTCCAGTTGCTGCGGATCGGGTAGTTCTGGCGGTGCGCGACCTTCGCCGTCGCGAGGCCGTAGGGCCGGACCGCAGGGGCCAGGTCGCGCTCGAGGGGCGCGAAGTCCGGCGCGTCGGCGTCGAAATTCACGAACACGAGGCCCTCGAACACGCGTGCCTGCAGGCGGCGCAGCCCGAGCCTGGTGCGGTCGGTTCCAGCCGGCATGCGCGCTGCCGCCTTCAGCGAGCCGTCGAGTCCGTAGGTCCAGCCGTGGTAGCGGCAGGTGAAACGCGACTCGCGCCCGGAGGCCGCGTCGCAGATGCGCGAGCCGCGATGGCGGCAGACGTTCATAAAGGCGTTGATGCCGCCCTCGCCGTCGCGCACGACGATCACGGATTCCCCCGCGATCTCGAACAGGAAGTAGTCACCGCGCTCGGGGACCATGCTCTGGTGGCCGACGTAGTGCCAGGCCTTGAGCAGGATGTGCCGGACCTCGAGCTCGTAGACAGACGGGTCCTTGTAGACGACGCCCGGCAGTGCGAATCCCGGCCGGTAGCCTTCCAGGGCCTTGCTCAACGAGTCAGTCATGCGGCCTCCTCCGGCCGTTCATTGTGCCGCATCCGGCCGGCGGCGATTGGTGACGATGGACGCGGTGGCCACCGCGACGGCGACCAGGGCGATGATGATGGTGGTGATGGCGTTGATGTCCGGCGTCACGCCGAGCCGGACCTTGGCGAAGATGAACATCGGCAGCGTCGTCGCCCCGGGGCCCGACACGAAGCTCGAGATCACGAGGTCGTCGAGCGAAAGCGTGAACGCCAGCAGCCATCCGGACACCAGCGCCGGCAGCAGCATGGGCACGGTGACGTCGAAGAATACCGCGAGCGGCCGGCCGCCGAGGTCCATGGCGGCCTCTTCCAGCGACTCGTCCATGTTGGCGAGCCGCGAGCGCACGACGACCACCACGTAGGCCATCGAGAACGTGATGTGCGCGATGGTGATGGTCGCCGCCCCGCGGTTCATCGGCCAGCCGACGAGGTTCGCCATGGAGATGAAGAGGAACAGCAACGAGACCCCGGTGATGATCTCGGGCATCACGAGCGGCGCCGTCACCATGCCGGACAGGAGCACCCGGCCGCGCAGCCTTGCGACCCGGTGCAGTGCGAGCGCGACGATCGCGCCGAGCGCAGTCGCGAAGGTCGCGCTGACGACGGCGATGCGCAGCGACAGCAGGGCGGCCTCGAGCAGCTTGTCGTCCTCGAGCAGGCTCGCGTACCAGCGCAGCGAGAACCCTCCCCACAGCGTGACGAGCCGCGAGTCGTTGAAGGAGTAGATCACGACCGAGACGATCGGGACGTAGAGCAGCGCGTAGCCGAAGGCCACGATCGAGACGAGCATGGGCGCGCGCTGCCTCATCGCACGGCCTCGTGCTCGCGCGACTGGAGGCGCTGGAACCACATGATCGGCGCGATCAGGAGCAGCAGCAGCACGACCGAGACGGCCGAGGCGACCGGCCAGTCGCGATTGACGAAGAACTCGTCCCAGAGCACGCGCCCGATCATCAGCGTGTCAGCCCCGCCGAGCAGCGCCGGGATCGTGAACTCGCCGACGGCCGGGATGAACACCAGCAGGCAGCCGCCGATGATTCCGGGCACCGAGAGCGGCAGCGTGATGTCCACGAACGCCCGCCAGCGCCGCGCGCCGAGGTCCGCCGCGGCGTCGAGCAGGTCGAGGTCCATGCGCTCGAGGTTCGCGTAGAGCGGCAGGATCATGAACGGCAGGTAGGAATAGACGATGCCGAGGTAGACGGCGAAGTCGTTGTAGAGCATCGCAAGCGGACGGTCGATGACGCCGGTCCATATCAGGAACTCGTTGATGACGCCCCGGGTGTTAAGCAGCCCGATCCAGGCGTAGACCCGCAGCAGGAAGGAGATCCAGAACGGCAGGATCACCGCGAGCAGCAGCAGGTGGCGGCGCTGCGCCGGCTGGCGCGCGATGTAGTACGCCATCGGGTAGCCGAGCAGCAGGCAGAGCAGCGTGCCGATAGCCGCCATCTTGAGCGAGGCGGCGTAGATGATCCCGTAGTAACCGTCCTGGAACAGGAAGGCGAAGTTCGCGAAGGTCGCGCGAATGCCCTCGATGCCCTCTGCGCCCCACTCGAAGAACGGCGTGAACGGCGGCTGGGCCACGATCGGGTCGGCGACGCTGATCTTCAGGATGATCAGGAACGGCGCGAGGAAGAAGAGAAGCAGCCAGAAATAAGGCACCGCCACCGCGCGCTTCAGCCAGCGCAGCGAGCGGTCCCCGTTGGTTTCGGTGCTCATGAGCGCAGGAGGATCGTGCTGCCGACTTCCCAGGAGAGGAACACCTCGTCGTCCCATTCCACCGTCAGCTTGGCGGAACGGCGCAAGTTCTGGGCGCTGACCTGCAGGATCGCGCCGCTCTTCGTGCGCACGCGGTAGAGCGACTGGTCCCCGAAGTAACCGAGGTCGCGCACGATGCCCTTGACCACGTTGCGCTCGCCGCCATTCGGCGCCTCGCGGCTGATCGTGATCTTCTCCGG
>Ga0307415_100001776_pt1 | contig 10549 bp, 13 predicted proteins | sample DK1Cmetagenome_FD_204524 | JGI IMG/M metagenome (GOLD analysis project Ga0307415, IMG submission 204524) | Maize rhizosphere microbial communities from greenhouse at UC Davis, California, United States - DK15-C-2 | ecosystem: Host-associated > Plants > Roots > Rhizosphere > Soil | place: USA...
TCAGATGAGCCAAAAAAATCCTGCAAATTCCTCGAATGAAGTACCTACTCGGTACTAATGGGTAAAATTTTGAGCACTTTAGAGCCCTTGGTCGCTAAGCTCCTCGGGAAGTGGCCATGTTTACCGTGAAGAGTCGCTCGCCCGGAGTGCGAGCGACGCTGGTCTTCGGCACTCGGATCACCTGCTGAAGCACGGGCCCAGGAGAGATCTACCGTCTCTCGCCGAGATCGAGGAAGGCTCCCCGGACTAGCGGTGCCTTAGGTTCCCGAGCAGTGGCAGCGGGATAAAGGGCGACGGCCAGTATCGTAAGCCGCTTCCGAACGCACCAGAAACTGGCAGTTGGAAGTGGATTCGTGGCGCATCGCTCTGCGTGGATCTTTTAATCCACGGCACGTCACCCCGCGCGGACGTGCGAGTGCAGAGAAACTCTCCGCCCCAGGCCGAGCGAGACCAATCGCAACTCTGAGAGCGGCCTACTCGTCCGGGTTCTCGTCGCCGCCAGCATCCTTCTTCACCGAGGCGGTCTGCGGCGCAAAACCCGTTGCGCTCACGGTGACGTCGAATTGCATTGCGTTCCTCGATAAGTGGTAGAGGCTGAACTTGTTGTCGGGATAGTGATCCGGCTCGCCCGTGTCATCGAAATGGACAACGCGCTCATCACCGGCGGGAATTGTGAACCCTTCGAGCTTGGAGTAGTACCCCTCTTTGGCGTCGGTCGTGAGATCGGTGATCTGGTAGTAGACCTCGAACCCGCTCATCTCCTGGTCGCTCTCATTACGTAGCGCGATTTCAAGATGGTCGGCTGCGTCCTTGCCGGTGGCCGGATTGACGTTGTCCTCAACCAGCACCTTCTCGATCTTCAGGCCAGGTTCGGTAGATGTGTTGGAGATGGGGTTTGATGCCACGGGCAGCACCGGTCCGTCGCTTGGTGCCGGCGTGGCCGCGGACTCGCTTTGCGTCTGCATCGACGGCGCGGATGCCGCCGCCGGAACGATCGAAGACAAGGCGGCTGCGCTCCCTCGGGAGCCGACAGCCAGGAAGCCGCCAGCTAGCAGCGCAAGCAGGGATCTCCGTGTGCGAACCTGGTCCTTCATTCGTCGTCTCCTCCGGACTGGGCGGCCGGACTTCCGACCGTCATGCGTAATGCGCCGGCCAGCACCACGACATAGGCGAGCATCCAGATGATGTCACTCCTCGTCTCGGTGGTGAGTTGACCGATCGACATGCCGCGATATTTGTCCTTGACGTCGAGGATGGCAAAGGCGAAGCGCTCGTAGTGTTTGGCCAGTGAGAGCTCTTCGATGCCATTGCGCACTCGCTCATATGTACCAAAATTGGCGAGGATGCGGGTTTCATGGGGCTTGTCGAGGTTGAGCGCGGAAAAGAGGCCGCCGGGCACCTGGTTATCGGGGTCCATCGTGTCGCCGATCTGCGGAATGATCAGGACGACGACGAGCCACACGACGAGCGCCGCGACGAGCCCGTTGGCGAGCACGCGGCTGCGGGCGGTCAAGGCCGCGCCAAGGCAGTAGAAGACGCCCATGTAGGCGATCGAGGCGATGCACCACAACACCACCTTTATTGCCTGCTCCCCGTCGATCCAGTCATGCCCCCAAATCCCAATCGAAACAACCCCGATGGTTGCGGTCACAACGACGAGCGTGGTGATGAGCGCAACAGCCCCGAGCGCGGGACCAAAGGCGAGTTCACCGGCCGAGACGGGGCGGGTGCGCAGCAGCCGCAGGGTGCGATTGCCCCGCTCACGGGCGACGCTCAGGTAGCCGAGCGCGATCGCGATCACCGCCCCGATGATTTCCAGGTACTCGACCACGGGACGCAGCAATTGCAGCGCCCTCAGGGGCAGAGGCGCGACGGTGTCGATTCCCGCCGCGGCCGCGGCGGCCTTGTAGCGCTCGTACTCATCGAGCTGAGCCTGGTAGCCGAAGGCTGCGACCAGCACCGAGACGGTCGTCACGAAAAGCAGGGTCAGGAGGAGCGCGGCCAGGACGCGGTTGCGAAAGGCGGCCCGATAGTCGTGGCCGGCAAGGGTCAGCAGCGTGGCGTTAGTCATTGGCGCCTCGCTCCGAGAGATCCTGGCGATTGACGAGCACGGCAGTGAGTAAACCAAGCGCGACGAGAAGCGCGCTGATCGGCAGTAGCTGTCGCATACCGTCGAATGCAGCGCGGTCTGGCGCGGTCTGCAGGATGCTGGCGCTCGCGTCGCGGTATTGCTCGCTTATCGAAAACGGGCGCAGATTGGATGTCACGCGGAAGAATTGTTGCGACGTACTTACGGGATCGACGATGGGATTGAGCGAGGCAGTGGGACGCAGTCCCGACGTAAATTGCGGGACCATGAATGTGACAGCCATCCAGATGCCGAGCGCCACCAGGAGTGCCAGCGAGCGGCCATGCACGACCAATGCCGTGGCCATGCCGACGAGCGCGAACAGCACCATGTAGGCAAGCGATAGCGCGTAAAAGAGCGCCAACCGCCCGAGTTCGTCGGCGGTGGGTGCGGAGCCGTTGACGATTGTGAGCGAGATCACGCTCAGGACATAGCTCGCGGCGAGGATGGCAACCAGCGCACCCGCAATGCCGGTCAGCTTGCCCCACAAGTAGGTCGAGCGGAGGATGGGACGCGAAAAGATGAGGCGAGTGGAACCGGCGGCACGATCGGTAACGATCGCCAGATGCCCGACAACGATGGCGAGCAACGCGCCGATGAGCGGGATGTAAATGGTCATGTTGGAAAGCAACGAAAGCCGCGGTTTTAGATCGAAGGGGTTCGGGGGCGCGGGCTGGCCCTCGCTGGCGAGCATCGCGCTGGATTCCTCGTAGACCCTGACGATCGTATTGTGGCTCGACCAGCCGATGAATCCCGCAAGCACTGTCATCAACAGGAGTGCGGCCAGGATGGCGAGAAAGATCCGCTCCCGGCTCAGCATCCGCAGTTGGTGCGCAGCGATGACGCCGATCATGCCGCCCGGTTCTCCATGCGGAGGTAGATGTCCTCGAGTGAGGCTTCGTCTGGGAAGCGTTTGCTCGTATTCGCCATCGAGTCCTTGTAAATGAGCTCGCCGTGATTGAGCACCCCGATCGTCGTGCACACCCGTGCAACCTCGCTGAGCAGATGGGTGTTCATGAAGATCGTCATGCCCAGCTCGCGATTCATTCGCTCGATGATCTCGCGCAACTGGCGCACCCCGCCCGGGTCCAGCCCGGACGTAGGCTCATCGAGGAACAGCACACGTGGGCGATGCAAGACCGCCTGGGCGATAGCGACACGCTGGCGCATGCCTGTTGAATAGCCGCCCACTCGGCGGTGCGCGAACTCCTGGCAATCGAGCAACCGCAGCGTCTCGCAGGCTGCCTCACGCGGGTTGGAGATTCCCGACAACCGGCCAAAGAACTCGAGGTTCTCGAATCCTGAGAGATGGTCATAGAGTCGAACGCTGTCCGGCAGGTAGCCAATGCTTCGCGTGACGTCGAGGCGCTCGGTAACGACGTCATAGCCGCACACCCGCGCCTCACCCGCGGTTGGGTGCAACAGCGACGTGAGAATGCTTATCGTGGTGGTCTTCCCGGCGCCGTTGTGCCCCAGGAACCCGAAGATCTCACCATGCTCGATCACGAGGTTGATGTCGCGCAGCACCTGGTGGGCACCAAAGGTATGGCTGATGCCTCGCAGTTCGATGGCGGGTGCAGACTCGGGTCTTTCGGTGGCCGTCATTCGACTTTACCCCCGGGATCGATACACGCTCGACCAAACTCCGTGGAACCGATCGATTCAATCGCGCTTGCTGACACTACCACGCATCCAACAAGCCGACCGCTTGACGGATGCCTCGCGTCAACAAGCCTGGTTCATCTCTGCGATAAGTTCCGTGATTTCAAGTCGCACTTTAGCGATGAAAATGGGACTCCACATCCCTCAAATGAGGGAGTTTTCACCCGAAACTGGTAACTATGCTCACTCAGCCATGATGTTCGCCTGCACTCTCCGACTGCCGCTCATGATGGACAGCGTATCAGGCAACGTCCTTTCAATGGCGTTGATGTCCGCGTTACCGATTACCCTTTTCTCAGGACTCGTGCTGGCGATCGCCATCGCCAGTCTGCTTGGAGCCAACCCGCCAATGCCATGACCGCCATCGTATCGTTTATGGGCAGACATTTGCGTGCATCATCTGCGGCTCAATCTTTTCCATCATGTGTCGATCAAAGCTGGGTCGCCGTAGCCACGATGTGGTTTGGCGGCTACGCCGGAGGCTAGGCTAGGTACATTCCTACTCCTGACCCCTATCGCTAAGGAGGGTACGAGGTGAACACGTCTCCTTTCACCTTGGAGGTAGCCGGGCGAGTCGTGGTGAAAACTTTTGTTGCGCTCAAGGATCTGCACGTGCATACCGGACAGAGCGAGTCGCGACGGTGATAGCCGCTGAGGTCGACTGCGGTGATGAGCGCTAGGATATGGGGAAGAGGGTAGTCAAGATAGTCCCTCGACGTGGAGTCGCTGATGACGATGCACGAGGTCGCCCCTGGCGTCTACCGCACCGAGAGCACCCTGGGACCGCGCCCGTTCGCGCAGTACCTGCTCCGCGATGAGCGGTCGCTCCTGGTCGACACCGGGACCGCGACGACGCCGGACGAGGTAATCCTGCCCGCCTTTCAGGATCTAGGGCTCGACCCGGCCGACCTCGACTATGGGCTGATCTCCCACGCCGACGTCGACCACTTCGGTAGCAACGCCCCGATATGAGTTGCGGCGCCACGGGTGATCGACTGCGCCCACGTCGCGGACTATGAAAGGATCGGCGACCGGGAGCGGATCTTGCGCGAACGCTACGGCTCGTACGCGGGGCCCGGCCCGGACGCGGACTACGATGCCGATACGAAGGGTGGATGATGCACTAAGCAAGGGGGTGCCACTGCGCTCAGGGGGAGTCGCTTCGTTTAGGGGGCGAAGGAGCACGAGAATGTGCATTGTCGCGTCTCCTCCCTTCACCCCCTGAGTCCGCGGAGCGGACGCCACCTCCTGAGGGAGCGTAGCGACTGGCACCCCCTGAGCCGCAGGCGACACCCCCCGAAAGGAGACAGCACTATGTCGACGCCGTCGACGATCGAACGCACGGAACGCCTGACCCTTGCCGATATGGTGGTCGTCGATGCCGACGTGCATGTCAACGACACGCCAGGTGCTCTGGCGCCCTACTGCGATCTACCGTGGAGACTTTCCCTCGAAGCGCTGGACGGGGCTTCGTATCCGTATCTCCAGGTGCCGGGGTTTGCTCCGAACCTGCGGCTCGATCCGCCGATCCAGGGCAGCCATGCCTACCGCTCGGTCGATACAGCGGCGGAGATGCGCGCCGAGCTGAGCGAGCTCGAGATCGACGTCGGCATCCTCTTCCCGGACCATATGCTCGCCTTCGCCGCGCTGCCGAACATCGAGTACGCCACGGCGCTGGCCCAGGCCTACAACCGCTGGCTGATGGAGGAATGGCTGCTCAAGGAGCCGGGACTCTACGGCGTGGTGCTGGCTAGCCCGCAGAACCCGGAGGCGGCGGCGCGCGAGATTGAGCGCTACGCCAAAGAGGAGCGCATCGTCGGCATCTACTTGCCGACCGCGGGGGTCAACCCCCTCTGGGGGCACCGCATCTACGACCCGATCATGGCCGCCGCGGACGCCACCGGTCTCCCTGTCTGCCTCCACAGTGTGACGCTGGTTTCGCCGGCCTTTCCCTGTCAGCTCGACCAGTTCGAGAACCACTTTGGCCGCCAGGTCCTCTCCCACTCGTTCGCGATGATGGCGAACCTGACTAGCCTCATCCACTCCGGTGTACCGGCCCGCTTCCCCAATCTGCGAGTCGTTTTCACGGAGGCGGGGATCGCCTGGGTGCCCTACATGATGTGGCGGATGGACAAGTACTTCAATGAATACCGGCGCATGGTGCCGTTTCTGGAGCAACGACCGAGCGAGTACATCCGGGAGCGGATGTGGTTCGCGACGCAGCCGATCGAAGAACCGGACAATCCCAAGGATCTGGTAGCGACCATCGATCTCATCGGCGGGCCGGAGCGGATTCTCTTCGCCTCCGACTGGCCGCACCACGACTTCGATCACCCGCGCACCATCATGAAGCTGCCCATGCCGGGCGAAGCCAAGCGCAAGATCATGGGCGAGAACGCGCTGCAGCTGTTCGGCATCACCGCGCCGGCGGGCAAGCTGTAGGGCGGGTGATGGGTGATAGGTGATGGCTGAGTATGTCGTGGGGGCGGTTGACGAGTTTCCGCCGGGGACGCATCGCGTGGTCACACTGGGACGGATCGAGGTCGGCGTCTTCAACGTCAACGGAGACTTTTACGCCCTCCCTAATGTCTGTCCCCATCAGTTTGGTCCCCTCTGCGCGGGGACGGTCAACGGCACGATGGCCTGCTCTGCCGCGACGGACTGGAAGTTTGCGTGGGTGCGCGAGGGCGAGATCGTCACGTGCCCCTGGCACGGCATCGAGTTCGACATCACCACCGGCAAGAGCCTCTCCTCTCCTCGACTGCGCGTGCGCACCTACTCTGTGGCCGTCGAGGATGGACAGGTGAAGGTAACCATTTGATCACTTCTATCGTATTCTGTGAAAACTTGAGCGTACGCGCCGATTAGCGACGTGAGGCGGACACCCGATGCCGAACGAACGCAACCCGACTAGGGTGACGACCGAGATCGACCTCCCCTCACTCTTGGACGAAGCAGCCAGGGGACCGCTGCTTCTGGAGCGCGACGGGGAGTTGTTCCGACTTGCTCGGGAGGATGACATCTCCTACGAGCCTGATCCTGCGCTGGTGCGCGAAACTCTTGCCGCGACGGCCGGCAGTTGGGCGGATCTTGATATCGACGATGTTATCGCCGATCTCTACGCGGCGAGACGAGCAGGTTCACGGCCGCCCGAGCGGCGCTGATGTATTTGCTTGATGCCGATCCTACTAGGCTGGTGCGCACCGTACTCTGGCAGCGCATCGACTCGCCCGGCAGCGAATGGTGCACGCTGGAGCAAGAGCCGGACGGTTGGCGCTTTCGAGGCATCGTCTTGACGGAGGCCGCCACGGTGCCGGTCCTGGTGCAATACGCCGTTGCGCTGGCTTCCGATTGGTCGACCCGAGCGGTCGAGATCGTGATGCGCTCGGGCGACGTGACCGAACCTCGGGAGCTGAGGCTTACCGTTGCCCCTGGGCCGCGCTGGCAGATCGAGCGTGAACCCTCTCCGGACCCGGCCATGCCCCAGGACGATCTGATGGCATTGCACGGTCTCGTCGACATCGACCTGGGATTCTCCCCGGTTACCAATACCTTACCGATTCGCCGCCTGGACCCCGCCATCGGCGACGCGGTTGCGGTGACGGCGGCCTGGGTGCGCTTTCCCGAGCTGACGATCGAACCACTGCCACAGCGGTACATCCGGCTGGCTGAGCGGCGCTACCGCTACGAATCGGCGGGAGGCGCCTTCGTCGCCGAGATCGAGGTCGATGATCTCGGGTTGGTGACAGCGTACGAGGGCGGGTGGCGACGTATTGCCGTGAGTCCGAACCACTGAAACTGCTCGTCGATCGGCCACGACACCGGGGTATCCGGGTCACGCTGAAGACGGCCTGCCCGCTGAGCGCTCGCCGAGCCGGAGGCGACCCCACAGGCGACCGCGGAGGGTGCTGGAGCCGCGGGCACTGCCGGTCGCCGTCACCCGCTTCTCGAGGTAGCCTCCCGGATTGAAGGTCAACAGAAACTTCTCTCGGCGCTCATCCCGAACGAACGCGTCATTGCGCTCCAGGAATTCGGCGACTGCCTCCGCCGGTCCCGGTCCATGGTTGCTATCCACGGGGTGACCATTCAGATTCGTGTCCTCGACAACAAGGTAGCTGCCCGGCGTGACCAGAGGGGCGTACGCGTACATTTCCGCCAGGACGTGCTCTTTGGCGTGGCCTGAGTCGAGGATGACCAGGACGCGGGACGTGCCTTTGGCTTGCCGGCGTACCTGACGCAAAATCTTGTTTGAGGTCGAAGATCCGGTGAGGTAGGTAATCCGCTGGTGCTGTGGTCGGTCGTCTCGCCGATCCACGTCGATGGTTAGCACAGTTCCCTGGCCGAGGAGGTCGCAGATCGAGGCCAGGAACAGGGCGCTGCCACCCTGATATGTCCCTGTTTCGATAATCAGCTCCGGCCGCACCTCGTAGAGGATCTCCTGGTAGGTCCAGAGGTCAAGTGGGCACTTGAGCACCCTGTGGCCCAGCCAAAACGTGTTTCCCCAGGTCTGCTCGCGGCGGTCGTAGTACAGCCTGTGGAACTGGTCAACGAGCGAGGACGTGTCCGCGGGATTCATATCCCTCCCTTCGACTTCGAGGATGATAGGCTCTTCCGCAAACGGGCTGGCACCAATCGCAGTGATATGTCAGGCGGCAGATGAAGACGTGGAGGGCGGGAAACATGGCGAACGGGGATCGTGTCAGAGTCGGCATCATCGGCGCCGGGTTCATCGGGCACCTGCACGCCGAGGCCTTTACGCATGTGCCGAACGCCGAGGTCGTCGCCATCGCCTCGCCAAGTCCCGAGCGTGGCCGGACCCTGGCCGATCAGTTCGGTATCCCTCATCACTTCGCCGACTATCGCGAGCTGCTGCAGCGCGACGATCTCGACATGGTGACCATTGGAGTGCCGAATGACTTGCACGCGCAGGTCTGCATCGACGCCGCCCACGCGGGCAAGCATGTCGTCTGCGAGAAGCCGCTCTGCCTCACGCTGGAAGAAGCTGATGCGGTGATCGCCGCCGGCCGCGACGCCGGGGTCAAGATGATGTACGCTGAGGAGCTGCTCTTCGCACCGAAGTACGTGCGCGCCAAGCAGCTCGTCGACGAGGGCGCCCTGGGTGACGTCGTCATCGTCAAGCAGAGCGAGGAGCACGCCGGCCCTCACTCCCCCTGGTTCTGGGACGTGCGCCGCTCCGGCGGCGGTGTCCTACTCGATATGGGGTGCCACTCGATCGCCTTCTGCCGCTGGGTGATGGGGAACCGCCCCGTCACCAAGGTCTATGCCGCGATGGGCACCTACGTCCACGGCGACAAGACGCGCGGCGAGGACCACGCGGTCTGCGTGCTCACCTTCGAGGGCGGCGCCATCGGTCTCTGCGAGAACTCCTGGGTGAAGGGTGGTGGGGTCGACGACCGGGCCGAGATCTATGGATCGAAGGGGAACACCCGCGCCGACCTGCTACGGGGCTCGTCACTCACCACCTACAGCGACGTCGGGTACGGCTACGCGGTCGAGAAAGCGGAGACGACGGTTGGTTGGACCTTCACCATGTACGAGGAGAACTGGAACTACGGCTTCCCGCAGGAGATGCAGCACTTCGTCGACTGCGTCCAGCGCGACGAGCAACCACTGGTGACCGCCGAGGACGGCCGCGCCGTCCTCGAGGTGATCTACGCCGCCTACCTCTCCGCCGGCACCGGCAAAGCAATCGATCTCCCGTTGGCGTCTGTGCCGGCTGTGCAGCAGCCGATCGATCTGTGGCTAGGGACGCAGGATGCCACCGGCTAAACCGGTGGTTGTGCTGGCTTCAAGAGACCGCACGATTTGTAGGGGCTGCACGATTCGTAGGGGCGACGCCTGCGTCGCCCGAACGCCCGCTGGCACGGCGGTCCCAATTGGCACCAGACGAGCAAGAACGCTGATCCCAGCTGAAACCATCGCGTTCTCCGCAGCTATGCGCGTTGTCTTTGTATGGTTGGGGGATGCAGCCGAGGATGGTCCGGATCGTCATTCCAGCCCAAGGGATTGTCGGCAATGTATCTGCGGATCGCGTCAAGTTCCTGGTCGTTCCTGATAACCCGCTCGTAGTAGTTTCGTTGCCAAAGTGGTCGTACCGGGGACAGGTGATTCGCAGCGATTTCGCGGCTGACCGCGCTTTTGAACCCGCCGATTGCTACTCCCAGCGATCCCGGCCTCGGTCCAGAGAGCAGGTTGGCGCCCGGCGCGCCAGTCACTGTGGAGCCAGACAGCGCGACGATGCCGTGCAGATGGTTTGGCATCACTACCCACGCGTCGATTGTTAAGCCAGGCGTGTGTCTTGGTAGATCCTGCCAAAGCAACCTCACGACCTGGCCTACTGGAGAAAGTCGCACGTCGCCATCTTCGATGTTCCCGAGCAGGCAGAGCCGTCGCGTGGTGCAAATCGTGACGAAGTACGCTCCATTCTGGGAGAAATCGAAGTCGCGCAATCGGATCGATTGCCGGTTGGGAAGTCGAGTGCGATCCATTCGGGCCATGCCCTCTAGCAAAGACCGTGGGACGACGACTGCAAGTTCATGCCCCTGATGTTTCGGTCAATGCCCGTGTCGCTGGCGACGATCTGCCGGAACGATGTGCGCCCGGCAGCACCTTTCCCGGTCTCATTGGGTCATGGCTGGGGACGCGGGCGACTCAGAAGTCGCCCCTACGATAACGCACTCGAACGCACTCGCGCGCTGCAGATCGTTCCACACATCAACGGCTACACGATCGCATCCT
>Ga0307415_100001777_pt1 | contig 10547 bp, 17 predicted proteins | sample DK1Cmetagenome_FD_204524 | JGI IMG/M metagenome (GOLD analysis project Ga0307415, IMG submission 204524) | Maize rhizosphere microbial communities from greenhouse at UC Davis, California, United States - DK15-C-2 | ecosystem: Host-associated > Plants > Roots > Rhizosphere > Soil | place: USA...
GACTACCAGTGGCGCGACGACTACCAGTGGCGCGACGACTACCAGTGGCGCGACGACTACCAGTGGCGCGACGACTACCAGTGGCGCGACGACTACCAGCGGCGCGACGACTACCAGTGGCGCGACGACTACCAGCGGCGCGACGACAACCACTCCTGCGTCGCAGCCGGTGATCTCATCGGTCCAGCCTGGCTTCACCTTCGCCGGGATGTCGGTGGAGGTCGGCGGCAATACCGGCTCGTGTAGCCGTGCGGGGACGCTCACCTTCCATGGCAATACCGGCGACGTCTCAATGAAGGTAACGGCTGATCAGCAGGGCAACTTCGTGGCCAGGGTCACGATCCCAAAGGGAACATTTCCGAGAATCTACAAGCTGGAGCTCACCGTGGACTGCAACGGGCAGCTCCAACGGGCACAAGGCGACCTCAGCGTGGTCAACCTTGCGCCAGTGGCGGCCGACGACTCCGCCAAAACCATTCAGGACACACCATCCTCGATCCCCGTCACCGACAACGACCGCAACCCCGATCCCGATACCGGCTATCCGACCCTTGTGCTGGTCTCGAGCACGCCGTCTCATGGCACGGCCGAGGTGCAGTCGGACAACCGGATCCGCTACACACCCGACAAGGGGTTCGTCGGCCAGGACCGGTTCCGGTACAGCTTTTGCGACGACGTCCTCAACGCTGCCGGACAAGCCGACTGCGGCGCCGCCACCGTCACCATCACCGTCACCGACGCCAAAGCCTGCCTGCCTTCGCCAGGCACCATCTCAAGCATCAAGGTGAATCCCAGCAAGAGCCCAGGCGGGAAGACGCTGGGCATCACGGGGACGGTCGACCGCAAGCTCGCAGGATGCCCGTTCAGGCTCTTCCTAGGAGGGACCCCCCTCCCCCCTGACGTCCCCGCTGGGCCCGACGGGAGCATCACCACCGACCGGGGAGTGCCCAAGGGCGCCAAGCCTGGACCCAGCCCCATTAGGTTGGCCACGCTGCGCGCCCAGACGCTGGCCGAGACCCCGTTCGAAGTCGTTCCACCGGGGTTAAGCCTGCCGCTCAAGCTCCTCATCGGCACCGGGGCGCTGCTGGCCGGCGCCCTGGCGCGAATCGCCTTCCGCAGATGGCGAACCACCCAGGAGCAGCGTCGCCAGCGCAGGCTTAGCCAGCTCGACGACCTCCAGGTCGAGCCGCACACCCGGCCGGTCGAGGTGAGCGTCGAGCCCGAGCACGACAACACCCGGACCTTCACCGTGCAGCTGGAGCCCCATCCCGATCCCGGCACCCAAATCGTGCAGGAGATGAACCCATGACCACCGCCATCGCCGCGCAACCGTTTACCGTTTCGACCTTCCTATTCGGCGAGGACGAGGACCAGGACACCGAACAGGCCCTGGCCCAGGCCCTCCACGAGCATGGGGTCCTCGGCTCCATGGGCACGACGCTGGAGCTCGTCTCCGAGGCCGGGCGTGAAGCCGCCGGCAACCAGGTCGCTGTTGTGGCCCACGGGCTGCTCGACCTCGACCTGGGCGACCTGGTGGTTGCCGGCTGGCGCAAGCAGCACCAGCTCGCCGCCGCCGCCGAGCGCACCGCCGCCAACCCCGGCAGCTCGGAGGTGGTCGAGCTGGCCACCCACCGTGTCAGCTCGGCCCACCATCCCTTTGTCGAGCTGCTGGTCAACGACGCGCACGTGGCCACCGTGACCTTCGACCTGACCATCGAGTTCATCGTCAAGGCGCTGGTGGTCACCGTGCGCGACGGCCATGTGGTCAGCCTCCACGCCGGGGCCTGCGACGTGGTGGCCACCCTGGCCGCCGAGGGAGTCCAGCTGGCCAGCCGCCGGGCGCACTTCGAGTTGCCGCTGGTCGTCCGCTGGCCGCTGCTGCTGCGCCTCGGCGCCGGCGCCGACCCGCTCCCCTACGGGGCCAAGTCCCCCCCGACACCCCCGCCGCCGCCGACCCGGCGTCGCCGACCGTCGATCAGCCACGCCTTGCACCGGCAGCGCCGCCGGCGCCGATCGGTCGCGCCGGCAGACTAGATATGGGAGAGGTTCTGCAGACGAGACTCGACTCGGTGACTCACGGGACTGCCGAAGCGCCTGGGTTGGCGGTTGAACACCACTCGTGCCTGCCTGTCCTGCGGCGACGAGTGAGCTCGCCGCGGTGAGCATTTGGTGAGCATTAGCGGCTGCCAGCCACCTAGACGTGACCGAAACCCCAGGTAGATTGGGGTTCCATGTGGTCGGGATGCCGGGATTTGAACCCGGGGCCTCCACGTCCCGAACGTGGCGCGCTGCCAAGCTGCGCTACATCCCGTTTCGGAGTGGCAGTGTACCGCAGGCGGGCCGGTCAGCCGGCGGGGGTGTGGGAGCCGCCGGGCTGGCCGCCGAGGAGGCGGCGCAGGTCGGGCTCGGCCTGGAGGGTGGTCAGGGCCAGGACCTCGTCGGCCGGCTCCAGGGGGCCGGCGTCGGCGCCGGCCGAGGACGGGGGCGTCCTTGTCCAGGGTCAGCTCGACCAGGGCCACCCCGCGGCCCCGCTCGGCTCGCAGCAGGGCGACCACGTCCTGGACCCCGACGGCCCGCTCCAGCAGCCAGGTCATCACCGCCGGGGCCGAGACGGCGGTGTCGACCCCCCAGTCGGCGGTGAACAGCCAGGTGTTCTTGGGGTTGTTGACCCGCGCGACCACCCGGGGCACCGCGTACCAGCGTCTGACGAGCAGGCTCACCACCAGGTTGTCCTCGTCGTCGCCGGTGGCCGCGACCACCGTGTCGACGGTGTCGAGGCCGAGGCGGTCCAGCACCGACGGCTCGCAGGCGTCGCCGGCGACCACCGTCCGGCCGGGCCCGGCGGGCGGTGGCGGCGTCCTGCTCGACCACCAGCACCTCGTGGCCGGCCAGGACCAGGTGGTCGGCGATGTTAGGACCCCCACACCCCGGCCCCGGCGACCAGCACCCGCGTCACGACGCCGCCTCCCGCCCGGCCTCCCCGCGGGTGGTCTCCTCGGCCAGCAGGGTGTCGAGCCGCTGGCGGCCGCCGGCCCCCACGGCCAGCCGGACGACGTCGCCCTCGGCCAGCACGGTGCCGGGCCCGGGCACGAACGCGCCCCCCCGGCGGGTGACGCTGACCACCCGCAGCCCCTCGCCCTCGATGTCGGCCACCGGGCGGTCGACCAGGTGCTGGGGCAGCTCCAGGCGGAGCAGCGAGACCTCGCCGCGGCCGAAGGCGCCCTCCTCCTTGAGCGCGCGGTGCTCCAGGTGGTCACGGATCTTGCGCAGGGCCCAGTCGGTCGAGGACACGGTGACGATGCCGAGCTCCTCGTAGAGGGCGGCCCGGCGGGGGTCGTGGATGCGGGCGATCACCCGCGGCACCCGGTAGGCGTCCCGGGCCACCCGGGCCGCGACCACGTTGGAGTTGTCGCCGCCGGTCACCGCGACCAGGGCGTCGGCCCTGGCCACCCCGGCCCGCTCGAGCACGTCGCGGTCGAAGCCGATGCCCTCGACCGCCTGGCCGGTGAACTCCTCGCCGAGGCGCTCGAACGCCTTCGGGTCCTTGTCGATCACGGCCACCACCTCGCCGGCGGCGGCCAGCCCGCCCCCGACCCGGCCGCAGCCGACGATCACCACCCACATGCGGGGTCAGGCCTCCGCGGGCGCGCCGTCGGGGTCGGGGACCACGAACCGGTAGCCCATCCCGGGCTCGGTCAGCAGCAGCTGCGGGGCCGCCGGGTCGTCGAGCTTCTTGCGCAGGTTGGCCATGTAGACCCGCAGGTACTGGGACTCGTCGCCGTAGCCGGGGCCCCAGACCCGCTCCAGCAGGAAGCGGTGGGTGCAGAGCCGACCGGCGTTGGTGGCCAGGGTCTCGACCAGCCGGTACTCGATCGGGGTGAGCCGCACCGCGCTGCCGTCCCTGGTGACCAGCTTGGCGTCCAGGTCGACGGTGACCCCGCCGGCGGTGATCACCCGGGGCCGGTCGGCGCCGCCGGCCCGGGCGTGGCGCAGGGCGACCCGGATGCGGGCCATCAGCTCGGCCACGCCGAACGGCTTGGTCACGTAGTCGTCGGCGCCCAGGTCGAGGGCGGCCACCTTGTCGCGCTCGTTGTCGATGGCGGTCAGGACCACCACCGGCACCTGGGTCCAGGTGCGCAGGCGGCGCAGCACCTCCAGACCGTCGATGCCGGGCAGGCCGAGGTCGAGGACGATGCAGTCCGGCTGGTGGGTCTCGACCGCGGTCAGGGCGGCCTCGCCGGTGGAGGCGGTCAGCGCCTCGAAGCCGCGCACCCTGAGATTTGCCGCGACCGCCCGCACGATCGGCGGCTCGTCGTCGACCACCAGCACCCGGGTCACGGCCGCGCCACCTCCCTCTCCACGGCGGAGGGCAGCTGGCCGGGGGCCACCGGGAGGGTGAGGACGAAGCTGGCCCCGCCGCCCGGGGTCGTCTCGACCCGCAGGTCGCCCCCGTGCGCCCGCACGATCCCGCGGCAGATGGCCAGGCCCATGCCGGTCCCCTCGGGCCGCCGGCCGCCGCCCTTGAGCCGGTAGAACTGGTCGAACACCCGCTCGCGCTCCGGGGCCGGGATGCCGGGGCCGTGGTCGACCACCCGCAGCTCCAGCGTCCCGCCGGCCTGGCCGGCGACCACCTGGACGGGGCTGCCGGCGGCGTAGCCGCGGGCGTTGTCGAGCAGGTTGGTGAGCACCTGGTCCAGCCGGACCGGGTCGACCAGCACCGGCGGCAGCTCCTCGGGCACGTCCACGTCGATCCGCTGCCGGGACGCGGCCCTGGCCCGGCGCACCACCGGGCCCACCACCTCGGCCAGCGAGCACTCGACCAGCCGCGGGTCGAGCGCCCCGGCCTCGATGCGGGACATGTCCAGCAGGTTGTGGACCAGCCGGGTGAGCCGGTCGGCCTCGCTGTTGATGGTGGTCAGGAACTCCTCGCGCTCGGCGTCGCTCCAGCGGACCTCCCGGTCGAGCAGGCTCGAGGCCGAGGCCTTGATCGAGGCCAGCGGGGTGCGCAGGTCGTGGGAGACCGAGTTCAGCAGGGCGGTGCGCAGCCGGTCGGTCTCCTGGAGGGCCAGGGCCCGGTTGCGCTCCTCCTCCTGCTGGCCCCGCTCCACGGCCAGGGCGGCCTGGTTGGCGAAGGTGGCCAGCACCCGCCGCTCGGCCTCGCCGAACCCGGAGGTGCCAGGGCCGCCGGCCACCACCACCAGCGCCCCGACCACGTGCTCGCCGCTGCGCATGGGCACGGTCAGGGCCCGACCCGGCTCCAGGTCGGCCCCCTCCGGGCTGCGGACCTGGACCGCCGTCCGGGCCGGGCGCCCCCCGACGAAGCGCTCGTCCAGGTCGTCGGGGACCTGGCCGTCGACCGCGGCCAGGCGCAGCCCGTCGCCCGAGGGCAGCACGATCGCGCAGCCGGCCAGGTCGAACAGCGAGCGCACGGTGCGGACCACCCCCCGGAGGGTGTCCTCCAGGCTGCCGTGGGCGACCAGGCTGGTCGAGAGGTCGAACAGCATGCGGCTCTCGCGCTCGCGGCGCTCGGCCTGGGCCCGGCGGCGCTCGCTGGTCGCCACCAGCAGGCTGACCACCACGGCGACCAGCAGGTAGACGGCCAGCGACAGGTAGTCCTGGGGGTCGTCGACGATGATGTGGTGGTAGGGCTGGAGGAACAGCAGGTCGAAGGCGAGGAAGCCGAGGCCGGCGGCGGTGATGCCGGGGCCGAGCCCGCCGGCGGCCGCCGCCGCCGTCACCACCAGCAGGTAGGCGAGGACGACGGTGATCTTGCTGACCTCGCCCCGGAAGGCCAGCAGCGGGGCCGTGATCACGGCCGTGCCGGCCACGGCGACGGCGTAGCCGAGCGCGCCGCGAGGCCCGCCCACCGCCAGCCGCCGAGGGACGTCCATGCCATCAGCATAGGCCGCCACGTGCCCCAGGCCCGGTCCTTGACGACTTCTTTGCGTCGGGCGGCCGTTCCTTCACGCCGCCTTTGTGGCCGGCGCGCAACCTTGACGCCATGGACTGGGAGAACCTGCTCGCCCTGATCACCGCCGTCGCCCTGGTCGGCTACCTCGTCTACACCCTGTTGCACCCGGAGCTTCTGACATGCTCGTCTCTGACCTCCTAAGCCGCTGGCCCTGCTGTGCGCGGTGGCCGCGCTGACCCCGCCGCTGGGGGCGCACATCGCCCGGGTGATGAGCGGGCGGCGGACCTTCCTGGAGCCGGCGCTCGGCCCGGTCGAGCGCCTCGTCCACCGCAGCCTGCGCCTGCGGCCCGACCGGGAGCAGACCTGGCGGGGCTACGCCCGGTCGCTGCTGGCGTTCTCGGTGGCCTCGGTCGTGGGCCTGCTCGCGCTCCAGTGGGCCCAGGGGCTGCTGCCGCTCAACCCCGACGGGCGCGGGGCCGTCGCCCCCGACCTGGCCCTGAACACCGCCGTGTCGTTCGTGACCAACACCAACTGGCAGAACTACCTGGGCGAGCAGACCATGAGCCACCTCACCCAGATGGCCGGCCTGGCGGTGCAGAACTTCCTCTCCGCCGGGGTCGGCCTGGCCGTGGCCGTGGCCCTGATCCGCGGGCTGACCCGGCGCCGGGCCGAGACCATCGGCAACTTCTGGGTCGACCTGACCCGCGGGTCGTCTACGTGCTCCTGCCGCTGTCGGTCCTGCTGGCCGTGCTGCTGATGGCCAGGGGGGTGGTCCAGAACTTCGGCGGGCTGCGCCCGGTGACCACGGTCGCCGGGGCCACCCAGACCCTGCCCGGTGGGCCGGTCGACTCCCAGGAGGCGATCAAGGAGCTCGGCACCAACGGCGGCTTCTACAACGCCAACTCGGCCCACCCTATGAGAACCCCGATCCGGTCACCAACTTCCTGGAGATGCTGGCCCTGCTGGTGATCCCGTTCGCCCTCACCGCCACCTACGGCCGGCTGGTCGGCTCCCGGCGCCAGGGCTGGGCGCTGTTCGCGGCCATGGCCGTCATCTGGGTGGGCATGACGGTCACGGCGATCGCGGCCGAGCACCGCCACCACCGGCACCTCCACCGGCGCGGTCAACTCCTTCCACGACTCCTACACCGCCGTCGGCGGGCTGGTGACGGTCTCCCACATGCTGCTGGGCGAGGTCTCGCCCGGCGGGGTCGGCACCGGGCTGTACAGCATGCTGGTGCTCGTGCTGCTGGCGGTGTTCATCGCCGGCCTGATGGTCGGCCGCACCCCGGAATGGCTGGGCAAGAAGGTCCAGGCCCGCGAGGTCAAGCTGCCCGTCCTGGCCGTCCTGGCCATCGCCGGCAGCCTGGCCGCCAAGGAGAAGGTCCCGGCGGGGCCGGGCACCTTCTCCACCCACACCCCCTGTTCGTCGGCCTGCTGGTCGGCGTGGTCGTGATCGTCGGCCAACATGGTCGACCTCGACTCCAACCCGACCAAGCTCATCGAGATCGTCGAGATCGGCAAGCAGCTGCTGATCACCAGGGGGTCGCTGACCACCTTCTCGATCGCCAACGACGTGGCCAAGTACTTCGCCATCATCCCGGCGCTGTTCGCCGCCACCTACCCCGCCCTGGACCGGCTCGACGTCCTGCGGCTGGGGAGCCCGCGGTCGGCGGTGCTGTCGGCGGTGGTCTTCAACGCCCTGATCATCGTGGCCCTGATCCCCTGGCCCTGCGGGGGGTCTGCTTCCGCCCGGTGTCGGCCACCGTCCTCCGCAACCTGCTCGTCTACGGGCTCGGCGGCATCGTCCTGCCGTTCGTCGGCATCAAGCTGATCGACCTCGCCGTCAACCTGCTCCGCCTCGCCTAGGAGGCTGTCCGTCATGCTCAGCGACCTTCGCCGGGGCGGCGTGGCCCTGGCCGTCTTCACCGTCCTGGTCGGGCTGGCCTACCCGCTGCTGCTGTTCGGGGTCGGCCAGGTCGCCTTTGGCGGCGCCGCCGACGGCAGCCTGGTCAGGGGGGCGGACGGCCGGGTTGTCGGCTCCAGCCTGATCGGCCAGGCCTTCGACACCCCCGGGTACTTCTGGGGCCGCCCATCGGCCGCCGGCGACGGCTACGACGCCGGCGCCTCCGGCGCCTCCAACCTGGGGCCGACCTCGCGGAAGCTGGCCGACACCGTCCAGGAGCGCGTCCGCGCCCTGCTGGCTTCCCACCCGGGCGCGACCGCCGCCGACATCCCGGCCGAGCTGGCCACCGCGTCCGGCTCCGGGCTCGACCCGGACCTCTCCCCGGCCGCGACCTTGGCTTCCTGGGCGAGCCGAGGGTGAACGTGCTGCGGCTCAACCTGGCCCTCGATACTGTGTCGTCCGGCCGATGACCGAGCTCGGGGAGGGTCATGGTCACCGACGAGCGGCGGCGGGGACGGCTCAAGGTGTTCCTGGGCGCGGCCGCCGGGGTCGGGAAGACGTTCGCCATGCTCGGTGAGGCCCGCGACTGAAGGCGGCCGGGGTGGACGTGGTCATCGGCTACCTGGAGCCGCACGGCCGCCAGGCCACCGAGGACCGGGCAGCCGGCCTGGAGGTCGCGCCCCGCCGCATCGCCCGGGTCCAGGGCCGGCCGTTCGCCGAGATGGACACCGACTGGCTGCTGCGGCGGCTGCCCCAGCTGTGCCTGGTCGACGAGCTGGCCCACAGCAACCACCTCGGCGGCGCAACCCCAAGCGCTGGCAGGACGTGGAGGAGCTGCTGGACGCCGGCATCGACGTCCACACCACGGTGAACATCCAGCACCTGGAGAGCCTCAGCGACAAGGTCCAGGAGATCACCGGGATCCGGGTCCGCGAGACCTCCCCCGACCGGCTGCTGGACGAGGCCGACGAGGTGGTGCTGACCGACCTGCCGCCCGACGCCCTGCGGGAGCGGATCGCCCAGGGTCGGGTGTACGCCCCCGACAAGGTCCGGCCGGCGCTGACGAACTTCTTCCGGACCGAGAACCTGACCGCCCTGCGCGCTCTGGCCCTGCGCGAGATCGCCGAGCAGGAGGAGCGCCACCTGCTCGGGCCGGAGCCGGCCAAGGCCGCCACGGGCCGGCCGTGGGCGAGCGGGTGATGGTCTGCATCGACGGCCGGCCCGACTCCGGCGAGCTGGTCCGGCGGGCGGCGCGGCTGGCCCGGCGCAGCGGCGGGCCGCTGTACGTCCTGCATGTCGAGCCGTCCGACGAGCGCGAGCCCGACGGCGTCCACCAGCAGGTCGAGGCGGCCGAGGAGCTCGGCCGGCGGCTGGGGGCCACGGTGCTGCGCCGCGCCGGCGACGTGGCCGCGACCGTGGTCGAGGCCGCCGGCGAGCTGGCCGTGACCCAGATCGTCCTCGGCGAGTCGCACCGGCCGCGCTGGAAGGAGCTGGTCGGTCGGTCGATCATCGCCCGCATCCTGCGCGAGACCGACGGCGTCGACGTCCACATCATCGCCGACCGTGGAGGGAGGAGCGATGGCCCGCAGCGATAGGAGCCTTGAGATCGACGGCGAGGGCGCGTTCTGGGCGGTGGCCGGGTTCGCGGCCAGCCTCGTGGTGGGGGTGGCGCTGCGGCCGCTGCGGGTGTCGGCCGGGCTGGAGAACGTGGTGGTCGTCTACGTGATCGTGGTCGCCCTGGCCGCGGCCATCGGCGGGCGGCTGGCCGGGCTGGCGACCTCGCTGTCGGCCGCCCTCGCCTACACCTGGTTCTTCACCACCCCTACGAGACCCTCCGGATCGACACGGCCGAGCAGATGGCCACCGTGGCGCTGCTGTTCGTGGCCGGCCTGCTGGCCAGCCTGGGCGGCCGGGCCACCCGCCGGGCCCGGGTCGAGGCCCGCGAGGAGGCCGACGTCCTCCAGGTGCTGAGCGCGGTCAACCTGGCCGCGGCCCGCGGCGGCCTCAAGGCCGACGTGGTCGCGGCCGAGGCCCTGCGCGACCTGCTCGACGCCCGGGCGGTGCGGGTCGTGCGGGACGGGCCGGAGGGCGACCTGGTGGTCGCCCAGGCCGGCCAGCCCGACGGCGACCTCGACCTGGACGAAATGCCCCACCTGGACGAGGAGGGCCGCATCCCCTCCGGCCACCGCCGCTCGGTCGGCGGCACCCTGGTCCTGCCGGCCGAGGGGGCCGTGGTCGACCTGGTCCGCCGCGACCGCCGCGTCGGCTCCCTGGTGATCGTCCCCCTGGAGGACCGCCCCATCCTCCGCGAGACCAGGCTGGGGATCGCGGCCGTCGCCCACGCGCTGGCCAACGCCCGCTGAGGGCGTACGATCGCCGCATGGGACAGACCCGGCGGCGGGGCACCCGGCCGGACTTCAAGCCGGACTGGGAGCCGTTCAGCCTGCCCGAGGACGAGGTGCTGCGACGCGGCGGCGCCCTGTTCGACGACGGCATGTACTGGGAGGCGCACGAGGTCTGGGAGGAGGTCTGGCGGATGCGCAAGGGCCGCCCCGACCGGGACTTCCTCAAGGGCATCATCCAGGGCGCGGCCGGCCTCTGGCACGTCACCCAGGGCAACTACAAGGGGGCGGTGAGCGTGCTCTCCCGGGCGGTCGAGTACCTGGAGCCCTACCGGCCGGCCAAGGACGGCATCGACGTGGAGCGGCTGTCGGCCGCCCTGTCGGAGACC
>Ga0307415_100001778_pt1 | contig 10544 bp, 6 predicted proteins | sample DK1Cmetagenome_FD_204524 | JGI IMG/M metagenome (GOLD analysis project Ga0307415, IMG submission 204524) | Maize rhizosphere microbial communities from greenhouse at UC Davis, California, United States - DK15-C-2 | ecosystem: Host-associated > Plants > Roots > Rhizosphere > Soil | place: USA...
CACCGACCAGGGGTCGATCCGGGTCAGCCGGAGGCGGGCCCGGCGTGGCGCCCGGCCCCGGGGGGCGGCCTTCTTGGCGGCCGCCTTGGACTGCGGGTTGGCGTTCGCCCGGTGCTCGTCCGCGGCGGTGCTCAGCCGGGACGAGATGCGCTCGCCCAGCGGTGCGCGGACGGCGGTGTCCTCGGCGCTGCGGTCGGGGCTGGTGCGGGTGGCGGTTCGCTCGACGGGACGCTCCGTCATCAGGCCTCACTCTCCCCGGTGGAATCGGGTCGGGTCGTGTCGGTCTCGTCGATTGTTGCACTTCCGCCCGCGTCCACCGATTCACCGGCGGCGTCGGCGGCTGCCTCGGTCACCGACTCGTCGACCACCGCGCCCGCCTCCTCGGCCAGCGCCTCCTCCTCCTTGGCCTCGACCGAACGGGCCACCACGGCCACCGCGTCGCCCGGCTTCGGGGTCACGAACTTGACCCCCATCGTGGACCGCCCGGTCGCCCGGAACTGGTGGTTGATCGGGCTGCGGACGACCTGGCCGGTCTGGGTGATCGAGAGGACCTCGTCGCCCTCCTCGACGATGAACGCGCCGACGAGGACGCCGCGGTCCTCGTTGGCCAGCGCCATCGCCTTGATGCCGAGCCCGCCGCGCGACTGCAGGCGGTAGTCCGAGATCCGGGTGCGCTTGGCGAAGCCGCCGTCGGTGATCGTGAAGACGTACTGCTCCTTCACGCCGGGAAGGTCGCCCGCCTCGATGGAGCCGGGCGCCTCGCCGGCGTCGATCAACCGGGCCTCGGCGGCCTCCTCCGCGGCGACCTGCTCGGCGCGGATCACCGACAGCGACAGCAGCGCGTCGCCGTCGCGGAACTTCATGCCGGAGACGCCGGAGGTCGCGCGCCCCATCGGGCGCAGCTGGGTGTCGTCGGCTCGGAACCGGATGGCCTGGCCCTTGCGGGAGACCAGCAGGATGTCGTCCTCGGCGTTGACCAGCTCGGCGCCGATCAGCTCGTCGTCGTCCTCACGGAAGTTGATCGCGATGACGCCGGCCTGCCGCGGGCTGTTGTAGTCGGCGAGCCGGGTCTTCTTGACCAGGCCGCTGCGGGTGGCGAGCACGAGGTACGGCGCCTGCTCGTAGTCGCGGATCGCCAGCACCTGCGCGATGTTCTCGTCCGGCTGGAAGCTGAGCAGGCCGGCGACGTGACCGCCCTTGGCGTCGCGCGACGCCTCGGGGAGGTTGTAGGCCTTGGTCCGGTAGACCCGGCCGGCGGTCGTGAAGAACAGCAGCCAGTGGTGGTTGGAGGTCGCGATGAAGTGCTCGACGACGTCGTCGCCGCGCAGGCTCGCGCCGCGCACGCCCTTGCCGCCGCGCTTCTGGGTGCGGTACTGGTCGGCACGGGTCCGCTTCGCGTAGCCCCCGCGGGTGATCGTCACGACGAGGTCCTCGTCGGGGATCAGGTCCTCCATCGAGAGGTCGCCGTCGGCCGCGATGATCTGGGTACGCCGGTCGTTGCCGTACTTGTCGACGATCTCGGCGAGCTCGTCGGCGATGATCTGCCGCTGGCGGGGCTCGCTGGCCAGGATGTCCTCGAGGTCGGCGATGACGAGCTCGAGCTCGGCGAGCCGGTCCATGATCTTCTGCCGCTCGAGGGCGGCCAGGCGGCGCAGCTGCATGTCGAGGATGGCCTGCGCCTGGATCTCGTCGATCTCCAGCAGCTCGATCAGCCCGGTGCGGGCCTGCTCGACGTCCGGCGAGCGGCGGATCAGCGCGATGACCTCGTCGAGGGCGTCGAGCGCCTTGACCAGGCCGCGGTAGACGTGCGCCTGGCGCTCGGCCTCGGCGAGGCGGAACCGGGTGCGTCGCTGGATGACCTCGATCTGGTGGTTGACCCAGTTGCTGACGAACTGGTCGACCGTCAGCGTGCGCGGCACCCCGTCGACCAGCGCCAGCATGTTCGCGCTGAAGTTGGTCTGCAGCTCGGTGTGCTTGAGCAGGTTGTTCAGCACCACCCGGGCGACCGCGTCCCGGCGCAGCACGACGACCAGCCGCTGGCCGGTGCGCCCGGAGGAGTCGTCGCGGACGTCGGAGATGCCCTGCACCTTGCCGGAGTCGGCGAGCTCGGCGATCTTCAGCGCGAGGTTGTCCGGGTTGACCATGTAGGGCAGCTCGGAGATGACCAGAACGGTCCGGCCCTTGGCGTCCTCGTCGATCTCGATGACCGCCCGCTGGGTGACCGAGCCGCGCCCGGTCCGGTAGGCCTGCTCGATGCCCTCACGGCCCACGATCAGGGCGCCGTTGGGGAAGTCGGGACCCTTGATCCGCTCGACGAGCGCGTCCTGCAGCTCCTCGCGGGTGGCGTCGGGGTGGTCCAGCGCCCAGCGGGCGCCCTCCGCGACCTCGCGCAGGTTGTGCGGCGGGATGTTGGTCGCCATGCCGACCGCGATGCCGGCGGACCCGTTGACCAGCAGGTTCGGGTAGCGCGACGGCAGGATCGTCGGCTCCTGCGACCGGCCGTCGTAGTTCGGCTGGAAGTCGACGGTGTCCTGCTCGATGTCGCGGACCATCTCGAGCGCGAGCGGCGCCATCCGGCACTCGGTGTACCGCATGGCGGCCGCCGAGTCGTTGCCCGGCGAGCCGAAGTTGCCCTGGCCGTTGACGAGCGGCGCCCGCATCACCCACGGCTGCGCCAGCCGGACCAGGGTGTCGTAGATCGCGCTGTCGCCGTGCGGGTGGTACTGACCCATGACGTCGCCGACGACGCGCGAGCACTTCGAGAAGCCGCGGTCGGGGCGGTACCCGCCGTCGTACATCGCGTAGAGCACGCGGCGGTGCACCGGCTTGAGCCCGTCGCGTACGTCGGGGAGCGCGCGGCCGACGATGACGGCCATCGCGTAGTCGATGTACGCGCGCTGCATCGAGGTCTGGAGCTCGATCGGCTCGATCCGGCCGCCCGGACCCTCGCCCTCGGGTGCCGTCGTGCCGCTGGGGATCTCAGTCACGTGTCTCTGTCTCTCTCATCGGTTCTACGACTGTCTAGGAATCGCGCTAGAGACCCAGATATCTGCGTAGTGCTTGCTCGCCGTCGTGCGGGCCGGGCCCGCACCCCTCAGATGTCGAGGAAGCGGACGTCCTTGGCATTGCGCTGGATGAACGACCGCCGCTGCTCGACGTCCTCGCCCATGAGGATCGAGAAGATCTCGTCCGCCTGGGCCGCGTCGTCGAGCGTGACCTGGAGCATCAGCCGCTGCTCGGGGTTCATCGTGGTCTCCCACAGCTCCTCGGCGTTCATCTCGCCGAGGCCCTTGTAGCGCTGGACCGGGTTCTCCTTGGGCAGCTTCTTGCCCTGGGCCAGGCCGTCGCGCATGAGCGCGTCGCGCTCGGAGTCTGAGTAGACGAACTCGTGCTCGGCCGGCTTGTTCCACCGGATGCGGTAGAGCGGCGGCTGCGCCATGTAGACGAAGCCGTGCTCGATGAGCGGCTTCATGAAGCGGAACAGCAGCGTGAGCAGCAGCGTGTTGATGTGGTGGCCGTCGACGTCGGCGTCGGCCATCAGCACGACCTTGTGGTAGCGCAGCTTCTCGAGGCTGAACTCCTCGTGGATGCCGGTGCCGAGGGCGGAGATGATCGCCTGGACCTCGGTGTTGGCCAGCACCTTGTCGATCCGCGCCTTCTCGACGTTGAGGATCTTGCCGCGGATCGGGAGGATCGCCTGCACGCGCGGGTCGCGGCCTTGCCGGGCCGAGCCGCCGGCGGAGTCGCCCTCGACGATGAACACCTCGCACTCGGCGGGGTTCGTGGACTGGCAGTCCGAGAGCTTGCCCGGCAGGCCGCCACCGCCCAGCAGCCCCTTGCGGCTGCGCGCCAGGTCGCGGGCCTTGCGGGCGGCGATCCGGGCGGACGCGGCCGCCTGGGACTTGCGGACGATGTCGCGGCCCTCGGCGGGGTTCTGCTCGAACCACGCCCCGAGCTGGTCGTTCATGACCCGCTGCACGAAGCCCTTGGCGTCGGTGTTGCCGAGCTTGGTCTTGGTCTGGCCCTCGAACTGGGGCTCGCCCATCTTGATCGAGATGATCGCGGTGAGGCCCTCGCGGATGTCGTCGCCGGAGACCCGGTCCTCGCGCTTCTTGATCAGGCCCCACTCCTCGCCCCAGTGGTTGACCAGGCCGGTGAGCGCGGCGCGGAACCCCTCTTCGTGGGTGCCGCCCTCGTGGGTGTTGATCGTGTTGGCGAACGTGTGGACCGACTCGGTGAACGAGGTGTTCCACTGCATCGCGACCTCGAGGCTCATGTGGTTCTCGACGCTGTCGGGCGTCTCGGCCTCGAAGGAGATGACGGTCGGGTTGGCCTTGTCCTTGCGGCGGTTGAGGTGCTCGACGTAGTCGACCAGGCCGCGGTCGTACTTGAAGACCCGCTGCAGCCCGCCGCCCTCGCTCGGCTGGATGGCGTCGACGCCGCCCTGGTCGACGTCGTTCGCGATGGTCTCGTCGCCGACCGCCTCGAGGACCTCGTTGGCGACCGGGCGCTCGTCGTGCACGACGATCTCGAGGCCCTTGTTGAGGAACGCCATCTCGCGGAAGCGGTTGGTGATCGTCTCGAGGGAGTACGTCGTGGTCTCGAAGATCTCCTCCGAGGCCCAGTACGTGACCGTGGTGCCGGTCCGCTCGCCGGGCTCCATGGGGCGGACCTGCTCGAGGGGGCCGTCGGGGACGCCGATGCTGAACGCCTGGCGCCACAGGTGGCCGCGGTTCTTCACCTCGACGATCAGGTGGCTCGACAGCGCGTTCACCACCGAGACGCCGACGCCGTGCAGGCCGCCGGAGACCTTGTAGCCGCCGCCTCCGAACTTGCCACCGGCGTGCAGCATGGTCAGCGCCATGGTGACCGCCGGCATCTCCGCCCCGGGAGCGGTGTCGGTGGGGATGCCGCGGCCGTTGTCCTCGACCCGCACGCCGCCGTCGGCCTGCAGCGTGACGACGATCCGGTCGGCGTGCCCGGCCAGGGCCTCGTCGACGGAGTTGTCGACGATCTCCCAGATCAGGTGGTGCAGGCCGCGCTCGCCGGTGGAGCCGATGTACATGCCGGGACGCTTGCGGACCGCCTCCAGGCCCTCGAGCACCTGGATCGCCGAGGCGTCGTACGACGTGCCCGCGGCGGGTGCGGTGCCCCTGAGTCCCGGCGCCTCCGGAGTGCTGACGGGGGCTTCGACCTGATCCTGGACGGCGGATTCGTCGGACACACACACCTCTTCACGAATGGCTGCCCACGCGAGCGGGCGGCACGGTCGAACTCGGGCTTGGCATAGGGAGGGCCGCAACAGCTGGTGAGCCGGCGACCCGAAGCCCATGATACCGGGCTGGGGGCCGTCTGACACGCCACGGCCCGGCGGTTCGGGGGGATCCGGCGACGAAACACCGCCCTGAGCGGCTCGTGAGGGCCTCGACGCCGCCCGATCAGGGGGTCGGATGGGTCCCCATACGTCCGCGGCGCCGGGAGAACGTCAGGTGCGCGCTCCGGATCAGCCGTAGGTGTCGCGGGGCCCGCGGCCGTCGCGGACCGACCTCGGGCCCTTCTTCCAGCTCGGCAGGTGGGGTCCGGCGACCTCGATCAGCGTCACGGTGCCGTGCCCGAGCTCCTCGTTCAGCCGGCGGACGACGGTGGGTGCGAGCAGCCGGAGCTGGGTCGCCCAGGCGGTCGAGTCGGTGCGGACGAGCAGCTTGCCCTCCGCGAACGACTCCGGCGTGCAGTGCTGGGCCACCTCGGCGCCCACCAGCTCGGCCCACCGGCCGAAGACCCCGTGCACGCGCAGGTCGACCGCCCAGCCGTGGTCGTCGACCAGCCGCCCGACCGTGGTGTCGAGCAGCTGCGGGTCGCGCTCGTCGGGGTGGGCGCCGGACACCCGGCCCCGGGTCGGGCGCAGATCGCGCTTGCGGCCCTTCTTGCGCTGCACCGGGGTGGACCGGGCGGCGGCGCGGGTCAGGGCCCGCGCCAGGTCCAGGCCGTCGTCGTGGTGGTCGGGTGCGGGCCTGTCGGGGTCGCCGGGGTTTCCGGCGTCGCCGGGTTTGCCGGCGTCGCCGGGGTTGCCCGGATCGCCGGGCGTCTCGCCCGGCCGGTCAGGACTCACGGGTCACCTCGCCGTTCGCCACGGCGTACCGCACGCCGGCCAGCGCCTCGGGCACGTCGGCCGCGACCGCCGCCGTGACCAGCACCTGCTCGGCCCCGGCCACGAGGTCGGCGAGCTGGGCGCGGCGCTCGGTGTCGAGCTCGGCGAAGACGTCGTCGAGGATCAGGATCGGGTCGTCGCCGTCGGAGCGGAGCAGGTCGTACGACGCCAGCCGCAGCGCGAGCGCGAACGACCAGGACTCCCCGTGCGAGGCGTACCCCTTCACCGGCAGCCGGGCCTCGCCGCCGGCGCCGTCGCCCGGGGCGTGGCCCAGGGTCAGCTGCAGCTCGTCGCGGTGCGGCCCGACCAGCGAGAGCCCCCGGTCGAGCTCGTCGCCGCGGCGCCGCTCCAGCTCCGCGAGCAGCGCCTCGCCCAGCGCGGCCCGGTCGGCGCCGGGCGGCAGCTCGAACGACGGCCGGTAGGTGATCTCGGCGTCGTCGCGCGAGGCGCCCCGGGCGACGGTCTCGTACGCCTTGCCGACGTAGGGCCGCAGCTGGTCGACGAGCGCGACCCGCTCGGCGAGCAGCTCGGCGCCGGTCCGGGCCAGGTGGTCGTCCCAGACCGCGAGCGTGGCGAACGCCGACTCCTGGCCGTCTCGGCCCCGGCCGCCCCGGCGGGCGGCGCCCATGGTCTTGAGCAGGGAGTTCCGCTGGCGCAGGACCCGGTCGTAGTCGGCGCGCACGCCCGCCAGCCGCGGCGTGCGCAGCACGAGCAGGTCGTCGAGGAAGCGGCGGCGGTCGGAGGGGTCGCCCTTGACCAGCGTCAGGTCCTCGGGCGAGAACACCACCGTGCGGACCAGCCCGACCAGCTCCCGCGCGCGAGGCAGCGGCGACCTGTTGATCCGGGCCCGGTTGGAACGCCCGGGGTTGAGCTCGACCTCGAGCATCGCCGTACGCCCGTCCTTGACGACGGACGCGCGGATCACCGCGTGGTCGGCGCCGGCGCGCACCAGCGGCGCGTCGGTGGCGACGCGGTGCGAGCTGAGCCGGGAGAGGTAGTCGATCGCCTCCACCAGGTTCGTCTTGCCCTGCCCGTTGCGGCCGATGAACGCGGTCGCGCCCGGCTCGAGCGGGACGTCGGCGGCGGCGTACGAGCGGAAGTCGTGCAGGACCAGGTGGGAGACGTGCAAGCGGCGGCTAGCCCTTCGCGGAACCCGGGGCCGTGCCGGGGCCGAACCCCTCGTCCGGGTTGGCGTCGCCGCCGGGGGGAGCCTCCGTGCGGGTGGCGTGGCCGCCGAACTGGTTGCGCATGGCGGCGATGGCCTTCATCGCCGGGCTCTCGTCCTGGCGGGACGTGAAGCGCGCGAACAGGGAGGCGGCGATCACGTTCAGCGGGACCGCGTTGTCGATCGCGGCCTCGACCGTCCAACGACCCTCGCCGGAGTCCTCGGCGTAGCCGGCGATCTTGTCCAGGTGGTCGTCCTCCTTGAGCGCCTCGACCAGCAGGTCGAGCAGCCAGGAACGGATGACGGTGCCTTCGCGCCACGAGTCGAACACCTCGGTGACGTTCTCGACCAGGTCGACCTTCTCGAGCAGCTCGAAGCCCTCGGCGTAGGACTGCATCATCGCGTACTCGATGCCGTTGTGGACCATCTTGGCGAAGTGGCCGGCGCCCGGTGCCCGGCCCGCGTGCACGAAGCCGCGCTCGCCCTCGGGCTTGAGCGCGTCGAAGGCCGGCTGCACCTTGGCGACGTCCTCGTCGGACCCGCCGCACATGAGCGCGTAGCCGTTGTCGAGCCCCCACACCCCGCCGGAGACGCCGCAGTCGACGAAGCCGACGCCGCGCTCGGCCAGCAGGTCGGCGTTCACCTGGTCGTCGGTCCACCTGGAGTTGCCGCCGTCCACGACGAGGTCGCCCTCGTCGAGCAGGGAACCGAGCGTGCGCACGGTCTCGCGGGTCGGGTCGCCGGAGGGGACCATCACCCACACGACCCGGGGCGACGGGAGCTTCTCGACCAGCTCCTCGAGGCTCGCCACGTCGGAGACGTCCGGGTTCCGGTCGTAGCCCACCACCGTGTGACCGGCGTTGCGCAGGCGGGTGCGCATGTTCCCGCCCATCTTGCCGAGGCCGACGAGTCCGATCTCCATGCGTGGGGTTCCTCCCGTGGATGTGGTCAGGACAGCAGGCGGCGGGGCATCAACAGGTAGCGGAACGGTGACTCCTCCGCGCCCTCGTCCACCTTGCCACTGATCACCACCGGCTTCGACGCCTGGGTGAAGGCGAGCTCGACGACCGGCTGGTCGATCGCGGTCAGGCCGTCGAGGAGGAACTGCGGGTTGAACCCCGTGGTGATGTCCTCGCCCTCGATGGTGGCCTCGATCGACTCCGATGCCTGGGCCTCGTCGCCCGAGCCGGCGTCCAGCGTGAGCACGCCGTCGCTGAAGGCCAGCTGCACCGCGGTGTTGCGCTCGGCGACGAGCGCGACGCGCTTGACCGACTCGATGAGCGCGGCCTTGTCGACGAGGGCCCGGGTCTGGTGCTCGCTCGGGAACAGGCTGCGGACCTTGGGGAACTCGCCGTCGAGCAGGCGGGTGGTGGTGCGGCGTACGCCGCCGGGGGCGGCGCCCTCGAAGCCGATGATGCCCTCCCCGGTGCCGGACGCGGCGAGCGCGATCGTGACCTCGCTGCCGGCGGTGAGGGACTTGGCGGTGTCGCCGAGCACCTTCGCGGGCACCAGCGCGGCGACCGACTCGTCGGGGGTGCGCGGGTCCCAGCCGAGCTCGCGGTGCGAGAGCCGGAAGCGGTCCGTGGCCAGCAGCGAGATCGTCGACCCGTCGATCTCGATCCGGACGCCGGTCAGCACCGGGAGCATGTCGTCGCGGCCGGCAGCCGTGACCGCCTGGGCCACGGCGTGCGCGAAGTGGTCGCTCTGCACGGTGCCGGTGGCGGCCGGCATCTCGGGGAGCGTCGGGTAGTCCTCGACCGGCATCGTCTGCAGGCTGAACCGCGCCGAGCCGCAGGTCAGCGAGACCCGGGTCCCGTCGAGGACCATCTCGACCGGCTTGGCCGGGAGGCTGCGGCAGATGTCGGCGAGCAGCCGGCCGCTGACCAAGGCCCGACCCTCGTCGCTGACGTCGGCCTTGAGCGTGGCGCGCGCGGAGGTCTCGTAGTCGAAGCTCGAGAGCACCAGGCCCTCGTCACTCGCATCGATGAGCAGCCCGGCGAGGACGGGGGCGCTCGGGCGTACCGGAAGGCTGCGGGCAGCCCAGGCAACGGCATCCGCGAGCACGTCGCGGTCGACGCGGAACTTCACGTGAGGTGGTCCTTCGGATTGAGAACCGGCCGGGTCGGCCGATCGGCGACTTCTGGAGGGTGAATCCTGCCATGCGTCGCGAGGCGGCGGGAGGTTCGGTGTCGTTTGGTTCGCACGGGCCGAACGGAAGTGGCCCGTGGGAGGTGTCCGGAGCCCCGCCACCGACCTCGTCGGGCGGCGATCGGCCCGGTGTCGAGGGAGGTTGTCCCCAGGTCGGGGCCCGGTTGGAAGTTGACTGAGGATCGACCCGGTTACAGGTGAGTGGGAGTCATAGCAACGGTGGAATCTGTGCACGAACGGCGTTCGTGCAGGTCACCGCGTATGAACAGATTCCACAGGGGCTGTGGACAACGGGATCGACGCGCCGGGCAGGGCTGTGCACTCGGCCCGCGGCGCACGCCTGTCGGCCAGAGTATCCACAGCCTTCCGCCGGCCAGGCCTCCCGAAACCACAGGAACTCCACAATTTTGGGTACGCCCCGCCGGGCGGGGTGGAACCGCGGTCGGCGGCCGGCCGGCGTCAGGTCTGGCGGGCCTGCAGCTTCACGCGGTTGGTCAGCTCACTGACCTGGTTGAAGACCGCGCGCCGCTCGGCGAGGAGCTGGTTGATCTTGCGGTCGGCGTACATCACGGTCGTGTGGTCGCGGTTGCCGAACTGGGCGCCGATCTTCGGCAGCGACAGGTCGGTCAGCTCGCGGCACAAGTACATCGCGATCTGGCGGGCCATCACCAGGTGCCGGCCGCGGCTCGGGCCGGTGAGCTCCTCGATCGAGAGGCCGAAGTACGCCGCGGTCTGGGCGATGATCAGCGCCGCGGTGATCTCCGGCTCGCCGCCCTCGGGGATCAGGTCCTTGAGGACGATCTCCGCCAGCGTCATGTCGACCTCCTGGCGGTTGAGGTTGGCGAACGCCGTGACCCGGATCAGCGCGCCCTCGAGCTCGCGGATGTTGGTCTGGATCTTGGAGGCGATGAACTCCAGCACGTCCGGCGGCGCCGTGAGCCGGTCCATCGCCGCCTTCTTGCGCAGGATCGCGATCCGGGTCTCGAGGTCGGGCGGCTGGACGTCGGTGATCAGGCCCCACTCGAACCGGTTGCGCAGCCGGTCCTCGAGCGCCTCGAGCCGCTTGGGCGCCCGGTCGGAGGT
>Ga0307415_100001779_pt1 | contig 10544 bp, 9 predicted proteins | sample DK1Cmetagenome_FD_204524 | JGI IMG/M metagenome (GOLD analysis project Ga0307415, IMG submission 204524) | Maize rhizosphere microbial communities from greenhouse at UC Davis, California, United States - DK15-C-2 | ecosystem: Host-associated > Plants > Roots > Rhizosphere > Soil | place: USA...
TTGGATGCGGGCGGTGAGGTCGGCCTCGATTCTAACCCGGCTTTTCGTCAGGGCCGAACGCCCCGAAAAGGAGACGGATCCGGCCTCTGAAATAGGAACGGCGGCGGCCAAAAATTCTTGCATTTTCCGCCCGGCGCGAGACCGGCTTTGATATTCACTAATTTCATTTTCCTGTTATACTTATGTGGAATTTGCAACTTCCGTTCACCGCCGGTCGTAAAGGGTTGGCGAAGTTTCTTTCCGAAACTTTACTAGGAGACGCTGATCAAAATGGGACTTTGGGCACGATTGACACGAGTTTTCAGGGCGAGCACGGGGGCCGCGCTGGACAGGATAGAAAATCCCGAGCTGGTGCTGCAGCAGACCATCCGCGACATGCGCGACCGCGTGCCGGAGCTTAACAATTCCGTCGCCCAGGTGATGGCGACCGAGCGGCTGTTGGCCAAAAACAAAGAGAATCTGGCCAAGCAGGTCGTCGATCTCGATTCGAAGATCAAGGCCTCGGTCAAAATGGGCCGCGACGACATCGCGACCGCGTACATCGGCCAGCTTCAGCAGGCCCAGGTCGACCTCGAGCGGACGGACGCCCAGCTCGACCACGCGTCGCTCGCCTCCAAGCAGGCCCTCAAGGCCCGCGACAATTACGTCATCAACATGAAGAAGCGGACCGCTGAGGCGATGCAGCTCATCAGCGCCGCCAAGCAGGCCAAGCTTCAGGAGCAGCTCGCCCAGACGATGGAGAGCTTTAACATCGGTGACGACGCCTCGACCTTCAACGAGATGCGTGAAAAGATCGACCGCCGCGTCGCCGCCGCCGAAGCCAAGCTCCAACTCGGCACCGCCTCGGTCGACAACCAAATGGCCGACATCGAGCGTGAGGCAATGGACATCCAACTCCACGACAAGCTTCTCGAATACAAACAGCAGATGGGAATGCTCGGGACTGGTTCCCCTGCCGCCGGCAAGCAGCTCGGGGCCGGCGCCGGTGCCTCTAATGAGCAAAGCGATGACCTTTTGGACCAGGTCATCGTCAACGAATCGAACGAAGCGAACCGGTCGAATTGACGGCACGCCCGCGTCCTCCGGCCTGCGGAACCGGTCACACGGGCGGCGCGACGAATCACCCCGAACGCCGGCGGCACGTCCGCCGGAAAGACGGCGTTACAATCTATCGAACTCACCCAATAGATTCGGCATCTAGCTTTTATGGCGGATTTGGCGAAATACCAGCGCGACCTTCAGAGATTTCAGACGAGTTACCTGCGTGAGGCGGTCAAAGAGCCGTTCAATTTTTGGGGACTCGCCGGTTTCGCCGTCGCGGCCGCCTATACCGGGAGCGTGATCCCGCTGCTGATCGCGTTGATCGCCGAGGTCGCTTACATCATGGTTTTGCCCAATCTTCCCTTTTATCGCGAAATGGTCCAAAGGCGAGAGAAGGAACGGCTGATCCGCCTCAACAAGGAAAACCGCGAGCGGCTGATCAAAACTTTCACGCCGCGGGAGCGCGAGGCGGTCGAGTATCTCCGTTGGCTAAAGGAAAAGATCCAGGACAACTACAAGAAATTCACCGGCGCGATGGCGCTGCCGTCAAACCTGAGGACCCTCGACCAACGCTGGGAGGATTTCGTCGATCTGCTCGACGTTTATCGCCGCCGCAAACAGCACCTCAAATCGATCAACCGCCAGGCCGTCCATAACCAGCTCTCACAGGCCTACCGTGCCGCCGAGAGCGCCACCGACGAAAAAACCAAGCGTATCCAGCAGACGAACGTCGAGATCCTTAAACGCCGCGTCGCTTCGTTCGACGAGATCGAGCGGAGCGTCAAATTGGTCGAAGGACAGCTCCAGTCGATCGAGAATTTTTTCAGTTACCTGAACGACGAGATCGTGACGATGTCGACGCCGGAGAAATTCTCCCTGCTCGACTTCGAACAGCTTTCCGACTCGATCGCGATGACGAAGCAGATGCTCGACGCTACGGCCGATTCCGTAGGGCAGCTCGATTCCTACAACCGCCAAATGGGAAACTACGAGCTATTGCCCGGTTCGAATTCGTAGAATTTAGATCGACGTCAATTTGTAGTCCCACTCGCGCATCCAGGCCATTTGCTGGTGCGTCTCGCTGAACACCAAAAACCGGTTCCAATCGAAGAAACCTGATCGCTCGGGCGTAAGCTCCCATTCCGGCGAAAGGACCCTGCGCACGCGCTCGTCCGGCCAGAAATCGAATCGGCGGTCACCCAGCCGCTCCTGCCGAATCCGATGGATGATCCCGGTGACGGTGCTGCGGTAGGTGCCGACGAATCTCTCCGCCGACCCGCAGAGCAGCTGGTTGAGTATGGTGAGGACGTTGTAATCGGTAAAATCGAGCGACGAGTAGGCCTCGCGAAAATGGTCGAAGATAAACTCGTCGATAAAGACGGCGCGGAACCCTTCGAACGCGCGCGCAATTAGATCTTTTTCGTAAAGCGCGTCCGTCGCGATCATCACAGGCACCGAGCGGTCTGGGAAGATGCGGTCGAGATACTTTTTGAAGCGGTCGGCCTTGAACGAATATTCGTCATCACCAAAACCCAGAAAATCCGAGAGTCGCACGTGGACCGCATAATGAGGGCCGATCTCCGCGTCGATTTTGGCGGCGAGGGCTTCGATATCGCGTCGATACGTAACCGCGACGCCGTTCAGCAACTCGTCCTTCTCGGCGCGTTCGAGAAAGAAGAAATAAGCGACGCTCGAGACCTTCGTGTGGGTCCACTCGATAAGGTCAAAAGTAAGAAGATCTTCGCGTACAAGCGGGATCCGGCCGACGGCGAAGGAATCCCACACCATCGTGTTTTGAAACTTCTCTCTTATCGCGGCGGTCGTCGCGAAATGACTGTAAAGAAGCTGAAAGCCGACCTTTTTTTCCACGTCGCGGTCGATCTTATCGACACGGCGGTTAGGTATGTCCATCAGGTCCGAAACCAGGCTTCGAGGGCTATCGATAAGGATCCTGAACCGGTCCCTGAACTCGGGCCTCAAAACATATTCCGGCGGGCGCGAGGAAGGCACTTCATAGTCGAAAAAAAAGTCACGGCCAAGAAAGTTGGAAATGGCGATGCAAAGCGTCCAGGAATAAACGTGGGTGTTGAGCCCCTCGGCCCCCAGCGAGCCGTTTTCGAAGTAGATCATCCTCGAGATTATGGCATAGCGCGATAAGAGCGGACGTGCCTCCTTTCCCGCGTAGGCCCGGGTACTTCGCGTCTCGGTGTTCCGCTGTTTCGAGGATGCCGCCTAAAGGCGGGACCCAAAACTCAGGGTTCGAAGCCTTCGATGGTCGGAAGCTGTTCACTTTGGGGCGGAGGCGAAACCAATATTGTTTGTGTGGCGGGCTCAAGGTCGGATGGCCCGGGCTGGTCCATGTCGCTGATCGCGAGGGCCAGATTATTGGAGTTAGTGGCGTAAGCGAGCCCGATCTCCTTCTTAATTGTGCCATTGCGGATCATCTTCTCGAGCTCACGATCGAAGGTCTGCATGCCTTCCATTTCGCCGTCGACCATCGCGTCCGTGAGCGAACGGCCCTCTTTCTCGCCCTTTTCGATATATTCGCGTGTGCGGGAATTGGAGACCAGGATCTCGATGGCAGCTACGCGGCCGCCACCCACCTTCGGCATCAGCCTTTGCGAGATGATGCGTCGGAAGGATTGGGAAAGCCGGGTACGGATGGCGGCCTCTTCGATCTTGGGGAAAACGCCGATGATGCGGTCGATGGTCTTCGCGGCGTCGATGGTGTGCAGCGTCGAAAGCACAAGGTGGCCCGTTTCGGCGGCCTCCATCGCGACCTCGATCGTTTCGCGGTCGCGCATCTCCCCGACCAGGATCACTTTCGGTGCCTGCCTCAGGGCCGCCCGCAACGCGAGGGCGAAATCCGGCGTATCCGAGTGCAATTCTCGTTGATGGACGGTCCCAAGCTTGTGGTCGTGGATGAACTCGATCGGATCTTCGATCGTGACAACGTGATACTTTTTGGTCGAATTGATGAGGTCGATGACGGCGGCCAGGGTCGTGGACTTGCCTGAACCGGTCGGTCCGGTCACAAGCACAAGGCCGTTTTTCAGCTCAGCCGAGTTTCTGACGGCTTCGGGGAGTTTCAGATCTCGCCAGTCGGGTGGGTTCGTCGGAATCACCCGCATCACTATGGCGTGCGTGCCCCGCTGCATAAATATGTTCACTCGGAAACGGCATAGCCCGGGAACGCTGTATGAAATATCGGCGGAACCCTTCTTGGCGAGGCTGTCGCCAGCTTGCTGGTTGCCCTCGATCATCAACTCAGCCATCGCCCTGATGTCGGGCGGTCTCAGCTTCTCGAGGCCGGGCACAGGGACGCCCTCAAGATCGCCGCTAAGCTCGACCTGCGGCGGGCGTCCGGGCGAGAAAATGAGATCGCTCACCTTATCGCCGGCGGCGAGCATGCCGCGTAGAAGCTGATGGAATTTCTCGGCGTTGGCGTTTTTCGGGGCCTCGGACGCGGGTACGCTATTAGGTAAAGACACGCCGACGCCTGCGGTCGAGATCGGATTCTGATTCATCGGGGAAATATGGACGCGGAACGAAGTTTCAGGTAAGCCGCGGGACCGCGGCCTGAACAGGATACTATTTTCGGCCCGCCGCAAGCAAGAATTTCCTTTGAAAGACCCTGAGTTTGCAAGGCCCGTCGCTATCGCATAAAATTAACGATTTCTAAACCGGGCCGACTTTTTGCGGCGGTCAATTTTTGAACGATCAGGGCGCATATTATAGACAAACATATGAAACGAGTAGGAATATTGGCGGGACGCGAGGTGACGTTCCCGGAATCGATCATTGAGAGCATCAATTCAAAAGGCAAAGGCGAGGTCGTCGCCGAGATGATAAAGGTCGGCGGCATCCGCCTCGACGAGCCGAAAAGGTACGACGTCGTGATCGACCGCATATCCCACGAGGTCCCCTACTACCGAGCCACTCTGAAACGGCTCGCGCTCGAGGGCACGTACATCATCAACAACCCGTTTTGGTGGTCGGCGGACGACAAGTTTTTCAATTTCAGTCTCGCCGCCAAGATCGGCGTTGCGATCCCGAAGACCGTCCTTTTGCCACAACAGGACTACATTAAGGAAATCAACAGCGAATCGCTCCGCAACCTGGAGTTTCCGTTGGATTGGGAAGGCATCGTCGAGTATGTCGGCTTCCCGGCGTTTTTGAAGCCGTTCGACGGCGGAGGTTGGAAGAATGTCTCGAAGATCCACTCGCTCGAAGAGCTCTGGCGGGAATATAACCACACCGGGACGCTTTGCATGACGCTGCAGGAAGGCATCGAGTTCGACCAATTCGTCCGCTGCTATTGTGTCGGGCAGGAAAAGGTCTTGATCATGCCTTACGACCCGTCGAAGCCCTACCTGAGCGGGATGCAGTACGTAAACGTCGAGAATTATCTTTCGCCGGAGCTGCACGCCAGGGTCGAGCGCGACGTGATCACGATCTGCAAAGCATTAGGTTATGACCTTAACACCGTCGAATTCGCGATCAAGGACGGCGTCCCGTACGCGATCGATTTTATGAATCCGGCGCCCGACGCCGAGCTCGCATCGGTCGGCGAATATAATCACCGCTGGATCGTCGATTCGATGACGGAATTCATCTTCAAGAAACTGCGAGAAGGGTTTGAAACGCCGGCATACCGGTGGTCGGCGATGTTGAATCCCCCGGCGACTTCCGACGTGCCCACCGTCGCGGCCCCGAAGGCAGCCAGGAAACCGAAAGCGAAATTACCCGCCGCACCGAAAATGGCAAAGGCCGGAAAGGCCGGTACGACGGAATAGCGGAGCTGCACGAACGATCAAGAAAAGCTGTCTGAAAATGACAGCTTTTTTTTCGATACGACAGTTGTTAAAAAAATTAGCTGACAGCTATTAGCTGTCAGCTAATTTTTTGCATTTCCAGCCTTTAATATCTTATTGCCGGCCTACGAAAATCATGTCTACTCTTCGCCGACCATATCGGGCGGAATTCTGGCCGAGAGAAAGCGTGCGAACAGTCTCGTGACCACCCACACGAGAAGCGCGATCGCGGAAACTACCCAGCCGAGGTTGGATGCTGTGGTGCCCAGGCCGATGAGGCCGGCGAGTATAACGATCAAACCGACGGGAAAGATCCTCGTCGACGAGACTGCGGTGCGTTCCAGAGTCTCGACCAGGTTCATCCGGCTCACCTCGATCTCGAGATATTCGTCGTCGCTGTTGAGGCGGGAAAAGTACTCGACCTCGCGTTCCAGCCAGCGTTTCAGCGAGGGTGAGCCGACCGACTCTCGTGCCGAATCGAAATTGTGGATGACGTGGGCGATCTTTCCGGTACGCATCGAAACTTCCGCCAACCCGCGGAGGGCCCTGAAGCTGCCTCCCATCTCCGACGTAATCCTTTCGAAGGTCCTTTTGGCCCGCCTCCAATCGCCAAATTGAAAATAACTCTCGCCCAGGCGGATCAAAAGCTCGCGATCATCTCCGGCTCGTCGTTCCGATAGGCGCATCAACGCGGCGGCCCTGCGGTCGAGCACCTCGTCCCCGCGGGCTCCAGCCAGCGAATGCAGGCAACGGGCGAACTCGAAAAGCAGATGTGCGTCGGCGGGCTTTAACCGAAGTGCTCTCCGGAAGGCTTCGACGGCCTGCACGAGGCGGCCGGCCAGGCGGAGTTGATTGGCCACACGGCGCAGGTGTTCGGCTGCCGCGGCGTCGGTCACCACGTGTCCCTGGGGTAATAGCTTTCCGCGGCCGAGCGACTTTATTCCCGCTTCCAGTACATCGGCCCCCGGAATTCCGGCGGCCCGGGCCGTACCGAGTGCTTCTGCGGATTCCGCGAGAAAGTCCCTTACCTCTATGGACCTGATGTCGAGCGCATCGTCCGGCAGCAGAGGCAGCAACGCCCTCATCATTTGGCGATAGCCTTTCCCGCTTATCACCGTAAACGAGACGCCCTTCCCGTCTATTTGCGTAGTGTAGCGGTAGATGTAGCGGCCGCCGCGCCGCAGGGAGCGGCTCGCGGAAGTCTCGATCTGCTCAATGTCCGCTGGCCTTAAACGATAACGGCCCTTGAACATTCGAGCGAAGACCTGCAACGCGAGTCCGGTACGATAAAGGCGTCTTCCGTCAAAGGCGATGCGGTCGGTAAACCTAAGGAGAATGACGATCGGCCCGACGATCCAGAGGACCAGGGAACCAATAAGCGGAAATCCGAAAAAGTAGAAACTGCCGGCGAGAAAAAGGACGACGAAAAGTATAGAGACGTAAGGGCCGCCGGGCACAGGCGCCGAGATCGGTTTTGCGCGGCTTGGCAGCCGGTCGGCCTCGTCCATAAATGAAATTGGGCAGATCAGCCGCCGAAGGGCAGCGAGTTGGCGTCGATGTCGGGCGCCGGCTCGGGTATCTCCGCCGCCTTTTGCGGGTCGAGCGCTTGGAGCTTGTCTTTGGCGTTTTGGGCGGTGGCGGAAAGCGGGACCGTTTTCCCTTCCATATCTTTCGCCTCGCTCGCGTTTTTGACGAGATCGAAAAGAATACCGACGGCTTCCTGCTTCTTGCCCTGCTTTTCGTATAGCTTTGCTATCTCGAAATTGATCGTCTCTTTTGCCACCACCGGATCCGACGATCCTGCCAGTTCCTGGTAAAGGGCGATAGCTTCGTCCACACGGCCGTCGTCGGCACGCGTCTGGGCGAGGGCGAATTTTGCGAGCGAGCCGACTTCGCCGCCCGATTTCGAAAGACCCTCGAGCTCCGAAATGCCGGCGGCCCTGTCGACGATCAACTTGTTGACCGCAATAAAATATTTCGCCTTTTCGGCGGCGGCCCCGCCAAATTTATCGACCACCGCCTGGAATTGCGGGATCGCAGCCTCGGCCCTTTCTCTTTCGGTCTTGTATGTTTTATCGGTGGAACCCCCGGGCGGCGGAGCTTCGGTCACTTGGGCTTGCGAGGTTTCGATAGCTTTGCCGAGGGCGGTCTGCGCGGCGGCGCTGGTTCGGCCGCTGTACGAATAAATGATCCAGCCAATGATCCCGAGAACGACCAGCGCTCCGAGGCCGTAAAGCACCGTGCGGCCGTGGCCCTCAAGCTTCTTTCCGGCGCCTTCGATCGTCCGGCCGAGCCGCTCCTGAAACGGGTCCTGATATCTGGGAACGTCCTTCTTCTGCGTGGTGGCCTCGGCCACGGTTTCGAACCTTCGTTTTTTTCTTGCCATTACCAAAAAAACCGCAATTTCAGTTTGATCGCTCGTTATATAATCGGAGGCAGCGGTGTGCGTCCAAAAGAGCTAATTTAGCGTAATTGCCGAGTGAGAGCAAATTGGATGCGGGCCAAAGCATCGGCCGTCGGGCAACAAAAAAGCAGCCAAAAATTGATTTCGACGGTCGGGAACATTTTTCAGCGGCGAGTGTCTAACTAAACACCGACGCGAACCCGAAAAGGGAGCGACGGCGACGTCAGGCATCGAGAAACGCAACGCACGGGAATGAGTTTCAGCAAGTCAATTGCGCTTGACGATAACGAACTGGGCGGAATCGGCCCGGCCGCATCCATCGCGCAGGAGTTCGACGGCGATTTCCTTTCGGCCCTCAAGGCTGGCGATGCCTCGGCATTTGACAATTTGATAACCCGTTACTCATCTGATATTTATCGCCTCCTAATGCGGCTGACCGACGACCGCGACGAGGCTGCTGACCTGACCCAGGAGACGTTTCTGAACGCTTACAGGTCGGTTTCGGGATTCAGGGGAGATTCGAGTCTTAAGACGTGGCTTTTTCGGATCGCGGTCAACCAGTCGCGAAACCGCCATCGCTGGTGGCAGCGTAGACGGCGCGGATCGACCTTTTCGCTGGAGGACGGCGTCGGCACATCGGAGTTGAAATATGGCGAGACGCTCGCCGACGAATGTCCGAACCCGGAGCAGGTGGCGTTGCAGAACGAGCAGATGCGGCGGCTGCGGATCGCGATACGAGAACTCCCTCCGGTTTACCGGGAAGCGATCGTGCTCTGCGACGTTGAAGGACTAAGCTACGAGGACATTGCCGCCGCTTTGGAGATCAATTTGGGTACGGTGAAATCGCGCATCGCGCGCGGGCGCGAAGAGCTTCGGCGGAAGCTTTGCGGGTATTGACAATCTGAAAAGGTGACCGGTGTGCTCCGGCCTCTCGTCGAAAACGAGACTGATCGGTGCCAAACGTAGGTCGTTAGAATGCGTTGGCCGTTGCCAAGGTGGTTCATGGGCAGGTGTCGGCCGGGGTTTGATAAAGACCAGCAACAAACCGGCAGGCCCGATCCCTGGATCACCATTAGTTCGGCCGTGCGTTGTTTTCTTGGAGCATGGAGAGGCCGGAGCAGGCCGGTCACCTTTTTGGAGCTTCGGTACAATTTTATGAGCAACTGCGAACAGTTTAAGCACGATCTCCCTCTGTATTTCGACGGCGTTCTCTCGCCGGAAGAGCGGTCGGCTATCGATTCGCACCTGGTTCAATGTCCGCTCTGCCGGCAAAGGGTCGCCGATCTAAATTCGATCACCCGCTCGCTGCGACAGATGCCGGCCGCGCCGATGCCTGAGGGACTGGCGAGGTCGCTTCGGAACAGGATCATACCGGAATTGGACCGCGGTGCATTCCACCCGGTGTTCCGGTTCGTCGAAACACCACGCAATTGGGTCGAGGTGTGGCTGGTCCCTTCATTGGCCGGTGGGCTGGCGACGGTCCTGGCAGGGATCACGGTCATTTGGTTCATGGTCGGCCAGACGCGGCCGGAAATGACGTTTACGCAGACGCCCTCGGCGATCGAGGCCCCAATTTTTGTGGCGGGCGGGGCTCCGTCTTCCTCGGAATTCGTGAGCTCCCGGAAGCCGGTTTCCGGCGAATCACCGAGCCTTAATCCTCAGGGTGCGCTCGTCGCATTGACGGAGACGCTGGTCGGCAAAGACCTGCAGGACGACGAGGTCGTGGTGGTCGCCGACGTTTTCGAGAACGGCTCGGCCCGAATCGCCGAGGTCGTTGAACCGTCGCGGGACAAAAAGGCCGTCAAACAATTGGAGACGGCGTTCGAATCGGAACTCGCTTATGCTCCGTTCGTGCCGGCGGATGTGGATGCGCGTCCCGAAACGATGCGGGTGATATTCAAGATCCGAAGCATCAACGTTTACGCGAACGCCGGGGCGACGAATCCTTAGACGTCCGTTTCCCTTCCAAAACGCGAAAAGGCCGGTCAAACGACCGGCCTTTTCGATTTAAAAACACGATCGAATACTAAAGCTTATCGATCTCGGCCTTCAGTTTTCCGGCCAGCGATTGGTCGATCGTCAGCAGACTCGTGTACTGCTCCATCGCGGCGGTCTTGTTCTTTTGCAGCACCTGAATGATGCCGATGTTATACCTTGCCCGGGCGAACCGCGGGCTCAGGCTAAGGCATTTTTGATAGGCCTCGACTGCTTTTTCTCGTTGATTATCGGCGAAGTACGCGTTCCCGAGAAGATAGAAGCCGTCGGAATAGTCCGGGGTTTGGGAC
>Ga0307415_100001780_pt1 | contig 10540 bp, 10 predicted proteins | sample DK1Cmetagenome_FD_204524 | JGI IMG/M metagenome (GOLD analysis project Ga0307415, IMG submission 204524) | Maize rhizosphere microbial communities from greenhouse at UC Davis, California, United States - DK15-C-2 | ecosystem: Host-associated > Plants > Roots > Rhizosphere > Soil | place: USA...
CGTGGGCCGATGACCACCGACGTGATGCCGGGCCGGCGCCGGATCCACGCAATGGCAACCGCTGCCGGGGTGGTGCCCAGGCCGGACGCGATCGCGGTGAGCTCGTCGACGATGCGGTGGTGGCGGCTGTCGAGGAGGTCGTCGGCCAACGCGCGGGCGACCGGCGAGGCGACCGACAGCAACCAGGCGATCCGGGAGCCGGCGTCCGGCGGGGCGCCGTCACGGTAGCGCGCGGTCAGCACGCCGTTGGCGAGCGGAGAGCTGGCCGCCACGCCGAGTCCGTGCCGGTCGCACGTGGACAGGATGTCCGCCTCGATGCCGCGGGCGAGCAGGGAGTACTGCGCCTGGAGGCTGACCAGCGGGGTTCCGCCCAGCCGCTGCGCGGCCCACTGAGCCTCGACGATCTGGGCCGCGGTGAAGTTGCCGCAGCCGAGGTAACGGACCTTTCCGGAGCGGACGAAGCCGTCGAGGGTGGCCATCGTCTCCTCGATCGGGGCGTCCTTCGGGAACCGGTGGATCTGCAGCAGATCGATGTGGTCGGTGGCGAGACCGTGCAGTGTCGAGTCGACGATCTCGACCAGGTCGGTGCGGGACAGGTACGTCACGGCCGGGCGGGGCACCGGTCGTAGCGCCTTGGCGACCAGCACGATCGAGTCGCGGCGGCCGCGGATCGCCCGCTGCGCGATTTCCACCTCCTCCGCCCGGCCACCACCCCCGACGTCGACGACGTTGTGGCCGGCGTCGAGGAACGCGGCCACGATGCGGCACGCAACGGCGGCGTCGCAGCCGCGCATGCCGAAGTTCGTAGTGCCGAGCCACGCCGGTGAGACCCGCAGGCCGGACCGGCCGAGAGAGCGGTGCTCCATGCGGACCTCCCCAGAGACGGAACGAGCGTTCCGGTTAGACACCGTACGGAACATGTGTTCCGCTTGTCAACGAGAGAGCCAGGGAGGAGGGCGGCGGCGATGCGGTCCGACGCGCGACGTAACCGCGAGCGCGTCCTGGCGGCGGCCGAGGAGGTGCTCGCCACCGAGGGGATGTCCGCGTCGATGCGTGCCGTCGCGGAGCGCGCCGGCGTCGGCCTCGGGACGATCTACCGTCACTTCCCCACCCAGGAGGCGCTGTACCTCGAGATCGTGCTGGACTGGCGCCGGCGGCTGCTCACCGATGCGGCCGACCTGAGCACCGCACCCGACGCCGGCGTCGCGTTCTTCGCTTTCGCGACCCGCATGGTCGAACGGACCACCCGGATGAAGGCGTTGGTACTGGCCATCGCGCAGGTCGACGGCACACCCGACGCGGTTCCCGCGCTCGCCGGATCCCCGGACGCGGCGGCCGAGGACGCGAGGCTGCGCGGGGAGACGCGGGCCGCGATGGAGGTGCTGCTCACCCGCGCACAGGACGCCGGCGCGGTACGCGCCGACCTTCGGCTCGCGGAGCTGCTGGCGCTGCTCAACGCCGCCTGCCTGGCGGCCGCTCACATCGGGTGGACGGACGACCTGCGCGAACGGGCGCTCGCCGTGATGTTCGACGGCTTCCGCCCGCGGCCCGCCTGACGGCCGCCCGCCGGCCTGACGGCCGCCCGCCGGCCTGACGGCCGCCCGCCGTCGGCTACCGTCACCCGATGGCTGCTGTCTCCTTCGCCCTGGTCGACGTCTTCGCCGACGAACCGCTGTCAGGGAACCCGCTGGCGGTGGTACCGGACGCCGACCATCTCGACGAGGACGTCATGGCGCGCATCGCCAGGGAGTTCAACCAGGCGGAGACCACCTTCCTGGTCGAGCCGACCGTCGCGGGCGCCGAGCACCGGTTGCGGTCCTTCACGGCGTCGGGCGTCGAGGTGTACGGCGCCGGTCACAATGCGCTCGGTGCCTGGTGGTGGCTCGCGGACAGCGGTCGCCTGGATCGGTCCGGCACCTGGCACCAGCAACTGGGTGACGTCGTGCTCCCGGTCGAGGTCGGTCCGGACCGGATCGCGATGCGCCAGGAACCGCCGTCCTTCGGAGCAGAGGCCGAGCCCGGACCGCTGGCGGCGGCGCTGGGTGTCGGCATCACCGCATTGGGTGCCGCCGCCCAGCTTCCGACGGCTCAGGTGGTGCACACCGGTGCCCCCCACCTGATGGTCGGCGTCCGTGACCGCGGCACGGTCGATGCGGTCGCCCCGGACACCGCGGCCCTGCGCGCGTTGCTGCTCGCGGCCGACGGGGAGGGTTGCTATGTGTATTCGGTGGACCCGGCCGGGGCGGACACGACCGCGTACGCCAGGTTCTTCAACCCCGTTGCCGGGATCGTCGAGGATCCGGCCACCGGCACAGCAGCCGGGCCCCTGGCATGTCTGCTCAACCGGCACGGGGTCGCCGGAGACGTCGTCGTGATCGCGCAGGGCCACCGGTTCGGCCGCCCGTCGCGGCTGGAGGTGACCCTCGACGGTACGACGCCGGTCCTGGCGGGCAGGTCCGTGGTCAGCGCGACCGGGACCTTACGCCTGCCCTGACGCCGTGACCGCGTCGATGCCGTGGGCGGTCAGCTCGGCGTGGAGATCGTCGGCCAGGAACCGGGCCGCGGCCGGATCCGCCCGCAGGGTGGCGTCCAGGTGGGCCAAGGTCAGCCCACGCACGAACGCGTGGGCCTGTGCGCCGCTGCACAGCTCGGTCATCGGTCGTGTCGCCGCCGACATCCACGCGGCCTCGGCCGGCAGTTGCATCGTGCGTACCGCCTCGTGCGCGCCTTCCACGTCGTCGACGAAGTGCAGGTGGTCGGCCCGGCGGAGGGTGAGCATGCGCTTGGTTCCCGGTGTGCGGTCGAAGACGTCCCGGACGGCGGCCGGTGGTATCGGCACGTCGTTCTCAGCGGCCAGGTACAGCGTTGGCACGTCCCGGTCCCGGGCGAAGGCCAGCGACACAGGCAGCACCCCCGGGAGCGGATCGGTGCTGCCGGCCGGCGCGTGTGCCACGACGGAGCCCACCCGGGGCTCGACGTCGACCGTGGCCAGCACCGTCCAACCACCGAGACTGTGGCCGACCAGCCCGATCCGGCCGGCGTCGAACTCGAGGTCCCCCTGCAGCTGTCCCCCGAGCAGGTAGTCGAGGAGGAAGCGCAGGTCCGGCACCCGGCTGCCGACGATGGCCTCGATCCGCGCGGCACGGTCCGCGGCGGTCCCGCTGCCGGGGCTGGCGAGGGCGGCGACGACCACCTCCGAGTGGTCCAGCGCGGCGACGGCGTAGCCGTGACTCGCCAGGTGGGTGGTCAGGAACGTGGCGGAGTGCCGGTCCCGGCCACTGCCGTGCGAGTAGAGGACGAGTGGAAGCGGTCCCGGCCGCGCGGGATGGCGGACCTCGGCGGGGAAGATGCGATCCCGCGCGGCGTCGCGGGCCTGCACGGAGCGCACGCCGACGGGGAACGGTCCGGGCACGAACGGGTCGTACGGTTCGTCCTTCATCGCCCCAGCCTGCCGGGCGACCACCGGCAGGCAACATCATGTTCTGCCGACAGCGGAAGAAGTTCGCGGACAGCCGAACCGCGGACCGTCAGTCGGTCAGGTGGTAGAACCGCGCGGCGGTTGCACCGAAGATGGCGTGCGTATCGGCCGCCGGCATCGGTGGCAGCGCGTGGCGCAGCGCGGCGAGAACCTCGCGGTAGCTGGCGGCCAGGAGGCAGACCGGCCAGTCGGAGCCGAACATCAGCCGGTCTGCGCCGAACGCGCGGACCGCGGTGGCCACGAACGGTCGCAGCGCTTCTACCGTCCACTGTGGACCAGCCTCGGTCACCATGCCGGACAGCTTGCAGGCGACGTTGGGGCAGTCGGCGAGCGCTTCGAACGGTCGACGCCACCGGGCGTGGCCGGCCGGCCCGTCGTCGATGCGTGGTTTGCCCAGGTGGTCGAGGACGAGCCGCAGTTCGGGCAGGGCATGCGCGGCGCGGGCCGCGGCGGGTAGCTGATCCACCCGGATCACGAGGTCGAAAGCCAGCCCGGCAGCGGCCACAGCCGCCAGGCCACGACGCACGTCCGGCCGGTCCAGGTAGTCCGGGTCCGCCTCGCCCTGCACCTGGGAGCGCACCCCGACGAGCAGGGCGCCGCCGCGCAGCCGCCGGTACCCGTGAAGCGTCGCCGCCAGGTCCGGGTCGGCGATGTCGGCCCAGGCCACCACGCCGGCGATGAGGTCGGTGTCCGCGGCGTAGCCGAGGAACTCCGGCACCTCGTCGGCGTGACATCGGCCGCCTTCCACCAGGATGGTCCGGTCCACGGCGGCGGCGGTCACCTCCGTGCGGAGGTCCGCCGGTGTGAACGGCCGGCGGATCGCGGTGAGGCCCGGGTCGTCGAGCCAGGTGTAGCCGCGCTCCGGCTGCCACAGATGGTGATGCGCATCGATGATCATGGCTGTCTCCCGGACGGCGGTCTCATCGGCCGAGCCACCCGCCGTCCACCGCCAGGACCGTACCGTGCACGTAGTTCGAGGCCGCCGAGGCGAGGAAGACGACGGCACCGGCGAGGTCGGCCGGTTGGCCCCAGCGACCGGCCGGGATCCGCTCCAGGATGCTGGCGTTGCGCTCGGGATCGTCGCGCAACGCCCGGGTGTTGTCGGTGGCGATGTAGCCCGGCGCGATCGCGTTGACGTTGACGCCCCGGCCGGCCCACTCGTTGGCCAATGCCTTGGTGACTCCCGCGAGACCCGCCTTCGCCGCGGCGTACGCCGGCACGTTGATGCCGCCCTGGAAGCTGAGCAGGGACGCCGTGAAGATGATCTTTCCGTGACCGCGGGCCACCATCCCCCGACCGAGGTCGCGGGCCAGGACGAACGGGGCGGTGAGATCGACCTCGAGGACGTGGTCCCAGTCCGCGTCGGAGTAGTCTGCCGCCGGTGCGCGGCGGATCGTGCCGGCATTGTTGACCAGGATGTCGACGGAACCGACGGCGTTGACCAGTTCCCGCACGGCGGCCCGGTCGGCGAGGTCCGTGCGGTAACCGCGGAACGCCCGGCCGTGCCGCTCGACCTCCCCGGCGACGGCGCTGCCCGACTCCTCCAGGGCGGTGCTCACGCCGATGATGTCGGCGCCGGCGGCGGCCAGCGCGCCGGCCATGGCCAGGCCGATCCCGCGCCGGCACCCGGTGACCAGGGCCACCCTGCCGGTCAGGTCGAACGGGAGGGGCATCGGTTCAGCCATCGCGATCGGCCCGACAGTCGACCAGTATCTTGACCTCGTCGCCCCGTTCGAGCGCGTCGAACGCGTCGTTCACCCGCTCCATCGGCACGATGCGGGTGATCAGGTCGTCGGCCGGGATGCGGCCTCCGGCGATCAGGTCGACGGCGCGTTCCACGTCGGCCCGTTCGTAGACGCGTGCCCCGATGACGGACAGCTCCCGCCAGAACAGCCGGAACAGGTCGACCTCGCGCGGCGCCGGGTGGATCGCGACCATCACGAGCCGGCCGCGGACGGCCAGCACGTCGGTCGCGGTGCGTACGCCGGCGGCGGATCCGGACACCTCGAAGGCGACGGCGGCGCCGGCTCCGGAAGTCCAGTCGGCAACCAGAGCCGGCACGTCGACCGTCGCGGGGTCCACAACGGACAGTCCGAGCCGCTCGGCCATCGCCCGGCGCCGGTCGTCGACTTCGAGAAGCAGGACGTGGGCACCGTCGATGGTGGCGACGTGCGCGATGAGGAGCCCGATCGGTCCACCACCGACGACGACGACGTGTTCGCCCGGCGCGACCGCCGCGCGCCGCACGTCGTGCACGGCCACGGCGGTGGGTTCGACCAGCGCGGCCCGGTGCAGTGGCAGGTCGGCTGGGAGGCGGGCCAGCAGCCGGGCCGGTACCGTCCAGGAACTCTGCAGCGACCCGGGCGCGTCGATGCCGACGAACACGAGGTTGTGGCAGATGTGCTGGTTGCCCGCGCGGCAGGCGGGACACTCGCCACACCAGAGCAGGGGCACGACGGTCACCGGATCGCCGACCGCCCAGCCCGGCACGTCCGCGCCGATCTCGACGAGGCGGCCCGCCATCTCGTGTCCGATGACGGCGGGCAGGCGCACCCTGCGATCCATCGCGCCGTGCCGGATGTGCAGGTCGGTGCCGCAGATGCCCGTGTACGCGACCTCGATGCGCACCTCGCCCGGGCCGGGCCGCCGCGTCTCGTCGTCGACCACCGTGAACGTGGGCTCCCCGGTGTACAGGGCACTCGGCATGGCTACCTCCCGTTACCTCGTCGTCGAGCGGCCGTCACGTCGCATCGCCCGGGGGCGCGGCCATGGCACGCACCGCACGCTCCACGCCGAGGATGTGGGCGGCGGCCACCAGCCGGGCCCGTTCGCTGTCCCCGTCGACGATCGCGTCGTAGATCATCCGATGCTCCAGGACGGTTCGGGCGTCGGCGTTGGGATCCAACCGCCCGCGCCACAGGCGGGCCCGGACGGTGTGGCCGGACGTGTTCTCCACCAGGGCGGAGAGGACCGGGTTCCCGCAGCGCGACGTGATGAGCGTGTGGAACGTCCGGTCGTTGGCCATCAGCCGGTCGTGGTCGATCGGCTCGGCCCGCACGAGTTCGTCGGCCTCGTCGAGCAGGTCGCGCAGCCTGGCCAGGTCGGGCTCGGTCAGCCGGCCCACGGCCAGCGCCGTCGCCTCCGGCTCCAGCAGCCGCCGCACGTGCAGGAACTGCAGTTCGCCGTCCTCCCGGTACAGGTCCGCGACGAAACCCATGCCGTCCAGCAGCAGCGCCGGTTGGAGGCTGGTCACGTAGGTGCCGTCGCCCTGGCGGGTCTGTAGGACCTTGAGCGAGCTGAGGGCACGGACCGCCTCGCGCAGCGTGTTGCGCGACACGCCCAGGCTCGCTGCGAGGTCCTTCTCCACCGGCAGCTTGTCGCCGGAGCGAAGCTGCCCGTCGACGAGCATCTGTTTGATCTTGTCGATCGTCGTCTCTATGGCGCCCATGGCGTCGTCCTACCGCCGGGCCAGCACGCCGCGCCAGTGCGCGCCGTCCGGATAGCGATACGTGGCAATGGAATCGGGCTGCATCCGCGCACTGTAACCGGGCTCGACCGGCAACCGGTACCATCCACCGTCGACGACCGCGGGGTCGGTGAAGTGCTCGTGCAGGGAGTCGACGTACTCCAGCCGCCGCCCGATCAGGTTGCCGCTGACGCAGACGAAGTCGACCACCGCCAGGTGCTGGACGATTTCGCACAGCCCGACGCCGCCGGCGTGGGGGCACACCGGTACGCCGAACTTCGCGGCCATCAGTAGCACCGGCACGATCTCGTTGACGCTGGCCAGCCGGCAGGAGTCGATCTGGCAGTAGTCCAGGGCGCCCGCGGTGATCAGCTGCTTGAACATCACGCGGTTGTGGCAGTGCTCGCCCGTGGCGACGCCGACCGGCGCCACCGCGGCCCGGATCGCGGCGTGCCCGGCGATGTCGTCGGGACTCGTCGGCTCTTCGATCCACAGTGGACCGAACTGGGCGAGCTCGTTGACCCATGCGATCGCATCGGGCACGTCCCACACCTGGTTGGCATCCATGAGGAGGGTGCCGTCGGGGCCGAGTTCCTCGCGGGCGATGGCGAGCCGGCGCTTGTCGTCACCGATGTTCCCGCCCACTTTGACCTTGATGGCGTCCCAGCCGTCCGCGACCGCTTCACGGCAGAGCCGTCGTAGCTTCTCGTCCGAATAGCCCAGCCAACCCGGACCGGTGGTGTAGGCGGGGTATCCGACCCGGGCGAGGTGGTCGATGCGCTCGGCCCGGCTGGGTGCCAGCCGTTCCAGCATCTCCTGCGCTTCCTGCCGGGTCAGCACGTCGGACAGGTACCGGAAGTCGCAGGCCGCAACGAGATCGGCCGGCTCCATGTCCGCCACCAGGCGCCACAACGGTTTCCCGGCCCGGCGTGCCACCAGGTCCCAGACTGCGTTCAGCACGGCGGCGGCCGCCAGGTGGACCACACCCTTCTCGGGGCCGAGCCACCGAAGTTGGCTGTCCCCGACGATCTGCCGGTAGATCGGGCCCAGCGTGCCGGCCAGTTCGTCGACGTCCCATCCGATCAGCGGTTCGGCGAGGTGGCGTGCGGCCAGCACGCACAGGTCGGTTCCGCGGCCGATGGTGAAGGTCAGACCGAAACCGGTCAGGGCGGTGTCGGTGTGCAGCATCACGTACGCGGCGGAGTAGTCCCCGTCCGGATGCATCGCGTCGGATCCGGCCAGCGTCGCGGAGGTGGGGAAGCGGACGTCGATGACGTCGACCGCAGTGATCCTCGGCATGTCGCTGCTCCGGCCTACGAGATTGATCCTATGAATTGCCCTCGACGACGCTACGAGCCGGGAGTCGACAAAGTCAAGAGATCCCGCCTACCGCGGCTGACTGCAAGGAGATTGAGGGAGTCGACGGCGTTACCAACGCGTTACCTGCCAGGGCTGAGGTGCTGCTAGACATGGGATGAATCTGGGGTTAGATTCCGTCCACTCAACGCAGCCGGCTCGCCTCACCCAGCACTCGTCCGGCGAGGGCGGAGGTTTCCCGATGACACCCGATACGGCCGAGAGCGACGCTTCGGCGGCCGCGCCGCCGGCTCGTCGCCGACGCGATCTGCCCAGCGTCGGTCTGGCCGCCCTGCGGATCGGACCGGCGCTGATGCTGGTGGTCGTCATCCTCGTTGCGGCCACCCTGTCGCCGGTGTTCTTCACGACGCGCAACGTCGGCAACGTGCTCAGCCAGTCGGCGGTGATCGCGATTCTCGCGATCGCGCAACTCCTGGTGATCGTGACCCGGGGCATCGACCTGTCGGTGGGCTCGACGCTTGCGTTGTCGGCCGTCGTCGGAGCGATGGTGTTCGGGTCCGTCGAGTCCGGGCCGGTGGTCATTCTGGCCATGCTGGCGACGGGCGCGGCGGTGGGCATGGTCAACGGCGCGGTGCTCGTCTGGGGCCGGCTACCCCATCCGTTCATCATGACCCTGGCGATGCTCAGCATCGCCCGTGGACTGGCATTCTGGCTCTCCGGCGGGCAACCGGTCAGCGGCATGCCCAAGTCGGTCCAGCAGATCGGCGGGGGAACGGTCGGCTGGCTGCCCTACTCGGCGTTCCTCGTCGCCGGGCTTGCGTTGCTGGCGGTCCTGCTCACCAAGATGATGCTGTGGGGCCGTTGGATCTACGCGGTCGGCGGCAACCCGGACGCCGCCCGGCGCGTCGCGATCCCGGTGAATCCGGTGCTGATTTCCGTGTATGTCCTCAGTGGACTCGCCGCCGGTGTCGGTGCGGTCGTCAACGCCGGTCGGCTCGACGGCGGGTCGCCGACCTTCGGGGAGCTCGCCGAGTTGGACGCCATCGCGGCGGTGGTCATCGGTGGAGCCAGCTTCCACGGTGGTCGCGGTCACGTCGGCAATGCGCTGGTGGGAGCGTTGATGATCGGCGTGATCCGCAACGCGATGAACCTGCTCAACGTCGACGCCTTCCTCCAGCCGATCGTGATCGGACTCGTCATCGTGCTCGCCGTGGAACTGGACGTGGTCCGTGGACGGCTGGAGGAGCGGCTGCGCACGATCCAGGCGGCCCACTCATGAACTCCTCGACCCCGCCCGCGCTGCGGGTCACCGGTGCCACCAAGCGCTTCGGCGCGGTGGTCGCCCTCGACGACGTCGATCTGGACGCCCGGCGCGGCGAGGTGCTCGCCCTCCTCGGCGACAACGGGGCGGGGAAGTCGACGCTCATCAAATCCATCAGCGGGGTGTACCGCCTGGACGCCGGCACTGTCGAGTTGGACGGTACGCCGGTGGACCCGGGCTCGCCGGCCGCCGCTCGAGGACTCGGCATCGAGACCGTCTACCAGGATCTGGCGCTGTTCGACAATCTGGACTCCGCGGCCAACTTCTACGCCGGACGCGAGATGACCGGGCCGAAGTGGCTTCCCCGTGGGCTTCGGCTGGTGCGCCGGCGGGCCATGGTCGAGGCCACGTCCACCGTGCTGAAGCGCCTTTCGGTTGGCGTGGCCGACATCGGAACCGCGGTGGGACTCATGTCCGGCGGCCAGCGGCAGGCGGTCGCGGTGGCGCGGGCAGCCGCGTTCGCCACCAACGTCGTCATTCTCGACGAGCCGACCGCGGCGCTCGGCGTGCGCGAGTCGCGCCAGGTCCTCGACCTCATCATCCGCCTGCGGGACGCAGGACTCGCCGTCATCGTCGTGTCCCACGCGATGGACCACGTGATGGAGATAGCGGATCGGGCCGTGGTGATGCGTCGCGGCCGTACGGTCGGAGAGCTCGTTCCCCGGCCGGAAACCAGGCAACAGATCGTGTCGCTGATCGTGGGAGGTGACGGCTGACTTCGCCGCAAGCCGCGACGGCACTGCCCCGGCCCCCCGGGGTCATCCGTCGCAGTCAACGCTGCTCTCAAAGGAGAACATCGATGCGACGTAGCAAGAGGCTGGTCGCCCTCCTCGCCACAGCGACCCTGGCCGTGGCGATGGGTGCCTGCTCCGACGAGGATTCGGGCGCGGGAAGCAAGGACGAGGTACTCAAGGTCGGGTTCATCACCAAGTTCCCCGTCGATTTCTACGACATCATG
>Ga0307415_100001781_pt1 | contig 10539 bp, 11 predicted proteins | sample DK1Cmetagenome_FD_204524 | JGI IMG/M metagenome (GOLD analysis project Ga0307415, IMG submission 204524) | Maize rhizosphere microbial communities from greenhouse at UC Davis, California, United States - DK15-C-2 | ecosystem: Host-associated > Plants > Roots > Rhizosphere > Soil | place: USA...
CCGAGCGGGCCCGCGAACGCCGTCATGAGCGCCGCGGGTTGTGGGTGTCGCCGACCGTTGACCGCATGGTCGCGGTAAACGGGCTGCTGGAGGCCGAGGCCGGGGCCACCGTGCTGGCGGCGCTGGAGCCGTTGGCCCGCCCCGCTTCGGCCGAGGATGCTCGCACGGGGAGCCAGCGCACCGCCGATGCCCTGGCCGAGTTGTGCCGCCGGGCCCTGGAAGAGGGGTGGCTGCCCAAGGCGGGTGGGGTCCGCCCGCAGCTGCTGGTGACCGTCGAGCTGGACAGCCTGCTCGGCCGCCCGGGGGCGGTCGGGGGTGACTTGGGGTGGGTGGGGCCGCTGGCGCCGGAGGCGTGTCGGCGGCTGGCCTGCGACGGCACCGTCACCCGGGTCCTGATCAGCCGCCAGCCCACCCACGAGCAGCACCCTGCAGATGGCAGCGCCGACCACGACCACGGCCACGACCCCGGCCTCGGCGCCGACCCCGACCCCACCAACGACGGCGACCCCGTCGGTGGCCCCGATCCCGCGGGCGATCCGGATCCCGCCGGTCCGGTGGGGCTCCAGGGGCGGCTCCAAGCGGCCATGGCCGGGTTGCCCCCGACCCTGGGCGGCGCCCCCGGCCAGCCGTTGGAGGTCGGGCGGGCCACCCGGGTGGTGGCCCCGGCCCAGCGGGCCGCGTTGGCGGTCCGCGACGGGGGTTGTGTCTTTCCGGGCTGTGATCGGCCCCTGGCCTGGTGTGACGCCCATCATCTGTGGCACTGGGTCGACGGCGGCCCCACCGACCTTGGGAATCTGGCCATGGTGTGCCGGGCCCATCACCGCCGGGTCCATGAGGAAGGCTGGCAGCTGACCCGCGGCCCCAACGGACGGTTCACCGCCACCCCCGGCCCGCCGCCCCACCGGTGGCACCGGCGACAACCTACTTCCGCCGCCTGACCCGACCCGAACCGACCCGAACCACCGGACCCGGCCGGTACGTGGGGCCCGACCAACCCCGACCCACCGAGCCAGGTTCGTGCATGGGCCCCGAACGACCCCGGGTCACCGCGCGGAGGAGCTGACCCGTGTCAGCGCATGCCGAACCGGTGGCGGACGGCCGGCTGGAACAGCACCAGGGCGAGTCCGACGTCGATGAGCAGCCGCAGCAGGCCACCGATGATGATGGCGTCGCCGATGAGCACGGTCAGGGCGAGTGGCCAGGCCCAGCGGCGCTTGCGGACCAGGCCGAAGACGACCGCCACCATGGCCACGCCCAGCACCAGCGAGACCGTCAGGGCGCGGGCCGGCACCGGGCGGAAGACGGCCGATCCGGCCAGCAGCAGGAGGCCGGCCGCCTTGATGCCGAGGACGACCGCGGTCAGCTGGACCAGCCGGTCGGCGAGCTCTTCGTCACGGGTCACCGGAACGCCGTCCTCTCCGACTTGGCGACGATGCCGACGTCTGCCTTGAAGGCAGGATTTCTACATGATTGCAAAGCTGCATGCGTTACATGCCATACGTCTTGCCTCCGACTTATACGGTTTTTACAGTAGGACACGCAGGGCTAGCTGTCGCTTCTGTCCGGTTCGGCGACGGCTGGTTGCGGCCGTCGGCGAATGTCAGCCGTGAGGCAGAAAGGAACGGCGATGGCACAGGCAGTTGAGGACCGAGCACCACGGGCGTCGGAGGGCGAGGGCCGACAATCTCAGAAGCCGGGCCGCGGCCCCATCGACTGGCTCGGAGGCTGGCGGACCTGCCTGGTCGGGTGCACCACCTTCCTCCTGCTGGCGGTCGCGATCCGGATCTTCCAGCAGTTCACCGCCTGGACCGATGGCATCGACGCCAGCAGCGAGGGCTTCGCCCAGACCTACCGCGCGCTGTACTACGCCGAGGTCCTGGCGGCGACCATCGGCACGCTGGTGTGGTGGGGCTATCTGGTCCGCAAGGGCCGCACGCTCGTCAACCGCGAGGTCTCCCATGACGAGGAGGTCCGCCGGATCGCGGTGTTCTGGGGCCTGGTCGGGACCACCTCGGTGATCCTCTACATCATGGCCAGCTTCTGGCCCAACCAGGACGGCGCCTGGCACCAGACCGCGGTCCGCGACACCGCGCTCACCCCGTCCCACATCCCGATGTTCTACCTGTTCTTCCCCCTCGGGATCACCATCACGGTCGGCACCTACCTGTACGGCCGCTACTGGCTGCCCAAGGTCTACGGGGCCGAGAAGGGCTTCCCCTGGTCGTTCTTCTTCCTGATCGCCGCCTCGGTCACCGAGATGGCCCAGGTCGCCATGAACGAGTGGGGCCACAGCCTCTGGATCACCGAGGAGATCTTCGCCGTCCCGTTCCACTGGCCGTTCGTCTGGTACGGCTGGCTGGCGTCCGGGATCTTCGCCCTCTGGGCCGAGACGGCCATCCGGCTGTTCGGCATCGAGCAGGAGGTCGAGGACGCGGGCGGGGCCGAGGAGGGAACCTTCGGGGCTCGTCGTGAGGAGCACGAGGCCATCGAGGCGCTCGCCTCGTAAGGCCAGGTCGAATGGGGGTCCGCCGCAGGTACCGGCGGGCCCCCGCTGCCGCCGAGTGGAAGAGAGGTCAATGTGGCTGTCGATGCCAAGACCCTTGAGCTCCGCGAGCTTGTCCTCAAGAAGTACCGGTACATCGACCGCAAGTGGGACCTGGTGTTCTGGGTCACCGCGGCCTTCGTGGTCGGGGCCGCGGCGGACATCACCAAGCAGTTGTTCGCGGGCGACTGGGATTTCTGGACCGACTGGAAGGACCGGCAGTGGTGGCCCATCATCACGCCGTTCGCGATCGTCATCATCGGCTCGGCCCTGCAGTACATCCAATGGCTGGCCTGGCGGTTCCCGACCGGGATGACCTACACGGCGGTCGCCTTCTGGCTCTGCACCCTGGTCGGCAGATGGGTCCAGTGGGGGGCGTTCGTCTACTACCCGATGAACTTCGTGTGGCCGGCGACCATGGTGGCGGCGGCCATCTTCGCCGACTGGGTGCTGTTGAAAACAAGGGGCAGCTTCGTCCTCACGTCGATCATCGGCTCGGGGTTGTTCACGATCGCCTGGTGGGTCTCCAACTACATCCCCATGGCCGGGCTGTTACAACCGGCGGTCTGGATGGACCGGGTGGTGACCCTCGCCGACATCCAGGGGATCGAGTACGTCCGAAGTCAGACGCCCGAGTACCTCCGCATCATCGAGCACGGCTCCCTGCGCACGTTCCTGGGGGAGACGCAGTACGTGGCCTTCGCCTTCGGCGCGACGGTCACCGTCGTGGGCTACTGGGTCGGCCAGGCCATCGCCCGATGGCTCGCCATCTGGCCGATCGGTCGCTTCATGAAGAAGTGGTGATCGCCAGCCGGCTCGAGCTCACGGAGGCTGAACAGACATGAGGCGCCGACTCCTCCTCATCCTGGTGGCCGCGACCCTGGTCACGGTCGTGCCGGCCACCGCGGCGTCCGCCCACGGCGAGAAGTCCCAGGAGGGCTTCCTGCGCATGCGCACCGTCGGGTGGACCGACGTCAACTTCACCCGTGACACGGTGATGCAGGGCGAGACGGTCACCGTCACCGGCGTGGTCAAGATCCTCGACGCCTGGCCGGCCAGCCTGGCCAAAGGCGTGCCCAACACCTGCTTCATGAGCATGATCGCGCCCGGCCCGACGATCGTGCTCAAGGAGCGCACCATCAACGGCGAGTCGATGCCGACCCGCATCGACTGCACCAAAGGACGGGCCTACGACTTCTCGATGACCTTCGCCGGCCGCCGGGTCGGCCGCTGGCACATCCACCCGGCCTTCGCCGTCAAGGGCGCCGGAACCCTGATCGGTCCGGGGGCCTGGATCAACGTCAAGGAGAACCCGGCCGGGTTCGTCAACCAGGCCACCCTGCTGGGCGGCAAGACCGTCAACCTCGAGAACTACCAGCTGCCGTTCATCTGGATCTGGCTCACCCTGACCTTCATCATCGGCATGGTCTGGATGATCTACTGGACGGTGCCCAAGCGCACCATCGCCCACCTGGCCGTGACCAGCCAGATCCCGCTCAACACCGACGGGGCCCAGTACGGCCTGATCACCAAGAAGGACCACCGCAACTCGACCATCATGATGCTGGCCACGGTGGTGCTGCTGGGGGCCGGCTGGATCTACCAGCTGGCCAACTTCCCGGTGAAGATCCCCCAGCAGATCATCCAGTTCGCGCCGCCCGACGTGGAGCGGCCGGCCCCGTTCGTCAAGCTGACGGCGGGCCAGGGCAAGGCGATCTACGACGCCGGCAAGAAGCAGGTGATCCTGAACGTCACCGCGACCAACACCGGCGACCAGCCGGCCCAGCTGACCCAGTTCTCCGTGGCCAACCTGACCTGGTTCAACCAGGCCGTCCCGGCGGCCAAGCCGGCCGGGCCACAGGCGGTCGACACCGCCTATCCGATGACGGTGCAATCGGACACGATCGCTCCCGGGGCCAGCCAGCAGGTCACGCTGACCATGCCGAGCGACATCTGGATCCATCAGGAGCGACTGCTGCCGATCGGCGAGTCGCAGCTGACCGTGACCGGCCAGCTGCGTTTCCAGACGGCCAGCGGGGACAAGTCAGACGTGGAGGCTGACGAGCCACTGACCCCGACCGCGTTCACCACCTGAGCATCCCGGAGAGGACGAATCGGTTGCTTGCCCTGCTGGCCCACTATGGCGGTGTCGACGAGACGGCCATCATCTGGGTACCCCTGGTCCTGATCGCCGGCCTCTGGTGGATCATGCGGGGCGGCGACCCCAAGGAGGGCGACGAGCCGCCGCCGGAGGAGATGAGATGAGCAACTTCGCCGACGGCCTGTTCCCCGGCTGGCTCTCCTTCGTCATGCTGCTGCCGTTCCTCATGCTGGCCTTCGGCCTCTGGTTCATCTGCCGGGCGTTCACCGACCGCGGTGGCGCCCGGCAGGAGCCCGAGCCGCACGAGGACGGGTCCAGGGTCGTCGTCCCCCTGCCCGACCGGACCCAGCAGCCGCTGTACCGGGTCCACCAGCAGATCCAGGCATCCGCCCGGCCGCCCCCCAAGGCCCAGCCGGACGAGCCCGCGCGCGCGTCCGGCGGCCGCCCTCGCCGGCGACGGCATCACGGCACCACCACCCGGCTGGAGCTGCGCCGCTAGGCCGCGCGACCGCGCAACCGCGACCGCCAGCAAAGGAGCGAGTGCACGTGGGAGGCTATCTCTTCGCCATCGGGATCTTCGTGGCCACGATGGTCTGCGTCGCCGCGCTGATCTGGTCCGCTGAGTACTGAGCCCGTCAACCGCCTTCCGGGGTCGGAGCTCGAGCGCACCCTGGAGGCCGGCATCCTCAACGGCCTCGGCGCCGGGGTGCCAACGGGCCTGTTCATGGCCGTCGCCTCGGCCACCTGGGGCCAGGCCGGCTTCTTCACGCCCTTCTACCGCATCGCGGCCGTCCTCGACCCGGCCGCCTACGACATCTCCCTGGAGCAGGCGTCCACCGGCTCGCGGTTCTGGTTCGAGCCCCAGACGGCACTGCCGGGCGCCTGCGTGCACCTGGGCCTGGCCGCGTTCTTCGGCCTGCTGTTCGGCCTGCTGTGGCGGGCCGACCGCCGGGCCAGCCCCGGCGCCACCGTGCTCGCCGGGATCGCCTGGGGGCTGGTCGTGGCCGCGGTGATGGTCCCGGTCCTGCGCTTCTGCGGCCAGGCGGTCGGCGGGGGCGGCCTGATCGCGGACGCGCCGGCGCTGATGGGCTGGCCCACGTACGTGGCCATGCACCTCGTCTACGGGTTGAGTCTTGGGGCGATCGTCGCGCTCCGGGCGGCCTTCCCGAGACGGACCTGAGCCGCCCGTCCGGGTTCGCACCGAACCCGAATGGTTACCTCGGTCCCGGTCCGGGTAAACTTCTGCATGTTCGAACGCCACGGCTGGCGCGGAGGTGGCTCATGTCGCTGGAGCATGGCGACGGGCCAGAGCGTGGAGTTTCTGGCCGCACGCTGAGCACAGCCCGCCATGTCCTCCAGGCCCTGGAGATCATCGCCCGCCACCCCCGGGGGATCCCGGTCAAGGCGCTCGCCCGCCAGCTCAACATCAGCCTCTCGTCGGGCTACTACCTGGTCAGCTCCATGCGCGAGCTGGGGTTCGTGGAGCCGTCCCCGGCCGCCTCTGGCCTCTACACCCTCGGCCCGAAGTTCGCCGAGCTGTACCGTGGGTACGTCGCCGCCAGCCTCCAGCCCGAGCGGCTGCAGCCGGTGCTGGAGGAGCTCCGGGACCGGGCCTCGGCGCGCGCGTATGCGGCCCTGTGGCGCGACGGCGACCTGGAGGTGGTGGAGATCCGCGGCCGCCGGGGCTCGCGGGAGCTGCCCGACGTCACCAAGGGGTTCCGCGGCGCCGCCCACGCCCTGGCCCTTGGCAAGGTGTACCTCTGCAGCCTGCCCCGGGCCCAGTGGCCCCGCTACCTCAAGGGCCCCACCTACCGCCGCTACACCCCGGCCACCATCGCCACCCCCGAGGCGCTGACCCAGCACCTGCGCGCCGTCCGGGACGACGGCGTCGCCTTCGACCTCCAGGAGTTCGCCGCCGGCTCCTGCTGCATCGCCGTGCCCGTGCACCGGGGCGCGGACAGCGACATGATCGCCTCGGTCGGCGTCTCGGTGCCGGCCCGCCGGTTCGCCGCCGAGCGCAACCTGCTCATCCGGGTCCTGCGCGACATCTCCACCGAGGCCTCGGCCGAGCTGACCTCGGCCGGCGACGTCGTCCCGCCGGTCCTGCTGTCGCCCGAGGGCGGCAACGAGAGCAACTGACCCGGCCCCTCAGGCCCCCAGCAGCAGGGCGATCCCGCCGAGGGTGTAGGTGACCATGACCACCAGCAGCGGGTACTGGGCGCGCAGGCGCTGGCGCGAGCGGGTGTAGTCGGCGATCGCCCGGTCGTGGGCGATGAACACCCCCAGCACGTGCCCGGTGAGGATGGCCACCACCTGGACGATCGCGATCGTCGTGGTGGCCACCAGTCGGTAGTTGATCTGCTGGCCGGCGGTGCCGAACAGGTCCCAGCCGCGGCCCAGGGGGTCGGAGGCGAGCTGGTACCCGGCCTGGCCCTGGAAGACGACCAGGGAGAAGTAGTGGGCCACGGTGTAGCCGACGGCGATGGGCAGCAGGGAGTGGACGAAGCGGCGCTCGACGGCGACCTTCTGGCCGCGCCGGGCCCACGGGTTCTGGCGGGTGGCGGCCAGGTAGGCGCCGCTCACCAGCCCGACCATGACCAGCAGCCCGGCCGTGCCCAGCAGCACGTAGGCCGGGCCGGTGACCTGGCTGCTCAGCCCCTGCCACCACTGGGTCCGGCTGAGGCCGTCGAACGCCGTCGAGCCCAGCAGCACACAGATCACGGCCACGATCCCGGGCTCGACCGGGACCGAGGCCAGGCCGGCCAGGGGGTTGCGCAGCACCAGCCGCCCGTCCTCGGGACGCCGCCCGAACGGCGACAGCCGCCCGACCAGGGTGGAGTAGACCTCGAAGGGGTCCCCGTGGGCGTACCAGCGCGTCCCGTAGACCGCCGCCGCGGCCAGCTCGACCAGGCAGTACAGGACGATGAAGGCGAGCACGTTCTGGGGGCGGTCGGGGTTGCGGTAGACCAGCTCCAGCCAGGTGAAGATCAGCAGCCCGGCCGCCGCCGGCCAGAAGCCGAGCCAGTCGGGCAGGGCGCGGAAGTCCTCGGGGTCGCGCCGGCCGCTGAGCCGGGCGATGCCCTGGGTGATCAGCCGCAACGGGCTGAACGCCCGCAGCACGGGCCCGAACAGCAGCGACAGGGGCACGATCCCGACCCAGAACCAGACGTACAGCCAGGTCGGGGCCGGGTTGGTGGCGCTCGAGGCGGTGCCGAAGGCGGCCACCACGATGGCGATCAGCAGGACGGCCAGGCCGATCAGGCGCAGGACGAGCCGGAACGCCGGCGCGTCGATCAGCCGCTGCAGCCCCGTGGGCAGGGGCCGGCCCCGGTAGGGCTCCTGGAGCCGGGGCGACTCCCAGAACCTGGCCAGCATGAAGAAGGTGACGATCAGCACCAGGGCGGCCGCATACTGGGCCATCCACACCGGCACCGGCAGGTCGGCCCGTCCCCCGAGCCCGTGGGCGAGCAGCCTCATTGCACCTGGAGCTCGACCAGCTTGAGGCCGGCCTCCTCGAGCTCGACCTCGAACACGCCCGGCACGTCGGCCGTGAACTCGAGCACCGCCGGCGTGCCGGGCGCGAGGTCGACCTTGCGGTCGTAGCCGTGCAGGTGGACCTCGTCGGCCCGGTCGGCCGTGACCTCCAGGCGGACCTTGCCGTCGAGGGGCACCTTGACCCGGCGCTCGGCCGTCTCGACCTTGGTCCCGGTGACGGTGATCTGGACCGTCTGCGCGTCGCCGGCGGCCGCGGTGGTGCCCGGCGCGGCCGTGGTGGCCGTGGCCTGGTCCTGGTCGTCGCCGCCCCCGCAGGCGGCCAGGGCCACGGCGAGGACCGAGGCGACGAGCCACCACCGCGCCGACCGCACCCTGCTCACGCGCATGGCTGCTCCTTGAATGGGCTGGATGCCCGAAGTATGCGCGTTCGCCGGCCCGCCAAACAGGGCGAGGATTCCGCTTTGCTCAGGGGTGGCCGGTCACCTCCAGGCCGGCGACCTGGACGGTCGCCGCGGGCGAGCCGCGGGGGACGACGACCTCGACGGCCAGGCCGGCGCCCGGGTGCTGGCCCTCGTGGACGACCTCGACCCGCTGCCAGCCGCCGCCCGCGAGCAGCGCCCCGGCCGTGTCCGAGGCCCCGCGGCGGCCCCCCGCCACCTCCAGCAGGGTCACCGTGACCAGGGTCGCCGGCCGGCTGGCCCGCAGCCGGACGGTGGCGGCGTAGTTCCGGCCCAGAACGCAGCGGCCCGGGGTGGCCAGAGCCACGCCCTGGTCGGCCCGGCCGCTGGCGGTGAAGCCGGCCTGGGCCTGGCCGTGGCCGGCCACGGCCTGCTCGACCTGGGCCCCGCCGATGGCCCGCCAGGGGGCCTGGTCCGGCGTGGCCACCGGCGGCGCCGCCGTGGCCGGGCGGGTGGTCGCCGGGGGAGCGGGACCGGCCGGCGCCGGGGCGCGGCCGGAGCGGCCACCGTGGCCGACCATCTGGCTGACCAGGACCACGGCGGTGAGCAGGATCGCGACCGCCGCCAGCAGCCACTCCGCAACCTGATGCTCACGGGCATCCGTCCTGGACCGCCGGACTGCGGCGAGGTGCCGAGGAGGGTGCCAGAGCGGACCCCTTCCCATACCGCCCGAGGGTCGCAGGCCCGGCCAACGCCCCGCTAACCGGCGATGCCGCCGAGGGCGGCGAAGCTCTCGTCGACCAGGCCGGGGAGGTCGCGCCGGGGTCGCGGACCCAGCGCTCGTAGGCGGTCTGGAAGCAGGCCATGGCCAGCTTGGGGACGAGCAGGGCCTGCCCATGACCGCGAGCGCGACCACTGGAGCCGCACCTCGCCCCTGGGCCTGCTCTACCTGGTCGCCGAGGGGATGGTCCGCGAGCTGCTGGGGCCGGGCCGGATCCTCGGCAACCATGTCGTGCTCGACCTGGGCGGCGGGGTCTACGCCGCCCTGGCCCACCTGCGCCACGGCTCGGTCCGGGTCCGGCCCGGCGACCGGGTCGCCGCCGGCCAGCCGCTGGCCGAGTGCGGCAACTCCGGCAACTCCTTCGAGCCCCACCTGCACTTCCAGCTCATGGACCACCCGAGCGTGCTGCTGGCCGCCGGGCTGCCGCTGCGCTTCGAGCGGTATCGGGTGGGGGACGCCGAGCGCACCGGCGTCCCCCGCAGCCTCGAGCCGTTCACCGCCTCCCGGTAGCGGTCAGGTGCGCAGGCCGTAGCCGTAGGGGAACAGGGGGTCGTAGTGGCGGTCGCCGACGTTGATGGGCTCCTGCTCCAGGCTGCGCGGCCAGGTCATGGACAGCCGGCCGGTGAACGGGCGCCGGCCGAACAGCACGTCGGCCACGCCCTCGCCCTGGCTGCCGGGCAGCCAGGAGGCGACCAGGCCGTCCATCTCGCCGAGCTGGTCGGTCAGGATCAGCGGCCGGCCGGAGACGACCACCACCACGCACCTGCCGATGCTGCCGCAGACCCGGTCCACGGCGGCCCGGTCGGCGTCGTTGAGCCGCATGGTCTTGGGCTCGCGGGGCACGCCGTCGTCCTGCCACAGCGGCCCGCCGACGTCGCCGAAGCCCTCGGCGTACGGCGTCTCGCCCACGACCACGACGCCGACGTCGGCCCCGGCCGTGGGGGCCGAGGCGTCCTCGCTGAAGGTGACCTGGGCGCCGGGGGCGACCTGGCGGATGCCGTCCAGGATGGTGTTGCCGGGGATGGTGTCGCCCGACAGGCCCTGCCAGGCGACCGTCCAGCCGCCGGCCTGGTTGCCGATGTCGTCGGCGTTGCTCCCGGCCACGTAGATCTTCTCGCGGCCCGACAGGGGCAGGACCTTGCCGCGGTTCTTCAGCAGCACCTGGGACTCGGAGACGGCCCGGCGGGCCAGGGCCCGGTGGGCCGGCGAGCCGACCTCGTCC
>Ga0307415_100001782_pt1 | contig 10538 bp, 9 predicted proteins | sample DK1Cmetagenome_FD_204524 | JGI IMG/M metagenome (GOLD analysis project Ga0307415, IMG submission 204524) | Maize rhizosphere microbial communities from greenhouse at UC Davis, California, United States - DK15-C-2 | ecosystem: Host-associated > Plants > Roots > Rhizosphere > Soil | place: USA...
AGCGTTATTCCATCAAGGGAGAGGCGGATGAGACCTATATCCGCCGACTGGCAGGGTTCGTGGACGGGCAAATGCGACAGCTCGCAGAAGGCATGAATACGACGACTCCGTCGAGGCTTGCGGTCCTTACGGCTCTCAACCTGGCCCATCAACTGTTGGAAGCGGAAAAGAAACGAGCCCAGGGGGAAGCAGATGTCGAACGCCGGATGACGTCCCTTATGGAGTCCATCGAAGAGCAGGTGCCCACCTCGCTGTTTCGATGAATGCGCTTGCAAAGCCCGGAAGGCCTTTGCTATCGTGGTGCCGTGGTAGTGGTATTTGCGGAAGCAGGTTTATTTATTGGGATGAGGACGAGGTAACCGCCAACCGGTAAGAAAATCCGGGATCCGATTGCGTCACTGGAAAGAATGGATGTGGGTTTGTCGATGCTGGTCCCGTTGAGAGAGTGGAGCGTTTTCCAAGGGTTCGTGCTTCTTCTATCAGCCATGCCTGCCATATTGGACAGGCTAGTGGAGCACGTGCTGCCGACTGAACCGGCTTCGGGCCGGAGTAGGCCGGCACTAGTTTCCATTTCGGTACCCCCCCGTCTGGTGCGTTCGAGGTTCACAGGAGTGAGCCGTTACCCCAGAGCGGATGAGAGTGTGTCCGGATGGAAACAGGCGCGTTCCGTTCTGCCAACACCACGTTCATCCTTGCGGAGTCGTGACTCGGGGTAGCCGGTCCGGTCTAGCGTCTATCGTTTGACTCGTCTCTTTTCCTGCCTTCCCTATACCCTTCTCGACCATAGCTTGTGTGAGGCGAGACTGCCTGGCGCCTCAATCGTGAAAGGGGCCGTCCTATGTCCACCTCAATTGTGATGTACATACTCGTCGGATTGGTAGGAGCGTTCCTCGGCGCGGGTCTGTTTGAACTGGTGCGCCGTTCATCGGTGACCGCAAAACGGGCTCAGGAAGCAGACCAGGCGCGTCAAACCATTCAAAACGCGCAACGCGAAGCTGAAAACATCGTCAAGGAAGCCAAGCTCGAAGCCAAGGATCTGGTGTTTCAGTCAAAAGCGGAATTGGAGAAGGAGCAAAAGGCCAAGCTGCTCGAACTGTCCATGACAGAGAAGCGCCTGGTGCAACGTGAAGAAGCGATTGATAAGCGCATCAGCGCCCTAGACAAGCGAGAGGCCGACGGCCAAAAACGGGACCAGGATTTAATCAGGAAAGAAGAGAAGCTGATTGCAAAGGAAGCCGCCTGCGCCCAGGCCGAAAGAGAGCATCGCGAGGCACTTGAGCGTGTGGCCGGTATGACCGCCGACGAGGCCAAGCGACATCTGTTACAGGAAATGGAAAGTCAAGCGCGTCTCGATGCGGCAGGCATTGCCAAACGGACATTGGAAGAAGCCAGGGAGAATGCCGAAAGGGAAGCACGCGAAATCATCACGACTTCGATTCAGCGCGTGGTACGGGACTATGTCTCTGAGTCCACGATTTCAGTCGTGCCCATCCCCAACGACGCCATGAAGGGCCGCATTATTGGCCGGGAAGGCCGCAACATTCGAGCCATCGAGGCGGCGACCGGCATCGATCTGATTATCGATGAGACGCCCGAGGCGGTTATCATTTCAGGATTCGATCCCTTGCGACGTGAAATAGCCAAGGTCTCGCTTGAACGGTTGATGCATGATGGACGCATCCATCCGACGCGGATCGAAGAGATCGTCGAAAAGGTGAAAGTCGATATTGACAAGCTGATGTACGAAGAAGCCGAGAAGATCATCTTCGAATTGGGCCTGTCGGATTTTCATCCCGAGCTGATCAAAGTCCTGGGCCGGTTGAAATACCGGACCAGTTACGGACAAAACAATCTGTACCATGCTCGTGAAGCTTCCTATATTTGTGGGATCATGGCCTCCGAGCTCGGTTTGGACGTACGGCTGGCCAGGCGCGGTGCGCTCCTGCATGACATCGGGAAAGCCGTAAGCCACGAGGAAGAGGGGCCCCACGCCATGCTCGGGGCGGAGATAGCAAAGAAATACGGCGAGAGTGAGAAGATCGTCAATGCCATTGCCGCGCACCACGAACAGGTCGAGCCGATCTGTCCGGAATCAGTGTTGGTGGCTGCCGCTGAGGCGTTGTCGGCCGCCCGCCCGGGTGCCAGGCGTGAGGCGCTCGAATCTTACGTCAAGCGGCTGGAAAAATTGGAATCGCTTGCTCACGCCCAGAAGGGCGTTCAAAAGGCCTACGCCATCCAGGCAGGAAGAGAAATCCGGGTGATTGTCCGCCAGGAGGACGTGACGGATAGTGAGTCCTTTCAGCTTTCGAGGGAATTGGCCAAGAAAATCGAACAGGAGTTGACTTATCCCGGTCAAATCAAAGTGACCGTCATCCGCGAGAGTCGGTACATCGAGTACGCCAAATGAAGGTTTTGTACATTGGCGACATCATGGGAGAGCCTGGGCGGCGTGCGGTTGCACGGGCCGTTCCGCGCTTGGTATCTCAGCGTCAGATTGATGTGGTCGTTGGTAACGGCGAAAACGTCGCCGGCGGGTTCGGGATCACGCCAGACCTGGCCGATGAACTGTTCGGGATCGGCCTGTCCGCGATCACGACCGGCAATCACGCCTGGGATAAGAAGGAGATCCTCGATTATTTCCCGCGCGAACGGCGGCTGCTCCGACCGGCCAACTATCCCGAAGGCGTGCCGGGGCAGGGCAGCGTCGTCATTCGAACCAAGAGTGGTGAAGAAGTCGCTGTCTTACAGTTGATGGGACGCGCGTATATGCCCACGCTCGACTGCCCGTTCCAGGTCGCAAAGCGCGAGATGTCGCGATTGAGGAAACTGGTAGCTGCAGTGATCGTGGACATGCATGCGGAAGCCACCTCGGAAAAAATGGCGATGGGTCATTATCTCGACGGGGAGGCGACGGCGGTGGTCGGAACCCACACCCACGTGCAAACGGCAGACGAGCAGATTCTTCCCAGAGGCACCGCGTATCTCACGGACATCGGCATGACAGGGCCTCTGCATGGCGTGATTGGTGTCAAGAAAGAGCTTGCCATCGAAAAATTTCTGACGGGCATGCCCCGGCGCTTCGAGGTTGCGGGAGGCCCCACGGTATTTTGCGCTGCGTTGATCGAGTTGGACGCTCGCATCGGCAAGGCGCTGTCAATCGAACGGATCCGGTTCACTGACTAGGATGTCGGCCACAAGGCAACAGACATTATTTCACCCCTCAAAGTCGGTGCTGACCGTTTCCCAACTCACCGGCTTACTCCGCACCACCGTCGAAGGCCAATTCTCGGACGTCTGGCTCGAAGGAGAAGTGTCGAACCTTCGCATGCCGGGTTCTGGTCACATCTATTGCACGCTCAAGGACGAATCCAGCCAGATCCGAGCGGTGCTGTTTCGATCCAGTGCCTTACGCCTCAAGTTTACGCTTCAAGAAGGCATGTGCATCATCGTCCGGGGCAGACTGACCGTCTACGAGCCACGGGGAGAGTATCAGATCGTGCTGGAAACGGTTGAGCCGAAAGGCATCGGCGCCTTGCAGCTGGCGTTCGAGCAACTCAAGGCGCGACTCGCTGCTGAAGGCCTGTTCGATGAAGCCAGGAAAAAACCATTGCCGACATTTCCGTCCACCATTGGGGTCGTGACTTCACCGACCGGGGCGGCCATTCGGGACATGCTCTCGGTCCTCCATCGGCGGTGGCCGATTCTCCATATCATTCTGGTTCCGGTGCCTGTCCAGGGAGAAGGCGCTGGTCAACACGTCGCGGATGCGGTGGCATTGTTGAATGAACAGGCTGTGGCTGATGTGATTATTGTGGGTCGGGGTGGAGGTTCGATGGAGGATCTCTGGAGTTTCAACGAAGAGGTCGTTGTCCGCGCCGTGGCTGCTTCTCGTATCCCGATCGTCTCCGCGGTCGGACACGAGACGGATGTGACGTTGACCGACTTCGCCGCCGACCGCCGGGCGGCGACCCCTTCTGCAGCTGCAGAGACTGTCGTGCCCGTTTTGGCTGACGTCGTTGAGCGGTTGCGGGTTCTGACCGTGCGCAACGGCCATGCGATGGCCAGGTATTGTGTACTGGAGCAGCGGCGGTTGGATGCCTACACCAGCGGCCTTGCGCAAGTCCAGCTGCGCATCCAGCGCGAGTGGCAGCGGACCGACGGAACCATCGGCCGTTTAAAAACGCTTGTATGCGAGAGGGTGGCGGTGAGTCGGGATCTGGTCCGTCAACATCAACGAGAACTCGCCGGCCTCAATCCGATATTTTATGTGAAGCGCGGCCTCTCGCTCATTCCAACATTGGTCCACCGTCTGGAACGCCAAATTCTCGTATTGAGCGAAGCACGAAAACGACGGATCGCTGCGATAGCGGCGCAGTTAACACACCTGAGCCCGCTGGCAATTTTGGGGCGCGGCTACAGCATTCTCATGCGCGCGCGCGATGGCACGATTCTTCGCAGCGCGCTGGATGCGGAAGTGGACGAAGAACTCGTGGCGCGCTTGGCACAGGGTAAGCTCGACTGTACGGTCAAGCGCGTGGTGCCCGATCCACTGGTGTAAATCCACTGGTGGGCTCGGTATAATGTGCCTTCACAAGGTGAGAGGACGGTATCATTGTGGGCGGAGTGAAGTTCGAACAGGCGATGGCGCGATTGGAAGCCATTGTCGGCGAATTGGAAAAGGGGGATCTTCCCCTGGATGAATCCCTCAAGATTTTTGAGGAGGGCATTCGTCTCTCCAAGAGCTGTCTCAAGATCTTGGAGGATGCCGAACGCAAAGTGGAAGTGCTCGTCCAGGATAGAAACGGCAAGAAAAGACTTCATGCGTTCTCACCGGACGAAGAAGCCGAAGAATCCGCCGACGAGTCGTCTTGTTGAGTTCGAGGTGCGCCCGTTCAGTCATGTGCCCTCCTGGTTCAGCTTCGATTCCCTCTTCACATCTTATGAGCTCGAAAGTTTATGAGCTCGAAAGTGCCCGTTGCAAAAGAGCGGTTGGATCGTCTGCTGGTCAGCCAGGGTCTTTTAACGAGCCGTGAGAGCGCTGTCAGGACCATTCTCGCTGGAGGGGTGCTGGTCGATGGCACGGTAGTCGATAAGCCCGCACGGCTGGTGCCGCGTGGCGCGCGCATTGAAATCGAACGACCTGCCCCTTTTGTCAGCCGGTCCGGGGAGAAACTGGCGGCGGCTCTCGAGGCCTTTTCGACCGACCCAAGGGGACGAGTCGGACTCGACGTCGGTTGCTCCACCGGTGGATTTACCGATTGTCTCCTCCAACGCGGAATAAAACGAGTCTACGCGGTGGATGTCGGGTACGGGCTTATCGACTGGAAGTTGCGTCAGGACTCCCGCGTCATTTTGCTGGAGCGAACGAATATCCGTTACATGGACCGGTCGCTCATACCAGAACCAATCGATCTTGCCGTCATCGACGTATCCTTTATCTCGCTGAAGCTGGTGTTGCCGAGTGTCGTGCCTTTGTTGCGTGAAGATGCTCATGTCATCGCACTCGTCAAGCCGCAATTTGAGGTCGGCAAAGGTCAGGTTGGAGCTGGCGGCATCGTACGAGATGACGCGCGGCGCCGCGCCGTGACGGAGCGAGTGATTGAATGCGCCGCCGGGCTCGGACTTCAGAATACCGGCACATTGGATTCTCCGGTGAAAGGCCGGAAAGGTAATCGGGAAATTCTTGTCAGCTTTCTGCGTCGGGGTATAATCGCGTCTTCATAAGCGGTGATCGCGAAGGACGGGAGGAAGCATGAAGGTGTTAGTAACGGGCGGTGCCGGGTTCATTGGGTCGCATCTGGTCGACCGGCTTGTCATGGAAGGACATGAGGCGGTCGTTGTCGACAATCTGGTAACGGGAAAACGCAGAAACATCAATCGTGCAGCCCGTTTATACAAGATGGACATTCAAAGCTGGCGGCTGGAGCGGGTGTTTCGAAACGAACGGCCCAACGTCGTCATGCACTTGGCGGCACAAATGGACGTGCGCAAGTCGGTGGAAGACCCTATGTTCGACGCGCAGGTCAATATTCTCGGCACGTTGAATGTTCTGCAGCAAGCGGTCAAACACGGTGTACGGAAAGTCATTTTTTCGTCCTCGGGAGGAGCGATCTACGGTGAACAAGAAACGTATCCTGCTCCCGAGACTCACGTGCTGAAGCCGTTGTCTCCTTACGGCTTGAGCAAACTGTGCGGCGAGCAGTACCTCTCGTACTTCCAGCGCGTCAGTGGGCTTCAAGCCGTCAGCCTTCGGTATGCCAATGTGTATGGGCCGCGTCAGGATCCGGAGGGAGAAGCAGGGGTCGTGGCCATATTCATACAGAAGATGCTGAACAATGAGCAACCGGTCATCAATGGAAACGGACGACAAACGCGCGATTTTGTCTTCGTCGATGACGTCGTTGAAGCGAATTTGGCGATGATCGGTCAGGAAACGCAGGGCACGTATAACGTCGGTACGGGCGTCGAAACTTCCATCAATGATCTTTTTAGGATCTTAGTCCAGCATACGGGCTCGGTTTGCAAGGAGATACACGGTCCTGCCAAGAAGGGTGAGCAGGCCCGCAGTGTCATCGACAACACAAAACTGCGTCAGGAACTATCGTGGGAGCCGAGAGCCGATCTGGTCGATGGCCTGAAGAAGACGGTCGAGTATTTCCAGGCGCGCACACATTGACAACGGCGCGTCTCTGGCATCACGCAGGTGGGCGGGCACTAATATCTCGGGACTGATCGGTCCACTTGCGCTGACCAAGCATCGATTCCACCCACCAGGTTCTTCACATTGGAGAATCCTTGTTGGAGGAGGAAATTGGTCGCGTCGGCACTTCTCATTCCATGATGGCAAATCGCAACGATCTCGGTTTCGCGCTTGAGTTTACCAAGCGATTGTGGAAGCGTTGCCAGAGGGATGAGCGTCGACCCATTCAGCTTGGCCAGATCGAATTCCCATGGTTCCCGGACGTCCAAGAGGACGAGTTGATCGCCTTTATCGAGCCGGCTTTTCAATTCAGTGGGAGTGATAGTGTAACCCATGATCGCCTCCGATTTTCCTCTTTCAGGCATCATAAGTGAGCCTCGAAAAGCCTGTCAATCCACTCACCTGGATCACGACCCGCCCGAGGTATCTCACTGCTCGCAATGCTGTTCGAAAGGATGCGATACGCAGTTCACCTGAGGACAATAATTGTTCATTTTTGTTACGGATAACTGCACCACCAGTCGGCTCCTACGAGTCTTTCCTTGGCTATTCTGGCGCGTCAGGACTATCTAAGGTATTGAAATATTTAGTCCTGTATCTTTTTTGTCGCTAGGTAGGGCACGGTACTTGCTCAAGCAAGGGACTGAACGGCCTCATCGGCCCTTGCCATCAATTGGGATCCGTGGGAGGGTCGGCCATGACGAAGTCAGATGTTCAGATTCTTGTCATCTTGATCACGACGCCCAATCGGCGAGAAGCGGTACGTATCGGACAAGCAGTTGTGAAGAAGAAATTGGCAGCCTGTGCGAACATTCTTTCGCCGGTGACATCAATCTTTAGGTGGAAAGGCCGCATCGAAAAGAGCCAAGAGGCCCTGCTGATCATGAAAACGACTAGCCGTAGGTACGCTGCCCTGGCAAAAACAATAGGCTCGATGCATCCATACGAAGTGCCCGAAATCATCGCCTTGAAAGTGACAAAAGGGTTACCTCGATATATAGCGTGGGTCCATGGGGAAACCGCTATTGATTGAGTTGGATACAGGCTTCTTTACCAAATTGAGGGGTTGACCAACGCTGCTTGGATGGGTACACTCGAAATCAGAATTGGGCATGCGGAGGGACACCCTTGCAGCAGGGGGTGAGGGATATGGGACAAGTGAGCGGCGTTGAGTCCAACGATTCTTATACGGTGGTGATTTTCCGGGGTTCCACCGCCAAACCACTTCGGTTTAGCTTTCCACGGAAATTCGTTCGTAAGATATTGATATTAGCTGCAATTGTACTTGCGGCCGATATCCTAGTGATCTCCCATTACGTGGTCAGAACGGGTGAAGTCTGGGAGTTATCGGCTTTCCGCAGCGAAGCGCTCAGCGCTCGCCAGCAGACTGCGGCCTTCTCGACGGCGGTGGATGACTTGAAAAAGCGGCTGACCAGTATGAAGGAGGTCAACCAACGCCTTCGGGTCATGTTGGGCATTGAGATGCCGAAGACTGGTGACCAGTTAAACGGGCGCGGGGGGGAAGAAACCCCACTTCCCGAGGGCAGTACGGTGAACTCCCCTGACAAGCTCATTCGCGGCGGTGCGGTGCTTCAGCCAGCGAGCGCCGTCGATGGCCTGAATGAGCTGAACACCTCCAAGCCAACGGATCTTGACGAACAAGAGCTCGTGGCTGCTGTCAGGGACGGTATCGTCTGGCTTGCCAAAGAAGCGGATGTGCAAGAACAGACCCTCCAGGAACTCGCCCTCGCTGCCGAACAGAAATCCTCCCGTTGGGCTGCCACTCCTTCCATTTGGCCGGTCAAAGGCTGGGTGACTTCGGGATTCGGGCCGCGCGTGTCACCATTTACCGAAAAGCCCGCGTGGCACGATGGGCTGGACATCGGGGCTGCCGCCAATGCGCCGGTGCAGGCGCCCGCACAGGGCCGTGTCACGAGTGTCGGGTTTGATTCGAAGCTGGGAAACGTGGTCAAGCTCGATCATGGATTCGGTATTGAGACGCTCTACGGACATCTGGCCAAGGCTCTTGTGAAGGAAGGGCAGCGTGTGAAGCGTGGTGATGTGGTGGGATTGGTTGGAAGCAGCGGCCTCGCCACTGGCCCCCATCTTCATTACATGGTCAAGGTGAACGGTCAGACATTTGATCCGTCGAAATACATTCTCGACTAAATGGTTCTTCCAGCGAGCCTGATTACGCGCTAGTCGTTCTGACATAGCGCGTATTTTTTTGTCCAGTCTGCGCTGGCATGGCTGATTTACATGGCAGTGGTCTCACCTTCCATCTCACCAAACCCATGACCGATCTCGAGATCGCGAGAGCGTACCGGCCTCTCCCCATCCAGGACATTGCCAAACGACTCGGCCTCTCACCGGACGAATTGCATCCCTATGGACGATACAAGGGAAAGGTGGCTCTTCCGGCGTTGGATCGGCTGAAAGACAAGCCGAAGGGAAAATACATATTGGTGACGGCGATCAATCCGACGCCGCTGGGAGAAGGGAAAACGACGACTTCGATCGGATTGGCGATGGGACTCTGCCGAGTCGGTACACGAGCTGTGGTGACCTTGCGTCAACCATCGCTTGGACCGGTGTTCGGCATGAAAGGAGGCGGAACCGGCGGTGGCCGCGCGCAAGTCTTCCCGATGGAAGAGATTAACCTGCACCTGACGGGAGATGCTCACGCCGTTTCAGCCAGTCACAATTTGTTGTCGGCGTTCATCGACAACCACCTGTTCCACGGCAACGCACTCGGCATCGATCCGGCTCGCCTGACCTGGCCCCGATCGTTGAATGTGAGCGACCGGGCGCTCCGCCACATCTCGCTCGACGAGAGCGCCCGGTGTCGTCCGGCGAGCTTTGTGATCACTGAAGCATCGGAGGTCATGGCCATCCTGGCGCTGTCGTCGAGTCAGGCTGACTTGAGATGCCGGCTTGGCCAAATTGTGGTTGGGGTGACGACGGGCGGAAAACCGGTTCGAGCGGAGGACTTATCGTGCGCGGGCTCCATGGCCTTGCTCCTCAAGGAGGCCCTACTGCCTAATCTGGTTCAGACGCTCGAAGGGACCCCGGCATTCGTCCACACCGGTCCGTTTGGCAATATCGCGCATGGTAATTGTTCGGTCATCTCTGACGCCATGGCTTTGCGCTGCGCCGATTACGTGGTCACAGAAGCCGGGTTTGGAAGCGACCTGGGCGCTGAGAAATTCTTCAACATCAAGTGCCGACTATCGGGGTTCGTCCCGGCGGCGGCCGTGGTCGTTGCGACGTTACGCGCGCTCAAACTCCACGGTGGGGGAGGCGTGGTGAAAGCAGGCTTCCCCGTCCCGGTCAGCCTTTCCGGGCCCAACCAGGACGCGCTCACTCGCGGATTCGCAAATCTGGAACAGCATATTGCCAACGTCAAGGCCCATGGTATTCCGGTCGTCGTGGCCGTCAACGCGTTCAAGGACGATCCGCCTTCAGAATTGGAATGGCTGCGAGCACAGGCATGTAAGGCCGGTGCGTCAGAAGCGGCGATTTCTACCCATTACGCGGACGGCGGAAAAGGGTCGGAAGAACTCGCGCGGGCGGTGGTCCGCGCCGCCGACCTGCGCGCATCATTTTCCTGCTTATATGATCAGGCTTGGCCGACAAAGAAGAAGATCGAAACTATTGCCACAAAGATGTACGGCGCGTCAGGGGTCTCATTCGAGCCGCAGGCTGAAGAGGACATGGAACTGGCCACGCAGTTGGGATACGAGCGACTGCCTGTGTGTATGGCGAAGACGCCGCTGTCACTTTCGCACGACCCGGCGCTGAAAGGTCGTCCCAGCGGGTTTACCTTGCCCATCAAAGA
>Ga0307415_100001784_pt1 | contig 10534 bp, 8 predicted proteins | sample DK1Cmetagenome_FD_204524 | JGI IMG/M metagenome (GOLD analysis project Ga0307415, IMG submission 204524) | Maize rhizosphere microbial communities from greenhouse at UC Davis, California, United States - DK15-C-2 | ecosystem: Host-associated > Plants > Roots > Rhizosphere > Soil | place: USA...
GACCAGGGCCGCCCTGGAGGAGGCGGCCCTGGTCTACGAGCGGCTGTTCCTGGTCGACTACCACGCCAGCCGGCGCGTCCGGGCGGTTCACCAGGCGGTCAAGGGCCTGAACCTGGCCGAGGCGGCCGGGTCGCGGCCGGTCCAGGCGCGGCTGGCCGCGGCCTGCTCGGTCAGCGCCGGCCTGCTGGCCCGGCACCGGCTGGCCGAGTCCTACCTGCGCCGGGCCTTCGCCGCCCTGGAGGGGACCGGCGACGCCTCCGCCCGGGCCTGGGTGCTGCAGGCCGCGGCCCTGTACGGGGTCGGGGTCGGGCGCTGGGCCGAGGTGCAGCGCCAGCTCGACGAGGCGGCCGGGATCGTGCGCCGGCTCGGCGACCCCCGGCGGCTGGCCGAGATCACCGGCCTGCAGATCTGGGAGCGCTACTTCCAGGGCGAGCTCACCGGCATGCCGCCGATGCTGGCCGAGCTGGACCGGCTGGGCCGCCAGAGCGGCGACGCCCAGGTGCGCTCCTGGGCGGTGGCCGGCCACGCCGTGGCCGGGCTGCGGGTCGGCAACCTGGAGGAGGCGGCCGCGGCCCTGGCCCGGCGGTCCGCGCCCGCCCCCGAGGCCCTGCTGGCCCTCCAGCTCGGCGACCGGCCCCGGGCCGTCGAGGCCCTGCGGCGGGCCCTGGAGCAGGCCGCCCGGCCGCCGGTCAAGTGCTACTGGTTCGACCTGTACGCCATGACCACCGAGGTCGCCCTGGCCCTGTGGCTGGACGAGCGCGGCCGCGGCGGCCAGGACGGTCCCTGGCGGGCCATGGCCGTCCAGGCCGCCGGCTACCTGGACCGCTTCGCCCGGGTGTTCCCCATCGGCGAGCCCCGGGCCCGGCTGCACCGGGGGCTGCTGGCCTGGGTGGGTGGCCGCTCGGGGGCGGCCAGGCGGGACTGGCGGGCCGCCCTGGCCGCCGCCGAGCGTCTCGACATGCGCTACGAGCAGGCCCTGGCCCTGGAGATGGTGGGCCGCCACGGGGAGCCGGCCCAGCGCCCGGCCGCCCGGGAGCGGGCCCGGGCCCTGTTCGAGGACCTCGGCGTCCAGGACCTGACCTCACCCGAGGCGCTGGCCGCCCGGCTGGCCACCGGGAAGCCCGGCGGTCCGTGAACCGGCTGCGCCAAAACGTCCGCACCCTGCGGGCCAGGTACCGGGGTCGCGGCGACCCGCCGGGCTGGCGGACGGTCAAGACGACCCTGGCCGCGGTGCTGGCCTACCTGCTGGCCGTGGCCCTGCTGGGCGACGAGGTCCCGCCCCTGCTGGCCCCGCTCACCGCCCTGCTGGTGGCCCAGCTGACCATCTTGGAGACGGTCAAGAGCAGCGTGGAGCGGGTCGGCAGCGTGGTCGCGGGCGTGCTGGTGGCGGTTGCGCTGTCCCACTTCGTCGGCCTGACCTGGTGGAGCCTGGGCATCGTCATCTGCAGCGCGCTGGTCATCGGGACGATCCTGCGGCTGGGCGACCACACCCTGGAGGTGCCGATCAGCGCCATGCTGGTGCTGGCCGTGGCCGGCCAGACCGGGACGGCCGCCCTCGGCCGGGTGGTGGAGACGCTGATCGGCGCCGTCACCGGCGTGGTCGTCAGCTTCATGCTCCGGCCCCCGGTGTACGTCCAGCCGGCCGGCGACGCCATCGGCGCGCTGGCCGCCGAGATGGCCGAGCTGCTGTCGTCGATGGGGGAGGAGCTGACCGAGGGCTGGTCGGGGGAGCAGGCCCGCGCCTGGGAGGACCGGGCCCGGGAGCTGGACCGGCCGCTGCGGGCGGCCCGCACCGCCCTGGCCCGGGGCGAGGAGAGCCTGCGCCTTAACCCACGCCAGCGCCGGGTCCGCGAGGGCGCCTCCAGCCTGCGCGCCGCCCTGGCCGCCCTGGAGCACGCGGCCGTGCAGGTCCGGGGGATCACCCTCGACCTGGCCGACCTGGCCGAGGCGGTGGAGGCCAGCGACCAGGCCGAGCCGGAGCTGCTGGTCGCCCTGGGACGGCTGCTGGTCGAGCTGGGCGGCGGCGTGGCCGCGTTCGGCCAGCTGGTCGCCCCCGAGGTCGCCGGGCCGCCGCGGGAGGCCGTGCCCCTCCACATCGCCCAGGAGATCGCCCACACCCACCGCGACGTGCTGGCCGAGCTGATGCTGGTCGACGCCCGCACCGACCTGGAGCTGTGGCACATCCAGGGGAGCCTGCTGGCCAACGTCGACCGGCTGTTGCGCGAGATCGACCTGGAGCGGGGACCCGACGCCCGGCGCGTGCGGCGGCGCTGAGCGGCGACAATAGCGGACACGGCCGCCCTGTCGGTTGCGGCCCGGGAAGGAGCGGCCGGGATGGACGTCCACCTGATCACCGACGCCGGGATCACCCAGCGCGACCCCGATGACCTGCCCGACCTGCTGAAGGGCGGGTCGGGGCTGGTCTGGGTCGACATGCCGCGGATCGACCCCGAGGCGGTCGAGGTGCTGACCGAGGTGTTCCGGTTCCATCCCCTGGCCATCCAGGACTGCGAGAACCGCAACCACGTCCCCAAGGTGCACGTCTACCCCGACCACGTGTTCCTGGCCCTGCACTCGCCCGAGCTGGGCAAGGGCGGCCACGTCCACCACCTGGAGCTCGACCAGTTCGTGGGGCCCGGCTACCTGGTCACCGTGCACGGGCCGCTCGACCCGGAGGTCATCCCCGAGCTCGCCTTCCGCGAGACCAGCGCCGCGCGCAGGCGGATCGAGGCCGGGCGCTTCCGGCCCAGCCGGTCGTTCGAGCTGTCGCACGCCATCGTCTCGGCCATGACCCGCCACCAGGAGGAGTTCCTGGGGATCCTGGCCCTGGAGGTCGGGCTGCTGGAGCAGCGGGTCATCGACGAGGAGAAGGAGGACCCGGAGGAGTTCCTGGAGGAGCTGTTCCGGGCCCGCCACGGGCTGATCGCGGTCCGCACCATGGCCGCCCTCAGCCGCGAGATCTACGCGCGGCTGGCCAACCTGACCCGGTTCGTGCCCGCCGAGGGGCAGCCGCTGATCGCCGACGTTGCCGACCAGTTCGAGCGGATCACGGCCATGGCCGACGGCGAGACCGAGTTCCTCCAGGCGGTGATCGAGTTCCACCAGGCCATGACCAACACCAAGATGACCATCGCGGCCGAGCGGCTGGCCGTGATCGCCGCCGTCACCCTGCCGATCACCGCCCTCTCCTCGATCTACGGCATGAACCTGATCGTCAACGAGACCACCCACTGGGGCCAGCTGGTGGTGGTGCTGGCGGTGATGATCACCATGTCCGGGATCCTGCTGCGCTGGGCCAAGCGCCAGGGCTGGTGGTGAGCATCAGACGACCGGCCCGGCCCCGGCCGCCGAGGTGTCGGTGAGGTCGTAGACGGTGGCCCCACCGACGCTGCTGGCGGTGAAGTTCTGCTGCACCCAGGCGCTGATCTGCCTGGCCGCGTCGCTGCCGCCCATGGACCCGCCGCCCATGCGGCCGCCGCCGAGGAAGTAGTGGATCCGGCCCTCGGCCACGAACTGCTGGAACTGCTCGAGGGTGGGCGCGGGGTCGCTGCCGTTGAACCCGCCGATGGCCATCACCGGCTCCCCGGTGGCCAGCTGTGCGCCCGCGGCCGAGTTCGACCCCACCGCGGCCGCCACCCAGGTGTAGCTGCCCGCGTCCTGCCGCAGCAGCGCCACCAGCTCGGCGTCGGGGGTCCCGCCGTCCAGCAGCCCACCCAGGCCCCCCGGCCCGCCGCCCGGCCCCCGCCCGGGCCCAGCGCCCTGGCCGAAGCCCCGGCCGGGCCCCATGCCCTGGCCGAAGCCCCGGCCGAACGGCACCGGGCCGTTCTGGGCGCCGGGCGGGCCGCCGCGGAAGGCGCCCCCGGGTCCGCCGCGGGCGCCCGGCACGTCCGGCCCGGCCGAGGGGATGGCCCCGCCGTGCGGGGTGGCCGCCGTGTCCAGCGAGTAGGCGGCCGGCCCGGCCAGGGCGAGCAGCAGCCCGCCCCCGGCGACCGCCGCCGCCAGCCGCCGCCGGCCCTGGCCCGACCAGCTCCCGGCGGCCAGCGCGGCCGCCACCGCCAGCCCGCCCACCAGCACCAGCGCCGCCAGCCCGGGATGCCAGTCGGGCGTCCGCCGCAGCAGCGCCCAGCCCCAGACGGCCGTGACCACCATGGTCCCGGCCAGCACCAGCCGCGCCTCCACCCGCTCCCGCACCCGCCACAGGCTGGTCGCCCCCATCCCCATCAGCGCCCCCACCGCCGGCGCCAGGGCGACCGCGTAGTAGGCGTGGAAGATCCCCTGCATGAAGCTGAACACCAGCCCGGTCACGACCAGCCATCCGCCCCAGAGCGCGAACGCGGCCCGTGGGAGCGGCAGCCTCCGGGTCAGCCACAGACCGGCGGCCAGGAGGAGGAGGGCGGCGGGGAGGAGCCAGGCGATCTGGCCGCCGACCTCGGGGCCGAACATGCGGGTCCAGCCGGTCTGGCCCCAGCCGCCGCGGGGGGCGCCGCCGACGCTGCCGGTCTCGGCGCCGGTGAGGCGGCCGAAGCCGTTGTAGCCGAAGGTCAGCTCCAGGATGCTGTTGGTCTGGGAGCCGCCGATGTACGGCCGGGCCGAGGCCGGCAGCAGCTCGACGATCGCGACCCACCAGCCGGCCGAGGCGATCATCGCGACCCCGGCCAGGACGAGCTGGCCGAGCCGGCGGGCCACCGACCCGGGCGCCGCGGCCAGGTAGACGAGGGCGAAGGCGGGGACGACCAGCAGCGCCTGGAGCTGCTTGGCCAGGAAGCCGAAGCCGACGCAGGCCCCGGCCAGGACCAGCCAGCCGGTGGCGCCGCCCTCCAGGGCCCGGATGGTGGCGTACGCCCCGGCCACCAGCAGCAGCACCAGCAGGGCGTCGGGGTTGTTGAAGCGGAACATCAGGGTCGCCACCGGCGTCAGGGCCAGCACCGCCCCGGCCAGCAGCCCGGCCGCCGGCCCGAACCACCGGCGCACGGCCGCGTACAGGAGCGCGACCGTGGCCACGCCCATCAGCGCCTGGGGGACCAGCATGCTCCAGGAGCTGACCCCGAACAGGCGGGCCGACAGCCCCATGACCCAGAGGGCGGCCGGCGGCTTGTCGATGGTGATGAAGCTGGACGCGTCCGAGGACCCGAAGAAGAACGCCTTCCAGCTCTGGCTGGCCGCCTGGGCGGCGGCCGAGTAGAAGTCGTTGGCCCAGCCGGAGGCGCCCAGGCCCCACAGGTACAGTACGGCGGTGGCGGCCAGCAGGCCGAGCAGCGAGGGCCGGGCCCAGGCCGGGTCGCCCTCGCGGCCGCGCAGCAGCCGGGCCAGCCGGCCGGGGGCCGGTTTCGCCGGCCGCGGCCGCTCGAAGGTGGTGGTGGTGGTGGTGGTCATGTGCGTCTCCCGTTCAGGTTGGTTCGGCGGGGGTGGAACACCCACGACCGCAGCAGCGCGAAGCGCGCCACCGTCGCGGCGGCGTTGGCGGCCATGGCCCCGGTGACCGACCGCAGCAGCCAGAACAGGCCCAGGTAGGCGAGCGTCGACAGCGCCCCGATGGCGGCGAAGCTGGGCAGCCGCTGGCGGGCCACCCGGGCCATGCCGCGCAGGTCGTCCAGGGCGGTGCGGACGACATCGACCCGGCTGTCGGTGTCCTCGACCCAGTCGACCGGGACCTCGTGGATGCGCCGGCCGCCGCGCTGGGCGGCCAGCAGCAGCTCGGTGTCGAAGAACCAGGCCTGGTCCTCGACGGTCGGGAGCAGGGCCCGCACCACCTCGGCCCGGCCCGCCTTGAAGCCGCACTGGGCGTCGCTGAAGCGGGCCCGCAGCGTCGCCCGCAGCAGCAGGTTGTAGCAGCGCGAGACCAGCTCCCGCCTGGGCCCCCGGACCACCGTGGCCCCGTTGGCCAGCCGGGTCCCGATGGCCAGGTCGCTGTGGCCCGACAGCAGGGGCGCGACCAGCGGCAGCAGCGCCTCCAGGCCGGTGGACAGGTCGACGTCCATGTAGGCGACCACGTCGGCGTCGCTGGCCTCCCAGACCTGGCGCAGGGCCCGCCCCCGGCCCTTCTGGGGGACGTGGACGGCCCGCACCCGCGGCAGCCCCTCGCCCAGCCGCTTGGCCAGCGGCCAGGTGGCGTCGGTCGAGGCGTTGTCGGCGATGGTGATCCGGTAGGGGAACGGGAAGCTGGTCGCCAGGTAGCCGTGCAGCCGCCGGATGCTGGCCTCCAGGATCCGCTGCTCGTTGTGCACGGGGACGACGATCTCGACCAGCGCGCCGGTCGGCCCGGCGGCCGGCACGGCCGCCGGCGGCTGCTCCAGGAGTGGTTGCATGTCCCCGATGGTCGGCCCCGCCCCTTGGGGCAACTTGGGTCGCGCCTGGGAAGCTGCTGGGAGCTCAGCCGGCGGCGTCGGGGGCCAGGGGGAGGACCACCCGGAAGCGGGCTCCGCGGCCGGGGACGCTGTCGACCCGCACCTCGCCGCCGTGGGCGGCCACCAGGGCGGCCACGATCGACAGCCCCAGCCCGGTGCCGCCGGCGGCGTGGGAGCGGGCCGGGTCGGCCCGGTAGAAGCGCTCGAACACCCGCTCGGCCTGCTCGGGGGTGAGGCCCTGGCCGTGGTCGACCACCTCGACGGCCGCGCCGGGCCGGCCGTCCAGGGCCGCGCCGCCCACCCGGACCTCGACCGGGCTGCCGGCCGGGGTGTGGGTGAGGGCGTTGTCGACCAGGTTGGCCAGCACCTGGCGCAGCCGCTCGGCGTCGCCGACGACGACCAGCGCGCTCGCCCGGTCGCCGTCGTCGCCGCCCAGCACCAGCTCGATCTGGCGGTCGGGGGCGACCGCCCGGGCGTCGGCGACGGCGTCGGCGGCCAGGGCGAGCAGGTCCACCGGCAGGCGCTCCAGGGGGCGCTGCTGGTCGAGGCGGGCCAGCAGCAGCAGGTCCTCGACCAGCAGCCCCATCCGGGCCGCCTGGTCCTCGATCCGCCGCATCAGCCGGTCCAGCTCGGCCGGGTCCTGCGACCCGCCCTGGCGGTACAGCTCGGCGAAGCCCCGGATGGTGGTCAGGGGGGTGCGCAGCTCGTGGCTGGCGTCGGCCACGAAGCGCCGCATGCGGTCCTCCGAGCGCCGGGCCGCCTCCTCGGAGCGGCGGGCGCCGGCCTCGGAGGCGGCCCTGGCCCCGAAGGCCGCCTCGATCTGGGCCAGCATGGTGTTGAGGGCCCGGCCGAGCCGGCCGACCTCGGTGCGCGGGTCGCGGTCGGGCACCCGGCGGGTCAGGTCGCCGGCCGCGATCGCCCGGGCCGTCTGCTCGATCTCGACCAGCGGGCGCAGGGACGCCCGGACCACGGCCGCCCCCACCCCGGCCAGCACGCCCAGCACGACCAGGCTCACCCCGAGGTCGATGGCCCGGAGCTGGCGGATGGTGGTGTCGATCCCGTCCAGGCTGGCCGCCACGACCACGCTGCCGCCGGAGCCGTCCCGCAGCGGCTGCACGGCCACCCGCCAGCGGCCGTCGCCGCCGGTGGCGGGCACGGTCACCGACTGGCCGGCGTTGGCCTCCAGCCAGGCCGGGTCGTCCGGCACCCGCGGGGGCCGCTGGCCCGCCTGGAGCAGCTCGTTGCTCAGCTCCTGCTGGCGGTGGCCGTCGGCGTCCCGGTACTGGACCAGGTAGGGGCTGCGCGGCCCCCGGCCCGGCCCGGGCCCGCCCCGCATGGCCGGCGGCGGCCCGCCGGCCGACCGCCGCGCCTCCTGCTGGAGCTCGCCGTCGAGGCGGCCGACCAGCAGCCCGTCCACGGCGGCCACGCTGGCCAGCCCGATCAGGACCAGGGCCACCGCGACCAGGGCGAGCACGGCCACGATCAGCTTGACCTGGAGCGGGGTCCGGGCGGCCAGGCGCCGGCCCGCGGCCAGCGGCCGCGGGGTCATGGGTCGGGCAGCCGCAGGACGTAGCCGACGCTCCGGATGGTGTGGATCAGCCGCGGCTCGGCCGCGTCGACCTTGCGGCGCAGGTACGAGACGTACGACTCGACGATGCCGGAGTCGCCGCGGAAGTCGTAGTTCCAGACGTAGTCCAGGATCTGGTCCTTGGACAGCACCCGCCCGGCGTTGGTCATCAGGTAGCGCAGCAGCTTGAACTCGGTCGGCGACAGCTGCACCCGGCGGCCGGACCGCCAGACCTCGTGGCTCTCCTCGTCCAGCTCCAGGTCGGCCACCCGCAGCCGGGTCGGGGGCGGAGGCGGCCCATGGGACCGCACGCGGCGGAGCACGGCCCGGATGCGGGCGATCACCTCCTCGAGGCTGAACGGCTTGGTGACGTAGTCGTCGCCGCCGACGGTCAGGCCCCTGACCTTGTCCTCGGTGGCGTCCCGGGCGGTCAGGAACAGCACCGGGGTGCGGGCGTCGCCCGAGCGCAGCCGCCGGGCCACGTCGAAGCCGTCCAGGTCGGGCAGCATCACGTCCAGCACGACCAGGTCGGGGCGGTGCCGCTGGGCGGCCGTGAGCGCCTCCAGCCCGCCGGTGGCCGTGGCCACCTCGAACCCGGCCAGGCGCAGGCTGGCCGAGAGCAGCTCCAGGATGTTGGGCTCGTCCTCGACCACCAGCAGCCGGGCCTCCGGCTCCCCCTCACGCATGGCGCCATTCTGCCCGCTGTTCCTGGGCGACGGCTGACGCGTTCCTGAGAGGTTCCTGGGAGCCGAGGGAGGATAATGCCCTTCGACGTCGACACCGCCTGACCCCCGGGGGTGCCCATGGCCTCAAGCGACCGCTCCGCGGACTTCGCCCCGCTCGAAGGCTCGACCACGGCGCTGTTGACCACCTTCCGGCGCGGCGGCGAGGCGGTCGGCACCCCGCTCAGCATCGTCGTGACCGGCGGCAAGGCCTACTTCGTCACCGCCGGCGACAGCGGCAAGGCCAAGCGGCTGGCCCACACCGACCGGGTCACCCTCGCCCCCTGCACCCTCGGCGGCAAGGTCACCGGCGACACCGTGGAGGGCCGGGCCCGGCGGCTCGTCCCCGACGAGCGCCGCCAGGCCGCCAAGGGCCTGCTCAAGCCGACCAAGTCGCTGTTCTGGAGCCTGGTCACCTACCGGCTCGTCCACGGCAAGAAGATGGAGCTGTTCGAGGTCGTGCCGGCTACGAGCACACGATGACCTCGAGGGTCCGGGGGCCGTGGACGCCCTCGACCCGGTCGAGCTCGATGTCGCTGGTCGCGCTGGGCCCGCTGATCCAGGTCTGCGGCCGGGTGGGGTCGAGGCGGGCCACGGCCTCGGGCACGCCCGCCACCACCTGGGCGGCGGTCACCACCACCAGGTGGTAGTCGGGGACCAGGCTGAGGGCCCGCCGGCCCTGGCCGGGGCCGCCGTCGAGCACGATCGTGCCGGTCTCGGCGATGGCCACCGCGCAGCCGGTGAGGACGCCGTCGAGGCCGTCCAGCTGGGCCGGGGTCAGCGGCGGGTCGTCGCCGACCAGCTCGATGCCGGCCCCCAGGTGGTCGAGGCCGGCCGGGAGGATGCCCTCGGGCACCACCACCCGCCGGGCCCCGCGCTCGCCGAGGGCGGCCACCACCGCGGCCGCCACCTCGGCGGTGGGGCTGCGCCGGACCAGGGCGCGGTAGTCGACCAGGCGCTCCACCAGCAGCTCCAGCAGCGCCTCCAGCGCCTCGCCGGCGCCCTCGTCCAGCCGGTCGGCGGTCCGGTAGCTCCGGGCCACCGGCGGCGGGGCGGCCCCGTCGGCCAGCGCCGCCCGCACCCGGGCCAGCATGTCCTCGCGGGCGCTCACCGCTTACCCTTCCTCCGCTCCCGCTCCCGCTCGCGCCGGGCCCACCAGTCGCGGAAGGGCCGGGTCGGGGGCAGGGGGGCGTCCCGGGTGCCGGTCCAGGCCGACAGCGGCGGCGGCAGGTTCGAGATGCGGCGGCGCCGGCCGCCCAGCAGCCGGCCCAGCCGGGCCGCCCGCAGCGCGGCCGTCCAGCGGGCCGGGCTCTCCATGGCGTAGGCGGCCGAGGCCATCACCGCCTGCTCGGCCGACGGCACCGGCCCCCGCTTCCGCTTGGCCTCGACCACCCGCGAGCGCAGGTGGACCAGCATCTGGGGGATGTCGATGGCCACCGGGCAGACGTCGTAGCAGGCCCCGCAGAGGGTCGAGGCGTACGGCAGGGAGGCGTTGTCCTTGACCCCTGTGAGCTGGGGAGAGAGCACCGCCCCGATCGGCCCCGGGTACACGCTCCCGTAGGCGTGGCCGCCCACCCGCTCGTACACCGGGCAGACGTTGAGGCAGGCCGAGCAGCGGATGCAGCGCAGGGCGCTGCGGCCCTGGGGGTCGGCCAGGGTGGCGGTGCGGCCGTTGTCCAGCAGCACCAGGTGGAACTCGGACGGCCCGTCGCCCGGGTGCACCCCGGTCCACATGCTGGTGTAGGGGTTCATCCGCTCGCCGGTGGAGGAGCGCGGCAGCAGCTGGAGGAACACCTCCAGGTCGCGCCAGGTCGGGACCAGCTTCTCGATCCCCATGACGGTGATCAGCACCCGGGGCAGGGTCAGGCACATGCGGCCGTTGCCCTCGGACTCGACCACGG
>Ga0307415_100001785_pt1 | contig 10533 bp, 9 predicted proteins | sample DK1Cmetagenome_FD_204524 | JGI IMG/M metagenome (GOLD analysis project Ga0307415, IMG submission 204524) | Maize rhizosphere microbial communities from greenhouse at UC Davis, California, United States - DK15-C-2 | ecosystem: Host-associated > Plants > Roots > Rhizosphere > Soil | place: USA...
GAGCCGCCTGGGCCGACCGCGATCGGCCCGACGCGGCGCGCGTTTCTGGCGCAGACGGTCGCGGGCGGCCTGAGCCTCGCCGCGCTCGAGGCGCTGGCGCCGGAGGCCGCGCTAGCCCACCTCGGTCTGCCGCCGGAGGCTGCGCCGGGGGGGGGCGAGGCAATGGCGGCGGCCGAGCACACGGCGCGCGTCACGCTCTCGGTCAATGGCAGCGCACACACGCTCGACCTCGACACGCGGGTCACCCTGCTCGACGCGCTCCGCGAGCGGCTGCAGCTGACGGGCACGAAGAAGGGGTGCGACCATGGCCAGTGCGGCGCGTGCACGGTGCTGGTCAACGGCACCCGCATCAACTCGTGCCTGACCCTCGCGGTGATGCACGACGGGGACACGATCACCACGATCGAGGGGCTAGCGACCGGCGACGAGCTGCACCCGATGCAGGCCGCCTTCATCAAGCACGACGGCTATCAGTGCGGCTACTGCACCCCCGGCCAGATCTGCTCGGCGGTCGCGGTGCTGGACGAGATCAAGGCGGGGATCCCCAGCCATGTCACCGACGACCTCACCGCCCGGCCGCAGCCGACGAACATGGAGCTGCGCGAGCGGATGAGCGGCAACATTTGCCGCTGCGGGGCCTACGCCAACATCGCCGAGGCCATGGCCGAGGTCGCAGGGAGGCGCGCATGAAGCCCTTCAGCTACGAGCGCGCCAAGACCCCCAGGGAAGCCGCGGGCGCGGTCGCGCGCACGCCCGGCGCCAAGTTCATCGCCGGCGGCACCAACCTGCTTGACCTGATGAAGTTGCAGATCGAGACGCCGACGCACCTCGTCGACGTCCAGGACCTGAAGCTCGACCAGATCGAGAGCACCGCCGGGGGCGGCCTGCGCATCGGCGCGCTGGTGACGAACACCGCGCTGGCCGCCGACGAGCGGGTCCGCCGCGACTACGGCGTGCTCTCGCGCGCGATCGTCGCCGGCGCGTCGGGGCAGCTCCGAAACAAGGCGACGACGGCCGGCAACCTGCTCCAGCGCACCCGCTGCCCGTACTTCTACGACACGGCGATGCCGTGCAACAAGCGCGTGCCCGGGTCCGGGTGCTCGGCGATCGGCGGCTACACCCGCCAGCACGCGGTCATCGGGTCGAGCGACGCGTGCATCGCCACGAACCCCAGCGACATGGCGGTGGCGATGCGCGTGCTCGACGCGAAGGTCGAGACGGTGCGGCCCAACGGGTCGACGCGCGCCCTCCCGATCGCCGACTTCCACCGCCTGCCCGGCCGCACGCCGCACATCGAGACCGTCCTCGAGCGGGGGGAGCTCATCACGGCGGTGACGCTCCCCCGGCCGCTCGGCGGCACGCACGTCTACCACAAGGTACGCGACCGCGCGTCCTACGCGTTCGCGCTCGTCTCGGTCGCGGCCGTCATCCAGCGCGACGGCAGCGGCCGCGTCGCGGTGGGCGGCATCGCCCACAAGCCGTGGCGCGTCGAGGCGGCCGAGGCCCACATGCGGAGCGGCGCCAAGGCCGTGGCGCAGCAGCTGCTCGCGGGCGCGCGGCCCACGCGCGACAACGCGTTCAAGCTGCCGCTGGTCGAGCGCACGCTCGCCGCGGTCATGGCCGAGGCGAGGGCGTGATCCTATGAAGTTCGACAAGCCCGCGGGCCAGACCCCCATCGACCAGCTCAAGGTGGTGGGCCGCCCCGCCGACCGCATCGACGGACGACTGAAGACCACCGGCGCCGCCCCGTACGCCTACGAGCGCCACGACGTCGCGCCCGACCAGGCCTACGGCTTCGTGCTCGGCAGCGGCATCGCCAAGGGGCGGATCACCCGGATGGAGACCGCGGCCGCGAAGGCCGCCCCCGGCGTGCTCGCGGTCGTCACCACGCTCGACATGTCCCGGCTCACCCGGGGACGGCTGAACACCGCCTCCCTGTTCGGCGGGCCCGAGGTGCAGCACTACCACCAGGCGATCGCGGTCGTGGTCGCCGAGACCTTCGAGCAGGCGCGCGCCGCCGCCGCCCTGATCCGGGTCGACTACGCCCGGCAGCCCGGCCGCTTCGACCTCGCCGCCCGCGCCGCGACGGCGCCGCTCGTGGGGGGCAGCAGTGGCCAGGGGAGCAGCGCCCCGTCGGTCCGGCGCGTCGGCGACTTCGAGGCGGCGTTCGCCGCGGCGCCCGTGAAGCACGACGCGACTTACACGACGCCGGACGAGAGCCACGCGATGATGGAGCCCCACGCGACGATCGCCGCGTGGGAGGGCGAGAAGCTCACGGTCTGGACCTCGACGCAGATGGTCGCCTGGACGCGGGGCGATCTGGCGAGGACGTTGGGCATCCCGCCGGAGAACGTCCGCGTGGACTCCCCGTACATCGGGGGCGGCTTCGGCACGAAGCTGTTCCTCCGCGCGGACGCGGTGCTGGCGACGCTCGGCGCCAAGGCGGCGGGGCGCCCGGTAAAGCTCGCGCTCACGCGGCCGCTGGTGGCGAACAACACCACGCACCGCCCCGCGACCATCCAGCGTATCCGCCTCGGCGCGGCGCGCGACGGCCGACTCACCGCGATCGCGCACGAGAGTACGAGCGGCAACCTGCCCGGCGGCAAGCCCGAGACTGCACCGTCGCAGACCCGGCTGCTGTACGCGGGCGCCAACCGCCTGATCGCGATGCGCCTGGCGGAGCTCGACCTCCCCGAGGGCAACGCGATGCGTGCCCCCGGCGAGGCGCCGGGGCTGATGGCGCTCGAGATCGCGATGGACGAGATGGCGGAGAAGCTGGGGATGGACCCGGTCGAGTTCCGCATCGTCAACGACACACAGGTCGATCCGGAGAAGCCAGACCGCCCCTTCTCCACGCGCCAACTCGTCGAGTGCCTGCGCCTCGGGGCCGAGCGGTTCGGCTGGAGTCGGCGTAACGCCCGGCCCGCGTCGGTGCGCGAGGGGCGCTGGCTGATCGGCATGGGCACGGCCGTCGGGTTCCGCAACAACCTGGTGACGCCGTCCGCCGCACGCGTTAGGCTCGACGACCGCGGGGTCGTGACGGTCGAGACGGACATGACCGACATCGGCACGGGCAGCTACACGGTCATCGCCCAGACCGCCGCGGAGACGATGGGCATCGGTCTCGACCGCGTGGTGGTGAAGCTGGGTGATTCGGACTTCCCGGTCTCGGCCGGCTCGGGCGGCCAGTGGGGCGGCAACAACGCGACGGCGGGCGTCTACGCCGCCTGCATGAAACTGCGGGAGGCGGTCGCCGCGAAGCTCGGCTTCGATCGCGCCCCCGCCGCGTTCGCCGACGGCCGCGTGCGCTCGGGCGACCGGAGCGCCATGCTCGCCGATGCCGCGCGCTCCGGCGAGCTCGTCGCCGAGGATCTCATCGAGTACGGAGACCTCGCCCAGCGATATCAGCAGTCGACCTTCGCCGCCCACTTCGTCGAGGTGGCGGTGGACAGCTTCAGCGGGGTGACCCGGGTCCGTCGCATGCTCGCGGTCTGCGCGTCGGGGCGCATTCTCAACCCCAAGACCGCGCGCAGCCAGGTGATCGGCGCGATGACGATGGGCGTGGGGGCGGCGCTGATGGAGGGGCTGGCGGTCGACACGCGGTACGGCTTCTTCGTCAACCACGACCTCGCCGGATACGAGGTGCCGGTCCACGCCGACATCCCGCACCAGGACGTGATCTTCCTCGACGAGGTCGACAACAAGTCCTCGCCGATGAAGGCCAAGGGCGTGGGGGAGCTCGGGTTGTGTGGGGTCGGCGCTGCAGTGGCCAACGCGATCTACAACGCTACCGGCGTGCGCGTGCGGGACTACCCGATCACGCTCGAGAAGCACCTCGACCGGCTTCCGGCGGTCACGTGAGGCGCCGGTCCTTCGACGTCGACGGCGAGGGGGCGGCGCCGCGCCGGCTCGCGCTCGAGCACGTGGATTGGCGCGCCGAAGACGTGGTTTGGCTGCGCTACCGGGTCAAGGCGTCGTAGCCGCGCCGCAGCGCGAGCGCCCAGGCTGCGTGCGGCCAACTGCACGAACCGTGTCGCCTGTCCATGCACTGCGTTCTCAACCGTCCAACTATCAAGTCAACAGGGGTATGAAGGCATCGCTCCTCGGACTGTGTCTCTCGATCGTGATGGTGCAGCCGTCCTGCGCACCACAGAAAAGAGTTGACCCCCCGACTACGAGTCGCGCGAACATGGAACAAGCGCTCATCAGTCTCTCCAGGGAGAAGTGGCGCTGGATGTCGGAGCGCAAAGTGGATTCTCTGGCCGCTCTCTTCCATGACGAGGCCGTCTTCGTCCACATGGGCGGGACCATGACCAGGAACCAGGAGCTCGAGGTCATCAGAAGTGGAGGGATTCAGTACAAGAGGGCGGAGATCCAGGCAGCGTCGGTGCGGTTCGTCGGCACGACCGCCATCGTGCTGAACACGATTCGTCTGGTGGCCATCGTCGGCGGCAACGAGGTCACGAATCCCTTCGAGGTCACGGAAGTGTACGTGCGGCAGAAGGGTACCTGGATGTTGGCCTCGCTCTCATTCACCAGGCTCTTGAGATAGTCGTCCATCGTCTCATTCGCCGATCGGGCCTGCGGTCGACGGATACCGGCGAGGCTCACCGCGTCGCGAGCGAATCGCCCGTCCGTGTTCCGAACTGCACGCCGGAGGTACGGCGCGACGATCGTCCCGGCGACATGCGCGGAGACGGTCGGCGTCCCGGCGGCGTTTGGCCGCGCGCACACCCCGGCGCTTTGCTCGCTGCCACCCGCCGCCGGTGCGGCACGGCTTCTACGTGCTGCGGGCGCGTCGCCGCCGGGTACCCATGCCCGAGGCGTTTGCCGACGTGGACACGCCGGAGGACCGCGCTCGCCTGCACGTGTGTGAGATCTGAGCCCGAATGCGAGTCGTGAGCGCCGCGGGGCGGGCTCCCGACCGATGCCCGACGCAGCCACAGGTCCGAGGGGCAACAGGACCCCTGCGAATGCCGCTGACTATCACTCGACGGAGGCCCACATGAAGCGGATCGCCACGACGATCCTGTCGCTGTCGCTGTTCGCGTCGACGCTCGCGTACGCCCAAACGCGCGGCGGGCGCGCGTCGAACGCGCGGGCCCCCGCGGCGCAGGACTCCGGGCGGATCGTCGTCTCGCGCGCGGGCTCCCGTCCGTCGGCCCAGGCGCCGGTGACGAACTTCACCGGCGTGGCCCGCGTCGAGATGCTGTTCGGCGCGACGGACGCGGCGCGCGCCGCCGGCGGCTCCGTGACCTTCGAGGCCGGTGCGCGCACCGCGTGGCACACGCACCCGCGCGGCCAAACGCTGATCGTCACGGCGGGCACCGGCCGGGTGCAGCGCTGGGGTGGCCCCGTGGAGGAGATCCGTCCGGGCGACGTCGTTCGGATCCCGCCCGGCGTGAAGCACTGGCACGGCGCGGCGCCGAACGCTGCGATGACGCACATCGCCATCACGGAGCACCTGGACGGCCGGAGCGTCGACTGGCTCGAGCAGGTGAGCGACGCGCAGTACGGCGCGCCCGCCGGCACGCAGCAGCCGTCCGCCGCTCCCGCGCGTGGTGCCGCGGTGGGCGCCGAGCCGACGCCGGCGCAGCGATTGATGGGCGACATCGCGCCCAAGCTGGCGCAACTCACCGACAGCGTGCTGTTCGGCGACGTCTGGGCGCGGCCGGGGCTCTCCCAGCGAGATCGCAGCCTCGTGACCGTCAGCGCGCTGATCGCGATGAACCGTCCCGACCAGCTCCGGTCGCACCTCGCGAGGGCGCGCGCGAACGGCGTGACGCAGGAGGAGGCGGTCGAGGCCATCACCCACCTGGCGTTCTATGCCGGCTGGCCCAGCGCGGTGACGGCGGTGGGCGTGGCGAGGGAAGTGTACCAGCAGCGCTGACAAGTCAGGAGAGATCATCGTGAAGACCACGGGTAGACTCATCGCGCTCTGGCTGGCTGGCGCCGCCGTCGTCGGCTCGGCGTGCGCGAGGGTGCAGGGCGGCGCGACCGGCGCGACCGGCGCGACGACCGGGCCCCTCGTGATCCAGGAGCAGGGGAGCTTCCTGGTGGGCGGGAGCGTCGTCAGGGCGCCCGGCACCTTCGACCCCATCGCGCAGGGCGCGTACACCCCGACGCCCGACCCGCGGGGCCAGACGCTGCACGGCGACCACGCGTACGTCTTCTACCAGGTGCCGGCGAACGCGCGCCGCCTCCCCCTCGTCTTCTGGCACGGCCACGGCCAGTCGGCGAAGACGTGGGACACTACGCCCGACGGGCGCGAGGGGTTCCAGACCCTCTTCCTCCGCCGGGGCTATCCGGTCTACCTGCTCGACCAGCCCCGGCGCGGCCGCGCGGCGCGCGGCACGGTGGGCGGCACCGTGCCCGCCACGCCCGACGAGCAGATGTGGTTCGGGATCTTCCGCCTCGGCGTCTGGCCCACGCTCTACCCGGGCGTGCAGTTCTCGCGCGACTCGTCGGCGCTGAACCAGTTCTTCCGGCAGGCGGTGCCGAACACCGGGCCGTACGACGCCGCGGTGTACACGAGCGCGGCCGCCGCGCTGTTCGAGCGGATCGGGCCGGGCGTCCTGGTCACGCACTCGGCCAGCGGCACGCTCGGGTGGCGCACCGCGATCAAGAGCCGGAACGTCCGCGCGATCGTGTCCTACGAGCCGGGCGGGGACTTCGTCTTCCCCGAGGGCGAGGCGCCCGCGCCGACGGCGCTGCGGGGCGGCGCCTTCACGCCGCCCACGATCCCGCTGTCGGACTTCATGCAGCTCACGAAGGTCCCCATCGTGGTCTACTACGGCGACAACATCCCGGAGCAGCCGACCACGAACCCGGGCCAGGACCAGTGGCGCGTCTTCCGCGCCCTGGCGAGGCAGTGGCGGGACGCCGTGAACCGGCACGGCGGGGACGTCACGCTCGTCGAGCTGCCGTCCGTTGGGATCCGCGGCAACACGCACTTCCCGATGTCCGACCTGAACAACGTCCAGGTCGCCGATCATCTGTCCGCCTGGCTGCGGCAAAAGGGGCTGGACCGGGAGCGGTGACGGGTGTCAGGCCCGGGGCCGCTGCGTGCGTCCGCGCGGGGTGCGGCCCGCGTGCCGCCACTGCCTCAGGTGCTGGATGAGCGCCCGCAGCGCCGGCAGGCGTCGCCGGCGCTGCGGGTAGTAGAGGTAGTAGCCGGGGAAGGGCTCGCAGAACTCCTTCAGCACCGACACGAGCTCGCCGCGCGCGACCTCCTCGTGCACGTGCCGGTCGAGCGCGAGCGTCACTCCCACGCCCGCGAGCACGAGGCGCCGGTTGAGCGCCCCGTCGGTCGAGAGCACCCGCGCCGGCACGGCGACGGTGAAGTCGCGCCCGTTCTCGGTGAACTCCCACCGGTAGGGCGGGGCGCCGGGCGTCGGGTGCCAGTTGAGGCAGTCGTGCTCGACGAGCTCCCGCGGGTGCCTCGGCTTCCCGCGCCGCGCGAAGTACGACGGCGCGCCGACCACGGCGAAGCGGACGTCGCCGGTGACGGGGACGGCGATCATGTCCTTGTCGATCACCTCGCCGAGCTGGATCCCCGCGTCGTAGCCCTCCGCGACGATGTCGACGGGGGCGTCGCTCGCCGCGAAGTCGAGTTGCACGTGCGGGTGCGCCGCGAGGAACTCGGCGACGAGGGAGTCGCCGATCACCGCCGCGGCGTTGACCGAGGTGTGCAGGCGGAGCACCCCGCGCGGCTCGTCGCCGAGCTCGCCCATCGCGTCCACGGCGGACCGCACCTCGTCGATCGCGGGGCGCACGGCGGCGTAGAGCCGTTCGCCGGCCTCGGTGAGCCGCACGCTGCGCGTGGTGCGCTGCAGCAGCGTGACGCCGAGCCGCTCCTCGAGCCGCCGCAACGCTTGGCTCACCGCGGAGCCCGTCACGCCGAGTCGCTCCGCCGCGGCGCGGAAGCCCTTTGCGTCCGCCACGGCGACGAACATCTCCATCGCGTCGAGGTCCCGGCTCATTGAGTAGTGGAGCTACGCAGCCCGAGTAGCTCTGTCAAGTAGATCGAGCAGTCCGGGGGCGCTTGATTCCCTGCGTGCCCCGCATCGAGACGGAGTGACGGCGAGCACGAACTGGAGACCGAGCACGACCGCGATCCTCGCGATCCCGCAGCCCAGCGCGGCGTGCCCGGCCCGGGCGTGATGTGTCCCGGCAGGGTCGCGCGGGACGTGTCAACGAATCAAGAGGAGTCTCGAACGTGAACACCGACACCACGAACATCGCGGGCAAGGTCGTCGTCATCACCGGCGCCAGCAGCGGCCTCGGCGAGGCAGCCGCCCGCTACCTCAGCGAGCGCGGCGCGATCGTCGTGCTCGGCGCTCGGCGGGTCGAGCGCATCGAGGCGTTGGCTGCGGAGATCACTGGGAACGGCGGGCAGGCGCTTGCCCTCGCCACCGACGTCACCGACGCCGCGCAGGTGCAGGCGCTGGTCGACGCCGCCGTCGAACGGTTCGGCCGCATCGACGTCATGCTCAACAACGCCGGGCTGATGCCCCATTCGCCACTCGAGCGCCGCAAGATCGCCGACTGGGACCGCACGATCGACGTCAACATCAAGGGCGTCCTGTACGGCATCGCGGCCGCGCTGCCCTACATGCAGAAGCAGAGCGGCGGCCACTTCATCAACGTGTCGTCCGTCGCCGGCCATAAGGTCGGTCCGGCGGGCGCGGTCTACTCGGCGACCAAGACCGCAGTGCGCGTGATCTCCGAAGGGCTGCGCCAGGAAGTGAAGCCCTGGAACATCCGCACGACGATCATCTCGCCGGGGGCGGTGGCGACGGAGCTGCCGCAGAGCATCACGGAGCCGGACATCGCCCAGGGCATCGGCCAGTTCTACGAAGAGTACGCCATCCCCGCCGACGCGTTCGCGCGAGCCGTCGCGTTCGCGATCAGCCAGCCCGAGGACGTGGACATCGACGAGATCCTCTTCCGGCCCACCCGGCAGGAGTTGTGAGCCCAAACCACCCGAACGGAAACGAGACGCGATGCCCAGCACCATCCGCTATCCTCGCATTACGCTGAACAACGGCGTCGAGCTGCCCGCCCTCGGGCTCGGCGTCTTCCAGAGCCCCCCGGCCGAGACCGTCACCGCCGTGGAGGCGGCCCTCACGGCCGGCTACCGGCTGATCGACACCGCGGCCGCGTACTTCAACGAGCGTGAGGTCGGCAAGGGCCTCCGTCGCTCCGGCATCCCCCGCGACGAGGTGTTCATCGAGACGAAGGTCTGGATCAGCGACTACGGCTACGACGCCACGCTGCACGCCTTCGACAAGAGCGCCCGCAAGCTCGGCGTCGACCAGCTGGACCTGCTGCTCCTGCACCAGCCGCTGTCCTCGGCCTTCGACCGCACCCTCGCCGCCTACCGCGCGCTCGAGACGCTCCTCGCGGACGGCAAGGTCCGCGCGATCGGCGTGAGCAACTCCATGCCCCAGCACCTCGACCGCCTGCTGGCCGCGGCGTCCGTCGTGCCCGCCGTGAATCAGGTCGAGGTGCACCCGTACTTCCAGCAGACCGCGCTGCAGCGCGTGCACGCGGCGCACGGCATCGCGACCCAAGCCTGGTCGCCCATCGGCGGCGTCGTCGCCTACGGGGGCCGCGAGAAGACCACGTTCGACGACCCGACGCTGCTCGAGATCGCGCGCCAGTGCGGCAAGTCGGCCGCCCAGGTGATGCTCCGCTGGCATCTGCAGAAGGGCCGCTCCGCGATCCCGAAGTCGGTCAAGCCCGAGCGCATCGCCGCGAACTTCGACGTCTTCGACTTCGAGCTCACCGGCGAGCAGGTCGCCGCCATCGACGCGCTCGACACCGGGGTGCGCGGCGGACCGGACCCCGACAGCATCACGCTCGACAACTACGGCGTGCCGATCCCCGAGGCGTGAGACGGCTCGAGTGCCTCACCACGGCGTCGCGATCGCATCGGTCGTGATCCGCGTCGAAGGTTGAGAATCCGCATTCCAACGAGAGGACGTCTGGACATGGCAGCAGAACGCAGAAACGAGATCGGACGACGCTCCTTCCTGCTGTCGGCGGGAAGCCTGGCCGCCTCGCCGCTCCTGGGCGGCATTGCGGCACGGGCCTTCGCGCAGGCGGGCGCGTCGAGCAGGACACCCGCGCCCGCGGCGCCGGGGCGCCGCCGCCTCGGCAAGCTCGAAGTCTCAAGCGTGGGGCTCGGCGTCCAGAACATGAGCCGCACCTACCAGACCACCATCCCGAGCCGGCCCGAGATGATCAACATCATCCAGGCAGCCTTCGACCGGGGCGGCGCCTTCTTCGACGCGGCCGAGGCGTACGGCCCGCACGAGGTCGAGCGTATTCTCGGCGAGGGCGTCGCGCCGTTCCGAGACAAGGTCGCGATCACCTCCAAGTTCGGCTGGAACATCGATCTTGAGACCGGCGAGCGCCGCCCAGGACTCAATAGCCGCCCGGCCCACATCAAGTTGGCCGTCGAGGGCATGCTCAAGCGGCTCCGGACCGACCGCATCGACCTCCTCTACCAGCACCGGGTCGACCCGC
>Ga0307415_100001786_pt1 | contig 10532 bp, 7 predicted proteins | sample DK1Cmetagenome_FD_204524 | JGI IMG/M metagenome (GOLD analysis project Ga0307415, IMG submission 204524) | Maize rhizosphere microbial communities from greenhouse at UC Davis, California, United States - DK15-C-2 | ecosystem: Host-associated > Plants > Roots > Rhizosphere > Soil | place: USA...
CTGCACCGTCAGTGAGCCGCTCGACGCGGACGATGCGGGGGTCCGGTCGGGAGCGCCCCACGACACTCGGCGTGGGGCCCTCCTCCAGGCCGTCCTGCCTCAGTGCACCGCACCAGGCAGCCAGTAGAACGCCAGCGCCAGGATCGAGTACACCCCGAGGAGCTGCACGCCCTCCATCCAGTTCGACTCGCCGTCCTGGGCCACGATCGACATGATCCACACCGAGATCCCGACTGCCACGACTTCGAGGGTCGTAAAGAGCAGATCCATGGGGCGCGGCGCGAGGAAGTAGCTCAGGAACACGAGCACTGGGGCGACGAAGAGCGCGACCTGGATCGACGAGCCGACGGCGATGGTGATCGCAGCGTCCATCTTGTTCTGGGCCGCCATGAGGATGGCCGACGAGTGCTCGGCCGCGTTCCCGATGAGCGCGACCAGGATCACGCCCACGAACACCTCGTTCATCCCGAAGGCCTGGGCCGTGTGCTCCACGGCGCCCACCAGCATCTCGCTCATCACCGCGACCCCCGCCGTGGCCGCGAGCAGCAACAGGACGGCCCGACCCGTCGATGCGCCGGCAGGCGTGAGCCGGTCCGTGTGCGCGCCGGCCTCGCCCACGTACAGGTGGCGGTGCGTGCGAAGCGTGAAGTAGAGGCTCAAGGCGTAGGTGATGATGAGCACCACCGAGATCTCGAGGCTCAGCGTGCGCTCCGTGGCGGCGCCGCTCGCCCCGCCCACCAGGTGGAAGACCGCGGGAACGAGCAGTGAGATTGCGCTCAGCACGAGCAGCGTCGAGCTCAGAGACGCCGCGGTGGGGTTGAACTGCTGGCGCTCGTACTTCACGCCGCCCCACAGCGCGGAGGCCCCGAATACGAGCAGGATGTTGCCGATGATCGACCCGGTTATCGACGCCTTCACCAAATCGAACAGGCCGGCGCGGAGGGCCACGATGGCGATGATGAGCTCTGCCGCGTTGCCGAAGGTCGCGTTGAGCAGCCCCCCCGCGCCCTCGCCGAGGCGCTCCGCCAACTGCTCCGTGGCACGCCCCATGAACGCGGCCAGCGGGATGATCGCCGCGGCCGAGCTGAGAAAGACGGCTAGGGGACTGGCATGTACCACATACTCCAGCACCAACGCCACCGGGAAGAAGACGAGCAGCACGTAGGGCCAGTGCTCGGCGAGGTCGAAGCGAGCCATGTGGTGCAGAGCCGGGGATGAGGGGTGCGGCCGACGGAGCCAGGAAAGTAGTGGAATCGCAAAGACACTACCAACGCGGCTGCCCGCCGTCTGCTATCGCGCCGTTGCTCCGCGCGTGTCGCTAGATTTCGCCGCGGAGGCGAACGCGCCGCGCCTTACGACGGGCCGCGGGCGATGCGAGCCGGATCAGGCGAACGGGAGCAGGGAGCGATGGGCGCGCGCACGAGCAGGGTGGCCGGCACGGCCGGCCGCCGAACGTTTTCGACGGTATATGGAGTGGACTTCAGCGGAGCGCGCCTCGCCGGCCGCACCACGTGGATTGCGCGGACCGAGCTGCGCGGCCGCGGGGCCGGGCGTCGACTCGAGCTCGTCGAGCTGACGAGCCTCGAGCGACTCTGCGGGAGCGCCGACCGCGACGCCGCGCTCACCCACCTGGTGGCCGCCATCGGGCAGTCGCGCGACGCGCTCTGGGCGATCGGGGCGCCCTTCGGGCTCCCGATCGAGGTGCTCGACGGCGGCATGACCTGGCCGCAGCTGCTACGCTTCGTGCGCCGATGGGAGCACGACGGGTACGATCTGGGCCTCTGGGCGCTCGATCGGGCCCGGGCGCTCGGCGGTCCGCAGCACATCTACCGCGCCACGGACCGCGAGGCCAGAGCTCCCTTCGACGCGTACCACTACCGGATCATCTACCAGACCTACCACAGCATGCGCGACGTGCTGTGGCCGCTGGCGCGGGTTCGGGAGACCGCGATCCTGCCCTTCCAGTACCGCCGGCTGCACGGCGCCCGCCGGGTGGTGGTAGAGACGTGCCAGAGCTCGACGCTGAAGCGGCTCGGGCTCCCCCACCAGAACTACAAACAGCCCGAAGGTGGCGCGCTCACTCCCGTTCGCCGTCGGACGCGCCGGGCGATCCTCGCCGGCCTCGCGCCGCACGTCGAGATCGGCGCGGCGCACCGGCGGGTGATCGCCCGGGACGGCGGCGGCGACGCGCTCGACGCCGTGATCGCCGCCGTCGGCGCGCGCGCGAGCTGGCAGGCGACCGACCACGCCGCCATCGCCCGGCACGCGCGGTATCGGCGGGAAGGGTTTCTCTACGTCTGACGCGCGGCGCTCGCCTCGGGCGGTCGCGGCGGGCCCCCGCGCCGTGCATATTCCCGCCCGCGTTCCCCCGTGGCGCTGCCGGCCGAGTGGGCTGCCACCATGCTCCATCCGACGACTACCACATGCCCGTAATACCTGTCCCCTCCCCTTGGGTCGGGGTCATCATGGGGAGCACGAGCGATTACGAGTACCTCGCCCCCGCTGGCGAGCTGCTCGCCGAGTTCGGCGTGCCGTACGAGATGCGCGTCGTCTCCGCCCACCGCACGCCGGACTGGATGTTCCAGTACGCCGAGGAGGCGGAGGGGCGTGGGCTCGAGGTCCTGATCGCTGGCGCGGGCGGCGCCGCGCACTTGCCCGGAATGGTCGCCGCGAAGACGCTCCTCCCCGTGCTCGGCGTGCCGGTGCCGGCCACCATGTTGAACGGCGTCGACGCGCTCATGTCGATCGTGCAGATGCCGCGCGGCGTGCCCGTCGGCACCCTCGCCATCGGGAAGCCCGGCGCCGCGAACGCGGGCATTCTCGCCGCGGAGATCGTCTCGCTCAGGCACCCCGAGGTCCGGGAACGGCTCCGCGCCTGGCGCGCCGCGCGGCGGGACGAGGTGCTCGGCCAGACGCTGCCCGCCCCGCGGGCCCCCGGTGCCTAACACATGCCCGTGCTACCCGGCGCGACCATCGGATTTCTCGGGGGCGGCCAGCTCGGGCGCATGGCCGCGATGGCGGCGCGCTCGCTCGGTTACGACGTCCAGGTGCTCGATCCCGACCCCGCCTGCCCCGCCCGCGGCGTCGCCTCGCGCACGATCACCGCGCCGTTCGACGACGCGCGGGCGGCCGCCCAGCTCGCGGGCGGCTGCGACGTGGTGACGCTCGAGATCGAGCAGATCGCGCCGGCGAGTCTCGACGCCGTCGGACGCGACCGCCCGCTCCGCCCCGGGCGCGACGCCGTGTACGTCGTGCAGGACCGCGCGCGGCAGAAGAACTGGCTCCGCGATGCCGGTTTCCCTGTCGGCGCGTACCGGGTGGCGGAGTCGGCGGCCGACGTCGCCGCCGCGGTCGGGGCGTTCGGCTCGAGCATCGCCAAGGCTACCACCGGAGGCTACGACGGGCGCGGGCAGGTGCGCCTCGCCGACCCCGCCGAGGCGGAGCAGGCGTGGGCGTCGCTCGGGGCGCGGCGCTGCGTCGTCGAGCAGCACCTCGAAGTCCGTCAAGAGATCTCGGTGCTCACCGCGCGCCGGCCGGGCGGCGAGACGGCGGTGTTCCCGCCAGCCCTCAACCATCACGACCACGGCATTCTCACCTGGTCGGCGCTCCCGGCACCGATCGCACCCGACCTGACCGCCCGCGCCGTAGAGCTGGGGCGCGCCGTCACGGTGGCCCTCGACGTCGTGGGGTTGCTCGCCGTCGAGATGTTCGTGCTCGACGGCGGGACGCTGCTCGTGAACGAGCTCGCGCCGCGGCCGCACAACACCTTTCACACCACGGAGCGCGCGTGCGAGACGAGCCAGTTCGAGCAACTCGTACGCGCCGTCTGCGACCTGCCACTCGGCGCTACCGAGACCGTGCGGCCCGGCGCGATCGTGAATCTTCTCGGTGACTTGTGGCGCCACGGCGAGCCCCCGCGCTTCGCTCGCGCGCTCGAGGTGCCGGGCATCCGCCTCCACCTCTACGGCAAAGCCTCGGCGCGCCCGGGCCGCAAGATGGGCCACCTGTCCGCCCTGGCGGCCTCGCCCGAAGCGGCGCGAGACCTCGTGTTGGAGGCGTTCGGGAGACTGTGAAGGCCGAGAAGGCCGAGTGAAGAGTGGCGGGTGGAGAGTGGCGAGCGCTGCGGAGGCTCGCCACTCTCCACCCGCCACTCTTCACTGGCATTAGCTCGGCGTCGCCGCCTCGCGGAGGCCGTTCGGCGTCGTGCCTCCGGCGCCGGCCTCGGCCAGGCGCTCGCGCTCCGCGCTCTTCCGGCGCCGCTTCGCGTCGTACATCGCGGCGTCGGCCTGGGCCATCAGGTCGTCGATGAGCACCGGGTGCCGCGGGTCGTATATGGCGACGCCCAGGCTCATCTCGAGCCGGTAGGCCCGCGCGCGCTGGGCGTTGGCGCGGGCGAGATTCTCCGTCAACCGATCCTGCCACACGCGACCCGTCGGCCGAGACGTCTCGAGCGCGAGCACCGCGAACTCGTCGCCGCCCAGGCGCGCCAGCACGTCCGATTCGCGGAAGGTCTGTCGCAGCATCTCCGCGGTATCCGCGAGCGCGGTGTCCCCTTCCCGGTGGCCGTACGTGTCGTTGATCTGCTTCAGTCCGTCCAGGTCGAGGAAAATGTGCAGCATCCGTCGTCGCAGGCGGTTCGCGAGCTTCTCGTGCTGGCGGGCGAGCGTGAAGAAGCCGCGCCGGTTGTAGAGCCCGGTGAGCTGGTCGATGAGGGACATCCCCCGCAGCGTGTTCTGCACCTTCTGCCGCTCGACGGCGCACCGCACGGCGCGCGTCAGGCCGGCCGGGTCGAGCTGCCCCTCCACCAGGTAGTCCTGCGCGCCCTCGCGCACCGCCTGTACCGCAATCACGTCGTCGGTGCGGGTTCCGACCACGAGCACCGGCGTATCGGGCGACACCTCGTGTACCCGCGCGACCGCGTCCAGCCCGCGGTTTCGCTGCGGCGACAGCTCCAGCAACACTGCGTCGAACCGCTGCACACTGAGGCAGCGCACCGCCTCCGTCACCCGGTTGGCCACGACGGGCTCATTGAATGCCCCGCCGCGCCCGTCCGCGGAAACCGGCACCAATCCCCGCGGGTCGCGCCCCTGATCGGTCACCAGCAATAATTTGAGCGGCGCCTCGCGGCTGACCTCGCGGTCCGGCGCGACGTCGCCGGCACGCCGGCTTGGCCGATCCGAGTCGGCCGGGTGGCCGGCGAGCCCGAGCCGGCGGCCGGCCACGGCGTGTTCCGCGCCGTGCCGGAATGGCGACGGACGCGTTGCGTCCACCTCGCCACGGCGCAGCACTCCGTAAAACTGTGTGAGCAGCCGCGGGTCGAAGGTACGCCCCGCCTCGCCGGCCATCAGGACGAGTGCGCTCTCCCGGGTGTGCGCCGGCCGATAGCTTCGCTCCGACGTGAGCGCGTCGTACACGTTGGCGATGCACAGGATGCGCGCCGCGAGCGGGATCTCCTCCCCCTTGAGCCCGTCCGGGTAGCCGCTTCCGTCCCAGCGCTCGTGGTGGTGGAGCACCATCGGCCGAATGTCCCACGGGAAGTCGATGTCGGCCAGGAGCTCGGCGGCGGTCACCGGGTGGCGCTGCAGAAGCTTGCGCTCGTCATCGGTGAGCGGCGCCGGCTTGCTCAGCACCTCGTACGGCACCGCGAGCTTGCCCACGTCGTGGAGCAGTGCCCCGAGCCGAAACCAGAGCAGGACGGATTCGTCCATGCCCGCGGCTCGAGCAAGCGCGCAGGCGTATTCCGCCACCCGCTCCGAGTGGCCGGCCCAGGACGGATGCTTCGCCTCGACCGACTCACCCCAGCGACGCACGATGGCCAGATAGCTGCTTTCCACGAGCGCGGCGCGGCGGTCCACGTCGGCCAGGTCGCGACGGGCCCGGAGCTGCGCGAACAGTCCGTGCGCCCGGTTGAGCCGCTGCAGCGTCTCCGTGTACCGGTCCTGCGCGCGGTATAGCTCGGCTTCCTCACGCGCCGTCTCCGCCGCGAGCAGGAGGTCCTCGCGCTCCTCGGCGATCGCCCGCGCGCGCGCCAGGTAGGCCTCGGCGTCCGCATAGCGGCGCCGTTCGCGCATGACGACCCCATAGTGTCGGCAGACCTCCCCCAAAGCGCGCTGGTTGCCAGACGCTTCGGCGAGCCGGTAGGCGGCGTCGCAGGCCTCCAGCGCCCTGCCGAACTGGCGCCGCGCGATCCAGAGCTCGGCCCGGTCGGCCTCGGCCACGGCTTCCCCCGTGACGTCGCCGCTGCGCCGGCACCACGCCACGGCCTCCTCGAATGCGCGCTCCGCCGCCCGCCAGCGCCGGAGGTCCGTGTAGACCATGCCCAGGTTCGTGAGCAGCGGGCCGACGTAGTCGTCCAGGCCGAGCGCCCGGTACTGGGCGAGGCTCGCCCGATAGTGCTTGAGCGCCGAGCGGAAGTCGCCGCGGATGTTGGCAATGGTCCCCAGGTTTTGCGAGATCATGGCCAGGAGCTGTGGCTCGTGCGCTCCGCGCGCCCGCTCTCGCGCGTCCACGTAGAGCCGCTCGGCAATGTCCAATTGGCCGCGCCGCTGGAAGGCGATCGCCTTCAGGTTGATGGCGTGCGCGATCCCCGACCGGTCACCGTTCACCGACGCCGCGGCGAGCGCTGCCTCGCAGCAATCGAGTGCGGCGTCGAGGTCGCCGTCTTCCACGTACGTGCGCCCGATCCAGCGGATGAGGGCGGCCGCCGCCAGGGCGTGCTCGGTGGAGTCGAGGCGCTTCAGCGCCTCCTCGTACCCCTCGCGCGCGGCGCGGCGCTGCGACTGCCGCTCCGCGGCCTGAGCGTCGGCGATCAGCGCCTGGATGTCGGGCGAGAGGCGGGCAAACCGGGACGTCACCATCAAGACCCTCCGCCCGGCGTCGGCCGGGTGGCAGGCCGCACCCTCGAGGGGTGCGATGCTGCGGTCAAGGAGCTGGAGAACGACACGTAGGGTAGCCTCCGGCACCCCGCGGACTGCGCGGTGCAAGTGGGCAGGCGACCGCCGGGCGGTCTAGCAGACGCGACGATGGACGGAGCGTTGGGCAGCCAACCCACTCGCCCTCGGAGGCACGGCGGGTGCCCGGACCATCGCTGGCTGCCGCGAATTCGCTGGCGAGCGGAGCCGCGGAGCCGAAGACCGGCGCGAGAAGAGACAACAGTAAGCACTCATGGTCGGTGGCGGGAGCGCCACCGGGCCTGTGTCTACTTCTTCCGGCCCGAGGCGAGCTGGTAGCCCGAGAAGTGAAGCACCTCGAACGACGCTACCCTGCCCCTGGCGTCCAGTTGCACCGGCAGCACTTCGTCGGCGTCGACCGCGCCGTCGGCCCTATCGTCGAATCCTGTAGCGACGTAGGTCGCGACCAGCGCGCGCCGAAGTGCGGCGTCGCTCGCCGCCGATGTGCCGCTGAGCAACTGCTCGACGAGCACCGGACGGGCAAAGACGAGCCCGTGGGGCTCGAACTCATACGCCACCCGCCGCGCCGACGCCGTGCGGACCGTCACATCCACCGGCTCGGTGACCGCACCTGCGGGGAACGTGACGCGCAGGCCGGCGGACGGCAGGGCGATCACGCCACCATCGATCGTGACGCGTGCCGTGACGGCGGGCCCGGCAGGCACGGGAACCAAGCGGGGGAGTACCACGGCCTGGAACCCGGCCGATGCGCCTACGGCCCTACGTACGGCTGGCGCTGGGCCCGCGGGGTTGGAGTTGTCGCACGCCGCGGCAGTGAGCGCGAGGGTCAACGAGAGCGCGCACCGCGCGCCGGAGGGGGTCCTGATCACTCTGTTCTCCTCAACACCAACGGTGCGTAGGCAGCCATGGGCGCAGCGTCGCGCTTTTCGGTCCGACGACTGGCGCCCTCCCTGCGTAACATCCGCAACCGGTCATTCTTTTCATTCTTCGAACCGTCACCCCGCCGCCCATGAACGTCCTCGTCCTCAACGCGGGATCTTCCACGCTCAAGTTCCAGCTCATCCGGACGGATCAGGATCGACTTGCCGCCAACACCGATGAAAAGCTCGCCCGGGGAGCCATCGAGCGAATCGGCGGGGAGGCGGTCGTATCGATCCGGGCTGGTGAAGGACCGCCGGTCCGTGGGACGGCGTCACTCCGGGACATGCGCGCCGCGGTGGAATACGCCATCGCCCACATGGCCGGACCCGATTCGGCGGTGCCGATCACGAGCGTCGGCGAGGTGCAGGCGGTCGGCCACCGGGTGGTGCACGGCGGCGAGCGGTTCCAACGCTCGGCGCTCATTACCGACGAGGTGCTCAAGGGGATCGAGGACACGATCGACCTCGCGCCGCTCCACAACCCGCACAACTTACGGGGAATTCAGGCAGTGCGCGCGGTGCTCGGGCCGGGCGTCCCGCAGGTCGCGGTCTTCGACACGGCGTTCCACCATACCATTCCGGAGCAGGCTTTCCTCTACGCACTCCCCTACCAGCTCTACCGGCGGCACAAGGTCCGCCGGTACGGCTTCCACGGCACGTCGCACCGCTACGTGGCCCACCGCTACCGCCAGCTCACTGGCACACCCCGAGACGCCACGAGGCTGGTCACCCTGCACCTGGGCAACGGTTGTTCGGCGTGCGCGATCAGTGGCGGCAATTCAGTGGACACGTCGATGGGATTCACGCCCCTCGAGGGGCTCGTGATGGGGACCCGCTCCGGTGACATCGACCCGGCGATCCTGGACTACATCGGCTCCAAGGAAGGACTGAGCCTCCCCGAGCTGGAGGCGCTCTTGAACAAGCAGAGCGGACTGCTGGGCATTTCCGGGCTGACGAACGACGTACGCGAGCTGCTTGCCGAAGCGGACGAGCACGCCGACCGGCGCGCCCGCCTCGCCCTCGACGTGTTCTGCTACCGCGCGCGAAAGTACGTCGGGGCGTACCTCGCGGCGCTCGGCGGCGCGGACGCCGTCGTCTTCGCCGGAGGAATCGGGGAGAACGCTCCCGTGATCCGCGCGCGGATCTGCGAGGGCCTCCAGTGGCTCGGCCTGGAACTGGACCCGGCCCGGAACGCCGAGATGGTCGGCGGTCGCGAGGGGCGCATCGCGACGGACGCCTCGCGGCTCGCCGCGTGGGTGATCCCTACCGACGAGGAGCTCCTGATCGCGCGGGACACCTTCCGGGTTGTCGCCGGCCTGAAGTCTCGGTACTGATGGTGATCGCCGCGCCGGAGCGCTCGGCCACCCGCGGTGCGAGCACTCCGGGGACACGTCGCCTGACCAGCGCGTACTCCACGTCCTAACGGGCCTTTGATGCGAACGCACGCCTCACCAGCAGGCACCTTCTCGGAGGTCACCGGCGGCGACTTCCGCGCGGATGAACCACGGGGCCGTTCGGAACCGACGACTCTCACCGCCGCGACGCTCCTCGGCCTCGTCGCCTTCGCCGCGCTCCTCCATCTCCCGTTTCAGATGGGTGGCCTCAGCGGAGAACCCGACACCGCGCGCCTCGTGAACGACGCGATCGTCTGGGAGCAGACGGGAGTGCGCATCGCTGCGCTCTCGGGGTACAGGTATTACACGAGCCCAGGATACATCTGGCTCGTCAAGGAACTGCTGCCGCTGTCCCGAAGCGCCGGGGTACCGATCGCGTTCTACCTCAATGTGATCAACACCACGGTCGCGTTGTTGATCGTGATCCCGATGTACCTGCTGTTCCGGCGCCTCGGCGGCCATACGGCCGCCCTGATCGGGACCCTGCTGCTGTCGGTCATTCCCTCGTTCTGGCTGGGAGGCTTGTACGGATTTCCGGCGCTCCCGGCAATGGCATCTCTGGTAGGTGCACTCTGGCTGTTCGACCGATGGCTGGTGGAGGGTAGCGCGCGCGCCCCCGCGCCCGCGCTCGTCGGCGTGGCCTTGTGCCTCACGGCGACCCTCCTCCTCAAGGCGGACTTCTACCTGAGCGCGGGCGCGCTCTGGGGCCTGCTCTGGTTCCGACGACAGCTGTCGTGGCGAAACGCGGCGATTCTCTGCGCCGTCGGAGGAGCTCCAGTCGCCATCCAGGCCGCGATCTCATCGAGTCTGCTGCAAGCCTCTCCCGACGTCGCGCGCTACATGGCGGGCTTTCGAGGCACGTTCGCCCCACGCCCAGGCGAGGTCTGGTCCCTGGGACACGTCGTGCAGCTGGTGAAGAGCATGGGCCTCCTCACCTGGCCTGTGTTCGGGGCTGGGTGCGTGGTGCTCGTCCGGCAGAAGCGCTACGCTCTGGTCGCGACCTTGCTGGTGTGGGCAATCATTCCGCTCGGGTTCTGGTGGGGCGTGCTAGGGGACAGCGCGCGGCACCACTCGCAGGCGAGTCCGCCGGTCGCGCTCGGGGTCGGGCTCTTGCTCGCCGACCCACGCTTGCGCGCCTCGTTGCGCTGGGCCGGTATCGCGACCGTCATGGCCATCAACTACTTCGCCTTCCAGCCGACCGGCAGTACTGTCACCATGAGCGGTAACCTCGCCGCCAGCGCGTCTCGGATCCGCGCCCGTATTGCACGGATTCACGCGGTCGCGCGCCAGTACGCGCAACTCCCGGA
>Ga0307415_100001787_pt1 | contig 10529 bp, 9 predicted proteins | sample DK1Cmetagenome_FD_204524 | JGI IMG/M metagenome (GOLD analysis project Ga0307415, IMG submission 204524) | Maize rhizosphere microbial communities from greenhouse at UC Davis, California, United States - DK15-C-2 | ecosystem: Host-associated > Plants > Roots > Rhizosphere > Soil | place: USA...
GAGATGGCCCGAACGCCCGGTCCCGTCAGGTTGCAATCGAACTCTTAACGCGGAGACCCACATGCTCACATCCAAGGGGACGTGCCTTTCGACGGCAGTGACCGGCATCCTCGCCGCAGCGGTGGCGATGCCGGCCATGGCGCAGAGCACGGAGATGGAGGAGATCATCGTCACCGCGCGCAAGCGTGACGAGTCCTTCCAGGACGTGCCGGTCACGGTAAACGTGTTCACGGAGACGCTGGTCGAGGACGCGGGCATCTATCGCCCCGCCGACTTCATCCAGATGGTCCCGAACATGACGCTGGTCGAGACCCAGAACGCGGGCAACGCATTCGTCGTCATCCGCGGCATCTCGCAGGCGCGCAACAGCGAACCGTCGGTCGCCGTGCAGGTGGACGGCGTGCTGCAGACAAATCCCGCCGAGTTCAACCAGGAGTTGTACGACATCCAGCAGATAGAGGTGCTGAAGGGACCCCAGGGCGCGCTCTACGGCCGCAATGCCATCGGCGGCGCGATAATCGTCACGACGCGCGATCCCGCCGACGAATTCGAAGCGACGGTGAAGGCCGGCTACGGCAACGAGAACTCGATCCGCGGCCAGCTCGGCGTCAGCGGCCCGCTCGGCGAAGCTGCCGGCTATCGCGCGACGATCAACTACTACGAGACCGACGGCTTCCTCCACAACGTGTTCCTGAACGATTCGGTGGACCCGGTCGAGAGTCTCTCCGCGCGTGCGCGCTTCGTGTTCGAGCCGACCGACAATTTCCGCGGCGACTTCCGCGTTGCGGTCGACGACCTGTCCACGCGCGCGCTCTATTTCGTGGTGCCGCGCGTCGACGAGGCCAACCCGTTCGGCGGCTACGTCGACGACGCGAACGACGTGGACGAGCCGATCCAGCTGGACAACCCGGGCATCAACGACCGCGACGTTTTCAACACCTCGCTCAAGCTCGACTTCGGGGTCGGCGATGGCACGCTCACTTCGGTCACGCACTACAACACGACCGAGGAGATACTGACCGGCGACGCGTTCGACTTCCGGCCGGCCGCCAACTCGCTGTTCAACGCGATCTTCGGCTTCGACCTGAACCAGAGCCAGTTCCTCGACATCGAGGCCTACAGCCAGGAGCTGCGCTACACGTCGCCGACCGAAGGCAAGTTCCGCTGGATCGCCGGCGCCTATTTCATCCATACCGATCGTTTCATCTCGACCGGCAACATGGTGGACACGGGAGCAGGCGTATTCCCCGTCTACCGTGAGCCCCGCTTCGGCGGCAACAACCCGAGCGCGACCTTCCTCGCCGATTCGCAGGACAACGACGCCTGGGCCGTGTTCGCAAACGCGACGATGGAGCTCGGCGAGAAGACCGAGCTCGACCTCGCGATCCGCTACGACGAGGACAAACGCGAGAACACGACCGAAACTCCCGAGGGTTTCCTGCCAGTCGGCACGCCGCCCGGCTCCAGCGGCCAGGTGCGCGAGCACACCTGGAGCGAGCCGCAGCCGAAGCTGACGCTGCGCTATGCGGCCTCGGACGCGCTGACTATCTACGGCGGCTGGAGCCGCGGCTTCAGGAGCGGCGGCTTCAACCAGACCGGCGTCGGTGCCGTCGCGGACGCGAGCGGGATCGCGGGCGTCAACGACCTGTTCGAGGCCGAAGTCGCCGAGACCACGGAAATCGGCTTCAAATCCGTGCTTGCCGGCGGCCAGCTCGCCTTCAACGGGGCCGCCTACTACACCGAGTCTGAGAACGGGTACTTCTTCGTGTTCCTCGCGGCAAACTCGACGCAGAACCTCGGGAACCTCGACGCACGCTACAAGGGCTTCGAGCTCGAAATGAACTGGAGCGCCACGGACGCCCTCAGTCTGTACGCAAGCTACGGATATACCGACAGCGATATCACGGGCATGGAAGACCCGTCGGTGATCGGCAACGAGGCGCCGCTCGTCTCGCATAACACCGCCAATGCCGGCTTCCAGTACGACGTGCCGGTCGGCGGGCTGGACCTGTCCTTCCGGGTCGACTACCGGTACACCGGCCGCACCTGGTGGGAGCCGTACAATACGACCTCGCGCGACCCGATCGATGTCGTCGACGGCCGCATTTCGCTCGGCGACGAACGTTGGACCGCGACGCTGTGGGGCAGGAACCTCACGGACGAGGAATACAACCAGGAATTCTCGCCGGGCGGGTTCCTGTTCAAGGCGCTGCCCCTGCGCTACGGCATCGAGTTCGAGTACAACTTCTGACCGGAGATGGACATGGCGACGAAGGCAACGCTCCCGAGCAGGCTGCACCACAACGCGTACGTCTCGCGCGACCTGGAGGCGACACGGAAGTTCTACGAGGACGTGATCGGCCTGCCGCTGCTCGCGACCTGGTGCGAGAAGGACGTGCTGTTCGGGGCCGAGCGCACCTACTGCCACTGCTTCTTCGGTCTCGGAGACGGCGGCGCGCTCGCCTTCTTCCAGTTCGCCGACCCGGGCGACGCCGAGCAGTTCGGGCCCAAGATGCCGTTCTCCCCCTTCCACCACATCGCGCTGCACGTGGACCGTGAGACGCAGGCCGGCATCGAGAAGCGGCTCAAGGAGGCCGGCTACCAGGAGCCGCAGTCCTTCGTGCTCGAGCACGGCTACTGCAGGTCCGTGTACGCGACCGACCCGAACGGCCTGATCGTCGAGTTCACGCTCGACCATCCGGCCGTCGAGAAGATCAACGCCGAGCGCCGCAAGGACGCGCACTCCGAGCTCAAGCGGTGGCTCGCGGGGGACCACCACTCGAACAACACCTATCGATGAGGGTCAGCAGCGAGCGCATCCTCACGACGCACGTCGGCAGCCTGCCGCGCTCGCAGGCGGTGACCGACGTCCTCTTCGCGCGCGAGCGGGGGGACATCTCCGACGCGCGCGCCGCGCGCGCGGTGATCAGTGACGCGGTTGCCGAGGTGGTGCGCCGGCAGGTCGACACCGGCGTCGACATCGTCAGCGACGGCGAAACCAGCAAGATCAGCTACGCGACCTACATCGCCGACCGATTCGCCGGCTTCGGCGGGGACACGCCGCGCGAGCCGGGGCAGGACCTCGTCGAGTTTCCCCGCTTCATGGCGAAGCTCGCGGCGAGCGGCGCGACGGCGAAGTACCGGCGCCCGCGCTGCGTCGGCGAGATCGCTCTCAAGGATGCGGGTCCATTGCACGAGGACCTGGGCAACTTCCGGCGGGCCGTGGACGCCGCGAGGCCAGCCGAGGCCTTCATGAACGCGGCGTCGCCCGGCGTGCTGGCACTGTTCCAGCCGAACGACTACTACCCGACCCAGGATGCCTACCTCGAGGCTCTGGGCAGTGCGATGCAGTCCGAGTACGAGGCCATCGTTGCGGCCGGCTTCCTGCTGCAGGTCGACGCGCCGGATTTCGGCATGGGCCGCCACACGATGTACCGCAGCGCGAGCGCGGAGGAGTACCTGAAAGCCGCGGCCCGCCACGTCGAGGTGCTGAACCACGCGCTGCGGAACCTCCCGGCGGACCGGCTGCGCATGCACATCTGCTGGGGAAACTACGAGGGGCCCCACCATCACGACATCCCCCTCGAGCAGCTGCTGCCGGTCGTGATCCGGGCGAGACCGCAGGCGCTGCTCTTCGAGGCCTCGAATCCGCGCCATGCCCACGAGTGGTCGGTATTCAAGCGCCAGAGAGTCCCCGACGACAAGATCCTCGTCCCCGGGGTGCTCAGCACGACGACCAACTACGTGGAGCACCCGGAGCTCGTCGCCGAGCGCATCCAGCGATTCGCCGACATCGTCGGCCGCGAGCGTGTCATTGCCGGCACGGACTGCGGGTTCGGCACCTTCGGGGGCTTCGGTCCGGTCGACCCGGACATCGTCTACCTGAAGCTCGGCTCGCTCGCGGAAGGCGCGCGCATCGCCAGCCGGCGACTCTGGAGGAACTGACTCAGGCGTCCGGCCGCAGGCCGAGCACACGCAGGCAGGCGTCTTCCTCGTCAAGCGGCGCACCGTTAGCGGTCACCGCATCGCGCCAGGCACGTCCCAGCGCCTCGTCGAGTGCCGCGTGCAGGGCCGCGCGCACCCGCTCGGCTGCCGGGCGGCGCCGCGACTGTCCGTGTCCCGCATGCGCGGACTCCGCCGCCACGGCGATCCGCGCCGCGAGCGCCAGGCGGCCGTCACGCGCGGCGAGCAGCGCCATCGTATCCAGTGCGAGATAGAGCTTGCCGAATCCGACGCGCCGCGCGAGTTCGAGCAGCTCGGCGCCGGCCGCGCGCGCCTCGTCGACTTCGCCCGCCAGAAGCAGTGCGCCGCAGAGCAGCACGAGCAGTTCCTGGCGCGTCTCGCGCCGGCCCGAGTGACGCAGGCTCATCGCCAGCGGCCGGGCGAGCTGGAGCGCGCCCGGGAGCGCGTCGCATGCTATGTCGAGCTCGACGATGTGGACGGTCGCCGCCAGTGCCTGCCGCTCGCTCGCGGCGAGCGCGTAATCGAGCGCGCGGCGGTAGGCCGCACGCGATTCGGTGAACCTGCCGGCGCTCGCGAGCAGCGCACCCTCCACGATCGCGCCGTGCGCGAGGAGCCGAGTGGGCCAGGACGGCTGCTGCAGGCGGCGCGCCGTCGCCAGCGCCCTGCCCGCTCCCTCGAGGTCGTCGCGCCAGTTCAGCGCGAGCTGCATCAAGGCATAGGCCTGGCCTCGCGCGTCGCCCGACTTCACGTACAGGCCGGCGGCAAGTTCCGCCGCATAGCGGGCGCGGTCGAACTGGCGCTCGGAATCGTAGGCGGCGACGGCCTCCCAGAAGCGCGCGAGGCGCGCCGGGTGGATCGCGTCGTTCAGGAGCGCTACGGCATCGGCGTGGGCTGCGCGGCCCTCCTCCTGCAGGTCGGCCTCGACGAACAGCGGCCAGGCCGAGGCGTAGAGCGCGACGGCCAGCGCCGGGTCGTTGCTTCGCGCCCATTCGAGCGCCGCCCGCACGTTGTCGAGCTCGGGCTCGTGCTCGTGCAGCCACAACGCTTCGTCGACGGACCAGTACGCTTCATAGGCCCGGTCGAGCAGCCGCAGCGTCGCCCGAGCCATGCCGCGGCTCGATTCGGCCGTGGCCCCGGTCGTCTCGAGCCGCGACCGCGCATAGCAGCGCGCGGTCTCGAGCAGCGAGAAGCGGGCCGGTTCCCCGGGCAGCATCGTCACCAGCGACCGGTCCACCAGCCGGCCAATGAGGTCGATGGCGCCGGGCACGTCGATTGCGTCGTCGGCGACCGAGTGCGCCGCCGCATCGAGCGAGAAGCTGCCCGGAAAGCTGCCGAGCCGGTCGAAGACACGTTGCTCGGACTCGCCCAGCAGCCGGTAACTCCAGTCGAATGCGGCCTGCAGCACGCCGTGCCGTCCACCCGCCGCGTTGCCGGAAAGCTTGAGCAGGCGAAACCGGTCGTCGAGGTGCGCCAGCAGAGCCGCGAGCCCGAACGAGGCGACACGCGCCGCGGCGAGCTCGACTGCGAGCGGATTGCCGTCGAGCCGGCGGCAGATTTCCTCGACCGTGGCCGCATTGCCGGACCCGAGCTCGAAGCGCTGGTCCGCTTGCGCCGCGCGTTGCGCGAAAAGGCGCACGGCGTCGTCCACCGGGAGCGGGTTCAGCCGATACACGGTCTCGCCCATGCGGCCGAGCGGCGTCTGGCTCGTCACGAGGATGCGAAGCTCCGGAGCCTGCGCCGCAATTGCGGCGAGCGGCTCCGCGATCCCGCCGGCGAGGTGCTCGGCGCCATCCAGGACGATGAATTCCCGCGAGCCCTCCAGCGCGCGGCCGAGGCCCTCGAAGCGGTCGCCGCCCGCGGGCAGGGGCACGCCCACGGCGAGCGCAATCGCCGAAGGCAGGCGCTCCGCGGAGTCCAGGGGTTCGAGGGCCACGGTGCGGCCCTGGATGCCCCGCCGCTCCGCCTCGATCGCGATCACCTCCTGGGCCAGCCGGGACTTGCCGACGCCCGCGGCACCGACGAGCGTCACCTGCCGATCGCGCGCGAGCGCGTCGCGGATCGCTTCGAGGTCGGCCGCGCGTCCGATCAGCGTGCCCGCGCGCACGGCGCCGTCCGGCACCGTCTCCTGGCCGCGCCCGGGCGCGGTGGCCGGGGCGCCATCCACGACGGGAGCACGCGACACCGGCAGGTCCAGGCGATAGCCGAACCGAGGCACGGTGCGGATCGCGCCCGCGCCGAGCACGCGGCGCAGGCTCGCGATCTGCGTCGGGAGGTTGTTCTCGTCCACGACGAGCCGCGGCCAGACGCGCTCGATGAGCGCCGCTTTCGTGACGAGCCGCCCCGGATTCTCGGCAAGCACGAGCAGGAGGTCGAATGCGCGTGCGCCGATCTCGACGGCCGTTCCTTCGGCACGCAGGAGGCGCTCGCTCGGGTAGACCTCGAACGGGCCGATTCGCAACAGGTCCATCCAGTGAAGCTTTAGAATAATTTCAGGCCGGTTTCAAGACGCGGTCGGGCCGGCGCGATCACCATGCGCCCCAGCCGATGACCTCGAGGGAGATTCACATGCCGAAGTTCGTGATCGAAAGGGAAATTCCGGGCGCAGGCAAGCTGAGCCCGGCGGAACTCAAGAAGATCTCGCAGAAATCCTGCGGCGTCCTCACCAGCCTCGGGCCCAGCGTCCAGTGGATCCACAGCTACGTGACTGCCGACAAGATCTACTGCATCTACCATGCGGCCGACGAATCGCTCGTCATGCGCCACGCCGAGCTCGGTGGCTTCCCGGCCAACAAGATCTCGCGTGTCGCGACGATGATCGATCCCGCCACCGCGGAGTAGCTTCCCGCCGCCTTCGGCTCGTGACAGGTCTCCGGTCATCGGCGTCCGCAGACCTTCAACAGCAACCCGAACGGAGGCGACGATGAAAATTGTCACTGCAACGCTGGCAGTCCTGCTGGCGGCACCCGCCTGGGCAGGCGATTCGCCGGCGGCGACCGGCGAGGACGCCGCGCAAGTCCACCGCTACCTGATCGAACGGACCTTCCCGGAGGGAGCCCTCGACGGGCTCGATGCGACGGCGAAGGCCCGCGTCAACGCGAACAACGCCACGGTCGGCGTCAGCTGGATCAAGTCGTTCGCGAACGCGGACCGCACCAAGACCTATTGCGTCTACGAAGGGCCGAGCGAGGATGCAATCCGCCAGGCCGCCGCTCTCAACAATCTGCCGGTCGACAGCATCACCGAGGTGCCGGTCGACCTCGCGCCGTAACGGAATCCGGGGAGGAACGCATGAACAAGATCATCCTGAGCTCGATCGCGGCGGTTCTGCCGCTCGTGATGCCGGCCGCCGCGCCGGCAGAGGACATGCACCAGCACGCGTCCGCGACCGAAGTGCCCTGGCACGCACGCTCGCCGCTGATCCAGAAAGTCCGCACGGCTACGGCCAAGTACCGCGACATCAATGTCGCCCTCGCATCGGGTTACGCGCCCGCGACGCCGTGCGTCAGCGGGCCGAACGGCGGCGCGATGGGCGTGCACCTCATCAATGGCGCGCTGCTCGGCAAGGAAGTCGACGCCGCGGCGCCGGAGGCGCTGATCTACGAGCCGCTGCCCGACGGGCGCATGAAGCTCGTGGGCGTCGAGATCATCACCTTCGCTGCGGACTGGGTGAACGAGGTGCCGGTGCTCGACGGACACCTGCTGAACTACGTCGGCGCGCCGAACCGCTACGGCATCCCGGCGTTCTACGAGATCCACGTGTGGGCCTGGCGGAACAACCCGACCGGGTCGTTCGCGGACTTCAATCCGCAGGTGAGCTGTGCCGGCCAGCCGCTGACCTGAACGCGCCTGGCACGGGAAGCGGGTCGCCTGGCGGCGACCCGCTTCCCTTCCGGCGGCCGCGGCCTACGGAATGACAGGCAGCTCGATCGCCGAGGCTTCCCGGGCAGTGCGGAAGATGCGATGCGTCGCCTTCGCGTAGCTCTCCGGCGGCGCGAACATGATGTTCGGCACGAAGGTCTGCGGATTGCGGTCGTAGAGGGGGAACCAGCTCGACTGGACCTGCACCATGATGCGGTGACCCGGCAGGAACGTGTGGTTCAGCTGGGGCAGCCGGATCCGGTACTCGAGCACCTTGCCCGGCACGACCGCTTTCGGCGCCGAGAGGTCCTCGCGGTAGCGGCCGCGGAAGATGTCCGCGGAAACCATCTGCTGGTAGCCGCCGAGCTGCGGGCTGTTCGCATTCTCAGACGGCCAGACATCGATGATCTTGACGACCCAGTCCGCGTCGCTGCCCGTCGTCGACGCGAAGAGCCGCACCCAGGGCTCGCCCGCGACGCGCAGCGGCTCGGTGAGCGGTTCGGTCTCGTAGACGAGCACGTCAGGCCGCGAGGCGGCCTCGCGCTGGTCGTCCATGAGCCAGTCGCCCCAGGTCGACCCCTCCGCGCCCGTCAAGATCGTGGGCCGCAGGCGGTACGGGACGGGCTTGGCCGGATCGGACAGGTACTCGTCGAATGCGCCTTTCGCTTCACCGGGTCGCCCGAACGCGAGCGCGCCGCCCGCGCGAAGGAACAGGTCGCGGCTCTTCGAGGCGCAACCTGCCGCGCAGGCGCGCGGCCAGCCGTCGTACCGCTGCCAGGCATTCGCGCCGGTTTCGTACGCGAGCACGCGCGGGGTCCCGGGATCCGGCGCGCCCTTGAGGTGATGGTCGAGGAAGGGCTGCATGATCTCGCGCCGGAACCAGCCCGCCGTGTCGCCCTCGAATTGCACCATGCCGATGCCGCGTCCCTCGCGCCGGGCCTGGCCGTGGTTCCAGGGACCCAGCACGAGGTGCACGAGGCGGCCGTCGGGATCCTTGGGCGCGAGCGCGCGGTACAGCGCCGGCGCGCCGTAGATGTCTTCCTGGTCGAAGAGCCCGCCGACGATCAGCATCGGCACGGCGAGCGGCTCGCGCGCGAGCACGCGGTCCATGGCCTGTTCCTGCCACCACGCGTCGTACGCCGGGTGCGCGGCGAGCTGGCGCCAGAAGCCCGCCTGCTCGAGCCCGCGCGAGGCGGCGATCGCGCCCGCCGAGCCGCCGCGCAACCAGGCCTCGTAGGTGTCATAGGCGTCGGTCCACCACTTCTCGGTGCTGCCGCGCGTCGCCTGCTGGTTGTACGTGAACTCCAGCGCCCCCTCGCCGCGGAAGGCGCCGTTGTGGAACCAGTCGTCGCCCATCCAGCCGTCCACCATCGGCGCGAAGGGCACGGCCGCCTTGAGCGCCGGATGCGGACGCACCGTCGACATCAGGACGGTGAAGCCCTCGTAGGAGCCGCCGATCGTGGCGACTCGTCCATTGCTCTCGGGCACGTTTTTCACGAGCCAATCGATCGTGTCGTACGTGTCCGTCGCATGGTCGGTTCCGGTCGCGTTCAGCGGGCCGCGCAGCGGCCGGTTCATGACGTAGTCGCCCTCGGAGCCGTGCTTTCCGCGCACGTCCTGGTAGACCAGGATGTAACCCGCCTCGGCGGCGGTATCCATCATCTGCGGCGCGACGTTGATGAGCTTCGAGCTCTTCGTGCGGCTCATCCGCTCCGCCGCGTTGTACGGCGTCCGCGCCAGCAGGATCGGGGCGTCCTTCACGCCTTTCGGCACGAACACGAGGGTGCGCAGCTTCACGCCGTCGCGCATGGCCACCATCTCGTCGCGACGGACATGGTCGAAGGCGTCCGTCTTCGGGGTGAACGTCGCCGGGATCTCGGACAAGGACGGCGGCACGGCCTGCTGGGCCGCGGCCAGCTGTACGACCGCAAGCAATGCGAGCAACGTGGCAGGCGGGCGGATCTTCGGCATGCGTCTTCTCCTGCACGGGCACCAAAAAACGGGGCCCCATGGCCCCGTTCTCCGACGCGCGAACTGTGGATAGTTTACGCGGCCTTGCTGTCCGGGATCAGCCCCTCCGCGCGCATCGCCTCCACCACGGCCTTGCGGCTGCCGATGCGCTTCTGGAAGGCCTCGAGGTTCGGGAAACCCGACAGGTCGAGCTTGACCGCGCGTGCCCAGCGCGTGAGCGTGAAGAGGTAGGCATCCGCGACGGTGAAGCGGTCGCCCAGCAGGTACTTGCGGCCCTCGAGCTGCCTCTCGATGAGCGCATAGCGCCGGGTCAGGTAAGCCAGCCTCTCCTCGCGCACGGCGGGCAGCACGTCCGGGTTGAAGAGCGGCGAGTAAGCCTTGTGGATCTCGGAGGTCAGGTAGTTGAGGGACTCCTGCAGCCGCACGCGCTCGAACGTGCCGTTGGCCGGTGCGAGTGTCGCGGCAGGTGCACGGTCCGCGAGGAACTGGACGATGGCCGGTCCCTCGGTCAGGACCTCGCCGTCGTCCAGCTCGAGGGCGGGCACGTAGCCCTTCGGATTGACGTCCCAGAAGTCGCCTTCACGGGCGACGGTCCTGGACCGCAGGTCGACCTTCGCGAGCTCGAGGGGAATGCCGGCCTCGTTCGCGACGATGTGCGGCGAGAGCGAGCAGGCGCCGGGGGAGAAATACAGTTTCATCAGTTGACTCCTTGGGTTTGCGGAGACAACTTACCATTG
>Ga0307415_100001788_pt1 | contig 10525 bp, 10 predicted proteins | sample DK1Cmetagenome_FD_204524 | JGI IMG/M metagenome (GOLD analysis project Ga0307415, IMG submission 204524) | Maize rhizosphere microbial communities from greenhouse at UC Davis, California, United States - DK15-C-2 | ecosystem: Host-associated > Plants > Roots > Rhizosphere > Soil | place: USA...
ATCGGTGACCGCCGCGAACACTAGGCCGGCACCCACGAACGCGGATAGCCAAACAAAACCCGTATGGACCAGCACTGAAAGCATGATCCCGGTCAAAACGAGAAGTCCCGCCGCGAACCGCACCTGACGCTCGAGCGCCCACACTCTGGACTCGCCTTTGACTACCGGCAGGCCCGCTCGCGACCATTCAAGCATTCCGCCTTCGATGACGTGAATATCGGTGAACCCCTTTTCCGCCAGTCGCCTCGCCGCATCCGTGGCCCGCCGGCCGGTGCGACACATCAGGTACACCGGTTTCGTGTGATCGATCTCGCCTGCGTGTTTTTCAAAATTGGAAAGCGGCATCAGCTGCGCGTCGGCGATACGTTCGCTGCCGAATTCCGAAAACTCCCGCACATCTATCACTTGGCATTCGCCGCCGTCCGAAAGCAGCTCATTTATCTCATGGACCGTCGCATTTTTTATCATTTCTTGTATTCTCCTCAGCAAATTGCTATGCTGTTCATTAATGTAACTATATTCTTATATCGTTATATTGTCAAGTATGAGAAAACGAAAGGAATGGTCTATGCCGGCGGAGGCCGTCGAACTGGTGGCGGCACGTTTCAAAGTGCTCTCCGAACCGGTAAGGATCCAGATCCTGCAGGCGCTGCACGATGGACCGTTGAGCGTCAACGATATAACCGGAGCCATCGGTTCCACCCAGCCCAACGTGAGCAAACACCTGAGGCTGCTTCAGGATGCGGGATTCGTTTCGCGGCGGCAGCGCGGGAATACGGTTTTCTATTCGATCGCGGACGAGTCTGTTTTCAAGCTCTGCGACGTTGTGTGCTCCAGCCTGAAGGAAAAGTTCGCCGAGCAGAATGGCATCTTCAGTTAGTCGTTAGCCCTCTTGTACTCGACGACGAACCGGCCGATCGGGGTGTCCTCGTCGCCCGGCATTTCGACAAAATCCGTCTGGATTAGCCCGTTGCATTCGAACCGGGCGAGATCGGCACGTGAAAGAGCCCATGGAAGTTCCGCCGGAACATCGTGGTCGTCTCTGCCGCGGGTCACCACAAGCAATCGGCCGCCCGGAGCCACGAAAGCCGCTATCGCGTCGATGACCCGCGGGCGCATTTCGAGCGGAAGGGGCTGAATCGTGTAAACCTCCAGCACAAAGTCGAACGCGCCCAGCCAGCCGCCGGACGGTTCGAAGAGGTCGGCCGTCTTGAAAACGATGTCGGTATCTTTGTGAAGCCGTTTCGCCCATTCGATTGCCGTCGACGAAATGTCGAACGCTGTCACCTTAAATCCTAGATCGTTCAGGAAGCGAGCGTCGTCACCTAAACCGCACCCGACGACGATTGCCGTGCGGCCGTCCCCTTTCAGTCCGGTCGATTCGGCCCACGCCTGAAGGTAACGGTTCGGCTCGAGGTCAGCCCAAGGTATCTTTGTGTTGTCGCCCGCCGATTCGCGGTACAGAGCGTCGAACCAACCGGTAGGGTCGCCCTTTTCGGCAAATTCCGCGGCGATCTCGCGTGCCCGCACCCGTTCCTCGGAATTTTCGTCCGTCATAATGTCCTATTTAATCAGGTTTGTGCGGGAACGCCTACGCCGGCACCGACGGTAACTTCCGCCTGTCAACGGGTTGAGCAGCTTTACAGATTTTCTTCTGATATCGCCGGCGATTGGTTAAACTTGTTTCATGGCCAAACGTCCCGGGATATTTCCGACTTTCTTTTTGTCGGGCTTCGAGTGCTCTACGTTTTTGTGGAAGGACAAACGACGTCGCAACCTGACCGCGGAAACTCAACATGATCGTCACATCAACGAAGATTACAAAACCCTTCGTGATCTGGGTATCGCCGTCGCGCGCGAGGGCGTGTCATGGCCGCTTGTTGAGACCGGCGGGAAATACGATTTCTCGAGCATCGATCCGGCGATCGCCGCTATGAACGAGCACCAGATCCTGCCTATCTGGGATCTTTGCCATTATGGATATCCGGACGATCTCGATCCCTTTTCCGAAGAGTTCATTGATCGGTTTGCAAATTACGCGCGTGCAGCGGCGGAATACGTCATTCCCAAGCTTCGCGGGCCGCATTTCTTCACGCCGATCAACGAGATCACCTTCTTTTCGTTCTGCGGCGGCGAATGGGGCTGGGTCGCACCGTACAAGAATACGCGCGACGATCGCTTCAATTTTCGTGTTGCGTTGTGCAAAGCGGCGATCGCGGGTGTAAACGCGATAAGGGAAATCGAACCGGAAGCGCGAATGGTTCACATCGACCCGCTCGTCCAGGTGGTTGCCCCGCGTGACCGTCCCGACCAGATAGAGGCTGCCCGTCAGGAGACCTTCGTCGACACTTTCCTCGCGTGGGACATACTTTTCGGGAAGGAATTTTCCGAACTCGGTGGCTCGCCCGAGATACTAGACATCGTCGGTGCGAACAATTATTCGTTCGGGCAGATGGAGTACCGGGAAAAGGGGCCGCATCAGGCGCTTGAACCGAACGACGACCGCATCCTTCCGCTGTGCGATCTGCTGCGCGAAGTGTGGGACCGCTACCATCGGCCAATGATAATCGGCGAGACGAGCGGGCTGGGCAAGGGCCGGGCAGCCTGGCTTAAGGACGTCATGGAAGAGTCGCTCGCGGCCGTCGATTCCGGCATCGACCTGCACGGCATCTGCCTTTTCCCGGCCGTCGACATGCCCAACTGGCACACCGGTGAATGGCTGCACAACGGCATCTGCGACCTGGTCGAGGAAAATGGAGTTCTAAAACGCGTGCCGGCGGAAAATTACGTCAACGAACTGCGCCGATGGCAGAAGGAACTCAACCGCATCACCACGCTCGACACCGATCCGTTCAGCGATCCGGTAGAACTACAGGACGTGATAGACGCTGCGAAGCGACTGAAGAAAAAGCCCGATGCAGATTGGAGCTAATGTTTTGAAGTGGAACGGGCCGGATACAGCTTAGCCTTCCACGGGCGCGTTCGCATCCTTCCACGCCGTCCAGCCGCCCGCCATCGAAAGGACGTTCGTGTATCCCATTTTCTGCAGATTATCTGCCGCTAGGGCCGACCTGTAGCCGCCCCCGCAATACAGAATGAGCTCCGTAGATTTGTCCGGAAAAGTCTGGACGATGTCGCGTTCGATCACTCCGCGGCCGAGGTGGACAGCTCCTTTTGCGCGTCCTGCGTCCCACTCATTGTCCTCGCGTACGTCGATCAGCTTTGCGTTCGCGGTGATCCGTTCGCGAGCCTCCGCGACACTCACTTCTTTAATGCGGCTTTTTGCGTCCGCGGCGAGATTTTCGAATTCGGGCGAGTGTTTCATAAGGCCTTAATATTACTGTAAATCCATTTGGCATCACTAGCTTACGCCTCGGGAAACTTTTATACTGTCCTTTTGGCAATGATACATATTTAACAGTAGAGGACAACGACATTGGCTGAACAATTTGACGTAACTATCATCGGCTCCGGGCCCGGCGGCTATGTTGCCGCGGTCCGTGCCGGGCAGCTCGGGTTGAAAGTGGCGATCGTGGAGAAGGAAAAGGACGCTCGCCTCGGTGGCACATGCGGTCTGCGCGGGTGCATCCCGACAAAAGCTCTGCTCAACGCGGCGCATCTTTACCAGAAAGCCGGACACTTTGCGGATTTCGGCCTTTCGGTCAAGGACCTGAGCTTCGATTGGAACGGCGTTCAGAAATACAAGTCGGATGTCGTCAGCAAGAATGCGGCGGGCGTCACCTACCTGATGAAAAAGAACAAAGCTACGGTTTATAACGGCTTTGGGAAAATAGTCGGCAAGGGCAAAGTCGAAGTGACGCTGGAAGGCGGCAAAAAAGAAACGATCGAATCGAAAAACATCATAATCGCCACCGGATCGGTGGTACGGCCGATCCCTGGCTTTGAGACTGACGGAAAACAGGTGGTGAATTCGGACCATATCCTGGAGATGGACCGAGTGCCGAAGTCGATGGTCGTCATGGGTTCAGGTGCCGTAGGTGTCGAGTTCGCCAGCGTTTACGCACGTTTCGGCTGCGACACGACCGTTATTGAACTACTCGATCGGATCGTCCCGATCGAGGACGCAGACGTCTCGAAAGAACTCGCACGTTCGTTCAAAAAACAGGGCATTAAGACCGAAACCGGTATCAAGCTCGACAAGATGGAGAAATCCAAAAAAGGCGTAAAAGTATCGGGTAAAAACGCGAAAGGCGACGACGTCTCGTTCGAGGCTGAAATTCTGCTGGTCGCCGTCGGCCGCATGCCGTACATCGAAAACCTCGGCCTCGAAAATACGAGAGTCGTCGTAAACCCGCGAGGCACGCTGAAAGTTAACGAGTTTTGCGAGACCGACGAACCTAACGTCTACGCGGTCGGAGACGTCATCGACACCGCCTGGCTGGCACACCTCGCCTCAAAAGAAGGCATCATGGTCGTCGAAAAGATCGCCGGCAAAAAAGTCGAGCCCATCAAGCAAAATCTGGTCCCCAACTGCACCTACTGCGACCCCGAGGTCGCGAGCGTCGGTCTGACCGAAGCGAAAGCCAAAGAAATGGGCTACGACGTAAAGGTCGGTAAATTCCCGCTGTCGGCATCCGGCAAAGCGCGAATTCTCGGCGAGACCGACGGTTTCGTCAAGATCGTCAGCGAGAAGAAGTACGACGAAGTCCTCGGCGTCCACATCGTCGGTGCGCACGCGACCGAGCTGCTCGCCGAAGCCTGCGTCGCCATGGCCCTCGAGACCACAGCGGATGAACTGGGCCGCGTCATCCACGCCCACCCGACGGTTTCGGAAACCGTCATGGAAGCGGCCGAGGGCGTCCACGATCTGGCGATCCACATTTAGGATTTTGCGGCAAAATAGAGTTGAAAAAAGAGAGGTGCAAGCCTCTCTTTTTGTTGTATACTCCTCGTCAGTTTTGGCCCTGCGACCAGTAGGTCACAATGAATAAATACAAGAATCTACACAAGTGGATGATCATACCGATGATCATTATGCAGGCGGGCATCTTCGTCGATTATTGGGGTGACCTTTCCGAGAACGCCTGGTCGGTTCACATTCATTACTGGACCGGGACGGCATGGTACATGTTCCTAATCATTCAGCCGTACTTCGCCACCCACGGACAGATCGAACGGCACCGGACGATCGGCATCATTGGAATGTTCCTCGCCGGCGGCGTCTGCCTTACGGCTCTCAGCATGATGCACCGTGACATCGCAACGACCGAGAAAGTTTTGGCAGATCCCGAAAGATTCGGACCGTTTCAACCATGGTTCTTTTTCGGCGTCGCCGCGGTTGAGATCGTGATGATGGCCGCCTTTGGCGTCGCTGTAATAATGAGCATCATTCACCGGAAAAAGATCGAAAGTCATTCCTGGTGGTTGATATCATCGGTGTTCATCATAATGATGCCGGCTCTCGGTCGTGGCGTGCAGATCCTCTACGTCGGAATGAATTTCGCGAGTTGGCCCAATATCGACATCATGATCCCCATCTACGCTACGCAGCTGATCATAATGGCGCTTCTCGCTCTTGGCGCTTGGAAATTTGGCACGCTCAGACATCCGGCAACCTATCTAGCTCTGGCCGTAAACGTTTTTATATTTTTGCTCGAACCGCTCGGCCGCTCCGAAACCGTCCAGACGATCTTGAAAACTGTGATAAAGGGATGATCCTGGCACTTCTGCTATAATCGTCCTTTTTATGTCGGCAACCTCTTATCCGCGAAACAAGATAAAGGTACTTCTGCTCGAGAACATCTCGGATGCGGCGGTGCGCGAGCTCGAGAGCGGCGGATATTTCGAAATAGGACGTCTGGGCGGGGCACTCAGCGAAGCGGAACTTATCGAGGCTGTCAAAGGCATTCACCTGCTGGGCATTCGTTCGAAAACCCAGATCACAAATAACGTTATCGCCGCGGCGGACAAACTGCTCGCGATCGGTGCGTTCTGCATCGGCGTGAACCAGGTCGATCTGAAAGCTGCGACCGAGAAAGGCATCGCGGTTTTCAATGCGCCATACTCGAATACTCGATCTGTGGCAGAGTTGGTAATCGCCCTTTGCGTCGTGCTGATCCGGAAGATCGCCGACAAGAACGCAGCCGCGCATAAAGGCGTTTGGCTAAAGGACGCCAGGGGCAGCTTTGAGCTTCGCGGGAAGACGCTCGGTATCATCGGTTACGGGAATATTGGCTCGCAGGTGTCAATCATGGCCGAAGCGTTGGGGATGAACGTTGTTTACTTCGACATCGCGACGAAACTGCCGCACGGCAACGCCAAGCAGATCCGCGAGCTCGGCGAGCTTTTACGTCAGTCCGACATCGTCACCCTTCACGTCCCATCGGACGCGACGACGCGGAACATGATCAACGCCGAAACGCTTAGCGAAATAAAAGCTGGCAGCATTTTTCTAAATTACAGCCGGGGCGACGTTGTCGATCTCGAGGCTCTCAAAACTGCTATCGAATCCGGCAAGGTCGCCGGCGCCGCCGTCGATGTCTTCCCCGACGAACCGGAAAAGAACGGCGACCAATTCACGAGCGTTTTGCAGAATTTGCCTAACGTCATCCTGACCCCGCACATCGGCGGTTCGACCGAAGAAGCGCAGGCCAGTATCGGCCTCGACGTGACGTCGAAGCTGATCAAATATCTCGAACTCGGCACCAGCGAAGGTTCTCACACCGTCCCGCCCGTCAGCCTTCCGCCGCAAGCAGGAACACATCGCATCCTGCACATCCACAAGAACGTCCCAGGCGTGCTCGGCGAAATCAACTCACGGCTTTCCGAACACGGGATCAACATCCTCGGGCAATACCTGAAGACCAACGACGAGATCGGCTACGTGATCTTAGATGTCGAATCGAACATCTCGCAGGAAGCGTTGGAGCTCTTGAAAGATGTCGACGGCACGGTCAAAGCCAGGATGGTCTACTGATATGAAGTTCGTGATACCCGCAGGGACCGGACAGGTCGGCACTATGCTTGCCCGACAGCTCGTGGCGGACGGTCACGAGGTCGTCGTTTTCAGCCGTAATGCCGTTTCGCTTCCCTGGCGGAGCGTTCGCTGGGACGCCGAGACGTTTGGCGATTGGGCCGAAGAGATCGAAGGAGCGGACGTCGTTATAAATCTCGCCGGCCGCAACGTCAACTGCCGCTACAACGAGAAAAATCGCCGCGAGATAATGGATTCGCGCGTCAATTCGACAAGAGTCGTCAGCGAAGCGATCAGCCGGGCCTCCGACCCGCCGCGGGTATGGCTCCAGGCAAGCACCGCGACCATCTATTCACACCGTTTCGATGCGGCCAATGACGAATACACCGGCGTTATCGGCGGGTCGGAACCTGACGCTCCGGCGTCATGGCGCTTCAGCATCGACGTAGCGAGGAATTGGGAAAAGGCTACCGAGGAGGCGGACACCCCAAACACGCGAAAAGTTTTTCTGCGATCGGCGATCACGCTGAGTCCCGACCGCGGTGGCATCTTTCACGTTTTGCTCGGGCTTGTTCGCCGCGGCGTCGGCGGCACCGCGGGCAGCGGACGGCAATACATTTCGTGGATCCACGACTTGGATTTTGTCAGATCGGTCTACTGGCTGATCGACCACGACGAACTCTCAGGGCCGGTAAACCTGTCCGCACCGGAACCGCTGCCGAACAAAGAATTTATGCGCGTTCTTCGTAAAGCCTGGGGAACGTCGATCGGGCTGCCCGCCTCTGAATGGATGTTGGCAATGGGCGCCGTGTTTATGCGAACCGAAACGGAATTAGCATTGAAAAGCCGTCGAGTTGTTCCGACCAGGCTGCTCGAATCGGGCTTTGAGTTTGAGTTCCCGCAATGGGAACAAGCCGCTCGTGATCTTTGCGACCGCTGGCGTCGAGCCAATTGAATTATGAATTTTGCTTCACGAACATTCGCCCTTTTTGCGGTTATTCTGCTTTTCTCGATGGCCGCGGCCGGCCAATGGATAAAGCAGAACGTCAATACAACTGCAGGCCTTCGCGGACTGTCGGTTGTTAGCGACAAGGTTGTTTGGGCGAGCGGTACGGGCGGGACCGTGATCAGATCAGTCGACGGCGGTATGAGTTGGAGCTTGATCGTGGTGCCCGGTGCGGAGGAACTCGACTTTCGCGATATCGAGGCGTTCGACGCGAATACAGCTTACATCCTGAGCATCGGCAACGGCGACAATTCGCGCATATACAAAACCATTGACGGCGGAGCGACGTGGAAGCTGCAGTTTCAAAACAAAAACGAAAAAGCATTCTTCGACGCGATCGCCTGCTGGGACCGCGGCAACTGCATCGCGATGTCGGACCCCGTCGACGGACATTATCTCCTGATCTCGACCGCCGACGGCGGCAATAACTGGAAGCCGATCGTAAGCAACAAAATGCCCGCGGCAAAGGACGGTGAGGCCGCGTTCGCGGCGAGCGGGACTTGCCTGATCACAGATGGGAAAAGCAACGCCTACCTCGTGACCGGCGGTAACGACGCACGCGTTTTCAGATCGGCCGATCGCGGTTTGACGTGGACGGTCGCAGACACGCCGATCGTCAAAGGTACCGCCGGCAGCGGAATCTTTTCGATAGCGATGAGCGACGCGAAAAACGGCGTCATTGTCGGAGGCAATTACGAGAAGCCCGAAGCGAATGCTAACACGCTTGCCTTTACGAGCGACGGCGGAAATACATGGACCGCCGGTACCGGGCTGAGCGGCTACCGTTCAGGTGTGGCATTCGCCGACAGGCAAACACTGGTAGCCGTCGGCACGAACGGTTCCGACATATCTTCCGACGGCGGGAGAACATGGAAAATTCTCGACAAGGAAAATTACAACGCCGTCCAGGCTAAAGGTGAGCGCTCAACCTGGGCCGTCGGCCCGAAAGGGCTGATAGCAAAGTGGACCGGCGGTAAAAAGTAATTTCGCAGAACGTGCTCCAGCTTGCTCCACTTCGCTCCATGCGCGCTGGAGCAGGAGCAAGGTGGAGCAACCGTAACTTTAAGGCGCGAATTTGATTTTCGCCGCAGTTCTATTAGGCTATTTGTTTTGACCGATATCTACCGATGCCAGACTCGAACACTGCCAAACCTGCACCCGTCACGCCTCTTTCTTGTACGAACGAGACATCGCTGACCAACGAGCAGAAGATCGAACTTTACCGCTATCTAAAGATGACGCGGATGTTCGACGAGAAGACCGTCGCGATGAAACGGCAGTCGAAATTGACTGGGGGCGTGTTCACGTCTCTCGGGCAGGAAGCGACGGCGGTTGGGACCGCGTACGCACTCGGACCTCAGGATTTTATCGCCCCGCTGATCCGAGACATCGGCGCGTGTTTTGTTAAGGGCATCGAGCCGCGGACGATCTTTTTGCAATATCTGGGCAAAGCCAACGCCCCGAGCCGCGCGACCGACGTGCAGTTTCACTTTGCCGATTTTGAAAAAGGATTCGTCGGGCCGATCTCGCATCTCGGCGACATGATTCCGGTGATGACAGGCGTCCTGCTCGCTTCGCGGATGAAGAAGGAGAATCGCGTCGCTGTTGCGTACCTTGGCGAAGGTGCGAGTTCGACCGGTGCCTTTCACGAGGGCGTCAATTTCGCCGCCGTTCAAAAGCTGCCGCTGATTACCGTTATCGAAAATAACGGCTATGCCTATTCCACTCCTACTCGAAATCAGGCCGCGTGCGCTGCGTTCATAGACAAGGCGGTCGGTTACGGGATCAAGGGAATTTCAGTCGACGGTAACGACGTCATCGCCTCATACGAAGCAATGAAGCAGGCTGTCGAGCATGCCCGCGGCGGTGGCGGGTCGGTGCTGATCGAAGCTCACACTTACCGCCGCAAGGGCCACGCGGAGCACGACAATCAATCGTACGTTCCAGAAGGCGAGATCGACTGGTGGGCGTCGCACAACGACCCGCTCGCCCGTTACGAGCGCTATCTGTCCGAGAACGAGGTGATGACGCCGGACGAAATGGCGGCCGTTGCAGCCGACTTAAAAAAGTTTCTCGACGCCGAGGCCGATTGGGCCGAATCGCAAGCTGCCCCGACTGCCGAAGCTGCAGCGTACGACGTGTACGACAATAACGTGGTGCCCCCGGCGTTCAAGAAAAAGGTACTGGCAAATTAGAGAGTAGGACAGTCGATGGCGGAGCGAATCAGCGTCAAGCTGAGCAAGGCATTTACGGATTTTTTCCGGACCGAAAAGGGCGGAGCAGTCGTGCTGATCGCGTGTACGCTGATCTCGCTCGCGGTGGCCAATTCAAATTACGGCGAATCATACGTGGCCTTTTGGCATTCGTACGCTGGTCCTCTCAGCATCGAACATTGGGTAAACGACGGCCTGATGGCGGTCTTCTTTTTGCTGATCGGCCTCGAACTCAAACGCGAACTGTACATCGGCGAATTGTCCGATCTCAAAAACGCTTCACTGCCTATCATCGCGGCCCTTGGCGGCGTCGTCGTACCTGCCCTTATCCATTTCGCTTTCAACGCCGGCGCGCCATCTCAAGCTGGGATC
>Ga0307415_100001789_pt1 | contig 10522 bp, 11 predicted proteins | sample DK1Cmetagenome_FD_204524 | JGI IMG/M metagenome (GOLD analysis project Ga0307415, IMG submission 204524) | Maize rhizosphere microbial communities from greenhouse at UC Davis, California, United States - DK15-C-2 | ecosystem: Host-associated > Plants > Roots > Rhizosphere > Soil | place: USA...
CGCGTCTTCGGCCAGCCATCGCCAGACCGTCGTGCCCGAGACCTGGCAGACGATCCCGCGCGCGACCGCCTCGCGCGCCAGCTCAGCCGCCGACCAGCGCGACAGCGGCCGGCCGGTCTGGGCCGGCAGCTCGCACGCCAGCGCCTTGACCTCGGCGATCTCGGCGGGGGGAAAACGACCGGGGACGTCCCGGCCTGGGCCGCTCATCTAACCCCGCCAACCGCTCCGAGGCGAACCTTCGTCGCCACTTCCCAGCCGTCTTGTCGGTGCAATCCAGCCGCCGCGCGATCTCGCTGTCGTGGTAGCCCACGGCCGCCAGCAACACGACCTTGGCGCGGATCACCTCACGATGCGGACGCGTGTACTGCGCCGCGCGCCGACCCAGCTCACGCTCCTCCGCCTCGCTTAGGCTGATCGCCTCGGCCATCGCCCACCAGATTCGCCACCGTCATGGCAACTCCTCCCGGACGTATTTCCGTGAACCACTACTAGCCATCGGACGATCACCATCTGCTTGGCGACGCTACTCCCTGCCGTTAGGCGCAAGCAACCCGGCTCAACTCGGTGAGCGCGCGGGAACTGTCGCCGCCGCCAAGCACGCGCCTATCGCTCCGTCACGACCGTCGCGGTCCGGAAGCACGACCCCAAAAGCGGGGTCGATCCATCCGAAGCCGTCGTGCCAGGACTACCGCTTGCCATGCGACTCGACACTCGCGTCATGATGCGGCGCAGTCGCGCACGCGCTGTTGCATTCGCCTGTGGCTGTCGCGTGAGTCGGGGTGTCGTCCGGCGGGTTTAAGACGATCTCGAGATGGCTGAGCGCTTTGTCGCGCGTGATCGCGAGCAGTCGTTTTTGATGCCGCCCGACGTCCGCGAGTGGCTGCCCGAGCGGCACCTCGCGTGGTTTGTCATCGACGCCGTTGGCGAGATGGATCTCGAGCCGTTCTATGCGGCGTATCGGGTTGATGGGCGCTGTCGGCCGCCGTATGACCCGGCGATGATGGTCGCGCTGTTGCTGTACGCCTACGCGCGTGGGATCCGGTCCTCGCGGATCATCGAGCGCGCCTGCGAAGAAGACGTCGCGTTCCGGGTGCTGGCCGCGCGGCGGCGGCCCGATCACGCGACGTTGGCGCGGTTTCTGGAGCGCCATCAAGAGGCGATTGCCGGGCTGTTCGGGGAGGTGCTGACTCTATGCGCGCGCAGCGGACTCGCCAAGGTCGGCGTCATCGCGGTTGTCGGCACGAAGCTGCAAGCGAACGCGTCGCGCAACGAGAACCTCGACCACGAGCAGCTCGCGCGCGAGATCGTCGAGGAGGCCAAAGCGACTGACGCGGCCGAGGACGGGCTCTACGGCGACGCGCGCGGCGATGAGCTGCCGGAGGAGTTCTCGACCGCGCAGGGACGGCGCGGCTGGCTGCGCGAGGCCAAGCAGCGCCTGGAGGCTGAGCGCGCGGCGAACCCGCAGCCGGTGCCGCGCAGTCGCCCGAAGCGCCTCCGCGAGGCCAAGCGTCGTCTCGAGGAGGAGCTCTTCACTGAGGTGCGCGCGAACCGCGCCTATGAGGCCTACCGGGCGCGCGGGCGGATGAAGGACGGGCGGCGCTTCGGCCGTCCGCCGGATCCTTATCAGCCGCCGGGCGCACCGGAGGGTCGCATCAATGTCACCGATCCCGACTCACGTGTCGTCAAGGGGCTGCGCGGCTTCCTGCAGGGCTACAACGCCCAAGCGGTCACCAACGAGCACCAGGTCGTTCTGGCCGCCGAGATCGAGACCGTCGGCGCCGATTTCGGACACCTCGAGCCGATGCTCGACGCCGCCCAACGCGAGCTTCAGGCCGCCGGCATTCACGACGCGCCCGGGGGTGTTGCTCGCCGATGCCGGCTACTGGCACGGCGAGCAGATGCAGCGCATCGTCGATCGCGGCATCGAGGTGCTCATCCCGCCCGACACGAGCCGCCGAAGGACGACACGGCGCAACTGGCACGGCGGTCGCTACGACCAGATGCGCCAGCTGCTCGCCAGCGACCGCGGGAGCGAGCTCTACCGCAAGCGCCAGCCAATGATCGAGCCAGTTTTTCGCGCAGATGAAGTTCAACCGCGGCCTGGGCCGCTTCAGACGACGAGGGCGCGGCGCGGTCCGCGCGGAATGGCGACTCATCACCGCCACCCACAACCTGTTCAAGCTCCACCGTCACACACTCGCGACCGCCTGACGGCGGCCGCCGGCCGACAACACGACCGCCGGTCAATCTCACCTGACTGCCGGACGACGTCGACTGCCGCAGGACCTACGCGACAGCCAAGCCTGCCAGCGCCAGTGGCGCTTGTGCCTGGTAGGAAGAGTTCCGTCTCTTGCAGCTCTCGGAGCGTCGAAGCGGACAGGTGAACTGAAACGAGCAGCGGCACTGTCGCCCTCGGCCACGTTCCTCCTCTGCGTTGCGGCAGGCGCACTGGTCTCGGATGCTGCCCCCCGCGATGCTCAAGCGGCCAGCGCGGACACGTCTGGTCTGAGCCCAGCAGCGGCAGCGAGCGCAAGAATTCCCCGCGGCTCCGATGGCGGCCATAGGATCGCGCGTGCACGTGCTCACAGGCGAGCCCGGGAGGCCGCGAATGAGGCGCATGATCCCTCACCGTCCGTCACCAGCGATGATCGTCGCCGTGGTGGCCCTCTTGGTTGCCCTTGGAGGCGGGGCGTACGCCGCTGTCTCTCTGCCGAAGCACAGCGTTGGCACGAAGCAGCTCAGGAAGAGCAGCGTCGGTACCAGGCAGCTCAAGAAGAACGCCGTCACATCGGCCAAGGTCAAGAACGGTTCGCTCCTCACACAAGACTTCGCGACCGGTCAGCTTCCCGCGGGACTGCGGGGCCCCCAAGGACCTGAGGGTCCCCCAGGACCTGAGCGTCCGCCGAACCCCAACGCCGTGTTCGCCCAGAACGCCGACAAGCTCGACAATCTCGACTCGACGGACTTTCTGCGGGCAAACGGCAAGGCCGCGGACGCGGACAAGCTCGACGGCATCGACTCAACCGATCTCGCGCAGAGCAACGTGTTCTTTGCAGGGACCGGCACTCACGCCTTCACGGTGCCTGCTCAGCTGACGGGCGTCGTCGCCGAGCTGCGAGGCGCGGGCGGCGGCGGCGACTTCTTCAACTCCTGCGGCAGCGCGGGGCAGGGCGGCTTCGTCCGCGCCTATCTCGCCGTCAACGCCGGCGACACATTGACGGTCACCGTCGGCACCGGCGGGTTTGGCGGCAGCGGGTCCTTCACCAACGGGCAGGCCGGCGGTGCGTCCTCCCTGGCCAAAGCCGGCACGACGCTCGTCACCGCCTCGGGTGGTGCAGGCGGAACCTGCTCGGCCGGCGGCACAGGCGGCGACGCGTCGGTCACCGCGCCGGCGGTCGGTGTGGAGAAGGTCAAGGGTGCGGACGGGACGCTGTCGGGCAACAACAACGTCCAGGTGCCCGGCGGCGGTCCGCCCGGCTTCTTCGGCTCGGGCGACGACAGCGGCGCCTCGCCCGCGGGCTTTCAGGGCACGGGCGGCTACGTCTTGCTGCACTTGCTGCGGTAACGCCCAGCGCGACCAACAAGCTCAAGCACGGTGCCAAGCGCACGCTTGACACCGCTCGGGCGTTCGGCCCGCTGCCACGGAGGCCGACGGAACCGCAACGCTGCGGCTGACCCTGCCCGGCGTGTCGATATAGCGGTGTCCCCCCGAGGACCCAGGTGCTGCTTATGCCTCCAACAGCACTCAGCGTGAGCGAGCAGTGGGCGGCGCGCAGGCGCTCCTAACCGGGGGCGGGCCGTTGAGCATCGCGGCGACCGTTCGGTCGCGCAGGTCGACGGTGGAGCGCAGGATGTGGGGCGGTTCTCCGAAGAGCGCGACCCACTTGCCGCGGGGGATCGTGCCCGCCTGCTCGATGCCGCAGTTGCAGTAGAGGTGTGCACGGTTGTCGTCCGCCGCCTCGCTCGACGGGAACAGCTTGGCGGTGTGCCCCTAGCAGGCGTTGCAGGCGCAGGCGGCGCTGGGACCGTCGCAGATCCCAGCGTCGGGATTCAGACGAAAGACGGGGAGTTTGTGAACCGGCGCGGCACGGGCGACGCCGGGGAGCGCAAGGCCGGCGACGCCGACTCCGGCGCTTGCCAGGAACCGCTTGCATGACAGCTGCTGCTCAGTCATGGCCTCGAGCCTCGGCCCGGGGAGCCGTACGGGGTATCCGAGCAGCGCTGCTCGGAGTTCCCCCGGTACCCGTACCGGGGGCACCCGTACGGCTTCCCGGACCGAGGCTTCCCCGATCCGGCTCCCCAGGTTCTTGTGCGGAAGGCCCAGCCTCTCGCCCTCTCAGATGACACGTGCCCGACGTGTTGGCAGCATGATCGGCGTTTCCGGCGTGCTGCTTCTCGGTTCAACGGGAGTGGCCGGCGCCGACCCGACGCAGCACTTCGTTGACGCCTTCGACATCACGTGCGGCGGCGACACCTACACGGTTGTGTCCAAGCCCGGATCAAGCAACGTGATCACGGTCAACGGAGAGCCGAGCAACTCCGTTACGGTCTTCTTCGGCATCACGGTGCGCGAGGACGGCGAGGTCGTGTTCGAATTCCAGAAGGCGGAGAACAACCCCAACGTGATCGTCTGCGAGGGTAACCCCGAAGAGCCGGGCATCGAGGTGACGCTTCGCGTGATCAACACGCCGCCCGAGCAATAACGCCGAAGCTCCTTCCGGGACCGCCCACCGCCACCGCCGGCGCCGCCCACGGAGCGGGAGGCTCAATCGCGCACGTGGGGGCGCCGGGCGCGGCTCGGGGAACTCGGAGTGCACGGCCACGAGGGCGGCAAGTTCGTCGCGAATCGGTGGTCGTGGTGGACGCGACGGGCGCGGCGGTCGTCCCCACTCGACCGTCATACCGGCTCGCTTGCCCCGGTGCCACAGGACCGCGGTGAAGGCCAGGGTCAGCCTACGTTGGTGCATACGACGTCTCCTTCTCTACACCGTCAACACCTTTGAACGGCAACGTAGGGGGACATCAGAGAGGAGGGTTTGGCGTTCCCCAGCCACAGCGCCGACGTCGGCTCCGCCTCCGCCGTCAGCGTCACGGTGCACGCCACAAGCCCTCGGGTGTCTTGGATGGCCCGGCCCTGCTCGGCCAGCTTGGCCAGCGCTCGGTCCACGGCCTTGTCGGTCGGCTTGCGTTCCCACGGCACTGCCGCTTCTGCCTCCAAGCGGCAGCGCGAGCGACGGCTGGCTGGCCGCTTCGCGCGCTCCTCCGTGTCGGCCGGAAGGCCCACCGGGATCGGATCCCAGAGCGAAACACACGTGCGCCGCTAGCGCGCCGCGTTGCATCGCATAGCGGAAGCGGCGCAGCACCTTGGCCGGCTCTAGCCCGAAGCGGAAGTCGGCCAGGTGCGGCAAGAACCAGCCGAGCATCTTCCAGCCGAATACAACTGTAGTCAGCCCCAGCGCAACGATGCCCGCGATCAGCACCCGCCCGAGCGCCGAGCGAGCCACGAGTGCCAGCACGAGCGCCACGAGCGCGAGGATGAGCCACGCAGGAGGCGACCCGAGGCCGGGATGCCCCGGCTTGCCTAAGTTGTCTAGGCGCTCAAGTGCCATCGACCCGATCGCCAGCACCCACGGCAGGGCGAACGCGAAGAGGATCACGCGGCGGGTCATCGGGTCACCGCCGGGCTAGACGCCATTGGCGTCCAGCTTCACCGTTTTACGGTGCGTCGTCATCGGCCCACCGCCAGGTCGATGGGCGCCAGTCCAAACAACGGCCATGGGACCTCGGTGCCGTGCTGATAGTTGCCAGCCTCAACCGCGAACGGCTTGTGGAGTCGGAACGCGTAAAGCCACCGCGACCGGGTGCGGACGTGCAGCGCGTAGCCGCCGGTCCGTCGACTCCGCCCAACCCAAGAGCAACCAGGAGCGCTCTCCCGCTCGACGTGCCGACGGCCGACCTTCGTCAGAGATTATGGTCCTCGGAGGTAGCGTCCTGTTCGGAAATCGACCCCGGCACAGCTGTCGTGCCTGCACCGGGAAGTCCATGGGAATCCCCGGCACGAACGCCCCGCTGGTAGCCCGGCATGGGACGTTCATGCGGGCCGGGCGGGACCGCCGCTCCACTCCGATGAGCACTGCGAGTTGCGTCCGGCCCCCTCTCGCCCCAGAGGTCCTGCGTGTGGGGGAACCATCGGGCGGCGACATCATGAGCAGCCGCACCTCCCCGATCACCCCGCCGATCGTCCGCGCGGGCCGTTCGCGTCGTGGCGTTGTCAACAGGAACCGAATCTTGAGCCACTTTCGGGAAGCGAAAGTTGAGCCATCTATGGGTGTCTGAGCCGGCGTAGCCGGCGAAGCTCGGGTCCGTCGGTCAAGAGAGTGCTGTTGGGCGAGCCCGGCGCGGCTTGTCGGTGGCGGCGGTGCGTTCGCGCAGCCGGTAGCTCTTGCCCTTGAGCGTGACCATCGCCGCGTGATGAACGAGGCGGTCGATGAGTGCGGCGGCGACCATGGCGTCGCCGAGGATCTCGCCCCAGGCTTCGAAGCCGCGGTTTGAGCTGACGATGATCGAGCCGCGTTCGTAGCGGCGGGCGATCAACGCGAACAGGAGGTTCGCGGCCTGGCGCTCGAGGGGCAGGTAACCGATTTCGTCGATGACCAGCAGCCGGTAGCGATCGAGGCGGCGCAGCTCGTCGTCGAGGCTGTTGCGGTGCTGGGCCTGTTCGAGGCGGTCGACCCATTGCTGGGCGGTCGCGAACAGCGTGCGGTGCCCGGCCTGGCAGGCCTTGATCGCCAGGGCGGTCGCGAGGTGGGTCTTTCCGGTGCCGGGCGGGCCGAGGAAGCAGACATTGGCGGCCTCGTCGATCCAGGCCAGCTGCGCGAGGTGTTGGATCAGCGGTCGTTCGGCGCCGGGCTGGGCGGCGAAGTCGAAGTCCTCGAGCGTCTTTGGCGCGGAGAAGCCGGCGGCGCGGATGCGCTGGCGCGCGCCGGAGGCCTCGCGCGCGAAGACCTCGGCCTCGCAAAGCGCCTCCAGGAACTGTTCGTAGGCCCAGCCCTCCGCCCGCGCGCGCTCGGCGGTGGACTGCAGCCGTTCGAGGATCCGGGGCGCTTTGAGCGCCCGGATCAGGTAGGGCAGCCGGTCGCCGTCGCTCATGTGCAGAGCTCGGCATAGTCGGCGAGCTCGGGCGGCGCGATCGTCGGAACAACCAGCCGCGCAAGCGGCGTCGGCGCCGGCGGCTCGGGCCGCAGCTGCGGCGGCGGGAACCACTGGCCGCGGTCCCAGCTGCGCGGGTAGCTCGCGACGTCGGCGCCGGCATGGCGGATCCAGACCCGGTCGCGGTCAAAGCGCAGCTCGACGCGCTGATGAACCAGGCCGAGCGGCGCGCGATAGAAGTTGCCGCCCAGCTTGAGGTAGCCGTCCAACGGGACCCGGACCGGCCGGGTCCCGCAGAAATCGAACCGGGTCGGTGGCAGCGGGCGCAGGACCTCGCGCTCGTGCGCGAGGCGCTCGGCGACTGAGAAGCGGCCCGTCGCGTGGACGCGGCGATTGCAGACCGTGCCGCGCCAGCGCGCGTATTGGTCGTCAAGCTCGGCGAGGCCGCCGAACCGCCTGGCCGGCCAGAACCCCGTCTTCAGATGCCGGACGCCGCCCTCGACCGAGCCCTTCTCGCGCGGCGTGGCCGGCGTGCAGGCCGTGGCGTGGAACGCATAGTGGCCGCGCAAGGCGAGGAACCGCTGGCTCCAGATGACCTGGTCGCCCTCGCGCCGCGCGACCGCCGAGCGCAGGTTGTCGTAGACGCCTTCGCGGACGACGCCGCCGAGCCAGTCAAAGATCCGGACATGGCCCTCGAGGAAGCTCTCGGTCGTCAGGTCATAGCTGAAGTGCGCCGTCTGCGCACCCGAGTACGGCAACGTGGCGACCAACGCGTAAACGCGCCGCTCGCGACCAGCGATCTTCGGCCGCGTCGGCATCTCGCCCCAATCGAGCTGCAGCACCTGCCCCGGCCGATAGCCCGTCCGCTGCGCCGGCCGCACCCGCGACGGACGCAACGTCGCCAGGCGCTTGCGGACCAGATCGACCGACCCGCCGTAGCCATAGTCCTCGCACAAAATCTCCGTCGAAAACTGAGCCACGGTCCGGGGGTTCTGCGGGTGATGGACTTGGTGTTCGCCTTCATCGTCGAGGCAGTCGTCGACGAGGAGGGCAAGGAGGTGCGCGGCGCGGTGGATTGGGCTGAGGTGCGGGCGATGCACGCGGACGGGGTCAAGAAGCGTGAGATCGCCAGGCGGCTGGGGATCAGCCGCAACACGGTCGACAAGCTGATCGAGGCCGGCGAGCCGCCGCGCTATTCGCGGGCGCCGTCGGGGTCGATGCTCGATCCGCTCGAGCAGGTGCTGCGGCGGCTGTTGGAGGAGTGGCCGGCGATCAAGGCGCCGCGGGTGATTCCTAGAAGCGGCGCACTATTGGGATCCCGGCGTCAGGCGTGGCACGAGTGATCGATCGCGATTTCGTGCCGGCCTATCCGGTATGCCACGGCCTGGTTGGGGCGCGGCGTGACGCGGGTTGCTGGGCGCACACCACGCCAACCTCGACAACTACCCAAGCGGGTGCCGGTACCGCCGCCACAGGTCCGCGTATGGACGCCATGGTCGGATTTGACGAGCGAGTCGCGACGAGGGGACTGGGGCGTGCCCCAAGTTCCCGCGCGCTAGTGCGCCGCGCAAGACGCCGTGGAATGAAACGGATCGCGCGGATCCGCGCTAACGGGCTGCTCAGCGGGTCCAACGACGACCGCGGCGAAGGCGGTCGGCGTGCGTAGCGTGAATGAGGTGCCTGCGCAGGTGAGCGGAGAGCATTGTTCGCCGTTTCGGGGAGCGGTGGACGGAGGAAGGCATCTTCTCCGCCAGGTCGATTGTGGACCACCCGGCTGTCCTGTGCGTTCGTCCACGGGCAACGCCCCACTCGACGTACGGTCTCCCGTACCGCGAGAGTGTTGCGGCCCGAGTCCGGGGCGTCGAGCGGTCCCGGTTCACGCCGACCCGACGATCCTCGCCAAGCTCCCCACCGCGCTCAGTCGGGCCCGAGCGGTTCCGCTCGCCCCATAGACGCGCGGCTACGCGTCGGCGTAGGCTCGCGGGAGAGCGAAGGAGGACGACCAGCATGCGGACGAGCATGGGGAACAAGCTTCGTTGCGGCCTGGGAAAGCACACATGGCGCAGTAGGGGACGGGGCGACGCACTGACGTATGTCTGCCAGGCGTGCGGCAAGACACTCGACAAGCCGCCACGGGCGCGAGCGCGTGGTTCAGAGGCCCCCGTGCCGCCTGGTTCAGGAGGAAGCCCGATCGGCGGGTTCTAGTCGCTACCTCGTTGGTCCGCGCGGTGGACAACCCGACCAGCGCCCCCTACAGCGTTTCGCTGCCGTTTTGCGATCCGTCCGGGTAGGGTCGGCCTTCCGCACCCACTACGCAAGAGGTTCCGCTGTGAGGACGACAGCCCATCAGTGCGCGGGACGCGCACTTCGCCGCCGGTTCCTCGTCGCCCTCGGCGCGGTCGCCACCGCCGCCGCCCTCGCCTCCTCGGCGTCGGCCGTTCCACCCGACGGGGACCCTGACGAGTTCAACCTCCGGTTGCCGATCGTCATCGAGGGAGAGCCCAACCCGTGCAACGGCGAGCTGATCAGCGCGAGCGGATTCGTCCACTTGCTCTCGAACGCCAACCTCGCGCCGACGGAGAACCTCGAGAGCTACGCACTCACGGACTTCCAAGCCACGGGGACGGGCTCGCTCGGCAACAGCTACGTGCTGACCTACGCGGGCCCGAGTTCAGAGACCTATACGTTCGCGGCACCGGGCGACGAGTACGGCAGCCGACAGACGTACGTTCAGGAGTACAACGTCATAGCGCTCGGGCCCGCACCGGACTACCACGCGACCTACCTCATCCACGTCACCGTCACCGACGGCGGGCCAACCGCCACCGTCGAAAACATCGAGTCGCGCTGTACCGGCTGAGCGAGAGGTTGAATATGCACCATATGATGCGTTTAGCTGCGACGGCAACTGTCGCTTTCACCGTGATGTTGTTGACAGCCACGGTTGCTCACGGGCAGGCGTCGATCTCGCTGGGCGGCGACGCCGTCATCACCGGCAGTCACGTTCTCAGCGTGCCGATCACCGCGACGTGCGACCCTGTCGGCCAGCAGACGACGTTCATCCTGGTCACGGTGTGGCAGCCCTCGCCAGGCGCGGGGAACTTCGTCGAAGGCGAGGGCGCCACCGAGTCGCTCATCTGCGACTCCGCGGCGCACACCTATTACGTCACTGTTCCGAGAACCGGTCCTGACCCAGGCGCCTGGCGACCCGGGAGCGCATTCCTCACCGCGATCATCAGTTACTGCTTCACGGAAAACGGCACGCTCAGCTGCACGACTCAGGCGTTCATCCGAGAGACGACCATCACGTTGCGGCGACGCTGATATCCGCGCTTTCGGGTTTGGCCCAGAACGCCCGAAGCCCGGGCAGGCG
>Ga0307415_100001792_pt1 | contig 10511 bp, 12 predicted proteins | sample DK1Cmetagenome_FD_204524 | JGI IMG/M metagenome (GOLD analysis project Ga0307415, IMG submission 204524) | Maize rhizosphere microbial communities from greenhouse at UC Davis, California, United States - DK15-C-2 | ecosystem: Host-associated > Plants > Roots > Rhizosphere > Soil | place: USA...
GCGCGGCCCTGCCGCGCGGGTCGACGGCGGGCCGGCGGGCGTGACCCGCTACGCGTCGAGCGGCGACGTCAGCCTCGCCTACCAGGTCTTCGGACACGGTGATGCCGAGCTCGTCCTCGTCACCGGATGGGTCCTGCCGATCGAGCTCTTCCGCGACGAGCCTGGGTTCGCGCGCTTCCTCGACCGGCTCGCGGGTTTCGCTCGCGTACTGGTGTGGGACAAGCGCGGCACCGGCCTGTCGGACCGGATCGCTCCCGGCGCTCGCCCGACGCTCGAGGAGCGCACCGGCGACCTCACCGCCGTGATGGACGCCGCAGGGTTCGAGCGTCCGGCCATCCTCGGCTTGTCCGAGGGCTGCCACCTCGCCGCCCTCTTCGCGGCGACGCATCCGCAGCGGACGGCAACGCTCGCCCTCTACGGCGGCTGGGCCCGCACGATGTGGGCGCCGGACTACCCGTCGGGCGCGACGCGCGCCCAGCACCGCCGGCTGATCGAGCTCGTCCGCGAGCACTGGGGCGACGCCGCCTACCTCCTCCGGTACTGGGCGCCGGACGCCCAGGACGACGAGCAGCTGCGGACGTGGTGGGCGCGCGCACTCAGGCTCGGCGCCACGCCGACCGCCGCGGTGACCTGGCTCGAGCTCATGGAGGAGGTCGACATCCGCTCCGCCTTGACGGCGATCCAAGCGCCGACGCTGGTCGCACATCGCCGCGGCGACGTCATCGTGCCGGTCAGCCACGGCCGCCATCTCGCCGAGCACATCCCGGAAGCCGAATACGTCGAGCTCCCAGGCGCCGACCACCTCTGGTGGGTGGGGGATCAGGACGCGCTCGTGGACACCGTCGAGCGATTCTTCGCACGCGCGCGGCGCATCGTCGATCCTCCGGAGGACGCTCATTCCAGCTCGAGGCGGTAGCCGTTGACTCGATCGACACTCGGACCTACGGTCCGTCCGATGCCATGACGCCTGCCTCGTATGACCGAGACCCGCGCGTTGACCAGTACATCGACGCGCTGCCCGACTGGCAGCAGGGCATCTGCCAGCGGGTCCGCGATCTCGTCCACGCCGTCGACCCGGGGGTCGAGGAGACCGTCAAACGCAAGGTGCAGCCCTACTTCGTGCTGCAAGGCAACATCTGCGCGCTGCTGGCCACCAAGGATCACGTGAACGTGTTCCTCTACGACGGCGGGATCGTCCCCGATCCGGAGGGCATCATCACCGGCGGCCACGAGAACAAGACGGCCAGGACGGTCGCCGTCTACGAAGGCGAGACGCTCAACGGCAACGCACTGCGCAAGATGTTCGAGCAGATCATCGCCAACAACCGCGCCGGCGGATGGCGCCGGCTGAAGAGTCGCCCGCCAGGTCGAGGCAACGGGCGATCGTCATAGTGCCCGCCATGGCCGAGCGCATCCACGAAATCCTGCCGGGCGTCTTGCATTGGACCGCACGCCATCCGAGCGCCCGGCTCGAGTCCGGCTCGCACTATCTCGTGGAGGAGGGCATCCTCATCGACCCGATAGCGCCGCCGGAGGGGCTGGAGTGGTTCGATGGCAGGGAGATCGGCGAGATCGTGCTCACGAACCGCCATCACACGCGCTCGGCGTTCGAGCTCCAAGACCGATTGGGCGTGACGATCCGCGCGCCGCAGACGGGGATGTACGAGCTGCCGGCCGACCGCGTGCAGCCATACGACTTCGGCGACGAGCTGAGCAGCGGAATCCGGCCGCACCCTATCTTGGAGAGCTGGCCCGACGAGACGGCGCTCGAGATCCCGCGCCACCGCGCGATCGCGATCGCCGACGGCGTCAACAACTACGACGGGCTCGGATTCTTTGCCGACTCCCTGCTCGGCGACGACCCGCAGGCGGAGAAGCAGCGTCTCCGCGCTGGCTTCGCGACGCTCGCCGCGGAGGTTGACTTCGACCACCTCCTGTTCGCCCACGGGACACCGATCCTCGGCGACGGCCGCCAACAGCTCGCGCGCTTCGTCGCGGGTTAGCGCCTACCACCCGAGCGGACCGCCAACGCGGACTCGGGCGAGGTGGTGCCGTGCGAGCAGACCGGGTAGTCGGTGCATACACGACCCCGGGAGGGACCAATGGCCGACGATCAGCAGCAACGACCGACCGAGGCCGGCGGCGAGCGTGACGTCCACGAGCACGAGGACGAAGCGCGCCGCAGGCGCACCGGCGCCGAGCGCGAGCGTGCCGCCGACGAGCGCGCGGACGAGGAGCCCGGCCGGGGGAGCGCTGACGAGGACCGCGTGCTCCCGACCGACGCCGACGACGAGCGGCGGGGCGTCATGCCGCCGCGCTCGGAGTAGGCACCCCGCGGGCCGGCAGGCGCCGGCCAGAGCGCTCAGACGACGCCGTCGGCCGCGAGATCGGCCGGGCGTCCCGTCCGCAGCGAGCGCGTCGAGGCCCACGCGACCGCTCCCTGGGTGCAGAGGGCCGCGCCCGTGGCCGCCATGAACGTGACCGTGACGCCGGCATCGTCGACAAGCGCGGCGACGAGCAAGCAGAACACGACGAAGCCCCCCATGCCGCTCAGCATGCCGCGCAGGAGCTGCGCGGCGGCGGCCGCGCCGTAGCGCTCGTGAGTGAACGCCGCGAGGATGCACGCGAGCACCGGAAGGGCCGTGAGGACTCCGCCCACCGTCGGGCCCAACCATCCAGCCACCGCGGCGAGCGAGACGACCAGCAGCGCGGTGAGCGCCATGCGCAACGCCAGATCGCTCGCGCGAGGTTCAAGTCGCAACTTCCCGAGCGTCGCGCGCGGAATGCCCCGACGGGCGAGCACGAGCGACGCGACCGCCGTGACCAATGCGCCGAGCAGGCCCGCCCCGACGGCGCTCGCGAGTCCGGCCGCCACGGCGGCCACTGCCCAGCCGGCGGCGACGCTGACAGGCCAGGAGGCATGCAGCGCCGTCCGCGCGTACGCGAGCGCAAAGCCGCTCAGCGCGGCCAGCCCGAGCAGTGTGCCCGTTGCCTGCTGCGCCGCGAACGAAGCACCGTGGCGATGCGCGCCGATCAGCAAGACGGGCCCGACGATCGCCGGGAACGCGCTCACGACTCCAGCGATCCCGTGGCCCCACCAGCGCGCGGCGAACGACGCCGCCAGTACGAGCAGCGGCGCGACCACGAACTGCACGACGAGCTCGAACACCCGCCGGAGGCTAGCGCCGTCGACGACGCTCACCACTGGCGGCAAAGATGGCACGCACGGGGCGGCTCATTCGCCTCCGGTCAGTTCCTCGCGCGGTAGCTGGAGTCTTCAGCCGTCGACGACGATCGCGTCCATCGGTCCGAGCAGCCGCTCGAGCTTGCGCGAGCCGGCTGTGAGCTCGCGTAGGCGGTGCTCGCGACGCTGCCCGGTGCGCCGGCGCTCGCGCTCGCGCCGCGCGATCGGGATCCACAAGCGATCAACGACCTCCGTCGGATCTCCGGCGATCTCCTCCTCGTGCACTCCGAGGTGCTCGCTCCACAAGCGCAACCGCGTTCCGCGCGCGAGCTCCGGGTCGCAGAGCTGGACGTTGACCTCCGTGTCGTTGAAGAACGAGTGGGCGTTGAGGTTGGCCGAGCCGATCGTCAGCCAGCGGTCGTCGACGATGCCGATCTTCGCGTGGACGTAGAGCTCGTCGACCGTCGAGCCGGTCATCGCGTCGATCGTCGTGGCCAGGAAGCGCCCACGGCCGCTGTCGGCGTCGGCGAGGTAGGCGAGCATCCCGCGCGTGTCCTCCTCCCCGTTGTTCGGCTTGGACGGCAGCACGACGACGACCCGGAACCGGTCGTTCGGCGGCTCGCGCACCTTCTCGGAGAGCAGATGGACGATCTCCGGCAGCCAGAAGAACTGGGACTCGAGGTAGACCAGCTCGCGCGCCGCGCGCAGCGATCGCATGTAGCCCTCGAGGATGCCGAAGGCGCCGTCGGGGATCCGGTCGTAGACGTGCTCAGGGATCGTGCGCAGCAGCTGGATCGTCGTCTCTCCCGCACGCGCGGGAACCGGCACCGCAGGCAGCTCCTCTCCGGTCACCGCGGTCCAGCGCAGGTCGAGGTGCTCGGCGACGTCGGCGACGATCGGGCCGCGCAGCCGTGAGCCGGCGTCGTGCCAGCCGAGGCGCCCGCGCGCCGGATGCCGCCCGGTGTCCCAACGATCGCCGCCGAGATCGGTGAGATCGATGCCCCCGACGAAGGCAACGTCCTCGTCGATGACGACAAGCTTCTCGTGATGGCAGTGCAGGAGGCGCTCGCGATCGTCGACCGCGACGCGAACGCCGGTGTCGCGCGACAGCTCACGGGCGTCGGCTCGGACGTCGGCGCGCGCAGGCGTGAAGGCGCGGAACGGCGCGCCGGCCCACAGCAGAACGCGCACGTCGACGCCCCTCGCGACGGTCTGGGCCAGCAGCTCGCGCAGCACCGTCGGCGGCTCTCCCCGCTCGAGCGCGAAGTGGGGAGCCAAGTGCCAGCCGGCGATCCGCACCGAGCGGTGGGCGCCCCGGATTGCCTGGGCGATCGCGGGAAGCACCTCCACGCCGTCGATGAGCACGTCGATCGAGCAGCCGTCCCGCGGCGCCGGCGCCTCCCGGCACCACGGCGAACCGTCGTCTCCCGGCTCTAACGCGTCGAGCCGCCCGAGACGCCGCAGGCGGTGCCGGTGGTGCGCGACCATCGAGCGCTCGACGGCGCTGCCGAGCAGGCGGTCGGCGGCTTCGATCGGGTGCACCCATCGATTATCGCCGGGTCGTCTCGTGGCTCACTCTCGCTCGTCGCGCATTGCGATACCGCGATCAGTCCGGGTACTCGTCCTTGCGCCACGCGCGCGGCTCCTCGGGCTCATCCTTCGGCGTCCGGCTGAGCAGGAACGAATGGTACGGCGCAACGAACGGATCCGGTGCCATCACCGTGTACGTGTGGTACACGCTCCCGTTCTCGCGCGCGAAGGCGATGAAGCTCGGGCCCTCGCGCAGACCGTCCTCGAGCTTGGCTCCGACCTGCCGCCCCCACTCCTGGAGCCACTCGGGTGGGTTGGCGATCATCTCCTTGACCTCGGGGATCTCCTGCGCCTGCTCGGGCGTGAGGGCGAGACCGAAGTCGAACGGAAACTCCGTCCCGTAGGTCGAGACGTAGGGGAACTGCCAACCCATCCGCTCCTTGTAGGCGATGAGCCGATCGATCGGCGCGCGCGAGAAGCAGATCAGCGTCACGTCGCGGTGGTTCAGATGCACGCGCGTGGCATCGAGCTCATCGCCCAGGTTCGAGCACCCGGGACAGGCCCCGACCTCGTAATCGGGCCCGAACATGATGTTGTAGGCGAGGAGCTGCGAGCGCCCGTCGAAGAGCTCCGCGAGCGTCTTCTTGCCGTCCTCGGTGTCGAACTCGTACTCCTTCTCCACGGGCACCCAGGGAAGGTCACGCCGCTGCTCGGTCACCTTCTGGCCGAGCTCGGCGTGCTCGGCCTCGAGCTTCGCAAGCTCATCGCGAGCGGCCTGCCAGTCCTCGCGGGTTCCGATCTTGTGGTCGGGCATCGTTCAGCTCCTTTGGCCGTTCGTCATGTGAGCGTGGGCGGCCATCGTGGATCGTCGGTGGCCGCCTGTCGACGCCGTACGTTACGACCGGCGCGACGCGCCGAACTCATCGCCGGGTTTCGCGGGCGACTCCGTTTAGCCGCGTCGCGGGCCGGCCGGCACCTTGTCGGTGAGCGGAACGGCCACGCGGGTCGCCCCACGCGGCCGTTCCGGAGAGAGGATCCTTCCCATCTGTCGTTCCCTGACCAGCGCGAACGCTGCCCTGCGGCGGTGCCGCGCCCTCCAGGCGTCATCAATGGTCGCCGCCGCAGGGGAAGGGACGAATCGAACATCCGTCGAAGATGTCAGCGCAGGCACAAGCTGTCCGATAATGGCCGGGTCCGAAGTCGACGCGCTCAGGGACGCAGCCGGAACGGTGGGTAGCGGTCGGTGATCAGGACGAAGGCGTAGCCGACCACGCGGTTGTGCCAGCGCATCACCCCCTCGACGTAGCCGAAGATGCCACGCGGGTAGCGGCCCGTGAACAGGATCGCGAACCAAGCGGCGATCACGGCGAAGAACACGCCGATGTAGAGGAAGAACAGCACGACGTAGTGCGGGATCGCGAGGAACCACTTCACGATCGGCAGCCAGCGATTGAGGTCGCGCTGGGCGTCGGGGTAGCCGAAGTCCAGGCGCACCGACTGCTGCTCGTCGGTCGAGGGATAGCGGTCGTCCATCAACGCCACGTAGGCCCCCACGCGGGTCGTGAAACGCAGGAGCTCGCGATTCCAGTCGAACCACCAGCGCGGGTACTTCTGCCGGAACAGGATCATCAACAGCGGTGGCAGGAACAGGAGCCCCGTGCCGCCGATCGCGATCGTGGTGCCGGTTCCGCCGGAGCCGCCATCGAAGCCGCCGCCGCCCGAGTAGCCGCCGATGCTGGCGAGCACGATGGCGATCGGGATGACCGTGAAGATCCGGAACGCCGTCGTCAGACGGTTGAGGTCACGGTCCGGATAGTCGACCGCCAACCGCACGGGATAGTCGTCGTTCACACGCTCACCCACCTTGATCTCGTCGAGCGGTCCTTAGCTTGCTCGCATTCGCGCTGGCTCCGGAATCGGCACCCTACTCCGACCGGTCGGGCGGGTGATCCGATGAAGGCCGCGAGATCCGTCGAGACGGATCTTTCGCGGACGGCAGACGTCGTCGAGCGGCGTCAGCGCGTGTCCTGCCGGCGTATGACCAGCAGGCCCACGAGCCGCGATACCACCATCGCCACGTAACCGACCCCGGCGAGCTGCTCGAGCATCACCAGGCCGCGCGCAAAGGGCTTGATCGGCACCACGTCGCTCAGGCCGGTGCTCGACAGCGTCGTAAAGCTCAGGAACAGCAGCTCCGTCCAGCTGCGATCGGCGCTCGGCGAGATCGCCGCCGTGAAGCTTCGCGGCTCGATCGCTTGGCAGACCGTGTACGAGTAGGCGAACGCCCACGCCACGAGGGTGAAGGTGGCGCCAACGGCGAAGAGCTCATCCCGCGTGATCACGTGGTCGGCGAGCATGTAGGCGATCAGGGCGCCGGCGGCATAGAAGTAGAGGATCGCCTCCAAGGCCGACGAGTAGGGAAGCAGCGCGTCCCGCCCGCTGACGGCTTGGATCAGCAGCAACACGGTCGCGGGGATCCCAAGCAGCACGCCGATCCACGTCAGCCCGGGCGAGCTGCGAACGGCCAGCACGACAAGTCCGAGGATCGCGATGCCGAACACGCTGAACAGCGCGCGACCGGCATCGCTGCCCTCCATGAACGGATACAGCACCACCCCCGCCAACTGAGCGGCAAACAGGATCGCAGAGGGCTCTCGTCGGGCGATCGAAAGCACGAGGGGAAGCTAGCCGCCGGCCCGGTCGCCATCCGAGGCACGGCGGGTAGCCATCGCGAATGAGCTCAAGAGCAGTGGTGATGCACGAAGACGACCGCAAGTGGGAGCGCTGGCCGGACGAGCAGGTCGCTGAGCGCGGCAACGTCGTCTGGAAGACATTGATCAGCGCCGGCTTGACGCGGAGCGATTCGCTGACGCTGGGCATAGCGCTGCTTGCGCCCGGTGAAACCCTGCGCCCGCACCGCCATGAGCAGGCCGAGGCTTACCTCGTGCTCGCCGGCAGTGGCATCGTCACCATCGACGGCTCGGCACACGTTGTCGGGCGGGGCGCGGGCGTGTTCATCGCCGGAAACGCCGTTCATTCCGTCGAGTCGACCGGACACACCGACCTGCGCGTGGCCTACGTGCTTGCCGCGGATGCGTTCGAGGATGTCGAGTACGTGTTCGGCGACTAGAGGTTCGCGGGTTGCCTTGCCCGGCCCTTCCTAGCTCGGCGGTCGGTCTCTTCACCGTGGAGGTCCAGCTGGCGCGCCGCGCGCTGCAGCACCGCGCGAGCCGCTTAGGTCGCGGTCGCCGCTCAAGGCCCGTCCCGAGCGACCGCCGGAGGGCCGGCGCGGCACCGGCCCTCCGCAATCGCAACCGCTAGGGCAGCGGAACCACGCTGATGGTCTCGCCCTCCCTGGCTGCGACCTCGAGTATCCACGCGAGCACGTCCGCCTGGTCGATGCGGAACGCGTAGTCGACGCCGGTGCAGTTCGGCGAGAGCCCGAACGACGTCACGGCGACTATCACGTTGGAGGCGTCGTAGAAGATCGGGCCGCCGGAATCGCCGAAGCACGTGCCGCCGCGGCCCCCACCGGGGTTGGCACTCGTCTGGAGGTTGAAGCCCGCGGTCAGCGCACTCCGCAGGTTCACGAGCTGGGTCGTCGCCTCCAACCTGACCCGCTCAGCGACGTCGCCAGTCGGAAGGGTCTTCTGGAGCCCGTAGCCGACGACCGTGAAGGTCGTGTCAGTTACCGCTCGATCAACCGCCGAGCTCGTGCGAACGCTCGGCGGCTGCCATCACGGCGTCTAAGAACGCCGCTCGGACGCCGTGGCGCTCGAGCTCTCGCAGCCCTGCGGCGGTCGTCCCGCCCGGACTGGTTACCGCAGCTCGCAGCGCCGCCGGACTGGTGCCGCGATCCACGAGCAGCTGTGCCGAGCCCAGCAGCGTCTGGAACGCCAATGTCTCGGCGACGTCGCGCGGCAAACCCCCCAGCACACCGGCCTCGGCCATCGCTTCGGCGACCAGGAACACGTACGCGGGACCGGATCCCGAGAGTCCGGTCACCGTGTCGAGGTCCTTCTCCGGCACACGAACCACCACGCCGACGGCACCCAGCACCTCCTCGGCCCACGCCAGGTCCTCCTCGCCGGCAGCCGAGCCCGGGCAGATGGCGGCAGCTCCCGCCCCGACCAGCGCGGGCGTGTTCGGCATCGCGCGAACGACGCGCAGACGTCCCCCCACCGCGCGCTCGATCGCCCCCGTCGTGACACCGGCGGCGACGGACAGCAGGCGCTCGGCGCCGGCGTCCGCGACGGCCGCGGCTGCGTGGCCGACGTCGGCCGGCTTGACGGCGAGCACCGCGGCCGCCATGGGAATCGGAGCCTGGACGACGGCGACGCCGGGATGCGCGGCCGCGAGCTCTTCGCGCCGCGATGGCGAGACCTCGGCCACCACCAGCTGATCGGGGGCGCGACCGGCCGCAAGCAGGCCCGCGAGCAGAGCCTCGCCCATGCGTCCGCCGCCGACGATCAACAGGCCGCGCTCGTCCGGTGCCGCGAACATGCGCGCAAGAGCCTACGCGCGCACCACACCGACCGGCGATCCCATGCCGATCGACCACATCGGCGAAGCCCACGACCGAGTCGAGGCCGGGAGTCGACAACGCATCCTCCTGACGATCCCGAGTTGACGCAGGCCGGCATCGGTGGGTCGCACGGACGAACGACCTTCAACCGCGCCGGCCATGGCGCGTGGCAACATCCCAATCGTCCGATGCGTCCAGATCGTCCCGAACCGTGGACGTCCTGGCCAGTAGGAGGTGAGCGTACGGGACACATGGCAGTCGACCTCGCCATCGACATCGAGAACACTCCCGGCGCACTCGCGCGGGCAGCGGCCGCGATCAGCGATGCCGGCGTGAACATCGCCGCAGCCACGTGCATCGGACCAGGAGAGCGCGCCGAGCTCCACATCCTCGTCCCGCACGCCGGGGCTGCAAAGCATGCGTTGGCGATTTCGCATCTCGCCGTCACTCGTGAGCGCGAGGTCGTTGTCGTAGATGTCGAGGACCGCCCCGGCGTGTTGGCAGACCTGACTCGCAGAATCGCTCGCGCTGGAGTCGACCTCGATCTCGTCTATGTCGCCACGCGAAATCGCGTCGTCTTCGGGGCGGCCGACCTCGATGCCCTCAAGGCCGCGCTAGACGCCGCGAGCTGACGGCTGCCCGTTGGAACCAGTAGAGCTTGTCGCCGACGAGACAGCGCGATGCCGACGAGCCGCGCCGGCGCTTGATCTCCGGTCGTCTGTCCGGGCGAAGTGGCGGGCGGCGCGACCGAGGCCGCGCCGCCCGCCGGACGGTTAGACGTACTGCTGGAGGAACTGCTGCGCGAGCTCGGTGTCGAGCCGCTGCACGACGTTCGTCGACTTGCAGAGCGTGTCGCCGGTGATCGTGATCGAGACGAGCACGCCGTCGAGGAACTGCGGCCCGCCGGAGTCGCCGTAGCAGGTGCCGGCGTTGCCGGTCGTCGCGTTCTGCGAGATCCGGAGGTACCCGGGGCCGAGCGCGTTGAACGTGCCGGTCCCGTACATTCGCGTGTCGAGGTACTGCGCGGTCGGGCCGCCGGGCGCGTTCGTGAACTCGGTTCCTCCGTACCCGACCGACAGGAACTGGGTCGACTGGTTCAGCTCGCCGCTCGCCAGCAGCGCGTCGAGATAGCCGACCTCCTGCACAACGGTGGCCGGCTCGATGCCGCGGATCGGCTTGTCGAAGACGATCACGGCGAGATCGTTCGGGTCGTTCTGCCGCTGGCTGTAGTACGGACTCGGGATGAACGTCCCGCAGTAGAGCTTCGAATGG
>Ga0307415_100001793_pt1 | contig 10507 bp, 6 predicted proteins | sample DK1Cmetagenome_FD_204524 | JGI IMG/M metagenome (GOLD analysis project Ga0307415, IMG submission 204524) | Maize rhizosphere microbial communities from greenhouse at UC Davis, California, United States - DK15-C-2 | ecosystem: Host-associated > Plants > Roots > Rhizosphere > Soil | place: USA...
TGGCGAGGGCGTTCCGACATGGGTTCAGTCCGTGCTCGGGGACATCCCCATCCCGTCGCCCATCTGGACGCTCTACATGGACATGCCGAACGCGCCGCTGTACCGCATGCACTACCAGGCGGTCGGGTTCTTCGTCCACCTCGCCGAGACGGGGACCAACCCGTGGACCCGCATGGTCCCGATCGGCACGGCCCTGAAGTCGGGTAAGGCCGGCTCCGCGAACCGGGCCGGTTGGGACGCCGCCGCGGTGACGCCGGCCTTCCTCGACACGTGGGGGCCGAGCTTCGCCGCCGGCCGGTACCCGGGCCAGGCGTGGACCACGAGCGGACACAACGTCCCGAAGTACCTCGGCGCCATGCCAAGGCAACCCCTCCCCAATGGAGCGACCGTCACGATCGCCTCGGCGCCGGCCGGTGCGACCCTGGTCGAGTTGCAGCCCGCCGCCGAGGTGCTGCTGTTCGCGCCCGGCCCGACGGCCCGCGGGCGGCTGGCCGTCGGCGTCGGCGCGGACATGGGCCTGTCGCAGGTCGCGGGCACGAACTTCTGCTACAAGCCCGGCGGCTGCGAATGTCCGGACAGCAGCCCCGGAGCGGGCGCCCAGTTCAAGCAGCTCGCCGGCGGGCCGAACTACCTGGGCGTCACCGGAGGCCCGGACGCGGCGACGGTCCGGGTGGTCGGCCTGACCCTCGACGAATTCTGCGGGCGCGAGCGCGAGGCGTGCCTGGTCGGCTCGTGGACCACCACGAGCGTCGACATGACCATCAGCGAGATGTCCATGACCGGCGGCGCGGGTGCCCGCATGGTCGTGGACGGCACCGGCCGGACCACGGTGACACTGGACGGGATGGCGCCGGTGCGGTTCGCCTCGTCGACGGCCGAACTGGCCGGCCAGTTCGTGTACCACGGCGGCGCCTCGGGCCGGATCAAGCTGCCGCCAGCGGCGGCCACCAGCGGGGCCTGGGAGTACACCGGCCGGTCGAACATCGCCGCCTCGGCGACCTTCACCAAGCCGTTCCGGTTCTCGATCGACAAGACATCGCTCTCCGACCTGGCCGGAGGCGTCGGCGGGGGCGGCATCGCCGGTGCGAACCCGGTCGGCACGGGAAGCTGGACCTGTAGCGGCAACTCGTTGCGGATAACCCCCACGCTGCCGCCAAGTGTCAGCGGTGGTTGGAACTGGAGCCGAACCGGCTGAACGGCGGCGGCCGCCACGGAGACGGCATAATGACCCGATGGATCGCACGCCCCAGCCCGACGCCGGCGAGGAGATACCGCTACTGCACGGGTGGCTCAAGTTTCACCGGGACGCGCTCGCCGCCAAGTGCGACGGCCTTCGCCCGGACCAACTCGTGCACGCCTCGGCCCCGCCATCGACGTTGTCACTGCTCGGCCTGGTCCGCCACCTGACCGAGATGGAGCGGCACTATCTGGTCCACGCGCTCAGCGGCGAGAACCGCGGCTTCCATTACTGCACGGACGAGAACCCGGAAGCCGACATCGAGGGCCTCGATGCCGGCATGACCGAGGACTCGATGCGCCGCTGGCATCAGGAACAATCCGACGCCGACGCACTGATCGCCGCGTGCACCGATCTGTCGGCACCGACAGCGACGGGATGGAACTCGGTGCGATGGCACCTCCTGAAGGTCATTCAGGAGTACGCCCGCCACAACGGGCACGCCGACATCCTCCGGGAACGCATAGACGGCACCACGGGTGAATGATGGCGACTCCCCGGCGCCGGATCTACTCGCCGACCGGGCCGCCGGCTATTTCGGTGACGATGTCGAGGTGGCCGAGATGGCGGGCATACTCCTGGAGGAGATGAAACAGCACCCGTTCCAGGGATGCCGGGTCCGAGCCGTCCCATCGCGGGCCGGGAGCCCCGATCGCGGTGAGCTCGTGATTCTCCACCACGGCCCGGGTGTGTCGGCCCTGGGCCCGAAGCGCGTCCGTCAACGTCTCGCGGGTCTCGTCGGGCGCGACGTACCAGCGGTCCGCGCGTCGGTCACCCCAAGGCTGGTCGACATCACGGCCCTGGAAGCCCCATTCGATCCAGCGCAGCTCCACGTAACGCAGGTGCTTGAGCAACTCCAGCGGTGTCCAGCCGGACGGCAGCCGGCTGCGGCGTAGCTCATCCTCGCCCAGCGCGGACGTCTTGGACAGCACGCCGTCGCGGAAGTAGTCCAGGTAGCGCAGGAACACCTCGGCCCGCCCGGAGGCCGGCGATGTCGGCGAGGGAAACGGCATCGTCACCTGCCAATTGTGTACCCGGTGCGGCCGTCGCTCGGGACGCACCCCGGCGTCCCGGCGGTCTGACCCATCCAGTCATCGTCCAGTCTCAATCCAGTCGTCGTCGGTAGGGTCGGCGCATCCGAGCCCCGCCAGGAAGGAATACGTGGCATGAACATCAGACGATGGCTCTCGCGTCGGGGGCCGCTGATCGTGGCGACGCTGGCCCTCACGGCGGCGGCCGTCATCTCCCCCGCCTCGGCGTCGGCCAGCGTCGACAACGTCAACTGCGGCTTCCGGCCGTCCGGCCCCAACAACTACACCAACCCGGCAGTGGTCACCGCCGACTCCTGGGTCAGCTGCAACGGCTTCGTGGAAAGCATCTACGTGTCGGTCGACATCACCCGCGACGGGCAGATCGTGGCGTCGGGCTTCGCGTTCGGCTCCTTGGGAGCGCTCGCGTTCGCGTCTACGCCCTGCGTGCCCGGCTACTACGTGGCCTACGCGTACGGCAGCGTGTTGTATCCATTCGGCAACATTCCGGGATCCGACATTTTCCGGTCGCAAACCCCGTCCACCTACCTCAACTGCGCCCCTGGACCCCCCGTCGTGGCCAATCCCGGCAGCCAGTCGACGTTCGTCTACGACTCCGATGCGTTGCCGATGACCGCCACCGGCGGGACTCCCCCCTTCACCTGGTCCGCCAGCGGGCTGCCCAGCGGCTTTTCGATCAACGCCAGCACCGGCCTGATCAGCGGCGCCTCCACCCGCATCGGCACCTACACGGTCACCGTCACCGCGGTGGACGCGGCCGGCCGTTCCGGCAGTACCCAGTTCACCTGGGCGATCAGGCGTGAGCCCTGTCCACGCTGCTGAGACCGCCCGCGATGCGGCGAGCCGGGCCCTGCCCTCGGCTCGCCGCCCCATACGGCTCCTGAGTGGACCTCAGGCGTGGGGTGGCACCGTGGAGAGCTTCCGGCGGACCTGGTCGGAGTCGGCGTGGTCGAGCGCGTCGAGGATGGCCAGTGCGACGCACCATGCGTGGGCCGCCGCCTCCGCGTCACCGGACGCGAGATGGGTGTCGCCGAGCCGACGGAGGGTCGCGGCCTCGTAGTAGCGGTCGCCCAACTCGCGCCGCTGGTCGATGGCGCGCTGATAGCAGGCCACTGCCTCGGCGAACTGGTCAAGGCAGTGGTGGGCGTAGCCGAGGCTGTCCCAGGTGGCGGCCTCGCCGTCGCGGTCACCGATCTTCTGCTGCAGCACGAGCGCCTCCCGGCAGGAGGCGATGGCCTGCTCGTGGTCGCCCAGTTGTGCGTGGCACCAACCGGCGGAGTTCATCGCGTTCGCCTGACCGGGCAGGTTGCCGGCCAGCTGGAACAGGTCGAGCGCCTGCCGGGCGTGCCGCAGCGCGGTGCGGTGGTCGCCCAGCTGTTCGAAGACCGCACCGAGGCCGAGATGGGTCTGCGCCCATCCCGCATGATCGCCGCACCCGCCGAACAGTTGCAGCGCGGATTCGTAGTGGTGCAGGGCTTCGTCGGGGCGGCTCAACTTTATGTAGGCGCGCCCGAGGTGGTGGTGCGCGTGCGCCTGACCGGCGTTGTCATCGAGACGCTCGGCGGCCGCCAGGGCGATGTGCTGGGTGGCCACCTGGTCGTGCCAGTGCCCGCGCCATTGGAAGAAGGTGCACGACGTCCAGGCCAGCCGAGCGGCCGGCACGTCGAATCCCGTCTCGGCGGCCTCCCGGGTGATCGCGACCAGGTTCTGGTGCTCGGCGGTGAACCAGGCCATGGCCTGATCCCGGTCGTTGAGCGACTCGGGGACCGTGCCGGTGGCCATCGGGTCCAACACGATCGGCGGTTCCCGATGCGGTAGGAGCAGTCGGTCCGCGGCGCACGCGGTGTGCAGATAGTGATCGATCATTCGGCCGCGCGTCGCGCGCAGGACATCCGGGCTGTCAACGGTGCGGGCGACCTCGGCCGCGTACGCCTGGAGCAGATCATGGCAACCGTACCGGCCCGGCGTGTGCTGCACGACGAGGTTCGCGCGAGTCAGTTCGGCCAGCAGCGGGCGGACTTCGGATTCCGACAGCCCGGCCAGACTCACCGCCGCCGGCACGGAGACGGCCGGACCCGGATGGGCGCCCAGCCGTCGAAACATCGTCGCCGCGGCCGGGGTGAGGGCGTGGTACGACCAGGAGAACACGCTGCGCACCACGCTGCCGTGCTCGTCGGTGCCGAGCGCGTCAAGCCGTGTCCGCTCGTCGCTCAACTCGGCGGCGAGGTTCCGAAGCGGGAAACGAGGGTGGATGGCAGCCCGGGCGGACACGATCGCGAGCGCCAGCGGCAGGTGTGCGCACCGCGCGATGATGTCCGCGACCGCGCCCGGCTCGGCGGCGATCCGGTCGGCGCCGAGGCGACTGACCAACAGGTCGCGGGCCTCGGCCGGACTGAGCAGGTCCAACCCGAGTGGCAGTGCGCCGTCCGTGGCGACCAGGCCGAGGAGCTGGTTGCGGCTGGTCACCAGAACGAGGCAGCCCGGCGCGCCCGGAAGCAGCGGGCGAACGTGCCCGGTGTCGCGGGCATTGTCGAAGACGATGAGCATCCGTCGGGTAGCGACCAGGCTGCGGAACAACGCCGTCTGGGCGGCCAGGCTCGCCGGCACGCGCTCCTGGGGAACGTGCAGCGCGTCGAGCAGGTTGCGGACGGCCTCCGCCGGTTCCACGGCCCGGTCGACGCGGTCGAACCCACGCAGGTTCACAAAGATCTGCCCATCGGGGAACTGGTGCGCCACCTGGTGTGCCCAGTGCACGACCAGCGCCGTCTTGCCCACGCCAGCGGTGCCGGACACCGCGGCGATCGTGGCGGCTCCGCCGCCCGGAGCGCGTTCGGCCAGGCCGTGAAGGCTGGCCAGCTCCGCGGCCCGACCGGTGAAACCGGGCACGTCGGCCGGAAGCTGCGCGGGCACCGGAGTGACCGTCTTGCGGTCGCCATCAAGGTCAGCGTCGACGACCGGCTGCGTGGCCCGGCCGGCACCGGCCTGGTCACCGGGGCCATCGCCGCGCAGCAGATCGGCGTGGGCGCGCACCAGCTCCGGCCCCGGATCCACCCCCAGCTCGTCGGCCAGCCGACGGCGAACCTCGCGATAGGCCGCGAAGGCCTGGCCCCGCCGGCCGGCCGCGCCGTACGCCCGGATCAGTCGGGCCTGCTCCACCTCGTCGAGCGGGTGGGCGGCCGCGGCCTCCTCGAGCCTCGGCAGCGCCTCGGCCGCCGACCCGAGCGCGATCATCAGGTCGCCGTACCGCGCCAACGCGGCCCGGCGCTCCCCCATCAGCCCCACCACCGTGGGATGTCCCGCCAGTGCCGGCACGTCGACCAGCGGCGAACCGTGCCACAGCCCGAGCGCCTCGCCGAGCAGGCGCGCGGCGCGCGACGGGTCGCCGTCATCGGCAGCGGCGGTACGGACCAGATCCCGAAAGCGGACCACGTCCAGCTCGGCGTCGACCACACGCAACGCGTAGCCGTCGCCGACGCTCGGCAGCAACCCGCTCGGGGTACGCGTCTGCCGGTCCGGTTCCAGCGACCGGCGCAGATGCTTCACGTGCGTCTGCAGGACATTGACCGCGCTGACCGGCGGCCCGTCGCCCCACAGCGCATCGATGAGCTCATGCCGGCCGACCGGCTGCCCACCGGCCAGGGCGAGCAGTCCCAGCACCGCCCGCCGGGCCGGCGGGCCGAGATCGGCCTCCACCCCGTCCCGCCACACCCGCACGCGGCCGAGTACCTGTACGACCAGCATCCAACCCCCAATGGCGCGCGGCACCAGGTCCGACGATCACATCGAGCATCGGCTATGACCGTGCCACGGCGTCCAGCCGACTTCCAGTCCCCGTCCAGTGCCCGAGGGTAGGGTGCCGGCAATCGACGTCCTTCACGGCCCGCCCAGGAGGCCACGTGCCGGGAAACCGTCACGGAAGGACGTCGCGACACCGCACGGGAGAGTCGTGTGACAGTCACCGCGAACGGTGGTCGTCTTGAGTTCCGGATTCTCGGCCCGGTGCAGGCGCGGGCCGCGGAACACCCGGTCGATCTCGGCGAGCGCAAGCAGCGGTTGCTGCTCGGGGTACTCCTCCTGGAGGTCAACCGCGTCGTGCCGGTGTCCGCCATGATCGACCTGTTGTGGCCGGGCGACCCGCCGCAGACCGCCCGGCGGACCATCCAGGCCCATCTCAGTCGGCTGCGAACCGCGTTGATCAAGGCCGAACCCGCCGGCCGTGCCGTGTCCCTTCACCGGCGCGGCGACGGGTACCTGGTCAGCTGCGATCCCGCATGCATCGACGCGTACCAATTCCGCGCCCTCCTGGACCAGGCGCGGGGCTGCGCCGACGACAGTCAACGGGCCCGACTCCTGCACCAGGCGGTCGAGCTGTGGCGCGGACCGGCGCTGGCCGACGCGGCGAGCGCCGACGTGCGGGCCAGGCTGTGTGGCGGCCTGGAGACGGCACGGCTGACGGCACTGGAGGAGTACATGGACGCGGGCCTGCGGCTGGGCCGGCATCATGAGCTCAGCCATGACCTCATCGATCTGGTGACGCGCCACCAGCACAACCAGCGCTTCGCCGCCCAGCTCATGCTGGCCCTGTACCGATCCGGTCGGATCGCCGATGCGTTGGACGTGTTCACGCGGACCCGGTTGCGCCTGTCCGACGACCTCGGCCTGGATCCCTCCACCGACCTTCGGCGGCTGCACATGGCCATCCTCCGTGGCGACCGGGAACTGGACCTGACCGCCGCGGCCGCCGGCGCACCGAGATCGGCCGACGTAGAGGTACCCGCGCAGCTACCCGCCGTCGCGCCCAACTTCACCGGTCGGGCGGACCTGCTGCGGCGCCTGGACGGTGAGTTGACCCGTGAGCCCGCCGGTGTGGTGGCGGTGGCCGTTACCGGCGCCCCCGGCGTCGGCAAGACCGCTCTGGCCATCACCCTGGCCGACCGTGTGGCGGCGCGGTTCCCCGACGGCCAGCTCTATGTGAGCCTGGGCGGGCACTCGGCGGGCCCAACGCTGACCGCACACGAGGCGTTGGCCATGGCGTTGGGCGGTCTGGGTGTGGCGGCCGACCGCGTCCCCCGGGGCCCGGCCGCGGCCGCCGGGCTCTATCGCACGCTGGTGGCGGGCCGCCGCATCCTGGTGGTTCTCGACGGTGCCACGACGGCCGAGCAGGTGCGGCCGCTGCTGCCGGGCAGCCCGACCTGCCGGGTTCTCGTGACGAGCCGAAACCACCTGACCGGGCTGGTGGCGCGGGACGGTGTGCGCCTCGTGCGGCTGGGCGGTCTGTCCGCGGTCGAAGCACTCGAGCTGCTCACGTCGATCCTGGGCGCGGACCGGACGGGCGCCGAGCCCGCGGCCGCCGCCGAGCTCGTCGAGCGCTGTGACCACCTGCCCCTGGCACTGCGCATCGCCGCCGCGAACCTGGCCGCCCGGCCGCACCTGACGCTGTCCGGATACTGTGGCCAGCTCGCCGACGATCCGTTGTCGGAACTACAGGTGCCCGACGACGCGGCGTCGAGCGTGGCCGAGGCGTTCACCAGGTCGTACCGCTCGCTCCCGCCACCCGCCCAGCGACTGTTCCGGTGGCTGGCGGTGGCTCCCGCTGCCGGCCTGTCCGTCGAAGCGGTCGCCGCGCTCGCCGGTGTGCGGGTCTCCCGCATCGAGCCGTTGTTGCGGGAACTCACGACCGCCAACCTCGGCGGGCATCGGCCGGACGGCCGTTTCGCCATGCCGAGCCTTCTCGCGCGCTTCGCGGCCCGGCAGCTCGACACCGAGGACGGACCCGCCGAGCGTCGCCACATCCTCCGGCGCCTCCTGTCCTGGCCAGCCACGAAGGTCGCTGTCATCGACCCGCCACCTCCGCGGTGAACCCCTCGGCGGCCGATGACAGGCCGGAAAGTCGTTCCTGCAGGCGCACCTGAGCGTCGTGCAGGCGCCCCCGCGCACCGGCGTCGTCGAGGAGCGCGGACAGGGCGTGCAGGACCTGCCGGCGCTGGAAGATCCCCGCGGTCAGGAAGCAGTCGGTGTACGGGTTGTCGCTGAGCACCGGTGCGAGGAACTCATACCATCCCCAGGGAAAGACCCGGAAGGGGTACGCGACGGTGAGCTCCGGGGCCGCTTCGGCCAACCAGCGTGGCCCGGCACCGTCACCGGTCAACGACGCGACGTCGAGAAGCTTGTCGTTCTGCAGCAGCAGTGAGGGCACGCCCCACAGGACCGCCTGTGTGAGGGTGACCGAGACGGCATTGGCGGAGATGAACAGGTCGGCATCGAGCAACCGCTCGTGGAACCGGCCGGGGGCCAGCCGGGCGGCGTGGCGGTAGTCGATGTGATCCGCGATGGGAAAGCGCCACGCGACCGGTCCGACGTGTTCCACCCGCACGGGCCGCCCGAGCGCGGCGAGGTGGCTGTGGATGAGCCGGGGCATGGCCTGCATCAGCTGTCCCATGGCCGCCGAGCGGGTCACATTGACGTACTCCCAACGGGAGTTGGTCAGGAAGACCACGGGAGGCCGGCCCGTCCGGCCGGCGCGCCCACCGATCAGCGTGCCCCCGTCCGGCCCGGCCGGTGCGCGATCGGCACCCGGCGCCGCGCACCGCATGCGGCACACGACAACTCCCGGGCGGCTGGGCGCCGGCCGGTTGAGCGGGCTGTTGCGGATCAGCAGGTCGCACTCCTCCATCAGGCGGGGAAACCTGGTCCGGTGACCGGAGTAGAAGTCGACGACGTAGTCGGCGGCCGAGTAGTCATACTGGTCGAACGTGGCCACCCGGGCGCCGTAGCGCTGGCGTAGGACGCCGATGCTCAGCCCCGACCAGGCCGCCGAGTAGTTGAGGGTGAACGCGTCGGCGGCGATGATGTGGTCGGGCCGGAAGTCCTCGACGACCTTGTCGACGGTGGCCAGGTTGTGCCAGGGAAAGCGGGACTCCAGGGCCACGACGTCCAGGCCGAGGTTGCGCAGTTGGGGGGCGGCCGGCCCGGTGGCGACGAAGAGCACGCGGAACGCGGCCGGCGGCAGCTGCCGGGCGAAGTCCGCCGCGATACTCACATCCCCATTGGACAGATGGCCGAGGCCGAGGAAGAGCAACCGTCGCACGTCGGCACCGTCCCTTCACCGTCGCGGGTCACAGCGGCGCGCCGGCCCGGATTGGCGTCGACGCCAATGCCGCCACCAGCGACGCCGACGAGGGTAGCGCCGCCGCGGCCCGGAAATGCGCGGCCATCTCCTCGGCCGCCGCACGGTACGACGCCTCGGCGCACACGGTATGTATGGCCTCGCGCAGGTCCGGCTCGCTCAGGCCGAGCGGGTCGAGTGCGATGCCCAACCCCAGCTGCTCGCACCGGTCGGCGATGTAACGCTGATCGTTGACGATCGGGACGAGCACGAGCGGCAGCCCGCGGACCAGGGCGCGACCCACCGTTCCCCACCCGGCCGGGGTGACCACGGCGCTACACCGGTCAAACAGTTCATCATGCGGCGCCGGTCCGCCGCACGACACGGTCGGCGAGGCCGGGCCGAGCGCCGCGGCGTCGGTCCCGGCCGGCAGGACCACCTCGGCGTCCACCGGCAGTGCGGACAATGCCGCGACGGCCAGGCGCAGGTACCGCTCGTGGCCGGCCGCGTGCGCGCCGAGCTGCCACGCCGGCACCGACGTCGTGGTGACCGCCACCCTGGGGCGACCCGGATTGCGGCGCACCTCGGCCGGCCCGGTCAGCGGACCGACCAGCGCCACGCTGCCGGGCAGCCGGGGCTGGCCGGCGAACCGGGGTGTCGTCGGGATCAGGTGCAACTGTGGTGATACCCGTTCCAGCAGGTTCACCGGGCCGTGCGTGACCCCCAGCTCCCGCAGTGTCTCGGGCGCCTCGAACCACGCCTGGGCGGTCGGCGAGAAGCAGACCTTGTACGCGTCGAGGAGCGGGATCGGGCTGCAGCACATCGACGCCCACGCAAGCCCGCACCGCTGCGCGGCGAGGCCGGCTCCGGGCATGAACACGTCGCCCACCACGACGTCGGCCGCGCACTGCCGGGCGGCGCCCTCGATGTCCGACGTCATGTCCACTATGGACCCGAAGACCAGGTCCTGCCAGGCCGCGGCGGTGCTGCGGGCCGCCAGGGCGTGGGCGGCCGGAGCGCGGGCGGCCGGGGCGCGGGCGGCCGGGGCGCGGGCGGCCGGGGCCGGCCCGGCCGCGGGCGAGCGCCACCGGGCCGGAGCCGACACGTCAAGGCCGG
>Ga0307415_100001794_pt1 | contig 10506 bp, 10 predicted proteins | sample DK1Cmetagenome_FD_204524 | JGI IMG/M metagenome (GOLD analysis project Ga0307415, IMG submission 204524) | Maize rhizosphere microbial communities from greenhouse at UC Davis, California, United States - DK15-C-2 | ecosystem: Host-associated > Plants > Roots > Rhizosphere > Soil | place: USA...
ATCCTTCGCGCGACGGAGCTCCGCGTCGGGAGGCGGCTCTTCCTTGAGTCGCCGCAGTTCGGCGACCACAACGTCCACCAGTTCGCCGACCGCGTTGTTCGCGCACCCGGCATACACGGTGACAGACCCTGCGTCGCGATACGCGCTCAGGCCGCTGAACACCGCGTAAGCGAGACCTCGCTTCTCGCGCACGTTCTGAAACAGCCGCGAGCTCATCGAGCCGCCAAGCACGGTGTTCAGGACGTAGCTGGCATACCGGTCCACGTGATCCTGACGGTATCCGCTCGTGCCGAGACAGACGTGGCTCTGCTCCAGCTCCTTGTTGCGAATCAGGATCGTCGGGACGACCTGCGGCGGCCGATCGACGAGCGGCGTCCCGCGGCGCGGCACGTCCCCGAAGTGACGCTCCACCAGATCTCGCACCCGCGGGTGATCGATGTTGCCGACCGCGGCGATGATCATGTTCTCGGCGGAGTAGGCGTCCTGGAAATACGCTCGCAGCTTGTCGGCGGTCAGGCCTTCGACCGTGTCAGGAGTGCCGAGAATAGGACGGCCGAGGGGATGGCCTTCCCAGAAGTGCTCCGTGAACAGCTCGTGGACGAGGTCGTCGGGCGTGTCCTCGACCATCTTGATCTCTTCGAGGACCACCTTCTTCTCCCGCTCGATGTCCTCCGGACTGAACGCCGGCCGCCGGACGATGTCCGAAAGCACGTCGACGGCGAGCGGCAGGTGCTCGTCGAGCACCTTGATGTAATAGCTCGCGTATTCCTTGGCGGTGAACGCGTCCATCTGCCCGCCGATCGAATCGATGGTCTGGGCGATGTCCTCCGCGCTCCGGGTCCCGGTGCCCTTGAAGAGCATGTGCTCGACGAAGTGCGCGATGCCGCTCTGATCCTGCGGCTCGTGACGCGACCCTCGCGCGAGCCATACGCCGATGCTCACCGAGCGGACGTGCGGCATCCGCTCCGTGAGAAGACGGAGACCATTGGAAAGCACGTCGCGGACGATGACCGGTTGCGGCACTGGATGTCGGGAGCTACGGCCCAAGCAGCTGCTTGTAAACCGTTGAAAGACAGGGAATTAGAAGACCGTGCGCATTATAGCACGCGCTCTGTCGCGACTTCCATGGAAAAGCCGCCGACCAAGGGCCGGCGACCCCCGCGTGCTACAATCACCTGCTCGCATTTGCTAGAAAATGCGAGACATAGCCATGACATCCCGTCCCGATTTGGCAGAGCTCGAGCTCCCGGAGCTCGAAGCGGCCCTGGAGGCCAGGGGCTTTGAGCGCTTCCATGCGCGACAGCTCTTCCGCTGGATCTACCGGCACGGGACGACCGACCTCGAGCGGATGACCGACCTTTCGCGCAGCCTTCGGGCGCTGCTGCACCAGGAGTTCATCCTCAGCACGCCGCGCGTCGTCTCTGACGAGCGCTCTGTCGACGGGACGCGCAAGTTCCTGCTCGAGCTCGCTGACCACCGCCGCATCGAGGCGGTATTCATCCCCGACACGCCGTCGATGACCTTCTGCATCTCCACGCAGGTGGGATGCGCAATGGCGTGCGATTTCTGCCTCACCGGGAAAATGGGGCTCGTGCGCAACCTGACTGCCGGCGAGATAGCCGGACAGGTTCGCGTGATCGCGGCCGCCACCGAGCTCCTCGATCACCCCTTCAACATCGTGCTGATGGGGATGGGAGAGCCGCTCCACAACTACGAGCAGACGATGAAGGCGCTGCGCATGCTCAATTCCGAGCACGGGCTCGCGGTCTCGCCGCGCCGCGTGACGCTCTCGACCGTCGGCATCGTGCCCGGGCTCGAGCGCCTTGCGCGCGAGCCGCTGATGCCGAACCTCGCGATCTCGCTTCACGCGACGACCGACGAGCAGCGCTCGCGCCTGGTACCGCCCAACCGCAAGTACTCGCTGCAGGACATCATCGACGTCTGCCGCCGCTTTCCGCTCAAGAAGCGCAGCCGCATCACGTTCGAGTACGTGATGCTCGACGGTGTGAACGACACGCCGGAGGACGCGCGCCGCCTCGTGAAGCTGCTGGCCGGCATCAAGGCGAAGGTGAATCTGATTCCGCTCAACCCCGCGCCGGGCATCCCCTACGACCGCCCGTCGGACGAACGCGTCGATCGATTCGCGCAGATCCTCGCCGACCGCTACCTCACGGTCTCGGTCCGCAAGAGCCGCGGCCGCGACATTCGCGCGGCATGCGGTCAGCTCATCGTCGAGGGCGGCGCCAGGAAGACGGCCGGGCAGCAGCTCGCGCTGCTGATGCGCTAATCCTCCTCCGGCGGCGCGCCGCCGCCGACCTTCGCGACGTCCTCCTGCTTCACCCGTTCCACGTTGAACTTCCCCGCTGACGCGATCATCTTGTCCATCACCTGGTCGAAGTCGAACTCGGTGGCTTTCGAGAAGCGGATCGGGTTGATACGCGCCACCACGAACGGCTTGAGATAAGGGCTCGTCAGCCCTTTGTCCCTCAGGGCCGCCACGATCTTTCCTACGGCATCGTCGAGCTTCAGGACACGCGCGCCGCGGCGCTCCCGCTCCTTCAGCGCCTTCGCCATCGGCTCCTCCAGGAAGTCGTCTATGCGCCGGAGGACCGGATGGTATGCGCCGCCGCTCAGGCTTCGCCGCTCTTCGTACGCCGCACCTAACGTGAGATACGGCGCCTGCTCGAACTCGAACGCGTAGTCGGTCTCCTGTCCTGCCTTGCGCTCGGCGAGCGCACGCGCCATGCGAATCGTCTCCAGCGACTTCTCCTTCACGTTGTGCGCCTTCTCGGTGTTGAGCGCGAGGATCTTGAAGGCCACGTCCGGCTCCGCCACGAGGAGACCGACGATCGTCTTTGCCCCGAGCTTGCGCATCGCCTGCAGGCGATGGTTGCCGTTCGGCGTCCAGTACGCGTCCTCGTGGCGAATGACGACGAGCGGGTCGAGAAAGCGCCCGACCTTCTCGATCACGTTCATGAGCTTCTTGACATGCGCGTCGGAGGGATCGCGCTGGTAGGGCGTCGGCTCCACGCGGTCGATCGGCAATGCGACGAGAAGCACTCCGGTGCCGCCAAACGGATCGCTGTACGACCCGAGGACCGCACCGCCGTCTGCCTCGACCTGACCGGACAGCTCGCGCAACCCCGGATCGTCCACCGACGAGACCTGCGCGATGCTCAGGCCCACGGAAGCCGGGGCGGCTTTCTTCCGGCGGGGCGCCCGTTTCTTCTTCGCCATGGCGGGGCTATGATATCGGGCCTTCGGCCGCAACGTGGTCCGTCGTTCGTTGTCCGTGGAGGTCGCGGAGGATGCCGGTCTCGCTCTCCAACTCGCGCGTCGTTTTCGACGCGCTCAAGGCGTGCGGCGTGCGACTGATGTCGGCGCTTCCCGAGACCTGGCTCGTCCACTTGATCCGGCTTGCCGACGACGACCCCGATGTCACGCTGGTGCGGCTGGCCAAGGAAGAAGAAGGCGTCGGCGTGTCGACTGGCGCGCACCTCGCCGGCGTCAAGTCGGCGATGCTCATGCAGAACCATGGGCTGCTCGCCTCGGTGAACGGCATCGTCTCGTGCGCACAGCTCTATCGGATTCCCCTCCTGATGGTGATCAGCCATCGCGGGGCGTTCGGCGAACGCGATCCGTGGCAGACCGAAGGCGGCGCGGTGACCGAAGAGGTGCTGCGCACGCTCCGAATTCCGTTCGAGTGCCTCGAGCGCCCGGATCATGTCGCGCGGCGCATAGCCGACGCGCAGACGCTGGCCTACTCGTCCAACAAACCAGCGGCGCTCCTCCTCTGCCGGGAACTGATGTGGGAGGACTGATGCGGCGTGAAGAGGCGCTGCGCGCGATCTACGACCGGCTGAACGGGACGGCGGTCGTCACGATCATGGGCGCCGTTGCCGCTGAACTCCAGGCGCTCGGCCACTGCTCCAACTTTTTCTACCTGCAGCACGGGATGGGTCTCGCGTCCTCGGTCGGCCTGGGCATCGCCTTGAGCCGGCCCGAACTGCCCGTCCTGGTCTTCGATGGCGATGGCTCGGTCCTGATGAACCTCGGCGGCCTGACCACGCTTGCGCGCTACCGGCCGCGCAACCTGCTGCACGTGATCTTCGACAACGAGTCGCTGCTGTCGGTCGGCGGCTTCCCGACAGCGACCGCGACAGGGACGGATCTCGCGGGCATTGCGGCTGCGGCCGGCGTTCCACGGACGGCGACTGTTCGATCAGTCGAGGACTTCGTGCAGGAGTTCGATGCGGCACGGGAGTCCAGGGACCTGGCGACGATTGTCGCCAAGGTAGAGGCAATCGGACCGGCCCGCTTCGTCACCGACCTGGGACTGCTCGAGAACCGCTTCGCGTTCGCACGGTGCCTGCGGCAGATGCACGGGGAGGCAGTATGAGCGGCGTCGCCACGTCAATCCTGGAAACGCTCGTCGCAGAACTCGCCGCCGGCCGCGTCAAGGTCGTGGACCTCACGCAGCCGCTCGGGCCCGACACGCCGGTCATCGGCTTGCCGCCGATGTTCGCTTCGTCTCCAGGCGTGTCGATCGATGTGATCTCCAGATATGACGAGCGCGGGCCCGCCTGGTACTGGAACACGATCAGGATGGGCGAGCACACCGGCACGCACTTCGACGCGCCGGTGCACTGGGTCACCGGGAAGGATCTGCCCGCGAACACGACCGACACGATTCCACCCGAGCGGTTCGTCGGTCCTGCATCTGTGATCGACGTGAGTGCGGAGGTCGCGGGAAATCCTGACTTCCTCCTGACCGTCGACCGCCTGGAGGCATGGGAACGCGAGCACGGCCGCATACCCCGGCGTGCGTGGGTGCTGCTTCGAACGGGGTGGAGCGCGCGCAACGGAGCGCAGGCGATTCTCAATATCGGACCAGACGGGGCGCACAGCCCCGGGTTCGACCAGGCGACGTCGCGACTGCTGGCGCACGAGCGCGACATCCTTGGCGTCGGCGTCGAGACAATCGGGACGGATGCAGGGCAGGCGGGGCGCTTCGACCCGCCGTTTCCGAACCATTCCATCATGCACGGCGCCGGCAAGTTCGGCCTCGCGAGCCTGTGCAATCTCGATCGGCTTCCCGCGACGGGCGCCGTGATCATCGCGGCGCCGCTCAAGCTGGTGAACGGCAGCGGCAGCCCGCTCCGCGTGCTGGCGCTCTGCCCGGCATGAACGCCGCCCAGAAATTCGTCGACGCCAACGTCGACGCCGGCCGCGGCGCTTCGGTCGCAGTCATCGACATCGGTGCAGGCCGCGATCTCACCTACGCCGACGTGCTGCGAGGCGTGAACCGCACGGGTCACGCCCTTCGCCGCCTCGGCGTCCGCGCCGAGGAACGGGTGATGATCCTGTTGCCCGACTGCGCCGAGTTCGTGTTCGCGTTCTTCGGCGCGATCAAGATCGGCGCGGTTGCGGTGCCGGTGAACACGCTGCTCACGCCCGCGGACTACGAATACCTGCTGACCGACAGCCGCGCACGCGTGCTCATCGTCCACGAGCGGTTCCTGGATCGGATCCATGCGGTCGCCGCTTCCCTTCGCCACCTCGAGCACATCCTTGTCGTCGGCAGCGCGCCCGGGGATCACCCGCTCCTTGGCGATCTCATCGACGGCGAACAGGACCACCTCGTCGCCGAGGACATGCACAGCGACGACGCGGCGTTCTGGCTGTATTCGTCCGGGACAACGGGGTTTCCGAAGGGGGCCGTGCACCTCCAGCACGACATGCAGTGCTGCGCGGAATCGTTCGGCCAGGGCATCCTGGGGATTCGGCCGGCCGATCGCACCTTCTCCGTCGCAAAGCTGTTCTTCGCTTACGGTCTCGGCAACGCGCTGTACTTTCCGTTCTCGGTCGGCGCATCGACCGTGCTCTTTCCGGACAAGCCAGAGCCGCTCCGCGTGTTCGACGTCGTGCGCCGCCACCGCCCGACGATCTTCTATGCGGTGCCCACGGCCTATGCCGCGATGCTCGCCGCGATGGATTCGGGGGCGGCATACGACTTCAGCAGCGTGCGCCTCTGCAGCTCCGCGGGAGAACCACTCGCGGCATCACTGTACGAGCGCTGGCTGGCACATACCGGGGTCGAGCTGCTCGACGGCATCGGATCGACCGAGGTGCTGCACACCTTCATCGCGAACCGGCCGGGGCGCGTGCGACCCGGTTCGAGCGGCGAGGTGGTGCCGGGTTACGAGGCACGCCTCGTCGACGCGGAGGGTCACGAGGTCGCGCCAGGAGAGATCGGCGATCTGCTCGTCAAAGGCGAGTCCACGTGCTCCTGTTACTGGAACAAGCAGGAGCAGACGCGGAAGACAATTGTCGGTGACTGGATTCGGACCGGCGACAAGTACAGCCGTGATGCAGACGGCTACTTCTGGTACCAGGGACGCTCCGACGACATGATGAAGGCGGGGGGCTACTGGGTCTCGCCGGCAGAAGTGGAATCAGCGATCGTGACCCACGCCGACGTGCTCGAATGCGCCGTCGTCGGCTGCGAAGACGAGGCGCGGCTCACCAAGCCGCTGGCATTCGTCGTGTTGAAACAGGGACGCGCGCCGTCCCCCGATCTTGCGGCCGCACTGCAGGCGCATGCGCGCAGGCACCTGGCGCCGTACAAGGCGCCGCGCTGGATTCGCTTCGTCGAAGAGCTGCCGAAGACGGCGACGGGGAAGATCCAGCGCTACAAGCTGCGAGCGTCGGCGAGCGCCAGCGCTCCCGAGAGCGCGCCCGGTTCGCCGCACACCCTCACCTGAACCCACTCGTTGCGCGGCCGCCTGATGTCGATCGGCAGCTTCAGGTAGTTGTCCGTCACGACATGCGCCCCATCGTCCACTGTGAGGGCGCGACGGGTTGCGCCGATCTGGCTCCGGTGAAATGCGCGCGTGAGCTCACGACCCAGCTCGCGGACGGCGGCCGCGCGTTTCCGGACCGCGTCGCCCGGCACCTTGTCGCGCATTGCCGTTGCCGCAGTGCCCGGCCGATCGGAGTAGGGGAATACGTGGAGATGCGTCAGCGGCAGCTCCGCCAGCAGCGTGAGCAGACGTACGCTGTGATCGTCGTTCTCCCCGGGAAAGCCGACGATCACGTCCGACCCGATTGCGGCATGAGGAACGCGCAGGCGGATGCGCTCCACCAGACGCCGGTAGAACGCCGACGTGTACGGCCGCCGCATGGCGCCGAGCATCTCGTCGCACCCGTGCTGCAGCGGCAGGTGGAAGTGTGGTGCGAGACGCGGTGAGCTGGCGACGAGGTCCACGATCTCGTCGGAGCAGTCCATCGGCTCGAGCGAGCTGATGCGAAAGAGCGTGTCCTCCTGCCACTCGGCGAGCGCACGCACGAGAGTTTCGAGCGTGGTCCCGTCACCCAGGTCGCGGCCGTACGACCCGAGGTGCACGCCGGTGATGGCAATCTCCTTGTAGCCGGCGGCGACGGCCCGGCGTACATCGCTCATCACGCTCGTCAGCTCGCGGCTGCGGCTCGCGCCCCGGGTGCTCGGGATGATGCAGTAGCTGCAGCGCTCGTCGCACCCGGTCTGCACCCGCAAAGTCAGCGCGGTTCGTCCTGCGACACCGGGCTCGAGCGACGAGCCACAGGCGCCGTCGCCGTCACCGAATCGCTCGGCGGTGGTCAGCCCGCATTCATCGGCAAGCGTTGCGGCGATCGCTTCCTTCGCGTCGTTCCGGACCACGCGAATGACGTTTGGCATCGCTGCCACTTCGTCAGGTCTGCGTGTGGCGTAGCAGCCGGTCACGATCACCCGAACGTGCGGGTTGTCGCGTGTGATCCGCCTGATGGTCTGGCGCGCGCCCTGGTCAGCCGATGCCGTCACCGAGCACGTGTTGACGATTACGACGTCGGCGTCCTGCGGCGGCGAGGAGCATGCGCCGCGCGCACGGAGTTCGTCCTCGATGACCAGCGAGTCCGCCTGGTTGACGCGGCAGCCGAAGGTGATCACCGAGTACTTCATCGAATTGGTGATTAGGCGATTGATGATTCGGCGATTTTCAGGCGATTAGCGCCTTCGAGCCGATGTCGCGGCGGAACTGCATGCCGTCGAACCGGATCTTCGCGGCCGCTTCGTAGGCGATGTCGATCGCCGCGCGGTGGGAGCGTGCGCGGCCGACGACCGTCAGCACGCGTCCGCCGTTCGTCACCAGGCGGCCATCGCGTTCAGCGGTACCGGCGTGGAACACGAGCGCGCCTGGAACACGCGCGGCTTCATCGATCCCGGTAATCGCACGGCCGTGATCGGACGACTCTGGATAGCCGGCGGACGCCAGCACCACGCCGACGTGCGGCTCGTCGCGAAACCGCGCGGGACGATCCGGCAGCGCGCCCGCCGCCGCGGCCCACAGGAGCGTCGAGAGCTCCTCGTCGAGCATCGGCAGCACCACCTGCGCTTCGGGGTCGCCGAACCGGACGTTGAACTCGACGACCCGCGGCCCGGAGGCCGCGAGCATCAGGCCGACGTACAGGAAACCACGGAACGGGTGTCCTTCCGCGCTCATGCCTTTCAGCACGGGACGGACGATGTCGTTGATGATGGCGCGCTCGATCGCGGGCGAGACGAGCGGGCTCGGGGCGAACGCGCCCATGCCGCCGGTATTCGGACCGCGGTCGTCGTCGAAGATGCGTTTGTGATCCTGCGCCGAGGCAAGCGGCATTGCGGATCGTCCGTCGGTGAGGACGAAGTACGACGCCTCCTGGCCGACCATGAATTCCTCGAGCACGACTCGTTCGCCGGCTGCGCCAAATCGGTGATCAATCATCATGGCGCGGATCGCCGCCTCGGCCGCGGCCCGGTTCTCCGCGATCACGACGCCCTTGCCCGCCGCCAGCCCATCCGCCTTCACGACGATCGGAAATCCAAACTCGCCCAGCGCCGACAGTGCGTCCGTGGCCCGCTCGCAGATGCGAAAGCGCGCGGTCGGGACGTCATGGCGCGCCATGAAGTCTTTCGCGAATGCCTTGCTCGACTCGAGCGCGGCCGCCGCTTTCGTCGGCCCGACGATCGCACGCGACTTCGACGCGAACAGATCGACGATCCCGCGGCTCAGGGGCGCTTCGGGGCCGACGACGGTGAGATCGATCTGCTCGCGATCGGCGACAGCAAGGAGCGAAGCGGGATCGGATACGTCGGCGGCGACGCATCGCGCCAGCGTGGCAATGCCGGGATTGCCTGGCGCGCACACAATCTCGCTGACGCCGCGCTCGCCACTGAGCTTCCACACGAGCGCGTGCTCGCGGGCCCCGGAGCCAACGACGAGAATTCTCATGAAGCGCTGGTTAACTCAAGACTGGAGAGGTAGTTAGAGGAGACCGCAGCTCTCGCCGTCACGAGGAGTGCAAAGTGCGTGAATTTGCTTCGTATTTCGTTGACGGTCCGACGCGTTTGCGCCTAGAATCCGCGCCTGCCTGTGATAGCCTAACATATTCGCCACTTTACAAAGGACGATCACAGGGAGCCACCAGGCCGGTGAGGGGGTGTTTTAACGCGTGGCTGAAGTCAAGATTCAGGAAGGCGAGTCAATCGAAAGCGCCCTCCGCCGCTTCAAGCGCAAGGTTCAGCAGGAAGACATCATCAAGGACATCAAGAAGCACTCTTTCTATCTGAAGCCCGGTGATAAGCGGCGGGCCAAGCAGGCCCTTGCGCGCAAGCGGAACCGGAAGAAGCTCCGGCGCGAGCTGGAGTAGGCGTCCCCGGCCCTGGCGGGCCGAGGTGAGATCGACGAGCAAAGGTGGCGACCGATGGAGTTCCAAGACAAATCCCTGAGGTGCGTGGACTGCGGCGCGGATTTCATCTGGACGGCGGGTGAGCAGCTGTTCTTTGCCGACAAGCAGTTCAAGAACGAGCCGAAGCGCTGTAAGGCGTGCAAGGCCAAACGGGCGAACAGGGCGGCGGCGGGACCGATGATGCGCGAGCGCGTCGAGACCACTACCAACTGTTCGGCGTGCGGCAAGGAAACAACCGTGCCGTTCCGTCCGACGCAGGGCCGTCCGGTCTTCTGCAAGGAGTGCTTCCAGCAACGCAAGTTCGCTGGCGCCGGAGGGCTGTAGTCGACAGACTCCACCGTTCGCTACGGACGATTCACAAAGGGCCAGACACCTGTCTGGCCCTTTCTTTTTCGGCAGCGGTTACGCTAGAATCGCTGCCTTTGACGCCATAAATCATTGAGGACCTAGGCGATGCACATCGAAGAACGGGCCGCAGGAGAGGTCACCATCCTCGACCTGAAAGGCAAGATGACGCTCGGCGAGGGTGACGAGCTGCTGAAGGACAAGATCAACAGCCTCGTCCTGCAGGGGCGCAAGAAGCTGATCCTCAATCTTGAAGGGGTGCCGTACATCGACAGCGCCGGGCTCGGTGAGATCGTGCGCACCTACACCACCGTGAGCCGCCAGGGCGGCAGCCTCAAGCTGCTCAACCTCACGAAGCGGATTACCGACCTGCTGTCCATCACCAAGCTGCTCACGGTGTTCGAGACCTACGACGTG
>Ga0307415_100001795_pt1 | contig 10504 bp, 8 predicted proteins | sample DK1Cmetagenome_FD_204524 | JGI IMG/M metagenome (GOLD analysis project Ga0307415, IMG submission 204524) | Maize rhizosphere microbial communities from greenhouse at UC Davis, California, United States - DK15-C-2 | ecosystem: Host-associated > Plants > Roots > Rhizosphere > Soil | place: USA...
CTCGACTGGGACAACTGCATCTCGTCGCCGCCGCCGTACTGGGATCTCTCGCTGGCGCTGCACGACCTCGGCATCGACGAGAAGGAGGCGTTCCTCGCCGGTTACGGCATGAAGCCGCGCGCCTTCGCCGCCGTGCTGCCCTATCTACGCGTGTTCAACGTCCTCAACTACGCGCACCATGTCGAATCGGCGGTGCGCAAGAATCGTCCGGACCGCCTCGAGCGTTATCGCCTGCGCCTGCAGGGCGGGCTCGACCTGTACGAGGTCTGATGCGCCTCAGCCGAGCGCGCGCAGCGCCGCGCCGGCGATCGCCTCGGCGTCGACCTCGAAGTGGCGGCGCAGCGCGGCGCGCGTGTCGCTGCGGCCGAAGCCGTCGGTGCCGAGCGTGACGCAGCGGCGTCCGGGCGGCAGGAAGGCGCGGATCTGCTCGGGTACCGCGCGGACATAGTCGCTCGCCATCACGATCGGGCCGCGCGTCGGCGCCAGCTGCTCGCCGACGAAGCTGCGCGGGGCGCCGCCGGTCGCGCCACGCCGCCACGCCGTCTCGGCGGCGACGCCGCTCTTCGCCAGCTCGCTGAAGCTGGTCACGCTCCAGACGTCGGCGGCGACGCCGTGCGACGCCTCGAGGACGTCGGCAGCCTTCAGCGCTTCGCCGACGATCGCACCCGACGCGAGCAGCTGGACGCGTCGCGCCCCGTCATGCGTCGACATGCGCAAGCGATACACGCCGCGCAGCACGCCGTCGTGCGCGTCGGCAGGCAGCGAGGGCTGGGCGACGTTCTCGTTCATCGCCGTCACGTAGTAGAAGACGTCGGTCTGCTCGTCGAGCATCTCGCGCATGCCGTGATCGAGGATGACGGCGAGCTCGCCGGCGAACGCCGGGTCGTACGCCTTGCAGTTCGGCACCGTCGCGGCGACGAGATGGCTGGTGCCGTCCTGGTGCTGCAAGCCTTCGCCCGAGAGCGTCGTGCGGCCGGCGGTTGCGCCGATCAGGAAGCCCCGCGCGCGCTGGTCGGCGGCGGCCCAGATCAGATCGCCGACGCGCTGGAAGCCGAACATCGAGTAGTAGATGTAGAACGGCAGCATCGCCAGCCCGTGCGTCGAGTACGACGTCGCCGCCGCCGTCCACGACGACAGCGCGCCCGCCTCGGTGATGCCCTCCTCGAGGATTTGGCCGCTCTTGTCCTCGCGGTACGAGAGGATCGATCCCGAGTCTTCGGGCTGATAGAGCTGGCCGAGCGGCGCGTAGATGCCGACCTGGCGGAACAGACTCGCCATGCCGAAGGTGCGCGCCTCGTCGGCGACGATCGGCACGATGCGCGGCCCGAGCACCGGATCCTTGAGCAGGTTGCCGAGGACGCGGACGAACGCCATCGTCGTGCTCATCTCCTTGCCGTCGGCGCGGAGCGCGAACGCCGAGGTCTGCTCGAGCGGCGGCACTGCGAGCTTCGGGCAGTCGCTGCGCCGCGCCGGCAGCGCGCCGCCGAGCGCGCGGCGGCGGCTCTGCAGGTAGCGGATCTCGGCGCTGTCATCGGCGGGCTTGTAGAACGCGAGCGATTGCGTGTCGGCGTCGCTCATCGGCAGCGCGAAGCGGTCGCGGAACGCGAGCAGGCCGGCGCTGTCGAGCTTCTTCGCCTGGTGCGTCGTCATCCGGCCCTGCGCCGCCTCGCCCATGCCGTAGCCCTTCATGGTCTTGGCGAGGACGACCGTCGGCCGGCCGGCGTGCGCGACGGCGGCGGCGAACGCGGCGTGGATCTTGACGGCGTCGTGGCCGCCGCGGCGCAGGCGATCGATATCCTCGTCGCGCAAATCGGCGACGAGCGCCTTCAGCTCTTCGTTCTGGCCGAAGAAGACCTCGCGGTTGAAGGCACCGTCCTTGGCCGAGAGCGTCTGGAACTGGCCGTCGACGGTGTGCGCGAACGCGCGCATCAGCGCCTGCCCGCGGTCGCGCGCGAAGAGCACGTCCCAGTCGGAGCTCCACAGGCACTTGATGACGTGCCAGCCGGCGCCGGCGAAGACCGACTCGAGTTCGTCGACGATGCGGCCGTTGCCGCGGACCGGCCCGTCGAGGCGCTGCAGGTTGCAGTTGATGACGAAGGTGCAGTTGTCGAGCTGCTCGCGCGCCGCCAGCGAGAGCGCGGCGATCGACTCCGGCTCGTCCATCTCGCCGTCGCCGAAGAAGCCCCAGACCCGGCGCTGCCCCGGACCGCTTTGCGCGGCGAGCAGGCCGCGGTGCTCGAGATAGCGGACGAAGCGCGCCTGGTAGATCGCGTTGATCGGGCCGATGCCCATCGAGCCGGTCGGGAACTGCCAGAAGTCGGGCATCAGCTGCGGATGCGGGTACGACGTCAGCCCGCGCGCGCCGTGCGCCGGCGCGACCAGCTCGCGCCGGTAATGCGCGAGGTCGTCGGCGGCGAGGCGCCCTTCGAGGAAGGCGCGCGCGTAGACGCCGGGCGCCGAATGCGGCTGAAAGAAAACCAGGTCGCCGAGCTGCCGGTCGGGCAGCGCGTCGTTGCGGGCGCGGAAGAAATGGTTGAAGCCGACCTCGAACAGGTCGGCCGCCGACGCGTAGCTCGCGATGTGGCCGCCGAGCTCGGCCGAGCCGCCGCTCTCGGCGCGGTTGGCGCGCATCACCATCGCCAGCGCGTTCCAGCGCATCAGGGCCGCGAGGCGCTGCTCCATCGCGAGGTCGCCGGGGAAGGGCGGCTGCTCCTCGAGCGCGATCGTGTTGACGTAAGGCGTGATCAGCGACGGCTGCCAGTGCACGCCGCGCCGGCGCGCGTGCGCGAGCAGGGCATCGAGCAGGAAGCGCGCGCGCGCAGGACCGTGCGCGGCGGCCAGCGCGTCGAGCGCTTCGCACCATTCGGCCGTTTCGGCCGGGTCGAGGTCGGCGCCGGCCCGGTCGAGGATCGCGCCGATGTGGCGGGCGAGGGAGAGGTCGGTCATGGCGAGTCTGGCTTCGGGCGGCGTTGCGGTCGAGATTACAGGAGAGCCCAGGCATCGGCTTTGCCGCATCGGAAGAACCGATGTCCGACCGGAGCACGCCATGGCCCACACCCAACGCAATCACCCTCGGACCCCGAGCGCAAGGAGCGGCGCCAACCAGCGGGCGCCTGCCGAGCGAACCGTGGCGCAGAACGACCCCGACCGCGGCCGCGGCGACCGCGTCACCAACAGCCCGCGCAAGCGCGCGCCCCAGGCGGCAGCCGGCAAGCGGCACGAGTAGCGAGATGGCCGGCACGCCGCCGGCGCCCGGCGCGCTCGAGCAACTGCGCGACGCGCACCGCAGCGCGCAGCTCGTGTTGTTCGTCGGCGCCGGCGTGTCGCAGGCGCTCGGCGCGCCGGCGTGGAGCGATCTGATCGACCACATGTCGCGCGAGCTCGGCCTCGCGCCCGAGCAAGCGCGCGACCAGGTCACGTATCTCACGCTGGCCGAGTACTTCCGTCTGCAGCGGGGCGGCATCGCGCCGCTGCGCGAATGGATGGACCGGCGTTGGCACGCGGATGGGTTCTCGGTGGCCAACTCGCGCGCCCACGAGCTGATCGTCCATGGGCGCTTTCCGCTGGTCTACACCACCAACTACGACCACTGGCTCGAAGCGGCGTTCGAGCACCACGGCAAGCGCTACACGAAAGTCGTCCGCGTCGCCGACCTGCCGCGCATCCGGCGGGGGGTGACGCAGATCGTCAAGTTCCACGGCGACTTCGATGACGAGGCGTCGATCGTGCTCGATGAAAGCAGCTACTTCCGTCGACTCGATTTCGAATCGCCGCTCGACATCAAGCTGCGCGCGGACGTGCTCGGGCGCTCGGTGCTCTTCATCGGCTACAGCCTGAGCGACATCAACATCCGCTATCTCTTCTTCAAGCTCTCCCGGCTCTGGCAAGCGGAGGAGCCGACCTGCAGCCAGCCGCGCTCGTTCTTCTTTTCGCCGGTTCGAAACCCCGTTCAGCAGGCGGTGCTGGCGCAGTGGGGCATCGACACCGTCACGGTGGAGCGGCCGGACCCGACGCAGGCGTTGGTGGAGTTTCTGGAGGCCATCGCCTGAGCGGAGGGTTCTTTAGCGCACACGGTACGGTGGGCCGCGAGAAGGGTCGCGTCGCCTCGATGAACACGAGCCGCTTGGCCCAGCAGCACACGCCGCCGTTCCACGACTGGCGCAGCCGCAGGCGCGGCCCCGCGCCCGCCGCCAGCCGAGGGTCAACGCGGCGGCCGAGCGACAGCGTACGGCGGCTTGCCGTCGCTGCCGACCATCAGCTCGTTGATCACCGCCTCGACGTCGTCGATCAGCCGCACCTCGGCCTCGAGCGCGCGCGCCTGCTCGGCGCTGGCGACGCAGCCCTTCAGATAGACCCAGCGGCGCTGGCCGAGGAGCCAGACGGTCGTCTCGGCGAAGCGGTCGTCGAGCTGGATGAAGCGCGCGACCCGCGGAACGATCTCCTTGTCGTAGAGATAGGCGTTCGGCAGGCGGCAGCGACCGTGGTAGTGGCAGGTCGTTCCCTTCTCGGCGCGCAGGTGCGATTGCGCGCGCGCTTCGGCGGCGGTCAGAAGCGGCGGCTCCGCGGGCGGGCACGCCGCGATCGCACGGGTCGCCTGCACGAAGGGGTCGTCGAACGCGTTCGTGCGCGGCTCGTCGGCCTGCGCGAACGCCGGTGCCGGCGCGAGCGCGACCAGGGCGGCGACGGCGAAGCGCGCGCCGGTCACGCCGCGAAGCGCGTCAGCAGCGCACCCGCGAGCGGCGGCCGCGCGACGAGCCCGTGGCCGTCGGCCACCTGCGCGCCGTTGACCCAGACGCCGTGCACGCCGATCGCGTCGGTCGTCAGGCGCGCCGCGCCGGCGGGCAGATCGTGGACGCGCCTCTTCGGCCCGCGGCCGACGGTCTTCGGATCGAACAGCAGCAGGTCGGCGGCGTCGCCGGCGCGGATCCGGCCGCGCTTCTCGAGCCCGAGCACGTCGGCCGGATGCGAGGTCAGCCGGCGCACCGCGTCCGCGAGCGGCATGGCCTGCAGGTCGCGCGACCAGTGGCCGAGCAGGTGCAGGCCGAAGCCGGCGTCGTTGAAGAACGTGAGGTGCGCGCCCGCGTCGCTCAGGCTGACGATGCTGTGCGGGTGGTTGAGCATGCGGCCGACCGCGTCCTCGTCGCTGTTCAGCAGCTGCGCGGTGAAGATCGTCGCCAGGTCCTCGTCGAGCGCGAGGTCGAGCATGGTGTCGAGCGGGTCGCGTCCGGTCGCCGCGGCGATCTCGGCGACCGAGCGCTGCTCGAGCGGCGCGTTGGCGGCGCGCACGGTCTCGACGACGTCGACCTTGTCCCACTCCCCATTGAAGAGGCGAAACGTCGTCGGCGTCGCGAGCTCGGCGCGAACGCCGGCGCGAAACGCCGGGTCGGCGAGGACCGCGCGCAGCCCATCGCCGCTCTTGCCGAGCGCCGGCTTCCAGCTGGCGAGGCCTTCGACGGGATAGGGCGACGCCAGCGTGAAGTCCATCGTCAGCGGGCAGCACGAGACCTGGCCGAGCACGCGATGGCCGCGCGCGTTGGCGGCGGCGATCGCGTCGAGGTCGTCGAAGACGGCGCGCGGCGCGACGCTGTTGTGCAGCAGCGCCGCGACCATCACCGGCCGGCCGCTCGCGGCCGCGAGCGACTCGAGGAACGGCATCGCCGTGTGCGCGCCCTTGGTCAGCATGTAGACGCCGCGCCCGCCTTCGGCCATGGCAGCGACCAGCGCCGCCATCTCCGCGTCGCTGGCGAGGCGCGACGGCATCGGCAGCCCGCCTTCGCCGTTGTGCGCCGGGCTGGTGCTGCTCGCGAAGCCGACGGCGCCGTGCGCCATCGCGTCGCGGACGACGTCCTGCATGCGTGCGATCTCGTCGGCGGTCGCCTCGCGCCGGGCCGCGTCGCCGCCCATCACCCAGGTGCGCACGGAAGAGTGGCCGACATAGGCGGCGACGTTGACGACGCAACCGTTCTCGCGCAGTTGCGCCAGGTACTCGGGGAAGGTCTCGAAGCGCCAGTCGATGCCGGCGCGAAGGGCGTCGAGCGACATGCCTTCGACCTGCGTCAGGTTCTGCATCGTCCGCTCGCGGTCGCTCGGCCGGCATGGCGCGATCGTGAAGCCGCAGTTGCCGATCACCGCCGTCGTGACGCCGAGCGCCGGCGACGGTGCGAGGGTCCGGTCCCAGGTGATCTGCGCATCGAAGTGGGTGTGGCTGTCGACGATGCCGGGCATCAGCGCGAGACCTTCGGCATCGAGCGTCCGCGCCGCGTCGAGCTCGCCGAGCGCCGGCGCGACGGCGACGATGCGGCCGCCGGCCGTGGCGACGTCGCCGCGAAACGGCGCGCTGCCCGTGCCGTCGACAACGAGCGCGTTGCGAAAGACGAGGTCGATCACGCCGTCTTCAGCACAGGCGTCGCGAACAGCGCTTCCATCTCGCGGCGCAGACGGTACGCAGAGGTCGCGGTGTCCATCGCGACGTCGCTCCAGCCCAGGCTCTGGCCCTTGGCGACCGGCCGCACGACCTTGACGCCGTGCGCGAGCCCGAGCGGCAGGCCGCCGATCCGCGTCGACGTCGCGGCCGGCAAGAGCTTGCCCCAGACCGTGTAGCCGCCTTCGCCGTCGAGCGTCTCGCCCGGCTTCAAGTCGCGCTTGGCGGTCGCGACGACGTCGGCGTTCCAGCACACGGCAGCGCCGGTCGCCTCGCCGCGCAGCGCGACGCTCGCGACCGACACGCCGACCTCGAGGCCGATCAGGTGCCAGCGCTTGTAGAGCGTGAAGTAGCGTCCGCTCGGGTCGGTGTGGGCGTTGTATTCCTCGAAGCAGTTGCGGATGTACTCGGTCTCGCCTTCGACCGTCACCCAGACGCCCATCCGGATGTCGTACGGGATCTTGCGGCCGTTCGGCTCGAGCGACGAGATCACCTCGACCATGCCCTTGCGTTCGAGGACGCCGCCTTCGGCGATCGGTCGCGTCACGAACGGGATGTCCTCGACGCTCGCCGGCGGGTAGAGCAGGCCGTTGCTCGGCACCGTCAGCCCGGTCGCGTTGGCGACGGCGGTCGATTCGATCGCCGGTTTCGAGCCGTCGAGGAAGCTGTTGAACATCTTCGGATTGAGGCCGCCGCGCTCGGCCTGCTCGGGCGTGAGGCCGTAGTTGCCCCAGACCGTGTCGGGTGTCGACTCCGAGAAGTGCGGCAGCCACTTGTGGCCGCGGCCGGCGGCCGTGACCGGGAAGCCGCAGGTGCGCGCCCAGTCGACGAGGTCGCAGATCAACGCCGGCTGGTCGCCGAAGGCGAGCGAATAGACGACGCCGGCGTCGGCCGCGCGCCTGGCGAGCAACGGGCCGCAGAACGCATCGGCCTCGACCGTGACGTTGACGACGTGCTTGCGGTTCGCGAAGGCCGCCAGGCAGTGCTCGACCGCGGCGACCGGGGCGCCGGTGCACTCGACGACGATGTCGATCGCAGGGTGGGCGACGAGCGCCTTCCAGTCGTCGCCGACGTGCGTCGCACCGGTCTCGACCGCATTCGCGATGCTCGTCGCGCGCGTGCGCTCGTCGCTCCAGCCGACGCGCGCCAGATTCCTGCGCGCTGCATCCGGCGAAAGGTCGGCGATCGCGGCGAGGTGGACGCCTGGCGTGCGCGGGATCTGCGCGAGATACATCGCGCCGAACTTGCCGGCGCCGATGAGGCCGATCCGGATCGGCTTGTTCTCGGCGGCGCGGCGCTGGAGCTGTGCGTGGAGGCTCATGGGTACGTGCTCCTGTTCGTGATCTGCCGTTTGGCGCTGGATGTTGGAGTTGCACGCGCGGCCAGGGGATCGGCTAGCCGCTGACGCTCATGTCCCCCGAGGCGCCCCGCCCTCCCGATCTCGCCCGGTCCTCGCACCGCGGACCTCAGGCGGCGATCTTGAGCTCGTCGGTCGACGTCTCGAGCGCGCTCGCCGGCATTCCGTTTCGCCACGGCAGCTCGACCGGATAGCTCTTCAGCAAGCAATCGTCGGGCAGGCACTCGATCGGCGTGAAGTCGCGCTGGGCGATGTATTCCGGGCGCTTGAAGCGGCGGATGTGGTTGCTGACCGCGCACAGGCTCAGGTAGACGCTGACGCGGTCCCACGGCGAGAGGTTCGAGCCGGACGCGTGCACGAGGCAGCCGTGGAACACGATCATCGAGCCGGCCGGACCGTGCGGCGAGACGATACCGCCGGCAACGTATCGACCGGCGGCATCGAAGCCGCCGCGGCCGCCGGCGCGCTCGACGAGCTGCGCGATCAGCGCGTTGTCGATCGTCCAGAGCGGATAGCTCGTCGTCGTCACGTCGTGCCTGGCGTCGACGACGCCGTGCTTGTGGCTGCCGGGGATGAACATCAGCGGGCCGTTGAACTCGTTGACGTCGTCGAGGAAGATCGCGACGTTCATCGCCCGCTCGGCCGGCATCAGGTCGTCGTTCTTCCAGGTGCCGTAGTCCTGGTGCCACTGCCAGACGTCGCCGTCGAACGCCGCCTTGCCGTTGATCTTGAACTGGTGCATGTAGAGCGCTTCGCCGAGCAGGTCGTGCACCGGCCCGACCATGCGCGGATGGCGCGCCAGCCGCGCGAACGGCTCGCTGTAGAGATGCGCCGCGAAGTTCGTGCGCACCGCGTCCTTGCCCTTCTCGCGCACGTTGTACGCCTCGCGCCGGCTGTAGAGCTCGGGCACGGCGTCGGTCAGCGTCCGCGTCTCCTCGCGGCTGAAGAGGCCTGGGAAGAACAGGTAGCCGTCGCGATCGAAGGTGGCGATCTGTTCGGGGCTGAGCTTCATGGCAACTCCTTTCCGGCGTCTGCGAAACCAGAATACGACTCTACGGCGCCCCGGTCGAGGCCGCCCGGCCGACGCCGAACAACCACGCCGCCGCCGAGAAGGTGACGAAGGCGAGCGCGGTCGAGACGAGGATGATCCGGGCGATCCGGCCGTTGTCGGCGCCGAAGCGCTCGGCGAGAACCGAGACGTTGCTCGCGCTCGGCAGCGCGGCGGTGAGCGTGAGCACCATCAGCGAGAACGGCGAGAGCGGCGCGCCGAGCGCGCGCGCGGCGCTGCCGAAGCCGAGCACCAGGGCCGGGTGGACGACGAGCTTGATCAGCGCGACCGGCAGCGTGTGGCCGAGCGGCGTTCGCGTGTGGACGTGCTGGCCGGCGCGCCAGAGCACGGCGCCGATCGTGAACAGCGCCACCGGCGTCGCCGAGTCGCCGAGCATGCGGACGATCTGAGCGAGCGACGACGGCAGCTCGCGCCGGGTGGCGGCGAACACGGCGCCGAGCGCGATCGCCCAGGGCAGCGGATTGCTCAGCGCGCCGCGCAACGACAGCGCCGCCGCCTGCAGCAGCGTCCGATCGACGACGCCGGCGCGGTGCGTGTGCGCCTGCGCGATGGCGAGGCAGATCGTGCTGGTGACGACGAGATCGACGACGATCGCGCCGATCACGGGGCCGGCCGCCGCCTCGCCGAGCAGCGCCACCAGGAGCGGAACGCCCATGAAGCCGGCGTTCGGGAACGCCGCGACGAGCGCGCCGAGCGCGGCGTCGCGGAGGTCGACGCCGTCGCGGCCGGGTCGGCGCAGGGTCACCGCGATCGCCAGCGCGACGATCGCGAGCGCCGCGGCGAGGTAGACGGCGAGCTGGACCGGATCGGCGAGGTGGCCGAACGGCAGGCTCGAGCCGAACCGGAACAGCATGCACGGCAGGGCGAAGAAGAGCACGTAGGCGTTGAGCCCCGGGATCGCGCTCTCCGGCAGCCAGTGCAGCCGGGCCGCCAGCCAGCCGAGCAGGACCAAGCCGAAGAACGGGATCGTCACCGCCAGGATGGCCTGCATGCGGGGGAGTATTGCAAGACGCGCCGAGCGCGGTTGGCGCCCGGCGCGCGGGCCGCCCGGGTCGCGTAAGCTAGTCGTCTTTCGTCCTTCGCTCCTCCGATGTCAGCCTCTTCTCCCGGCCCGACGCGCCGGTTCTTCCGCGGTGCCTGGCGCGTCCTCGACGTCAGCCGGCGCGTCGTCCTCAACCTGCTGTTCCTGCTCATCCTCGCGATCGTCATCGTCGCCCTGATCAAGACCGGCCCGTCGCCGATCGCCGAGAAGACCGCGCTCGTGCTGCGCATCGACGGCACGATCGGCGAGCAGAAGACCGGCACGCTGCGCTCGACCGCGCTCGACCAGGTGCGCGGCGAAGCGCTCCACAAGGTCCAGCTGCGCGACGTCCTGGCCGCGCTCGAGGCCGCCGCCGCGGACCCGAAGATCACGAGCCTCGTCGTCGTCCTCGACGAGCTGCGGCCGACGGGCTTCGCGACGATGCGGGAGGTCGCCGCGGCGGTCGACCGCTTCAAGGCGAGCGGCAAGAAGGTCGTCGCCTGGGGCTCGAGCTACGACCAGCGCCAGTACTACGTCGCCGCGCACGCCGACGAGGTCTACCTGCATCCGCTCGGCATGGTCTACATCGCCGGTTTCGGCTCGGTCCGCAACTATTATAAGGATGCGCTCGACAAG
>Ga0307415_100001797_pt1 | contig 10498 bp, 9 predicted proteins | sample DK1Cmetagenome_FD_204524 | JGI IMG/M metagenome (GOLD analysis project Ga0307415, IMG submission 204524) | Maize rhizosphere microbial communities from greenhouse at UC Davis, California, United States - DK15-C-2 | ecosystem: Host-associated > Plants > Roots > Rhizosphere > Soil | place: USA...
TGGTAGTCGAGCACCTCAACGTCGCTGGAATGGTGCGTAATCGGCGCCTTGCCCGTGCCGTCGCCGATGCCGGCCTGGCAGAGTTACGCCGCCAGCTCGGCTACAAGACGATCTGGTACGGCAGCCGACTGGTGGTGGCCGACCGGTTCTACCCCTCGTCCAAGACGTGCTCGGCCTGCGGCTGGGTGAAAGCCAAGCTCGCCCTGGCCGAGCGCACCTTCACCTGCGAGACCTGCGGGCTACGGCTGGATCGAGACCTGAACGCCGCCCGCAACCTCGCCAAGATCGCACAACACGTCGCCCAGAGTGGCTGGGAGACGGCAAATGCCCGTGGAGCCGACCAGAAGACCCAGCTTGCTGGGCAGGTGGCGATGAAGCGGGAACCCAGCAGTCCGGTTCCGCACCGGACGTGAGACTGGGACCGCCGGGTGCGTAAGCACCCGGCTACCTGACTAGAGCTCAGGCAACGGCAGCGCAGGAAGCAGCAGCCCCCCTACTCCGGGGGTGCTCACTTCGACCCTGCGCTGCCCCGACACCGCCCGTCACCGCCGCTTCTACGAGCGCCTGGGGTTCGCCCCGGTGGCCCGGCTGCCCCGCTACTACCACGACCACGACTTTGTCGAGTACCTCCGCGACCCTCTGCTTCAGGAGGGCCGGGAGGACAGGTAGGCCGAGGCCTGCAGGGTGAACAGGTCGGCGTAGCGTCCGCCCTGGCCCATCAGCTGGTCGTGGCTGCCCGACTCGACCACCCGGCCCTCGTGCAGGACGTAGATGCGGTCGGCCGAGCGGACGCTCGAGAACCGGTGCGAGATCAGCAGCACCGACCGGCCCTGGCAGAGGGTCCGGATGCTCTCGAACAGCTCGTGCTCGGCCCGGGCGTCGAGGGCCGCGGTCGGCTCGTCGAGGATGATGAACGGGGCGTCGCGGAAGAACGCCCTGGCCAGGGCGACCCGCTGCCACTGGCCGACCGACAGCTCCTTGCCGCCCTGGAACTCGGGCCCGAGCACGGTCTCGTACCCCTTGGGCAGCGTGGCCAGGAAGTCGTCGGCGCCGGCGTGCAGGGCCGCCCCCCGGATGCCCTTGAGGTCGCCGATGCGCTGGTGGCGGCCCATGCCGACGTTCTCCGAGGCCGGCAGGGAGTAGTGCAGGAAGTCCTGGAAGATGACCGCGACCGAGCGGCGCAGCTCGTCGGGGTCGACGGTGGCCGTGTCCATGCCGTCCCAGAGCACCCGGCCCCGCTCGGGCAGGTACAGCCGGCACAGCAGCTTGGCCAGGGTGGTCTTGCCGGAGCCGTTCTCGCCCACCAGGGCGACGATCTCGCCGGCCCCGATCTCCAGCGACACCCCGGTCACCGCCGGGGTGGTGGCGCTCGGGTAGGTGAAGCTGACGTCCTCGACCTCGAGCCGCCGGAACCCCTGGGGGCCGGGCCCCACGGCCGGCTGGCCGCGATCCGCGGCTCCAGGGCCACGAATGAGGTGAAGTCCTCGATGAACAGCGACGACTCGAACAGCATGCCGGCGGCGAAGACGCCGTTCATCAGCCGCTCGCCGAGGACGAACACGGCCCCGGCGGCGGTGCCGGCATCGGCCAGGCCGATGCGGTCGTTGAGGGCCAGGACCAGCAGGCCGGCCACGATCCCGGCGAGCACGACGGTGGTGACCAGGTTGCCGAGCAGGCTGATGCGCAGCCGCTTCCGGGCCGTCTTGCGCAGCTCGGCCAGGTGCTCGTCGTAGAGCCGGTCGAAGCGCTGGCGCAGGAAGCCGCCGAGGCCGAAGGCGCGCAGCTCCTTGGCCGCGTCCTTGCCCGAGAGCAGCATGTAGAGGTAGTTGCGGCGGCGCTCGGTCTCGGTCATGCGGTGGTGGAAGCCGAACATCAGCTGGCCGCCCCGGGCCGTGGCCACCAGCAGGGGCACGGCCGCGCTCAGGACCAGCGGCACCAGCCAGGGCTGGAGGGCGAGCAGGGCCAGGGCGACCCCGGCGATGCCGATCAGGGCGCCGGCCAGGCCGGTCAGCCCCTCGACGACCTGCCAGGGCCGGAACTGGCCGCCGCCGGCCGCCCGGACCAGCTGGTTGTGGAAGGCCGGGCTGTCGTAGGCCTCCAGCTCGACCGCGCCGGCCACGTCGATGATCCGCGACTGGGCGTGCCTGGAGGCGAGCTCGGCCAGGATCTCGCGGTGCTCCCGGCCCACGGCCGAGAGGAAGCCGAGCCCGGCCGTGACCAGCGTGAGCAGCAGCAGCCGGGGCAGGACCTGCTCGGGCCCGCCGCCGCTGCGGCCGGCGGCGATCACCCCGTCGAGCACGCCCTTGCCGAGCAGCAGGACCACGGCCAGGCCGATCCCGTTGACCGCCTTGATGGCCAGGACGACCAGCAGCTCGCGGGGCCCGGCGGCCCAGACGAGCCGGATCGCCTCGCGGCACAGGCCGGGCAGCCGGCGCAGCGACCGCTTGCCCTCCGGCGACTGGTAGATGTCGTACCAGGTGACGGCGGTGGTGGCCTCGTCGGTGGTGGTGTCCTCGCCCACCGTGTCCTCGCTCATGGGGCCGCGTACAGCTGCCAGGAGTCGCTGAGGCCCTTGAGGGCATGGGTGCCGCGGTCCTCCAGGGGGATGCCGGAGCCGGCCACCAGGTCCCGGACGGTCCGCGAGACCAGCACCTCGCCGGGGCCGGCGGCGGCCATGATGCGGGCCCCGATGTGGACGGCGATGCCGCCGACGTCGTCGCCGCGCAGGTCGAGCTCGCCGACGTGGACCCCGGCCCGGATGTCCAGCCCGACCTCGCGCAGCTCCCTGCGGAGGGCGAGGGCGCAGCGGATGGCCCGGCCGGGCCCGTCGAAGACGGCCAGGATCCCGTCCCCGGTGCGCTTGACCAGCCGCCCCCCTTCGCCGGCGACCAGCCGCCGGGCCAGCTCGTCGTGGACGTCCAGCAGCTCCCGCCAGCGCTGGTCGCCGGCCACCCGGGCCCGCTCGGTGGAGCCGACGATGTCGGTGAACAGCACCGTGGCCAGCAGCCGCCTGGCCTGCCCGGCCGCCGGGAGCTCCACGGTGTCGACCACGACGTTGCGGACGCCGTGGGAGAAGGCGATCTCGTAGCGGTCGGTCGCCTGGTCGAAGTCCGAGGTCTTCCAGGCCGCCTCGCCGGACACGGCCTTGTAGAACTGGTCGTCGAAGGTCATGCCGCTGGCCCCGCCGGACACCTCGACCCTGGCCGCGGCCCCGACCGGGCGGTGGATGGTGACCTCCCGGGCCCCGCCGTGGAAGCGGAGCAGGACGGCGCCGGCCGGCCGGGCCAGGGTCAGCTCGGCGTTGGCCGCGGCGTGCTGCACCTCCAGCCCCAGCAGCTGGGCGCCGCTGAGGTCGGCCCGGAGGTGGTCGATGCCCCTGGTGGTCTCGATCCGCCAGCCGGCCGACGGGTTGAGGGTGATGTCCGCGGCCTGCCGGCCCCAGCCGGTGGGGCGGAACCGGGGCCCGTACTCGACGGTGACCACCCCGCCCCGCTCCCTGACCTTGGGCGGGGCGCCCTCGAAGCGGGCCCGGTACGGCTCGGGCAGCGACGGGTCGGTGGCGAGGGTGACGTTGGCCGCCCGGACCAGCCGCAGCCGCCGGGCCCCGGCCGGCCCGAGCGGGAACCCCGGCTGGGCAATCGCCGGCTCGTCGGCCATGGGCCCCTCCCGGGTTCCGCTCCGCTGCTCGCACCCATGGTAGTTCCTCCATGGGCAGCGGTTCCGGTGCTTGACACTCTCGAACATATGTTCGAATATAGGCTATGGCGACCACTGAACGTGGTCTTAGCACCACTCTGAGGAGTTCCGGGCGTTCGGCGGCCCTGGCCGACGAGCGGCTGCTGCCGGTGGTCCCCGCCCTCCGGCCGCTGCTCCCCAACCAGGGGCTGCGCCGGGGCAGCACCGTGGCCGTCGGCCGCTCCGCCGCCCTGGCCCTGGCCCTGGTCGCCGGGGCCTCGGCGGCCGGCTCCTGGGTCGCGGCCGTCGGCCTGCCCGACCTCGGCATCGTGGCCGCCGCCGAGACCGGCGTCACCCTGGAGCGCCTGGCCCTGGTCCCGTCCCCCGGCCCCCGGGCCTGGCCCACCGTGGTCGCCGCCCTCCTGGACGCGATCGACGTCGTGCTGGTCCGCTCCCCGCCCGGCCTCCCGCCCGCCCAGGCCCGCCGTCTCGCCGCCAGGGCCCGCGAGCGGGGCGCGGTCCTGGTTCCCCTCGGCCCCTGGTCCGAGCCGGCCGACCTGCGCCTGGCCGTCACCGCCAGCGCCTGGCACGGCCTCGGCCAGGGCCACGGCACCCTCCGGGCCCGCCAGGTCGAGGTCGCCGTCACCGGCCGCGGCCCCGCCACCCGTGAGCGCCGGGCCCTCCTCTGGCTCCCTGGTTCGGACGGCGCCATCGCCGCGGCGGGTTCGCCGGGGGGTGTGGACGGCGGGTCGCGCGGGGGTGTGGACAGCCGGTGGCGCCCTTTGCAGGGGCCGGCTACGCTCCCCCTCCGGGGGGCCGAATCGCGGGGGGTCGGGTTCTCGCGTGCTCCGATGGCCGATGCCGGGTGACCGGCGATGGCCCGCATGGTGGTCGTCTGGTGCCCCGACTGGCCGGTGGTGGCCGCCGGGGCGCCGCCGGACAGCCTGACCGCCGTCGTCCACGCCAACCGGGTCGTCGCCTGCTCGGCGGCCGCCCGGGCCGAGGGCGTCCGGCCCGGCCTGCGCCGCCGCGAGGCCCAGAGCCGCTGCCCCGAGCTGGAGCTGCTGGCCGCCGACCCGGCCCGGGACGCCCGCGCCTTCGAGCCGGTGCTGGCGGCGATCGAGCGGCTCACCCCCTGGGTCGAGGTCCTCCAGCCGGGCGAGTGCGCCTTCCCGGCCCGCGGCGCCGCCCGCTACCACGGGGGCGAGCCGGCCCTGGCCGTCACGGTGACCGCCGCCGTCCACGCGGCCGTCGCCGCCCGGGCGGTGGGCCGGGGGGGTGCGGGGGACCGCCGGGGTGGTCCCCCGGTGGGCTGGGGGGGTCCGGGGGACCGCCGGGGTGGTCCCCCGGTGGATCGGGGCGGCTGCCGGGTCGGGATCGCCGACGGCACCTTCGCCGCCGGCCTGGCCGCCCGCTCTCAGACGATCGTCCCCCCGGGCGGCAGCCGCGCCTTCCTGGCCCCGCTCCCGGTGGCCACCCTCGACCGGCCCGACCTCGCCGACCTGTTGGTCCGCCTCGGGCTGCGCACCCTCGGCGACCTGGCCGCCCTGCCCCGGGCCAGCCTGGCCACCCGCTTCGGCCCCGAGGGCGCCCGCGCCGCCCGCCTGGCCAGCGGGCTCGACGAGCAGCCCAGAGCGGCCCGCCGGCCGCCCCCCGACCTCCGGGTGGCGGCCGAGCTCGACCCCCCGGCCGACCGGGTCGACGTGGCCGCCTTCACCGCCAAGACCCTGGCCGACGAGCTGGTCGCCCGCCTCGACCGCCTCGGCCTGGCCTGCGCCCGCCTCCGCATCGAGGCCGAGACCGACCAGGGCGAGCGCCTCTCCCGGGTCTGGCGCTACGGCCCCGCCCCCGCCCCACCCCGCCGCCCGGCCGGCCCGGACCCGGTCCCGCGCTCCGCCGGCGCGAGCAGGGGGGGTCCCGTGGACCCGTCGCGGCGGATGGCCGCGGCCATGGCCGAGCGGGTCCGCTGGCAGCTCGAGGGCTGGCTGACCGGGCGGGCCGACCGCCTCCCCGGGGCGCTCACCCGCCTGGCCCTGGTGCCCGACGAGGTCGTCCCCGACCGGGGCCGCCAGCTCGGGTTCTGGGGCGAGGAGACCGAGGCCGGGCAGCGGGCCGCCCGGGCCCTGGCCCGCATCCAGGGCCTGCTCGGCCCCGAAGCCGTCCACACCGCCCACCTCCGCGGCGGCCGCGACCCCGCCGACCAGGTGACGCTCGCCCCCACCTCGGACCGGCCGGGCTCGGGGGCCGCGGTCCCGTCCCCTGGACCGGGGGCCGTGCCCTGGCCGGGGCAGGTGCCGGCTCCGGCCCCGGCGATCGTCTACGCCGAGCCGCGACCGGCGGAGGTGGTGGACGCCACCGGCGCCAGCGTCGCGGTCGACGGCCGCGGCCTGCTCGGCTCGCTCCCGAACCGGGTCCGCATCCTGGGCCGGGGCCGGACCTGGTCGGCCATCACCGCCTGGGCCGGCCCCTGGCTGGTCGACGAGCGCTGGTGGGACCCGGCCGCCCACCGCCGCCTGGTCCGCCTCCAGGCCACCACCGACCAGGGCGCCGCCTACCTGCTCCGGCTGGCCGGCGGCCGCTGGTGGGTCGAGGCGATCTACGACTGAGCGGGCCCAGGGGGCTGTGGACAGTCGTTTTGCGGCCGTCTTCCCCGACCGTAGAACTGCTCCGACCCACCAGCGCGGCAAGAGGAGGAGCACCATGGCGGCCACCGGCATCCGGGTCACCCCCGAACAGCTCCAGCAGATCTCGGCCCAGCTCGACGCGGGCGCGTCCTCCATCGAGGGCACCCTGCGCCAGCTCGCCGGCAACGTGGCCCCGCTCGGGTCGGACTGGGCCGGCGTCGCCCAGGCCCGCTTCCTCGAGCTCTGGGCCGAATGGCAGCGCAGCGGCGCCTCCCTCCACCAGGCCCTGACCGGCATCGCCCGCCTCACCGCCCGCGCCGGCGCCAGCTACGAGTCGGCCGAGCACGGCATCGCGGCCAGCTTCGGTCGCACCTGATCGCCCAACCGGGCGCCTGAACCTCCCGCGGGGGAGCCTGCGTATACGAGGCCGACGCGGCAGTTGGTCCGGCAGGTCAGGGGGCATCCGTGGCGGCCTACACGTTCCCGGCCGAGGCCTTCGTGATCGAGGGCGAGCCCGAGGCGGTCCGAGAGGTGGGCCGCGGCTACGGGCGGTTCGCCGCCGTAGCCGCCGCTGGAGGCCGCCCGGCAGGCCGGGGGTGCGATCCGGGCGGCCGCGCGGACCTCGCCGACGGCCGGCCAGAGCTGGCTGGAGGACCGCTGGGAGAAGACCTGGAGCTGGGCATCCGAGCAGGTCGACGGGCTCAAGGGCTGGGTCGCCGAGCATGCCGCGGGTCTCCGGTCGGTCGCCAGGGCGTTGCGGGTGGTCGGCGTGGCCCTGGTGGCGGTCGGGGCGGTGCTGGCCGCGCTCGGGGTGGGTGGGGGCATGATGGCCGCCGGATTCCTGCTGTGGGGCGCCGGCGACGTCCTGGACGCCACCGTCGACTGGGCCGAGGGCAGGACCACCGGCCGCGAGCTGCTGGTCTCGGCCGGCCTGGCCGTCGGGCTCAGCCTGGTCGGTGGTGGCGCGGCCAAGCTCGGCGCCAACGCGCTCCGGCGGCTCGTGAGGACGGGCCTCACAGCGGACGCGGGTGGTCGGCTGCCGCAGGACATGGACCTGGTCAAGCGGATCGCCGCCCAGGCCGGTGTGGGCCTGGACGGCGTCAAGGTCCGGATCCACAAGAGTGCCCCACGCCAGGGGATGTTCGGGCAGACTACCCCGGACGGGGCCTGCACCTGTACCCCAATGCCTTCCGGAACGAGGAGGAGCTGGTCAAGACCCACCGATACCCGACAGCGGCCGAGCGCCAGGTGTACGAGGACGCGGCGAAGGCGACGGAGGCGCAGTGGTGGGACTACGACCGGATGAGCCAGCGGCCATGACCCCGGAGTTCGATGCTCCCGAGGGCGGCTACTTCGAGCACTGGATGGAGGCCCTGGAGGAGCTCGACCGGGCGCTGCCGGAGCGGGCCCGGCCCGCCTGCCCGAACTGCGGGCGGCGGGAGCTGCGAGCCCAGTACATCGGCGACCCGGAAGACCGGATCGGGTACGGCGCGATCTGGTGCGACCACTGCCACTGGGGCGCCTACACCGGCCGGGCCGAGATCCCGCCGGCCGCCGACCTGCTGCCGTTCGGCGTGTCCGACGACGTGGTCAGGACCCGAGTTCCCAGCTTCAGGGAAGACCTCGCATCAGCTCGACGACGACGTCATCGAGGAATTCGAGGGCGGGACCGACGAGGAGCGGGACGAACGATGAGTTCGCCGCCGTGGTTCGGCTCGTGACGCTGGACCGCCTGGTGCCGTCTGCGCTGGAAATTGGTGAATAGTATTTAGGAGGGAATTCACCGGGATCGGGTCCTGCGCGGCACTCGGGGATTCAGCGCCGAACTTGTCATAGACGAACATGTGTTCGATCATCTGGCCCCATGGGATGGCAGAATCCTCCGCTTCCATGGTCGGAGCTGGAACGCCGGCTCGCCGGTCGCCCGCCCCCCGCCGACCGGCCTCCCGGCGCCGACGGAGGCGACTCCCCGGCCTGGTCGTCCAGACGCCAGCCCTCCCGGCCCCCCGCCGAGGACCGCCAGCTCCCCCGCGGGACCCGGAGGCGGGTGGTGGCCCCCTATGCCGAGCTCCACTGCCATTCCAACGCCAGCTTCCTGGACGGCGGCTCCCATCCGGAGGAGCTGGCGGAGGAGGCGGCCCGCCTCCGCCTGGAGGCGCTGGCCATCACCGACCACGACGGCATGTACGGCATCGTCCGCTTCGCCGAGGCCGCCAGGGCGTCGGGCCTGCGGACGATCTTCGGCGCCGAGCTCACCCTGACCTCCGGCGCCCGGGCGGCCGGGGGCAAGCGGACCGGGACGCCCGACCCGGTGGGGGAGCATCTGGTGGTGCTGGCGCGGGGGCCGGTGGGGTACGCGCGGCTGTGCCGGGCGATCTCGGAGGCGCAGATGGCGGGGGCCAAGGGGGCGCCGCGGGGGGATCTGGGGCGGCTGGCGGGGGCGCACGGCGGGCACTGGGCGGTCCTGACCGGCTGCCGGAAGGGGGCGGTGCCGCGGGCCCTGCACGAGCGGGGGCCGGCGGCGGCCGAGGCCGAGCTGGACCGGCTCGTCCAGGCGTTCGGCCGGGACAACGTCTATGTCGAGCTCTGGGACCACGGCGACCCGCTCGACTCGGCCCGCAACGACGCCCTGGTGCGGCTGGCTTACCGGGCGAGGGTCGAGGTGGTGGCGACCAACAACGTCCACTACGCGACCCCGTCCCGCCGCCGGCTGGCCACCGCCCTGGCCGCCGTCCGGGCCAGCAGCTCCCTGGCCGAGCTGGACGGCTGGCTGCCCGCCGGGGCCGGCGCGCACCTGCGATCCGGGTTCGAGCAGGCGGCCCGCCTGGCCCGCTACCCGGGCACGGTCGAGCAGGCCGCCGCGCTCGGCCGGGACCTGGCCTTCGACCTGGAGCTGGTCGCGCCCCGCCTGCCCGACTTCCTGGTCCCGCCCGGCCACACCGAGATGAGCTGGCTGCGCGAGCTGGCCGGCCAGGGCGCGACCCGGCGCTACGGCCCGCGGGGGTCGGAGCGGGTCCCCGGCGCCTGGCGCCAGATCGACCACGAGCTGGCCATGATCGAGCAGCTCGGCTTCCCCGGCTACTTCCTGATCGTCTGGGACATCGTCGAGTTCTGCCGCCGGGCCGACATCTACTGCCAGGGCCGGGGCTCGGCGGCCAACTCGGCCGTCTGCTACGCGATCGGGATCACCAAGGCCGACGCCGTCTCCCTCGGCCTGCTGTTCGAGCGCTTCCTGTCCCCGGAGCGCGACGGCCCGCCCGACATCGACCTGGACATCGAGGCCGGCCGCCGCGAGGAGGTGATCCAGTACGTCTACCGGCGCTACGGCCGCGACCGGGCCGCCCAGGTGGCCAACGTGATCACCTACCAGGCCCGCTCGGCCGTGCGCGACATGGGCCGGGCCCTCGGCTACTCGCCCGGCCAGCTGGACGCCTGGTCCAAGCAGGTGGACGCCTGGGGCCCGATCGAGGCCGCCGCCGAGCACGAGATCCCCGAGCAGGTCATGGAGCTGGCCCGCCAGGTCCAGCGGTTCCCCCGCCACCTGGGGATCCACTCCGGGGGCATGGTGATCTGCGACCGGCCGGTGGTCGAGGTCTGCCCGGTCGAGTGGGCGACCATGGCGGACCGCAGCGTCCTGCAGTGGGACAAGGACGACTGCGCGGCCGTCGGGCTGGTCAAGTTCGACCTGCTCGGCCTGGGGATGCTCACCGCCCTGCACGACACCGTCGACCTGGTCCGCGACCACCACGGGGCCGAGATCGACCTGGCCGGGCTGCCCCAGGAGGCGGCCGTCTACGACATGCTGTGCCAAGCCGACTCGGTCGGGGTGTTCCAGGTCGAGAGCCGGGCCCAGATGGCCACCCTGCCCCGGCTCAGGCCGCGGGAGTTCTACGACCTGGTGGTGGAGGTGGCCCTGATCCGGCCGGGGCCGATCCAGGGCGGCTCGGTCCACCCCTACATCCGCCGCCGCAACGGCGACGAGCAGGTCACCTACCTGCACCCGCTGCTGGAGCGGTCGCTGCGCAAGACCCTGGGGGTGCCGCTGTTCCAGGAGCAGCTCATGCAGATGGCCGTGGACGTGGCCGGGTTCACGGCCGCCGAGGCCGACCAGCTCCGCCAGGCCATGGGGGCCAAGCGCTCCAGCGAGCGCATGGAGCGGCTGCGGGGCCGCCTGTACGCGGGCATGGCCGAGCGGGGGA
>Ga0307415_100001800_pt1 | contig 10493 bp, 10 predicted proteins | sample DK1Cmetagenome_FD_204524 | JGI IMG/M metagenome (GOLD analysis project Ga0307415, IMG submission 204524) | Maize rhizosphere microbial communities from greenhouse at UC Davis, California, United States - DK15-C-2 | ecosystem: Host-associated > Plants > Roots > Rhizosphere > Soil | place: USA...
TGGCCAGTCCGTGGAGGAGTACCTCCAGCAGCTGGGCCCGCGGGTCACCCCGGAGGTCGCCGGCGCCGCCCTGGTCGGGCTGGTACGGGCAGATGCCGCCAACGTCGCCCCCGAGTACCTGCTCACCGCCGCCGGGCTGCAGAAGCTGCCATGAACACCGGCGCGGCGAGGAATCCGAGCAGGGACCGGGGTCACCGTCACGCTACGGCGCCCCGCGGACCGTCTGCGGGGTCGCCGTCTGGCTGGCGGTGATCGCCAGGGTAATTAACGGGTAGGCGCCTGGTTTTGGCTGGGGATGGCGTTGTGGCGGACGCGGTCGTCCCAGTGATGGCGGCTCTGGAGCACGGCCACGAGGTGGAGCACGGCGAAGAACGGGATCATGAGGGTGGGGAAGATGGCCAGCGGCCAGGCGGCGAGGGCCGGCGGTTCGAGGGTCAGCCCGGTGGCGTCGGCGACGAGGAAGTCGATCACCCCGAGTGCGGTGAAGGCGTAGAGCCGGGATCGTGTCAGGCTGCGGTTGGCCAGGGAGAGCACGACGGCGAGGGCGGCGATCCCGGTGGCGAGGTCGCCCAGGCCGGCTGGCACGGCGAAGCCTGCGGGGAGCTGGCCGAACGCCAGCGCGAAGAGGAAGGCGACGCCGATCACGCGCCACAGCTGGGCCGCCAGCACCAGCCGCAGGTCGAGGGTGAGCAGGTAGCTCCTGAACCCTGGCGAGACGCGGTAGCCGATCGCGACGGCGGCGATGGGGATGGCCTGCGCGGCTGGCAGGAGGAGCCGGGAGGCGCCGTCGCCGGCAAAGACGCCGGCAACGATCGCTGCCGTCACGAGGCCGGCCCAGATGGCCAGGACGAGGTAGGTGACGGCCCCCGGCAGGGTCCGGCGCAGTGGGTGTTCCCTGCGAGCAGGTGCGGCGTCGTCGGGTCGGGTGAGGTCGGTATTGGCGGTCATGGCGTTCCTCCGACTGCTAGGTTGTAGTTACAACTAGACGACGAAAAAAAAGGGTCGGCCCGTCACGACGCCTCCTTCCCGGCTGGGAGGTCGGCCAGCGCCTCGGCCGCCAACGACTGGGCTTGCTGCTGGGCCTGCTCCCATACGGGGACGGCGCGGAGCAGCATCTCGTTCCCGCGTGCCGTCAGCGTCAGGAGCACGCCGCGACCATCCGGGTGATCGCGCACCTCCACCCACCCCCGCTCCACCAGGCGGCTGCTGTTGCGGCTGAGCGTCGACTTCTCGAGCGCCATGGCTCGCCCGAGCCTGGCTGGCTGCACGGACCCCTGTGCGGCGATCGCCGCCAGCAGGTTCATCTCGGTGAGGTTGAGGCCCAGTGGCCGCAAGCGGTCGTTGTAGAGCCGGGTCACCGCCCTGGCCAGCTTCCGGGTCCGGTAGCCAAGGCAGGTCGCGACCACCCCGCGTGCTTCCCTCTCGATGCTCTCGTGCATAGGTTGTATATACAACGCTCATGCTGTGCTTGTCAAGAGCCGCGCTTCGTCCAGGGCCTTGGCCAGGGCGGTGCGATGTTCGCTTCAGGCGTGTGCCAGGCCGAGGATGGTGAGTGGCCGGGCCGGGTCGCGACCGGTATGTCGTAGCGCTGCGGCGAGGTTGGAATGGCCGGCCTCTTTAATCGCCCTTCTTCAGGGGCAAGTAGGCTAGGCGCCGGCATTCGGACCTGGAGGGGCGGTGGCCGACAGCGGGGGGTGGGACTTCTTCATCAGCTACACCGGCGCCGACCAGGCCTGGGCGGAGTGGATCGCGGTGCAGCTGGAGGCCGCCGACCTCCTCGGCCGCTGGACCCGCCCGGCCACCGTCCTGGTCGACGCGGCCGAGCCCCGTCAGGTGCACGACCGGTTCCATGACGGCCTTTGGCTGCGGTGGGAACACGCCGGGAACGGGCAGCAGGGCCGCCCGACCCCGGCGTGCGGCGGTCGGCTACCGTAGGCGCCATCCGGCGCCGGCACGAGAAGGAGCCCTGATGGCCGAGAACCTAGACGCCGAGCGGTATCAGCAGGCCCTTCGCCTGGTCCTCAGCGAGCTGGAGGACCTCGACACCGCCCATCCGGTCGACATCGGCTACCGGCTAGGCGAGCTGAAGGTGCACCTCCGGACCCTCATCGGCGAGTCCGGGCAGCCGCCGATGGTCGGCTTGCGAGGGCTCGAGGACCTGGCCCGGGTCAGGAAGGAGCGGCTCGGGCCGTCCTCCCCATAACGGTTCGTCCGTCCGGCCCCTGACCAGCGGCAACGCGGCAGGAGCCGGTCCGTGCGACCTGCCCGTTGAGCCCGGCGTCCGCGAGGGCCGTGAGGCGCTGACCCACTGGGCCGAACTGCTCGGGGAGGTGACCTCGTGACCGCGGCCGCCGGGCGGACCGGCACCGTCGAGTGGACCGCCGCCTGCGAGGCCGGCCGCCACCAGCTGTGCCGGGGGCACGATCGTCGCTGACCGCCGCCCACGGCGCCCCTGCGGCTGCGCCTGCCACGGCGGCGACATGTGGTGACCTCTCGCTGGTCGGCCTGGGGCAGCCAGGCCACCCCGATGCGGGTTCAACGTCCTGGCCCGCGACGAGTCGATCGCGTTCCTTGGCAAGCGGACCCGCATTGATGACCAGGCAGCATTGAGCTGGCGGAGCTGGTGGGGACCTGCCGCTGGCGTTGGAGGAGGCGGCCGCCTACCTGGAGGAGACCGGCGAGCGTTTGGATGAGTACCTGGAGTTGGTCCGCGACCGATCCCGGGAGCTGTTCGGCCTGGACCAGCCGCCCCTAACGAGCACGGCGATCAGCAGGCGGAGACGGCAAGGTCGACACGACCTGGGCGCTCGTCTGGCACTTGGACGCCGCCGGCAAAGTCGACCGGGTCGTCAATCTCTCTGGCGACCAGCATCAGGTGGACGCGTTCTTCTGGGCGAACTTCCCGCTCAAGCCGCTACCGGAGCGGCTTGTAGGCTGAAGATGGCTGCGGAGGGTGATGCATGGATGACACCGTGCTGGTCACGGGGGCGACGGCTGGGATCGGGGAGGAACTCGCCCGGCGGCTGCTGGAGCGGGGCGCGCATGTGATCGTGCATGGGCGCAGCCAGGAGCGGGCCGCGGCGGCGGTCGAGCGCATCGGCGGTGGCGAGGTCGTGGTCGCCGATCTCGCCTCCTTCGCCCAGGTCCGCGCCCTCGTCGACGAGGTCGCTCGGCGCTTCGGGAAGCTGCATGGTCTTGTTAACAACGCCGGCATCGGCTACAACACGGCGCCGCCGCGTGGCGAGCGCACCGAGGACGGCCACGAGCCGACGTGGCAGGTCAACTTCCTCTCCGCCTTCCTGCTGACCATGGGCCTGCAAGACCCGCTGGTGGCCGGGCGCGGGCGGGTCGTGCACATGAGTTCCGGGGTCCACTCGAGCGGCAGCGTCGACCTCGAGCAGCCGGACGAGCCGCGCTACGCCAGCCCGTACGCGCAGTCGAAGCTCGCGCTGGTGATGCTTGCCCGGGAACATGGCGAGCGGTGGCGGGACCTGGGTGTGGACGTCAACGCGTGCAGTCCCGGGTGGATTGCCACGAAGATGGGTGGTCCCGGCGGCGGCTCGCTCGCTGAGGGCGTGGACACCCCGCTGTGGCTGCTCACCGCGCCCGAGCTCGCGGGCACGACCGGCCGCTACTTCTGGCGGCGGCATGAGGAGCCGAACCCGCAGGTTGAGGACGCCGACGCCCGGACACGGCTCTGGGACCTGGCCGAGCGGTCCGTCAGCGGTCCAGACGGATGAGCGCGCCCACGCAGCACCTCAGCCCGCAACGACCTGGCCCGCCACCAGCCCGCAGCGCAGCGTCCGGGTGGTCGCGCGCACGGCGCCGGGTGACGGGTCCCGCAGGGTGACGCTACGGCGTGGTCCCGACCGTTGGTGGGCTCGTGTTGCTCGCCCTATTCTCAGGGCAGGCCCGCACCTCGAGTCTGTGTGGGGAAGGGTCGGCCGAGCAGGGACGCTCGGCTTGGTCGCCGACCGCCCAGCCACACTGGCGGTCGGGATGGACGCCCCCCTGGACGGCTGGACACTGCCCGGACACCCGCCGGACCGCCGTCCAGGCGGACACCCTATCGGACGGTCACCGCCGCGGCCGACCGCATGGCCGGACGCGTTGGTGTCCGCTCGTGCCGTCTAGCAGGCCAAGCAAGGTGTCCATCTTGGACGGCTGTCCGGGCGGGTGTCCGAGTGGTGTCCGGCCGTCGGTTCGGGGGCGCCCATCCCGACCGCCTGTCGTGTTTTGAAGGGTGCAGGGAGAACAGTATGAGCGGGCGCTGGCGATCGGCGAGGCGGCGCTTGGCCCCGACCACCCGACCGTGGCCACGATCCGCGGCAACCTCGGCAGCGTGCTTGGGCCCTACAGGAGGAGGCGCCCGGAGAGGACCCGAGTCAGGCCTTCTAGGGATATTGCTGAACTCTGGCCAACCGCGGGGTCCTGTTCCTGGACGAGCTGCCGGAGTTCTCCCGGGCCGCCTGCGAGGCGCTCCGCCAGCCGCTCGAGGAGGGCCAGGTCACGGTCTCGCGGGCCATGACCACGGTCCGCTTCCCGGCCCGCTTCGCCCTGGTCGCCGCGGCCAACCCCTGCCCCTGCGGGCATCTGGGGGACAGCCGGTTCGCCTGCCGCTGCAGCCTGTACGACCTGCACCGCTACGCCAGCCGGCTCTCCGGGCCGCTGCTCGACCGTGTCGACCTCTACGTCCAGGTGGAGCGGCTCACCGCCGACGAGCTGACCGGCGCCGCCGACGGCGAGCCGACCGCCCAGGTCCGCGCCCGCGTGCTCGCCGCCCGGGCCCTCCAGCGCCGCCGCCAGGGCGCGAGAACGGCCGCCTGGCCACGGCCGAGGTGGCCGTCCGCTGCCAGGTCACCCCGCCGGCCCGCCGCACCCTCATGGCCGCCGTCGACCGCCTCGGCCTCAGCGCCCGCGGGTTCCACCGCGCCCTCCGGGTCGCCCGCACCGTCGCCGACCTGGCCGGCTCCGACCGGGTCGAGGACCACCACGTCAAGGAGGCCCTGACCCTCCGCCACCTCCCCATCATCGGCGACCGCGAGGACCAGCTCGTATGAGCGCCCCGACCGCGGCCGACCCGCGGGGGCGCAGGTGAGGGGCGCGGAGGGGCGGCCGTCGTGGCGGAGCGCCCGGGTGGGGGAGCGGGCGGTGTTGCTGTCGCTGGCGGCCACGCCGGGGCCGATGCCGGCGGCGGTGGCGACCCGGCTGGGAGAGGGACGGGACCCGGCGAGCCTGCTCCGGCCGCACAGCCCCGACCCGGGGTCGGTGGCCGGGCGGCTCGACGAGCTCGGGGTGCGGCTGCTGGCTCCGGGCGACGAGGGCTGGCCGCTGGCCGCCACCCCGCCCGACCCGCCGTGCGCCTGGCTGTTCGTGGACGGCCCGGCCCCACCCGGGGCGGCGGCGTCGGTCGCGGTGGTGGGGGGTCGCCGCGCCTCGCCGCTGCGGCGCGCCGCCGCCCGCTCCGTCGGGGCCGGGCTGGCCCGGGCCGGCTGGTGCGTGGTCAGCGGCGGGGCCGTGGGCGTCGACGCCGCCGCCCACGCCGGCGCCCTGGACGCCGGAGGCCGGACGGTGGTCGTGCTGGGCTGTGGCCTGGACGTCCCCTATCCCCGCGCCAACCGCGGCCTGTTCGCCCGGGTCCGGGCCGCCGGCGGCACCCTGGTCAGCGAGCACCCGCCCGCGACCCAGCCCCGCGCCGCCAACTTCCTCCCCCGCAACCGCCTCATCGCCGCCCTGTCCGCCGCCGTGGTCGTGGTCGAGGCCGCCGAGGACTCCGGCAGCCTCTCCACGGCCCGGGCCGCCGGCAGCCGCGGCGCCGGCCACGTCCTCGTCCTCCCCGGAGCCCCCTGGGACCCGGGCGCCGCCGGCTGCAACCAGCTCATCCGCGACGGCGCCACCCTGGTCCGCAGCCTCACCGACATCCTCGAGGAGCTCGGCGCCACGGCCGGCGTCGGCCCCGCTCCCGGCCCCACCGTCGGTCCAGTCGGCGGTCCCGCCACCGGTTCCGTCGGCGGCCCTGGCGGCGATTCCGATGGTGGCGATCGCGGCGAGGGCCCCCACGCCTGGTCCGGCTTCGACCCGCCCGCCCGAGCCGTCCTGACCGCCCTGATCGACGGCCAGCTGCTGACCCCGGGTCGCCTGGCGACCGCCACGGACCTCCCACCACCCACCCTGGACGCCGCCCTGCTCGACCTGGAGCTCGCCGGCCTGATCCGCCGCACCGCCGCCGGGATCCAAGCCATCAACCTGCCCTCCCCGCGGGTCGCCGCTGCTCCGCCCCCGCCTTCACCCGTCACCAGCGACCCGGCCCGGTCGGGGCAGGACCATGCGCCTCGGGGTCCTCCGGGAGCTGCCAGGCCCGCCGAGGTGCTTGAGTGCGGTGGGTCGGGTGGGGATGATGGCGGCGATGACCGACAACCGCCGCGAAGCCGACCCACCACGGCTCGTACGTGACCCGGAGCGCCGCCCCGGCGACCCAGATGGGCTTGCGCCGGCTGCTCGGCATGCGTTGCAGGCGTTCGTCGCCCACCTTCGGGACGAGCGGGGGCTGTCGGCGAACACGGTGGCGGCATACCGGCGCGACCTCATCCAGTTCCTCCAGTTCGCCGGCCGGGCCGGGGTGACGGACCCGGCGGGGGCGGATCCGCTGCTGCTGCGGAGGTTCCTGGCCCTGCAGCGGACCCGCGGGCTGGCCGCGGCGTCGATCGCCCGGAAGGCGGCGGCGCTGCGGACGGGGTTCCGGTTCCTGGCCCGCCGGGGGCTGGTGGGCGAGGACCCGGCCGCCGGGCTCGGGGTGCCCCGTGGGCCCAAGCGCCTCCCGGTGGTGCTCAAGCCCAGCCAGGTCGACCGGCTGCTGGCCGAGCCGAACCCGGTCGACCCGGTGGGCCTGCGCGACCGGGCGATCCTGGAGCTGCTGTACGCCACCGGCATCCGGGTCGGCGAGCTCTGCGGCCTCCGCCTCGGCGACGTCGACCTGGCGGCCGACACCGTCCTGGTGCTCGGAAAGGGCGCCAAGCAGCGCCTCGTGCCGTTCGGCGAGCCGGCCCGCGCCGCCCTGCTCGACTACCTCACCAAGGGCCGCGCCGCCATGGCGCCCGGCCCCGGCCGATCCACCGCCCCGACCCGCGCGGCCAGGGAACCGACAGCGGCCGACCACGCGGCCCTGTTCTTCAACCGGCGGGGGAGGCCGATGACCCAGCGGGACGTGCGGGGAATGCTGGAGCGGTACCGGGTGCTGGCCGGAGCGCCGGCCGGCACCAGCCCGCACACGCTGCGGCACAGCTACGCGACCCACCTGCTGGAAGGAGGCGCCGACCTGCGGGCGGTGCAGGAACTGCTGGGGCACGTCGCCCTCACCACCACCCAGACCTACACTCACGTCTCGAACGAGCGGCTCCGCCGCGTCTACGAGCAGGCGCACCCGCGCGCCTGACCTGACGAGGTGAGCCGGGGCGACGCCCCGGCCAGGCGGGCCGAGCGCCAAACACCGGAACGGCCGATCCGGTCGCGCCCGGCCAACGGGGAGCTTCTCGGACGAGCCGTTCATCCCGATCTCACGGATCAAGGGCGCGATCATCGACGAGCTGCGGGCGAGGCTGCAGGACGCCCGCTGACGCGGCCGGCGCGCATCGCCGTCCACAAGTTCGTGGAGGCGGGTTCCCGGGGCGGTCCCAGCCGGTAGCTTCGGGTCGTCCGAGGGGCGCGATGCCACCCCGACCATCCAGGAGCTCCTATGGTGCCGGCGACCCGTGAACCCGCGGCCAGACCCGCCAGCGGCTGGCGGCGGCTCGCGCTGGCGCTGCTCCTGGCGGCCGGCGCCCTCCTCCCCAGCGCCGCGCCGGCCGCCCCGGTCGCGCGGTCCATCGCACCCGCGACCACGGGCCCGGATCCGCCGAGGGTGCCGGCGCTGTGGATGCCGGTGCGGGGGGCGGTGGTCCGGGGGTTCGACGCCCCCGCCGGGCCGTACGGGCCCGGGCACCGGGGCATCGACATCGCCGCCTCCGAAGGAGCGATCGCGCGGGCGCCGGCGGCGGGGAAGGTCGTGTTCGCCGGCCCGGTCGCGGGGACCACCTGGGTCAGCCTTCTGGTCGCGTCAGGGGTGCGGGTGACCCTCGGCCCCCTGCTCGACCCGACCACGGCGACGCGGGTCCGCCTCAGGGATCCGCTCGGCCGGGTCGGACCGGGTCATCGGGTGGGAGGGGCGACCCTGCACCTGAGCGTGCGGATGGACGGCGTCTACGTCGACCCGCTCGCTCATCTCGTCGACCGGCCGAGGCCACGGCTGGCGCCCCTGTCGGCGCCCGGCGGTCTTCCGGGCCGAGCGCGGGTCCCGTGACCTCGTAGGAGCTGCCCTCCAACCGGGCTGTTGGGGCGGGGGTTGGGGGGCGTGTGCTATCGTCCGCCGCGGGCCCGGATGTCCGGGCTACGACGCACGCCCGTCGACGGGACTCGACGGTGCCCGCTCCGGTGGCAGCTCGAGCGGGTCGAGGACCCGGAACCCCCCACGATCCGACGACTGTGGGATCACGACGGGCGGAGGCCGAACCGAACGGCAGGGAGGACCAACCGTGGCAGTCGTCACCATGCGCCAGCTGCTCGAAGCCGGCGTCCACTTCGGGCACCAGACGCGCCGCTGGAACCCGAAGATGAAGCGCTTCATCTACGGCGAGCGCAACGGCATCTACATCATCGACCTGCAGAAGACCATGACCGCCATCGAGGACACCTACGCGTTCCTTCGCGAGACCGTGGCCAAGGGCGGCAACGTGCTCTTCGTGGGCACCAAGAAGCAGGCCCAGGAGTCGATCAGGACCCAGGCCGAGCGGGTCGGGATGCCGTACGTGAACTTCCGCTGGCTGGGCGGGATGCTGACCAACTTCACCACCATCTACAAGCGTCTCCAGCGGCTCAAGGAGCTGGAGGCCATGGAGGCCACCGGCGCGACCGACGTGCTGCCCAAGAAGGAGGTCCTGCGGCTCGCCCACGAGCGCGAGAAGCTGGAGCGGAACCTGGGCGGCATCCGCGACATGACCCGGCTGCCGGCCGCGGTCTGGGTGGTCGACACCCGCAAGGAGCACATCGCCGTGACCGAGGCCCGCAAGCTCGGCCTCCCGGTGGTGGCGATCCTCGACACCAACTGCGACCCGGACGAGGTCGACTACCCGATCCCAGGCAACGACGACGCCATCCGGGCCGGGAGCCTGCTCACCCGGATCGTGGCCGACGCGGTGGCCGAGGGGCTGCGGCTGCGCAGCGTGTACGCGTCCGAGGCGGCCGGCAAGGAGGGCGGAGCCGCGATCTCGGCCAGCCCGGCCGACGAGGAGCCGCTGGCCGAGTGGGAGCGCGAGCTGCTCGAGTCCGAGAGCGGTGACCAGGCCGAGGCCGGTCGCTTCGGCCGCGCCGAGGAGCAGGCCGCGGCGCCGGCGGCCGAGCAGCCGGCCCCCACCAGCCGGAGCGCCAGGAGCGCCAGCGGGTCCCGGGCCTCGACCCAGTCCCGCGGGTCCCGCGGCACCGCCCGGGGGGCGCGCGCGGGCGGGACCTCCGAGCCCAAGGCCGAGACCGGCGACGCCGCGGCCGAGGCCGCCGCCGCCGCCCCGCCGGAGGCCAGCGCCGACACCGCCGGGCCCGAGGGCGCGACCGGAACCGCCGAGCCCGGCGCCGACACCGCCGAGGCGACGCAGGCCGCGGAGACCACCGAGGCCACGGGCTCCTCGGAGGCCGCGACCGACACCCCCGCGACCGCGACCGAGGCCGAGGGGGAGACCCCGGCGGAGGCTGCCGAGGAGGCGTCCGACCCGACCACCGAGCGGCGCTCGCCGCGGGCCTAGCGGACCGCCCCACCACACCGAACCAGTCGACGCGAGGCAGCAAGGAGCACCACCCGACATGGAGATCACGGCCGCTCAGGTCAAGGCCCTCCGGGACGCCACCGGGGCCGGAATGATGGACTGCAGGGACGCGCTGCGCGACGCGGGCGGCGACGTGGAGAAGGCCACGCAGCTCCTGCGCGAGCGGGGCAAGGCCGGGGTGGAGAAGCGGGCCGGCCGCAGCACCACCCAGGGGGTGGTCGACGCCTACCTGCACACCCCCGACCCCAACCTGCCGCCCAAGCTGGGCGTGCTGGTCGAGCTGGACTGCGAGACCGACTTCGTGGCCGCGACCGACGAGTTCCAGCGCCTGGCCCACGAGATCGCCCTCCACATCGCCGTCGCCGACCCGAGCTACATCCGTCGCGAGGAGGTCCCCGAGGACGTCCTCGCCGAGGAGCGGGAGATCTACGCCAAGCAGGCCGAGGGCAAGCCCGACCACATCGTCGAGCGCATCGTCGAGGGCAAGCTCAACGACTACTACAAGCAGGTCGTGCTGCTCGACCAGCCGTACATCCGCGACGACAAGCAGACCATCCAGGACCTGCTCGACACCTACTCGGCCAAGGTCCGCGAGAAGCTGGTCCTGCGCCGCTTCTCCCGCTTCAAGGTCGGAGAGGACGCCTA
>Ga0307415_100001802_pt1 | contig 10490 bp, 1 predicted proteins | sample DK1Cmetagenome_FD_204524 | JGI IMG/M metagenome (GOLD analysis project Ga0307415, IMG submission 204524) | Maize rhizosphere microbial communities from greenhouse at UC Davis, California, United States - DK15-C-2 | ecosystem: Host-associated > Plants > Roots > Rhizosphere > Soil | place: USA...
CTAGTCCGGAACTTGCCGTCAACCTTCCCGTCAACGTTCAAATTCAGCTTTGTAATTAACTAAAAAAGCTCATGTTGCGAGCGTGAGCCCATTTACTGAGCCAAGCGGGCGCTTTTAGTTTGATTCCCAGCGTTGTTACGTGATCTATAAACAGCGCAAGTAAGTTAAAGGCGACTGGGTGGACCCAAAGTGGACAGAATGCGGAGAACGAAGTGATTTTTGAGAAGGGAGATCTGACCATTTCCATTCTTCGTAGCTATTCATCTGACTATGATTTTGCTATCGGTGTTGGCTGGGATGATCCAAATATAAAACGTCGATGGTAACGTAACTCTCAGTTGGGCCATGGAGCGAGTTTGTCATCTTAAATGATCTGCTCGCTTGCACCAGCGGTAGGAGCAAACGCTGGAAAGCACTCACGTTGCATTTGCTGTTGAAGTCCTAATGTCTGAGAAGTCACTTGCCCAGCACCTCATGCAGAAAGTGCAGGCCGACTCACTGGCAGCACTCGTCACGATGACGCATGCGTTGAAGTTAAAATAACCTGAAGCTAGCTTGCGGAAGATACGCCATCGACCAGCTCCCAGCGCGAGTGCGTAGACCATCGGCTTCGCTGCGAAATTGGTACGAAGTCACTGCGACCGCGGTGTTAGCGGACTCATCGTGCAGCGAGGTAAGTCAAAAACCGACAGTCTTGATCAGACGACGCCGCTTAGGAAAAGCACGATGTCGAGATCACGCAGTACAGTTGGGTCTAGACGATCACCACCAACTCGCAATCCCGCCGGTGTATATCCTTCACGTAAGTCGAACGAGGCGGTGATGCTTGCGGTTGATTTTAGAGTCACTGGTCTGTCGAAAAGGGCCATGGCACTCCCGTCCGCGGAAGGTAGCACAGTCATCGGCTCGCTGCCGCTTGCAGTCAACGTAAGATAAGCGTTGCGAGTATCGACGAGAGTTGTACTCGCCGTTACGTCAAGGATACATAGAAACCAAGAATAGTGACGCGATCAATGTTTGGGAGTACCAGATTGCGGGCGTCCAGCTGAAGCGTCTGTGTCTGGTCCTTAACTGGTCCAGTCATGAATCGGGACCAGTCAAGTTGGTATTGGTTAGCGGGCTGGATCAGTTGACGCCAGTGGCGCTCTCGAAGCTGGTGAGCGACCTGATCTCGAAACGCGGTTCCTCCATCAAGTGCGGTGTATTGTATTTCGAGAATGACGTCAGACAGGGATTCGTAGGAGATCCTGTTGTTTGACTTAGGCATCGAGAGTCGCCACGACGATACCGCCCCGGTCTGCTCGAACGGCAAGTACATGGGATCGTCAGAATTGAGCGTAAATAATCCGCTATCACCCTGGGCCCGTGAGATTGAGATGTTTTGGTAGGCTCTTATATTGTGCTCGAGGTTACCTTCCGGCACTTCAACGTCTTCTCCCAGGAGAAACTTAACGGCGTCGGGATCGGGTGACAGAACGACGCGGTTCGCGGTCTGAGTCAAGGTCGCGTGGATATTTTGGTATGGTCCAACGAGGGCCGGCACTGAGACGGTGATGGTCTTAATCAAACGTCTGTAGTGACCAGGAAAATCTTCGTCGAAGAGGCTTTCGGGCAATTCGAAGTGAGTCTCGCCTGTCCGCACCAATTCCAGAAAGGCTACGGGATTTTGTTGGCGCAAAGAAACGGTCTTGGTGATCTCCTGCAAGCGCACGTTCGACCGGACGTAACTAGTCTCCATCATACTCAATGACTGGCTGAGCGTCTGGCCGGCAGTGAGACCTTTGCGAAGATCGTCCCAGTAGGTCGCCGCAATGAACGAGGTTTCGGTGCGATACTCAAACTGGTAAGCACGTTGGGCCATGCGCGCAACTTCGAGAGCCAGAACGTACGACTGGAAATAAGTGGTTGAGAGACGGCCGGCGATCCACGCGAAGAGCGCTTCGTTCGTAAACTTGTTGCGGAAGAAATCCTGCAGGGCACGAGTTTGGTCGATCTCCGTCAAGTGCATCTGCAAGTCGCGCTCTGCGATCACCTTCTGGACGGCGTTCGCATCGATCTGCGCCTGGAACTGTCGTTCATCGAACTCGGCAAGGGTTTTCTGAAGCTCCCAATCCTGCACGTTTCGCTTGTGGTTCACCATAATTCCCAGAATGTTCGAGGTCGTCTCGAGCACTCTCGCACTCACCGCCGTCCAGGCTGAGGCATTCTGCAAGCTCGCCCCCAGTTGTTGGCCTCCGTACGTCATAGCGAATGGTGAGCCTATGTTGGGCATAGCCGAAGCGACGGAGGCGGCTGCCCCAAGGACACTGGAAGCACCTGACAGCGCGGCTGCGGCACTCATCATCGCGATTTCAGCCACTTCTTCCGGGAGCACATCCTGGGCGATTAACGTCTTGTAGTGGTCCACCCGAGCAGTAGCACTGTTCAATGCCTCCTGAAGCACCTCAGCCTGATCGTCGATCTGGACAATATTCTGATTCTTGATTTCAGTCCCCAATTGCAAAAGCTGGGCTTGTTGCGTGAACTGTAGTTGTGCAAGTGCCTCACTGTCCCGGCGGTCAAGAGCGGAGAGCAATGCATCACCGAAACTCATCACTTGATCGGTCAACGACTTTGCCATCTGGATGAGGAAGGTGAATCGATAATTGGGAATCGGATACGCCAGATATCCAGCCCCACCCGCGATTGTCCCAGAAGCGCCAAATCCTGTAACCAGCGCCGCCGGATCCAATGGCGGGGCGAACAAGGCGAGTTGTCGGACCACTCCATTGATATTCATGCAGTTGCGAATCTTGTAGAGGCGATCGGCGATCGTGTCCCAATAGACGAGCAGTTCACGGTTGTCGGGGACTCCAAAGTAAGCATGAACGTCATTCACGGGGACGTTGGCGAAACGCTCGGCTTGGCCGGTGGCCGGAAGAAACGGAGTGTTCTCGAGGTCGATCAGATACTGTGGGATTCCGCCGTGCGGATACTTTGCCTTAATCTCATTGAACGTGAGTGAATCCGGTTGTTTGAACACACCCACAGCCTCGGGACGCCGGCCCATTAGATCGTGCGCTAATAGATAAAGATTCTGCGCTTGAGTTATCGACTCGCGCGTGTCGGCTGTGAACAAAGAGTCAGCCCAGCGGATGAGGTTGTCGATATAGCGAAGCACTGAGGATTTGCCATAAGCGGAGATGCGTAACTTCGCTATAGCGTGCGGGTCGAAGGGATCGTTGTTCGCCTTTCTGGTTTCGAACTCGTTCGAGAGGATCTCCTTGAGTCCCGAGTTGCTCATGTTTTCGCGAAATGGTCGGAACCGCCAGTAACGCCGGTTTCCGATTGTGACGAGATCGCCAGTCGGAGCGTTCGGGTTAAAAACGTATTCATACCACCGCTTCGCTTGCGCGAAGTCATTGTTACTCTTCAACCACTCTGCAATGAACATCGGAGAGTGATAGAACATTTCCCAGAAGTAGATCCCATGAGCGCCGGTGAAGCTCATAGTGTCGGATGGCAGGAACGTCGGATCGAGCGTTTCCGGCGCTGCCCCCTGCGGCAATTTGAAGTACTGGTTTATGGGATGTTCGGGAAGAAACTGACTCTCAAGCGAAAGCGCGGTGTCGAGACTCACCAAAAGTCGCTGCTTCAAAAAACCTGCCACATCTGTTGAGAGTCGAGTGAGGCGGAAGGTGGTTTTGTCGAATGTAGTGTTATCAAGCGTGTGGGGACCGGGAACCAACATGATGTTCCGCGAACTTGCGTCCACCGCTTCGAGCACGCCGCCAAATCCCAAGGGCACCGGAGTTGAGTTATGCGCAGTGATTAGAAAGTAGTCGTTCTTATTATTGAACAGATACCAGCCGATCTGGTTTCCCATGCCCAGCAGCGTCGCGCTGTCACTGCTGGTATGGAATAGCACGGGGCGATCCTGCGCACTCAGGTTTTGTTGATTGGCAGTTGTGCTCGGCGTGCTGTTACCCCAGTAGACCGACACCAGAGGGCGGTTCATTAACCCCGCAAATAGGAGGTGGTTCTCTCGATCGACGCCAAGACGGAAAGTCGGGGAGGTACTCTCCGCGGTGGAAACGGCGGAAAACAAACGAAGGCTTTCGGGGGTGAGTGAACCATTTAGCACCAGCGACTGCTGCGATGTGATGTCGCCTGCCTTGGACAGCAACGTGCTGACTTTGACGGCCTTAATTAGTTCACCCGCCTTGTAGAGACTTAAATCATATTCGTAAGTCGCCGCAATGAATGGATCATCTGAAGCGTTCGATTCATCTGGTTTGTCTAAAGGGCCATATTCAGTCTGTATATCCAGGTTTGGACCATAGGAGACCAACAGCGTTTCGTCACCAGACGCGATGGGAACGACAACGTAGTCGTAGGCTTCACCTCGCAACTGGTAGGCTTGATTCGAAAAATTCGGGTTTCCGACCTCTGCGCTATCTTTGATCTCGTTCAAAAACTTGATCGGCCCGGTAGATTCAAGCCTTGTTTGATCAGAAATGACTGTAACTTGATAGCGATTACTATCAACTATCAAATCGTCCATTATCCGCGCCTGGTCCTGAAAGGCAGTTCCCTGGCCAGTCCAAATATAAGATCTTCCCCCCCGCTGTTCATCTCCGCTGACGGTGCCTAGACCTGTGAAAGTGATTGTCGTCTTGTTACCCACCGGGCTATTCGGACCCCAAGCGAGGCTCACAAGCATCCTGGTATCACTCTCAATCTGCACCACAGTACGAGATTCTGCGCCTACTAGGATGAAATCTCCCACCCTGAAGTCAGTTTTGAATGTCGTCCCTAGTCCGTTAACTACCTTTGAACTTAGAGTGATGCGAACCCCTCCGGATCCTTTATACGGAGCGAATCGTTTTTGATTGGGGTTACCAGGTATCACTTTGAAAGCGACATCTTCTGCGCCAACGCGGAACTCAGTCGCGGTTGTCAGAGTCTGGCCTGCGTCATCCACGGCAGACACCTGAATTTTTTGACCCCAGACCACGATAAAATCGCCAGCCTTTACTTGTTTGCCCAGTCGGGTACCTTGACCCTTCGCCTTGGATTGATTCGCCACGAAAGTGAGTCTACCGGTGCCGGGCAGACCAGCAGGGAACGCCTGCGCAAAAGGCTGGGTCCAGTAGTGTTGATTCTGCTCGAAGGCCTTCTTGAGGTTCTTGTTTTCTGCCGACTCCGATTCATAGGGTGCCACGCGAATCGGCATCGGTCCCAGTATGTCCTGAGGCGAGATCCAACTACCGGCTGAGTTTGGAAATGAGTACTTGGTGGTCGTCAACCAAGTGGATTGCGTACTTGAGTTTGAGCCATTCCCACCGCCGACGATGGTAGAACTCTTCATTTCCTCGACTTCATTCCAGAAAAGGAAAGGCCGACCAAAGCTCCACACAGGAGTCACGAAAAGAGCGTCTATCGAAGCGTCGATAGCTGTCCAGGGTTCCCAGTCGTCCACTAGTGGCGGATCGTTCTCCTTAAGTAAATTGTCGGGAATCGTGGTGCGTGTGAACTTCCGCAGGTAATACTTAGGTGGAGATGTGTTCGAACGCCCGACGATAATTCCAGTCTCATCGACCTGCCCACTTTCATAGTCAGTCTGGTCTGCTTTACTGCCGCCTACGGGAATGAGCCCGGCCAGGCCCTCAAACGCATCGAAGTAATCGATCATTGCAGCGGCGACGTTTTTTTCCGTAGGTCGCGACTGCATCATTTTGTCGCCCAGGTTTCGAAACTCAGGAGTAGCGGAGGGTCGTTGACTCGGAACGAGGTAGTTCTCCGGATAAAGAAAAATCTTTCGGTTCGCTTCCCAAACACGATACTCAGACATCCACTGCCACCAGACCGTCGGAATGTGATCGACGATAACGCCAGGTTCGAGCCCCATCCGACATCGCTGCATGTAGAGTTGAACTGAATTGATAGCCTGAGCGATCGGAGACGTGGTGTCGCATCCGCCCATCTCGACGTCGATCAGCAGGTACTGAAAAAGATCCGACGCACTGGTTATGTGTTGCGTTGCCGGTTGTTTGCTCAGTTTCCAGATGAGGTATCCACAAAAGATATCTCGTTTACGTGAATCGCCGCCGCGCTGCAAGTTATCTGCGACAGTACTGAAGCTTTGATCGTTGTAACGAACTGCAACCGCACTCTTGCTGGACTGAGCTGCCTGATTCAGCCTGGCCCAACCTTCTGCGTTGATTTCGCCACCGATTGATCCGAGGGCGGGCTCGTTCAGCAGTGTAGCCATCGCCATCAGAAAGTTCGCGTCCCCAGAGATACGTCTGCTCAGTGCAAAAGGACTCGCAAGGCGGAGAAGTCCAGCGAGCACTTCGCTCCCTGGATATTTCGAGTCATGTTTCTTAATGAAGGTGTCGAGCGCCTCGACCTGCACCTGGGGCCAACCGGTAAGATCAAACAATGTCGCGAAACGATCTACCACGTTGGGCCAGATTTCAAGATAGGATGATGTGCGAGTGCCGTCGTCGCCGATGGTTCCTACAAAATCTTTAAATGAAGCCAGCATGCGAAGGTCGTCGCTGGTAAGGCTGTTTGGGTTATTGATATTGAACAGCTTGGGCTGACGTGTAATTGACGTCCACACTGAATTTTGGAAGGTCATCTTCGTTCGCAAGAGACTGAAGCGACTCAGACCCTCAAGCACACCAGTTGCTGTTTTACGATTGGCGTCGCTATCGCCACCCAGGAATACCGGCACGAGCAGGCGCACTTCATTGGTACTGGTGGCGAAAGACAAGTTCGCTAGGACATCCTGATTCGTTGTGGCGAGAACATCGACGATACCCGACAAAGTAGCTGCTTCCTGCGCTTGCGCCGATGCCGCGAGCGTCTCCAACACGACCTTCTGCTGGCTTCGGACTGCGTCGAGGATATCGCGCACTTCGGTCGTCTTGCCCTGCGCATCCGGATCCGCGATCAGTAATATCTTCGCCTGAAGATAATCATCGGGTTGGTTCGACGCATCACGACCCAATAGAATGCTGGTCAGCGATCCGCCATCTGCATTTCCCGCCAGCAGTATCCTTTGCACCTCATAACTCACATCCTGAGCGGGAACGGTGGACCATGATTGAGAAAGAGTCGCGCTACGGTTGAGGCCTTTGTACTCGATGATTGATCGAATCTCACCGGTGCTCGGCCCGGAAGTCAGGAGAAGATTGAAGCCAACGTAAGCGCCATCTTCCGTGGATGCATCTTTACTCAACGTGAGAGTGTTTGCAGCAGCACCTTTCGCGCTACCTGTCTGTGCCGATCGAGTTATTTGATAGTAAGTGAAAGCGTCTGGTGATGTGGGCCAGGGGCTAGAGATAGTGGCGTTACGCGTCTCGGGATCGTAAGCTGAAATCACGCCCGACTGCCCCTGCGCCTCACTTGTGAACAACGTCCATTCTTCGGTGTTGCCTTGATAGGTCGCGCTTAACCAACCATCCGAAGCGGGCTGCACACCCGAAGCCGGCAGCAGAACTTTTGTTTCAATCCCAGTCAGCGAATCAAATATGGCTTTCGATTGTGCCGGTCCAATGCGGGCCGTTTGAAAGCCGGTGATGGCCGCAACGGGAAAAAGTCGTGCTGTTTCAGCAAGTGCAATGAGCGTGGCTTTTTCAGCAACATACCGTGCGATTGCCAACCGTTTCTTCCCGCCGTCTCTTACTGAGACAAACAGCCGATCCAAAGGTTCGATGGCACCATGCGATGCAGTCAAAGCCCAACTTTTATCGTCGATGGTTTCGAGAACGGTCGGCGTTTGTTGGACCAGTGTATCGATCGTCGCCTTGGCCTCTTTGCTGTCGATAGCGGCATGTGTGGAGAGCTCTTCTTCGGTAACAGGAAAAGCTGATGACGCTGTGAAATAGGAATCGTCGTGAGGTGCGATAAGACCCTTCTTGTCGATCAATCCCAATACCTGTAGACCCGTCACCAGTCGCTGTGCTTCCTCACTATCGAAGCCGGCTTCCGTGAGGGTATCGACAGTCAGGCGGCTTTCTTTTGCGGAGGACTCCAATTCTGTCAGGATGCGTGGGACATCTTCGAGATCGAACGCAGGTCGGACGAAACGAGAGGGGGTACCCTTGAGTACGTAATCTAACTCGTAAGCATTGAGCGACACCTGCCGCAGCAATTCAATCGATCTGATGGCCGATTGGATATCAGCCATCGCGTCAACGGGTTTAGCCTTGTAGACCAGATTAAGGTTATCGAGCGAGCGGGCGATGAGGTATTCGTCTACTGGCAGCCGGTAGATCGAGGCTACCTTCGCTAGTCGCCAGAGTCCTGTGAGAGTCTCAAGATTAAGCAGGAGTGCGGTGGAGTTTGGAGAGTTGGCTTTTTTATATGCTGCACCCAGGGAAGCGAGATGCGTTTTCCCAACTCGCAGCGCCGACACAAGCCGATCCTCCAGGCCTATGGCATTAGAGATCTTGTAGGGCGCTCCAGCTACGGGCGTTTCACTTAAGGCGGCGTAAAGAGTTGCTGTGCGACTAGTGCCCTCATAGGTTTTGATGATCCCGTATTCTTCGCCGTGCGAACTTTTGGCGATCGCAATCTGAAGACCGTCGTACGCCCCTTCCTGGTTCGACGCTTTCGATGACAAAACGACTTGAATCTTAGATCCACTGACCAGCTCACCGGTCGCATGATCACCGGCAATCCCCTCGGGCGCCCACGCAAGTTTGCGCTCGAGATCGAAGGGGATCGGCGATGGAGTGGTCGATGGATCGTTACCGTTGAGCAGCGATGGTGGGTTGAAGACAACGTCGAAAGGATCGGTGGGAAAAGGTCCATCTCCCCGGCCCGTCGTCTTGAATGGTCCGATGAACGCAGCAACAGTTGCTACCTCGAGTTTCGTAGCTTCGGCGAGTTGCTTGATGGACGCAATCAGGATGAGAAGATCTGGAGTAATTTCAGTAAAGCCTCCAACTCGCATTAGCCAGTCGAGGGTTGTGTATTCGATACCTGAAAGCCGTGACAGCCGAATGAAGCGGCTCATCCGATCGAGTCGAGCCGGTGAGAGGTTAACGAGACGAGCGCCAACGTTGCCCTTCAGGGCATCAGCTCGTTTCACTTCAATAGGCGGCGCAAGCGACTCTTTCGTGTGATTGATGAAAAGCTTGTCCGCCTCACCATTTTTGATCTCATGTGGAGTGAGACGTTGGTCCACGAGCGCATGTAAGTCATCGTAAGACATCCCTCCCACGATTTGCCGGAACGTTGAATCAAGAGTTAGGTCAACCGGAAACCCGTAAGCAATCCAGGTTGCGTTGACGCCAGTCTCTACGAACGGAAGGTCAACCTCGACAGTTGAATCATCAACACGTCGAATGACTGTTCGGATCTGGCCTTTACTCTCCAGGGATTGGCCTACAGAAAGCTTGTCGCCCAACCCCGCTCCTCGAGCTACGTTTTTCTTAGTTTCAAAACTGATAGTACCTTCGCCAGTCTTAGGCAGGCAGGCCTCGATATTTGCAACCCCGAACTGAGCGCCTATTGTCTCTTTCATGATGTTAACGGTTGTGAGTTCCTCGACTTGTTCAGCCGAGATTTTTAGATATGCGCGGGCTCGGGCCGACGAACCAAATCCAAGCGCAGCAGGTTCCGCTGCGAACATTTGGCGTCCGATCTCGATCAGTGAAGTAGAAAGACGATCGAGATCGACATTGACTTCTGATAGAGGTCGGTTAAACGGCAGATTGAACGGGTACGGCGCTGTGGCGACGACAAGGTAAGGATCTTTTCCCAGGTCTTTGGTGAGTTTAGTCTCGAGGACTTTAAGTACGAGAGACACAGACGGAACGAGCTCACTTGTTTTTTCACAGGAGAGTTTCAGATGGTCAAACAGATCGCTCCGTCGTTCATCGAGTTTGTAGCCTGGAGGAATTGTCGTGTTGTTGTAGTCGGTGATGTGGTCGTTAGTGATCCGCATCAGATCGAGAAAATATGCGGCAGGAGAAAAGATCGAAGCACAATGCGGGACCTCAATATAGTCTAGTGAGCCAAAGAGACTTTGATAACTTGGCAGATTTTGAAAGTAATCGACCAACTCGGGCTCAGCATATGAGGGAAGGCCGGCTCGGGTTAACGGTGAGCCTGCGACGTCGCGAACATTCGCAAAAAGGTGACGAGCAGCCGCCTTCACCTGAACGGCTCGCCGGTGAATCTCTTTTGGAAGTTCCCGATCGCCTCCAAACAAATCTGCAGTTCTTTTTTCGAACTGATGAGGGGCCAATGCGGCTATCTCATGTGCTCCGCGTAGATCTCGTTTGATAAGTCCTTCGATTATTGGCTCAACTCCTGCCCATGATGGCCCAATGTCTAACCGTTGAGGTGGCACTACTCGCAAGAGACGTTGATAAGGACGAAGCGCCTCGAGTGTTTGGTCAATAGCATCACCGTTGAGTTTGGATCGGACGTTAGCGCAGAAGAAGTCGTGAGTTAAAAGATCGAAATCTGGATTCGCGTCAAAGAACGTC
>Ga0307415_100001804_pt1 | contig 10486 bp, 6 predicted proteins | sample DK1Cmetagenome_FD_204524 | JGI IMG/M metagenome (GOLD analysis project Ga0307415, IMG submission 204524) | Maize rhizosphere microbial communities from greenhouse at UC Davis, California, United States - DK15-C-2 | ecosystem: Host-associated > Plants > Roots > Rhizosphere > Soil | place: USA...
TTATCGAACAGTAGAACGCACCGGAGAGTACTATCGAAAACAGCAGCGTCCGTCCAACAGTCTTGAGTGAGGTTTTCGGATCTTTCTCACCCATCGTTTGCGGGATGATGTTGAAGCCGCCATACCAAAACGGCGCGGTCAGGAAAACTGCAAAGATACCTGCCAGTATCGAACCCGATGCGCTTCGTTGAAAGAATGGTTCGAGATTACCGACCTGGCCCCAGATAATACTGGCCGAGATGAAAATAACAGCCAGTGCGATCTTTGCGTACGTGAGTAAATCCTGAAAGGTCGCGGCGAATTTTGTTCCCCGGTAGCTCAGGAAGATCAATAACGCCATGCCACCGAGACCTAACAACAGACTGCCCGATTGGATCTCGCTGCCTCCGATTGTGTAGAGCGTTCTCCCCTGAATACCGGGAAAGAGCGTGCTCGCGATCCAGCCGATAGAGATCGCTTCAAACGCCGTGATGGCGATGTAAGCGAGGGCGTATAGCCAGCCGACTGCGAAACACAATCTCGTGCCGTAGATCTCATAGGTATAGACCACTTCACCGCCGGACACCGGAAACATCGTGCTGATCTCTACATAGCAAAGTCCGACCAGCATCATCAGCAGACCGCCGCCCACGAAACCTATGACAGCACCGATTGGTCCAGCCTGGTTGAGCCACGCACCTAACGCGACGACCCATCCGACACCAATGATCGATCCAAACGCGAGCGTGAAGAACTCGCTTGGACCAATATCTCGGCTTAATTGTCGAGTTGGCTCAGCCATTTGACGAATAACGCCGAAGGCGCTAACTAATTTAAGTCCCAGTTTGACGAATAACGCCGAAGGCGTTCGCTAATTACAGCCCAGCGGTTGGAGCGCAGCGACAACCCTGGGATCAAATGAATAAAGAAAGCGATTAACCCTGAAGGGGTTAGGCATCTACGGGACTAACCCTTTCAGGGTTCAATCCGTTTTTGTTTTTATACCCAGGGTTGTCGCTTCGCTCCAACCGCTGGGCTGTAATTAGCCAACGCCTTCGGCGTTATTTAATCTGCCGGCACAGCCGCTTAGCTAAAAATCTACCCGGACTCCAAACTGGAAAGCGCGCGGGAGGCCCGGCGCAAACGATCCGGAGCCGAGTCCGTACCGGTTGGAACGAGTGCCTGGCGTCGTTCCGTTGATCGCTCCGGGACTACCAGTTAGAACACTGCTCAGTCGATTTCCAGCCGGATCGTAGTTACCGATATTGAACAGGTTGAAGACTTCGATCATCGGCTCGATCCGCACGCGCTCGTTCAAACTGATCACTCTCGATACGCGCACGTCAGTGGTGCTGAATGTATCAAGACCGACCTGATTTGTCGGAGCCGTAGCGACAGCTCGACCGGCATTAATCGTCGCGCCGAGAGATCTCAGTTGATCCGGCGTGAAGAGTCCGGCGCTTAGCAGAGCCTGCGCTGCCGGCGTGAACCCGCTTGTCACCTGGGCGTTGAAGTTTGTAATTAACTGATTCAGACGACTCACATCAACCTCGCGTCCAAAAGAACCACGCCTCGTGTCCGGCAGCAGATCCTGGACCGTCCCGTCACCATCGAGATCGGTGAAGAAAATCTCGCCAGTGCCGCTCGCAAGTGGCAGCACGGCCGACTGTGAAAGTGGCGACGAGACGCGCGTGATCGTGCTGAGTGTGAAATTCCACGGCAGATTCGTCAACAGGCTTACCGAGAACTGATGCGTTCGATCGAGATTCGACGGTCCCAGATACCTTTCCGGGTCGTCGTTGTTCAGTGACAACGATAAGAACCCGACATCGGGCTCCGCACCTGAAGACTCAAAACGCGACAAAGCGTAACTGACCGTCGTGGTCATATTCCTGAACGCCTTCCAATTACCAAGCCGCCCGCGCAAACTGACAGTCAACGCGTTATAGCGCGACACACCGACCGGAGCGATCACCTGCATCGATCTGAAGTCGGGATTATTTCCCTGGAATGCGAAACCATCAACAGCGCTCCCCGCGTCCAAACCAAAGAACGCATAGTCTTGAATTACCGCGCCGGCGGCAATCGCGCAGTTTATGGCGGCAGCAGTGGCGTTGGACGGACAGCCGAAAGCATCATTCGTGGCCGCGATAACTGCTTGAGCCGTGTTGACGTTAAGCGTGTCTGCGGCGCCGATCCGGTTCAAATCGATGATCTGGCCGAAGTGAAGGCCACGGTTGCGAAGATAATCCACGCTCACAACGAGGCCAGGCTTGAGCTCATGTTGAGCACCGATGTTGAACTGAATTCCGTAAGGGCGCTTGTAGTCGTTGAAGATTAGACCACCAAACGTCGTCAACACCTGATCGAACAACGGCGGCACACCGCTGGGCGGATACTGCGCGGCCAATGCCGCAGTCACCTGTTGATATACCTGTTGCATGTGCTGAACAGGACCCATGATATTTCTGAGTGGTTGGCCCAGCAGATTCACGCCGCCGGTGCACTGACCCGGATTGGCGTTGAAGTGAGTAACATCAAAAAGACAATTACCTGAAGCGGGATCGCTTACCACAGGACTACCCGCGCTCAGAACTGCGACCGCATTACCGAGTCCGGGCGGAAGACTCAACGTCCGATCAAATATCTGATTGTTGAGGAGATTCGTGTCGTAGAAAATTCCGGCACCGGCGCGAACGACGGTCTTGCCTCGTCCCCAGGGGTCCCAGGCAAAACCTGCCTGCGGCGCAAAGTCTCCGGAAGGGCGATGCACAAAGCCGGCGAGATCGGCGCTAAACTCAGCAAGCTTATCCGTGCGACGCAGATCGTTGTTTGCGATGTTGCTGTCGAAGTTGTAGCGCAGACCGAAATTAATCGTGAGCCGCGGCATTGTCTTCCACGAATCGTGACCGTAAGCAGCAAAGCGCCGGTTGAAGTAACCGCCGAACGGATAGCCATGTGCCGGCGTCTCACTCGAGAACCCGAGGCCATTGCCGAGCACGACCTGACTGAGTGGAAAATTCAGCGGATCGCCGGCGCCGCCGTTACTATTTGCGAAAGCAATCGTGCCGGCAGAAAAAGTGGAACGAATGCGTGGCGCCAGACCAAAGAAGTTGCCGAAGCCGCCGATGACGATCCGGTTGTAAGCTGCGCCGAAGCTGACGGTGTGATTACTCTTCACGATGCTTCCGTCGTATTTAAATTGCTTGTTGTCCTGAAATGTTGACTGCGGTGCATTGGCGTTTGGACCAACACTGAGTTGTCCTTGAATGTTTACGAGGATCGGCTGCCCGCCCGGATCGAGGGTGCCTGGCGTACCCGCGGCCTCATTCGCATCCACGATCGAGTTATCGAAATTCAAGTAACTGAAACGGAGCGAATGCGTCCATCTCGACGTGGAAAAATCCACGCCCGCGACGTGGCTGTTAGTGTTGTTTTGATTGCCAAACGCCGAGAGGATCAAACCGCCAAAGCCGGTAACGCCTAAGTTGTCGTTGTGGTTAAAGCGGTAGAAGGTGTGAACGTTGCTTTTGAGGTTCCAGTCCAGCCGCGCGCCGAAAAGATCCTCATCGAGTGGCACACCAAAATTACCGGTGAATTGCGGAAACGCCGGGACAGAGGTGAACTGCTGGCCGTCCTGGTTGTTGCGTTCATAATCGACATGCCAGAAGAGCTTGTTCCTGATTATTGGACCACCGAGATGACCTCCGATGAGTTGCCGATCGAACGCTGGTTTCTCTGTTGTCGGAAGAGTCTTGTCGAGACGCGTGTCAGCAGCAAACCTTGAGTCGCGGAAAAATCCGAAGCCTGCGCCGTGTATCGTGTTTCCGCCGCTTCTCGTAATGATGTTGACTGCACCACTGGACGTAAGATCGGTGCTGACGTCGAGAGTCGAACGGCTCACCTGAAATTCCTGAATGGATTCGTTCGACAGATTTGCCGTCGTGGTGCCGACGGTCTCGTCGGTGATGTCGACGCCGTCTACCTGAATGCGTGTGGCGCGTCCGCTGCGGCCGCCAATCGAGACGCCGACAAACTGGTTCTTCGTCGGATCAAAATCTCCGCCGTCGCGCGTTTGGACGCCCGGTTCGAGTTGAGCGAGATCAAGAAAGTTTCGACCATTGAGCGGTAGGTTATCGATCTGTTTGGTGGTGATTACACCGTCCACTATCGAGCGACTGTTGTCGACTATGGCTTCAGTGTTAGCGGTGATCTCGATGGTCGCACTGGTCTCGCCCACTTCGAGTTGGACGTCCATCGGCGTCACACCTCCCACTTTAACGATCACTTGCTTCGCGACAAACGTGCGGAAACCGGTCTTTTCAACGGTGATCGTGTATTCACCTGCTTCGAGATTTTGCAGGTTGAAGCTGCCGTTGTCGTTAGTTGTGGTGTTGGCTTCCGCGTTGGTGCTGACGTGTCGCGCCGTTACCTTTGCGTTCTGCACCACGGCGCCCACGGGATCGACGACCCTGCCATCCAATGCGCCTCGGATGTGCTGGCCGGTAACGCTGGGAGTGATTAGAAAGAGAGACGCGATCGCGAACATAAAGCGCATGGGGACGCGCAATTCTGGGTAGTTCATCGTCGACTCCTTTTTCTTAGATTGGGAAGGACGCAGCAAGAGCAACTAACGCCGAAGGCGTTGGCTAATTTCAGCCCGGGGTTGGAGCGAGGCTCCAACCCTGGGAAAACCACCAACAACAATCACTTGAACCCTGAAGGGGTTAATGCCGCACACGCCTAACCCTTTCAGGGTTAATTCGCTTTTTATTTTTTCCGATCCCATGGTTGTCGCTGCGCTCCAACCATGGGCTGAAATTAGCCAACGCCTGCGGCGTTAATTAGCCAACGCCTGCGGCGTTAATTAGCCAACGCCTGCGGCGTTAATTCGACTGACCTGCAATCCTGTTTTATCCGTCTTTGTCGCTCACGAAAGGTGGATTACAATGAGCACAGTCCGAAGCAGAAATCCTCAAAGACAGCTAAAAAATTTGCAAAATATTTCTAAGTTGACGGACAAGCACGCTAGTCCCATTTACGAGTTCAATGGGTTTCGTCTCATCCCGTCGGAACGCCTGTTGTTGCGGAATGGTGGGGCGGTGCCGTTGACTCACAAGGTTTTCGACATCCTGTTGCTGCTGGTTCGGAACCGCGGGCAGCTCGTCGAAAAAGAAGAGATGTTGGATGCGGTGTGGCCGGAGCAGTTCGTCGAGCAGCACAACCTCACGGTCAGCATGTCTGCCCTGCGAAAAGCGTTGGGCGAGAGTCCCGACAACCATGAGTACATCGAAACCGTGCCCAAACACGGCTATCGCTTCATCGCAAACGTGCGCGAGCTTCCCAACGATTCTTCGGTCCAGTCAAAGCGACACACTCACAGCACTGAAGCGCATCATCTTTATTTAAAGGGCCGGTACAACTGGAACAAAAGAACTCCTTTTTGGATCGAGCGCGCAGTTCAGTACTTCGAACAGGCGATTCAACTCGATCCGCACTATGCGCTGGCATACGCGGGCCTCGCTGATTCTTACAGTCTGATGGCAGGCAACAGCGGACTGCCGCCGAGCGAGACATTTCCGAAGGCCAGGGCGGCTGCCTTAAAAGCTTTGGAGATAGACGACACGCTGGCTGAAGCACACACGTCGCTCGCGCTTGTTCGTTACCTGTTTGACTGGCAATGGACAGCAGCCGAGCGAGGCTTCAAACGAGCGATCGAGCTGAACCCGAATTATGCGACTGCCCATCACTGGTACGGCGAGTATCTGGTGTTGTGCCGGCGATTTGATGAGGGTTTTAAAGAGTTGGGCCAGGCCCAGGAGTTGGAGCCTCTATCATTTCCGATCAATGCGGACGTGGGCCAATATTATTTCTTCACGCGCCGGTATGAGCAGGCTGTCGAGCAACTCACGAGAACACTCGAGCTCGAACCCAATTTCGTGCGCGCGCTTGCGTTGCTGGGATGGACGTTTGAACAACTGGGAAGGTTCGAAGAAGCGATTGCGAAATTCGAGCAGGCGACCGCGCTTTCCGGCAGTCGTACGTTGATCGTCGCTGGACTGGGTCACGCTCATGCAGTTTCCGGCAATCGGGAAGCCGCACTCGAGATCCTTGAGGCATTAACCGAGCAAGCAAAGCGGACGTATGTTTCGCCCTACGAGGTGGCCGTCATTCACGCAGCGCTCAACAACGTCGACGCGGCCTTTGCGTGCCTCGAACGCGCCTTCGAGGATCGCTCAGTCTGGTTATCGTGGCTAGACGTAGACCCGCGTCTCGATGCCCTTCGCACCGATGTACGTTTTGAGAATCTGCTCGGGCGCGTTAAGAACAGCCGGTGAGCTTTCATGTAAAACTAGTCTTTTTCAGCGAGTAGCTTCTGGATGAGTTGCTCAGTCTCGTCGTAAGCTCCTTCACCAACGTGCATCCATCGGATGCGTCCTTGTTTATCCAACAGGAAGATAGTGGGCCAGGCTTCGACGTTATAAGCCTTCCATGTTCGGAAATCGTTATCGGTGACTACCGGATAAGTAATCCCGAGTGAGGCAACCTGCCGGCGCAGATTGTCGACATTTCTTTCTTCATCAAACTCCGGTGAGTGCACGCCGATGATGGTCAGGCCTTTATCACGATAACGATCGTTCCAGTCTTTAATGAATGGCAACGTGTTACGACAGTTGTAGCAGCCGAAGGTCCAAAACTCGATTAGCACCACACGACCGTGCAGACCCTTCAGCTTTAGCGGTTCGGAGTTTATCCAATCACCTGCGGCCAACTCTGGAGCGCCGGTAGATTCGGACGTTCTATATTCAACGCTGCTGTCAAAAGTTCTCATAAGTAGTTTTGAGAGACCCATAACGTACACCAGTGCTGATACAACGACGATGCCGGCAGCAATCCCGATTAACATGTTCCAGCGCCGGTCCAAGTTCATTGCTCCTGCGTTCACTGCGGTAGAGCCGCTCCGCTCTGTTCTGCGGCCATGTATTCGGCGTACCAGTCGGGCCAGTTTGCGTCGCGTTGCCCGGTGCGTTTCTCGTGCTCTCCATGCGCGGCCTCGGCACGCCGAAATGCACTTGCCAGGTCGCTGGTGGAGCCGAAGGAAGTCACGCCCGAGTCGATACGTCCGGGAAGTCGCGTCGTGATTTCCTGAAGTAGCCAACTGTTCCCGTCCGGATCGCTGAACGATGCGAACGAGCGATACGTTCGATGCTCGGGATCCGGACCGCCCTCTGGACCATTTGGACCGAGATGAAAAATGTCACTCACCTCGACGCCGGCAGCGATCAACTCATCGCGGGCCGCGGCGACGTCTGAGACAATCAAGTACGTTCTCTGAGCCGACCCGGGCGCGGCTGTCGTTAGGTTCGTGCCGAACTGGACCGAGCATGCGGAACCATGCGGCGTAAACTGGACCACGAAGGGTGGTGTGACGTCCTGTCTCCACCCAATCTTCCTGTAAAACTCCGTTGCTTTGTCGACATCCGCAACCGGAATGACAATGACCTCGAGCTTCATATCAATCATATTAACCTCCTGTCACCGTGTGTAACGAGTGAAGACGAAGTCACGATCTTTGATCGCCTGGTGGCACGGAAAACATTTTTTGAGATCTGAATCCGGTGCCGATTTGCCGTCCTTATCAAATTGCGCGTAGCCCCACCCACCTGTCGCCGCGTACTTTTTGGAATCCTTGACCATGAACTGAAGGTACCAGGGCGGCTCAGCTCCGGGGACGAAAGATTGTTCACGACCAAACACTTTGTTGTTCTCTTCAGACGGCACGTGGCTCCACGCTATCCGGGCAATGATGGCGCCTTCCGGGAACGGGAGCTTTCCTGCGCGATAGGTATCGATGGCGACGTCGTTGCCAAGAATCGCGCGGATGTCCATTAGCTCGCCTTCTTCGTGGGCCACCGAGATCAATCGCCAGTCGCGATATCCGGCGGGGATTTCTTTTACGAAGATCGGCGCGGCCTCTTCGTCAACGTTTCGCGATGCGGTTGCGGTGAAACTTACAAGACCTGCCAGTGTTGCAACGGCAAACAGTACGAAAATGTTCTGTCTCATCATGCTTTTCTCCTTCAAATGTTCGATGCGAGAGATTTTGCGCGTAGTCGTCTTCTCTCGAAACCCTAAATAGAGCGAACGGAAAGCTACCCGAAGGAGTTAGGGCTGGATCACCCTGGGCTAATTCAGAGTCGATGGTTTTTTGTCTTTGCGTGGGGGGACGACGGTGACTTGAAGTCCAAACAGCTTGGCATCAATTGAATATGCACCTGGACCAAGGAAGAAGAGCGCGGCCGAAGTTAGTATCCGGATAATGTAGACCACATCGACTGGTTGTTCAGCCAAAAACAGGTTCGGTAAAGCCGCGAGGCAGGTAATTATGGCGAGGACGGGCGTAAAGATCCCGAGAAGAAGACCGAGCGTAATTAGCCCTACCAATGAGATCACTAACAAATACAGTGTGTCAGTAGAGAAGTTGAATCGATGCGTAACATTCAATACGAACATTCCTGCTGCGGCTACCCTTAAAAGCACCAGTCCAAAACCCGGACCACCTTGAGGAAACATGGAGTAGAGTCGTTGCACATATGTAGGTTATCGGCTTTTCTGAGAATCGAATCCCGCATTGAGGCTATCCGTAAGTAACTCTTTTGAGGGATAAACAGCGCCAAAGGCGCGGAATATGAAAGCCAGGGGCAAGCGCGAAGCGCGTCGCCCCTGGTTGCAAAAACCCCGGGGCGTTAAGCCTGAAGGGCCGAAATATTACGCCCTTTCAGGGCTGGGGCGCTTTTAATAATTGTCACCAGGGGCGACGCGCTTCGCGCTTGCCCCTGGCTTTCATATTTTGCGCCTTTGGCGCATTAGAACTGAAGCTTAAACGCAAACTGGATCGAGCGCGGTCCGCCGATCTGATAAAGAGGATTTAAGCCGCCATTTGCGCCGCCTGAGCCAAGACTGTTCGCCAGTGTTTGCGTCGAGCGGCCGAATAGCGGGCTCGTTAAAACATTTGTGGGACTGCCGAAGTTCGGATGGTTGAAGATGTTGAAAAACTCAGCGCGGAACCGAAGCCCTAATCTCTCCGTCAGGCGAAATTGCCGCTGCACACCGACGTCCGCTTGCCACGCGCCAAAACCTCGCAGCACATTGCGTCCGAAATTACCCTGAGTCCCGGCTGGCGCAGCGGTGAAAGCAGCGCGGTTGAAAATCTTGCCGCCCGGAAATTGCGAGCCATGAATCTCGAGAGGAACGCCGGGGTTCAGGTTCGGCCGCGGGGCCAACTGTGTACCGGCGGCAAAAAAACTTCCGCCAACGACATTAACTGGTGGAGCCGACCTGGCGAAAATGAAACTGTCAATGGACCAGCCTCTCAATACAGACGGCAGCTCGTATGTTATGCCGGCGGTGAATGCATGCCGGATGTCGAAGTTGGAATTTCCGCGGTCGATGTTTGCATCAGTGATTTGCCCGGGTGTGTTGACGTTGGTTGCAATCGCATCGGTCGAAGCGATATCGATCGAATGTGACCACGAGTATGACGCAAGCGCTTGCAAACCGCGGGACAGGCGCCGCTGAAACTTGAGTTGTAGCGCGTGGTAGTCAGAGGTCGCGGAGTTATCAGTCAACGCGATGAACTCAAAATTCGGATTTACGTTGAATAGATTCGTTACCCGAAGCAACTCTCTTCCAGTCGCGCCGACGTAAGTCGCCGAGAGAGTCTGGTTGTTTCCGATTGACTGCTCAAACGCGACATTCCATTGATAGCTGCGCGGAAGTTTCAGATGAGGATCGGCAACGAGCATTTGTCCAACCGGTGGATTCGTCGTGAGTGCTGGAGGAGCAGCGTCCTGCGCGTTTAATGGAAACGGTGAAGACGAAAAGTTTTTGTCGGCAATGTATGGAAAAAAGCTCGAGACTCCGCCGAGCGATCCCTGTCCGAGATCATAAAAGACTCCGAAGCCTGCCCGCAGTACTGCGCCCCAATTTCGTATGCCATCGAGTTGATAAGCAAGTCCGATTCGCGGCGCAATGTTTCCATAAGTGGTTTCATACAGCGGCGTACCGCGCGGTGCGAGCGCGATCGTTGCTGGATTATTCAGGCCAACTACCGTGAATGGATCGTTGTCCCGGTTCTTACCCCTTAATGCCGGATTGATGTCCCATCTCAAGCCGTAAGTCACTCTTAGTCGAGGTGTGATCTTCCATGTGTCCTGACCAAACAACGACAAGTTTTGCGACAAAAGCGCGTTAGTTTGAAACGAGCTCGATTGGGCCAACAACGCTGTCCCTGACAGTGCGCCACTAACTCCCGAGAACGCTGCAAACTGATGGTAAGCAGCCGGACTGCTAAACGGAGCGAGCCAACGATAGTCGACACCGAATTTCATTTGGTGGCTGCCCTTTGTCACTGACAGGTTGTCGATCAGATTGACCTGGCGCTGCTCGTCCGTTCCTTGTTTGCCCTGAACGTATTGTCCAACGCCGAGGATGATGAACAGGAAAG